>ENA-ORXT01000007-ORXT01000007.1-marine-metagenome-genome-assembly--contig:-NODE-7-length-317100-cov-26.713450_pt1 | contig 317100 bp, 268 predicted proteins | sample MGYA00237868_ERZ511482 | MGnify/ENA metagenome assembly ERZ511482
CGAAGGTTGGATCCGAACCCCGATGATCTCCAACGGCACTTTCCGCGCACTAGTCCCTCAGGTCCGGTTGCTGTCGAATCAGCTCGGTCCGTCGGCCGGCATTTCCTTGTTCCAGGTGAAGTTCAGTAATTCGATTCGCTTCGAGGGGTCGCCTGTCCAATTGGCGGTGAGCCCTACATCCTGCAGCACGCGAACAGCGGCCTTGGCGGCAGAGGCGCCTGGCTCCCCTCCCTCGGTGGTGAAAGACCCATGCATGAGATGCAGCGTGCCCGGGCCGAACAAGCATCGCTCGATGTCTTGTCCATGACATCCGAGATAGTGAACGACGCCCGCAGCAGAGCCACCGTCCATAAACCGCTCGGTCAAGTCATCGAAGAGATCGCTCTGGGTGTACGCCGATCCATCGACGCCTCCGCAGACAAAGGAACTCGCAACCAACCGGTCGAATGCCTGTCTCAGCCTTTCCACGTCAGTAGGCCGACTCCAACCTGCCGATGCTTCCACCCGGCTTCGCCATTCGTCTTGTGCAAACCCTTTGCACCAGGTCGTTGATTCGGCATCATCAAGGCCCTCACCTTCAAGGAGGTCATCGATCTCAATCAGCAAGTCTGACCACGACGTTCGTCCGGCAGCAACAAGACTCCGAACACTGGCTTCAAGGTGTTGCTGCGTCTCGACATTCATCCTCGCAATGTACACGTTCGCCGAAGACGGCGGCCGCGAGCCCGAAGAGTGGCTACGAAGTCTCTTCGTGAGGTGAGTTTCCAAATCGAACTTCGACATCGAGGTGTAGTCGTATCCACTCGAATAACAGTCCGATCTTCGATGTATCGGTCGTCATCTGTTCTTGATAGGCAGCATGCAAGACGGCGATTCCTTCGTCGGTTCTCCCTGCAGCCAGCAGCGCCGCCGCATGCAATCGCTGCGCCCTTCGGGCGTAGTGGCTCAGCAGGAGGTTACCCTCGAGAATCTCGATCAGTTTTGTTGTGTGCGTCAAAAAGTCTTCGGTGCGCTGTAGGTCGCGCGCAACCAGCGCTCGCGCACGAAGCACCAACACCTGGGAGAGGATGTCCGATGATGTCCCGCTGCACCGAGCGAGCGCTTTTGTGGCCTCGTCGGTGTTTCCCAAGCTGAGTTCGAGGCGCGCTTGTATCGATGCTGCGCCATCGATAGCGGCGCTGGGGTTGTCCTCAAGCCTGGAGAGAACGCTGTACACCTTTGCCACCCGTGCGGCTCGAGGCATGTCATCGATGCCAGGACGCTCACCTTCAAGCACCTGTACCTGAAGGTCGGCAAGATTGAGGCACACCATGGCATCGCCTGGACCTCGTCGAAGTCGGTTTCGTTCGGCACTATCGGACCACCATGCGAGCGCTTGACTGAACAGACCAAGATTCGCGAACGCAGCTCCAATGCTGTTGTCGACACGACTGGATTGATTGCTGCCGATCGGCTTTGAGATTCGCAAACGCATCGATCCAACGAGTGCGTCGATGCGGACGCCAGCGTAGTCGGATGTGTGGCCAGGGCACGATGCCAGGATGCCGAGTACCTCGGCGCTGTACCCCCATTCGTCGATTTCTTCGGCGAGGCGGCTGGTGTGTAGCGCCCATTTTGTGACCAGCTCGCTGCTGCCGCCATAGATCGCAGCAAGCGTGAGATTCCGTCCGATCTCGAGGCGTTGTGTTGCGGCGATCTCGCCGAGTGCAACAGCCTGCCGGTCGAGAGATTCGAGCTGATCCACTGTCTCGCCAAAAGACGTGACGGTGCTGCGCGGATTTAACAAAGCGATCGCTGCCGTCAGCTCATCGATCGGTCGAATTTCAACGACTGGTTGGGTTTCTCCAGACCGGGTTGCGCGCTTTGCGTCGGCCATCGTGACGTCCCGAATTTCAGCGGGTCTGCCCAGCAGGTAGCCCTGCACGAACTCGCATCCCATGGACTTCAACTCGCGCAGCTGCTCTTCGGTCTCAACGCCCTCAACGACCACGTCGATAGCGGTTGCCTTGGCGAAGGCAAGAACCGACGCGATGACCGATTGTGTTGTTGGGCTCGACAGCATGCGAGTTGTGAAGCTCTGGTCAATCTTTAGCGCGTCGTAGTTCAGGTCTGTAAGCATCGAGAGCGAGCTTGCGCCGGTTCCGAAGTCATCAAGAATTACCTGCACTCCCAAATCACGCAGCTCGCCAAGCGAATCTGAGGCGCTGTCGAAGTCGTCGACTGACAAGTCTTCGACGACCTCAACCCGCAGTGACGTCGCCGGTTCGCGAAACCGGTCAAGTTGCTCGCAGACGAGTTCGGTGGCGAGCGCTGGCTCTCGCAGTTGCGAGCGTGAGAGGTTCAGTGCAACCGCGACATGGCTACCGAAGACATTTCTCAACTGTGGGAGATCTTGTAACGCCTGAGTAAGTCCGTACTTGGTGAGCTCATGGCTGAGCCCTGCGTCGTGGAGCAGCGACAGGAAGCTTCCCGGTTCGAGCAGACCCAACGCAGTATGGCGCCACCGAACCAGTGCCTCGACGCTGGAAACATGGCCGGTCTCGAGATGCACAATTGGTTGGTACGCCAAGACAAGCTCGTTGCGGACGAAGGCTCGCTGAAGCTCTTTGGGGTTTATCACGTCCACCGATGAAAGTTAGCACCGGGCCCCTGATTCACGAAGCGGAACGAGAACTGTTTCCCGGTGGTCGGAAACTTGGAAAAGAGTTCCGAAAGACAGGACCCACCGAGTTTCCAAATGGAAGCCGCCCTTGAAGAGCTTGTGACAATAGACGGCACCAGGACGCTCGCAATCAAACGCTCGCCGTTGGCCGAGGTCAAGCGGCGCCGACGAAGCCTCGCCCAGCTCTGCCTCCGCAAGGCGTAGCGTTTCACCATGGCCACCTGGAAACTTGACCCAGACACCACCCATCTCAACCATGGCTCGTTCGGGGCCACGCCCGTCGAGGTCCTCGACCGCCAAGCCGAGCTACGCACCGAGATGGAAGCCAACCCGGTCGCGTTCATGCTGCGCCGGTATCAGCCGCTGCTCGAGACATCGCGAGAGCAGCTGGCACAGTTCGTCGGCGCTGACGCTGCGGGTCTGGTGTTTGTTCCAAATGCGACCTATGGCGTCAACTCTGTTCTGCGTTCACTCGAATCAACCCTGGCACCGGGTTCGGAAATTCTGATTACGACGCACACCTACAACGCCTGCGCCAACGCCGCCCGAGAGACCGCCCGCCGCATCAGCGGCCAGGTTGCTGTGGCCGATGTTCCCTTTCCCGTCGGCTCACCAGAGGAAGTAACCGACGCGATTCTGTCTGCGGTAACAGACGCAACGTCGCTCGTGCTGCTCGACCATGTCACGTCGGCAACCGGACTGATCATGCCGATCGCACAGATCGCAGAACAGCTGCCACCGAATATCACCGTGCTTGTCGACGGAGCTCACGCCCCGGGCATGATCCCGGTCGACATCGCGGCGCTCGGTGTCAACTTCTACACCGCCAACTGTCACAAGTGGATCTGCTCACCGAAGGGCGCCGCGTTCTTGTGGGTGCGAGATGATCATCGGCCACACACCCGAGCTGCCGTGATCAGCCATGGATACAACGACGGCTGGCCGAATAGTTCAACCAGCTTCCACGCCCAGTTCGACTGGACAGGCACCGATGACCCGACAGCTCGCCTGTGCGTCGCTTCAGCGCTCGACACCATGGCAACCCATCTCGACGGCGGATGGGCTGAGCTGCGGTCCATCAACCATGCCCTGGTCCTCGAAGGCCGCTCGATCGTCGCCCAGGCACTGGGATGCGAGCTTCCGACGCCTGACACCATGATCGGTTCGATAGCAGCGTTACCTGTCCCGCCGAGCCCTAACGCCGCCGACGACATCTTCGATGCGCTGACCGATCGTCTCCACCACGACTGGCGCATCGAAGTTCCCGTGTTCGCATGGCCTTCCTCAGCCGGACGCATGTTGCGAGTATCCGCGCAGCAGTACAACTCGATCGAAGACTACGAACGCCTTGCCACAGCGCTGGAGCAGCTTGACGTCCGGTTCTAACTGCACGTTCGGGGCCTGGACCTCGGCTCTCGCCGGCCGTTCACGTAACGGATTTGAACACGACGAGCACGTGTACGCTGCGGAAGTTCTGCAGGCGATCTCGGTTAATCGCCTTCTCGAACTGCAAGGACGGGTACCGCAGAGCGTCATCCACTGGGCTCGAACGGCACTCAGGCAAGCCTCTCCCCTGTCCACTATTCGGTAGCCATCGCGCAACGAAGGCTCGCTCCCCTCGCCTCAAATTCTGAGAGTGGTACAGTGCCCGATATGTTTGACGCATTCTTTGACAAATACCCAAATTTCGCGCGTGTTAGTCAACCAACTGAAGGCGACGCTGCACGATACAAAGATAGCCTGCCGATTGGGCTGATAGAACTCTGGTACGAGCATGGCTACGGCATATATATGGATGGCTATTTGAGGATCGTGCATCCTGCCGAATACACTCAGATACTTTCAACAACCTACGCCGGCTACACGGATACGCATATTCCATTCGCAACCACTGCTTTGGGCGATTTGTTGGTGTGGGTGGAGGATGCCGTCAAGTTGATCAATTATCGATATGGTGTTTCCAGTATCGTTTCATCTTCAAAGATTGAAAGATTGTTTGAAAGCCGCCTTTTGTCTGAAAACTATTTGGACAAGTATTTCGGCTGGAGCAACTATCTACCTGCTAAGGAACGGCTGGGCGCGCCAGAGTACGACGAGTGTTTTGCCTATGAGCCAATACTCGCTGCGGGAGGGTTTGAGAAGATTGAAAATCTGTCCAGGGTCAATATGAAGGAACACCTGAACATCACTGCTCAACTGGCAGGAAGTGTTGAGTAACACGTTACTCCTTGAGCCCACTGCCAGAAGAACCGAGAAGTACAGTGACGGGCCCATGCGGAGAACTTCCATGACCAGGCTCGCCACTCCCCCAGCTGATCTGGTTCAACAGGTGGCGCAAGCCTGAGAGCTCGGCGAGGCTGAAGTCGAATCCCTGCTCGGCGGCTGACCTGCCCACCGGCAAGCTGTCATCTCTTGCCGAATGCGTCCAGTCCCAAGGGCCGCCACCGAAACTCTCCAGACCTGGCTCGGGTGTCAGGTGGCGCTCAGCTCCGTGACGGACTTCAGCACCTTGTCGCCGCTGTCCTGTTCGATGAGATACGCCGGCTCCTCTTCAGAAGCGTTGCGGGTGACTTCGGTGCCGTCGATGGTGCGGGTGACCTTCTCGGTGAACCGCTCCTTCACCTTTCCGGTGCCGGTCCCGCTACCCCAGTTCCATTCAACCTCGTCCCCGATGTGGATGTCGTAGCTCATAACTGACCTCTTTCGTCGAAGTTGATTGGGGCGTGGCGGCGCGTGTCACGATGAGAAGGCTCGGGTTGGTGCATGGACGAGGCCATCATGTGAAGGTTCCGTCCGGCGCCCTCAAGAACAACACTTCCCCTCAAACGGGAGTATTTCAAGTGAACCTGGAAACGTCAAGCCAATCGCCGTCCGCACCAAGGACGGTTTTCGCAAGGTCAAACCAGGAGCAGACGACGCTGCCGAACTGCGGAGGACACGTCGTCCGATCCGCGTCACGTGGCACGAGGACCCTCTGGCCGCTCCCCCGCCGCTCAGCCAAAGAGATCCTGGATCAGGTCTGATCGGTCGACGTTGCCGATGTGGGTGATGTACTCGTCCTGCATCTTGTAGAGGAAGATAAAGATGGCGATTGGAATCCGGTACCGCTTGAACACGGCGGGAGCTTCTGCCTTCTTGAAGAACAGGATGGAGGCATAGATGAGAAAGAGCGGTTCAAGGAAGTTGGGGAACAAGAAGAACACTGCTTCGTTGTTCGTGATGAAGAAGAGCAGCTGCCCGAACGTCCGCAGGACAAAGAAGCCGACAATCCACTTCAGTATCGGCCACCTCCCCTTCCATGCCGCGACGACCATGAAGATGTACGTGACATAGTCGGCCGCTTTGTCAATTGGCTGATAGGTCGAGTCTTCCAGCCCCATCGGAATGAGCAGATCGCCGTCGACGGTGTCCAGAACAAAGTTGGCCCAACCAGCCACGAAGGGGAACCGAACAATGAGCACCGGAATCAGAAACTTGGCAGCAATGATCGCACCGATTCCCAGCCGGCCCAGCAAGCTGATTTGTAGTATCAGTCGGTTCGCCATGCCTCGCCCTTCGGTCTGCAGAGGTCCATCATGAGTTGCAGTCAGTGCTGTCGGTGCTCGTGACCATTCCCGCACGCTAGATGATCGTGGCGAAAGCACGCACGCCAACCGCGCCTCTCAGCCTGCGGCGCGTTCGAAGACGTTGGGCGGAAAGGCCTTTGCGTCGATACACATCTGTGACCACGAGGTGCAGGCGGTGACCAGATCGTCGAGTCGGCGCCGATTGCGGCAATGATGGCGCGCTGCGCTTTGTTGGTCTGGTCCTGGAGCGACTCCCGAAACGATCGACCTGTGGCACTCAGCTGATCCCCGTCGATCCAGCCGCTTGCACGAAGGCGATCTGCAGCTTTGTGCAGTGCCGTCTGGTCCCACGCCCGACTGGCGCTGTCACTGCCCAATGGGAACCCAACGAACAACTCGGGCAACAGGTTCATTTCAACCGCGTCCAGCCCCGCTCCAACGCAGACCGCAACACCGAGTGCATGGCAATGGGTTCGATCGCGTCTCGCAACCGTCGAGCGGGCGAGCCCTCCGCCGTCGGCGCTGAGACCGCATCCGCAGGCGAAGGCTCGAACATGGCGGCAATGACGTCGGTGTACTCCAGTGGCCCACCGTAGGCGACATACCGACTACCAGAACCGCCGAAGGAGCAACGCTGTTGTTGAACCGACGGCCAGCTGGACATCGATCCGCCCTGCGCCACTGCTCGAGACACGTAAGCTCCAGGCATGAGCTCGAATCACGACCACAACGATGACCACCATCACGACCACGATCATCACGGTCACGACCACGGTGAGTTCAGCGAGCTGAGCGACATCGAGCTCCGGGTGCGGGCGATGGAATCACTCCTGACAGACAAGGGCTACGTCGACCCTGCTGCACTCGACGCCGTGGTGCAATATCACGAGGAGAAGATCGGCCCGCGCAATGGCGCCCAGGTGGTTGCGAAAGCCTGGACAGACACTGCGTTCAAAGCTTGGTTGTTGAGCGACGATGCCAGCGCCGCCATCGCCAGCGTCGGCTTCGAGGGTCGTCAAGGCGAAGACATGGTCGTGCTCGAAAACACGCCCGACGTCCACAACGTTGTCGTCTGCACGCTGTGCTCGTGCTACCCGTGGCCTGTGCTTGGGCTTCCGCCGGTTTGGTACAAGTCGGCGCCGTACCGCTCACGGGTGGTGCGTGAACCGCGATCGGTCCTTGCGGAGTTCGGGACCGAGTTGGCCAGCGACGTCGAGGTGCGGGTTTGGGACAGCACCGCCGAGCTGCGCTATCTCGTCCTACCAATGCAGCCGGACGGCACACAGGATTGGACCGAGGAACAGCTGACCGAGGTCGTGACGCGCAATTCCATGATCGGCACAGAGATCGTGGCCGCTCGGTGAACGGCGCACATGACATGGGTGGTGGACACGGATTTGGCCCGGTCGTGCAAGAGGAGAATGAACCCCTCTTTCACGAGCCGTGGGAGAGCCGGGCGCTCGCCCTCAGCCTGTCAGCGGGCGGCGGACGCTGGAACATCGACATGAGTCGGTTTGCCCGCGAGAACCGCCAACCCGTCGACTATCTCGGGTCCAGCTACTACGAACTGTGGATCAAGGGTCTGGAGACGCTGGTGGTGCAGTCGGGCATGGTGACAGCGGACGAGTTGCTTGCCGCTCACCGTGGAGCGAGTTTCGAACAGGTCGGCAATCCAGCGCTCCATCCCGAGCTGGTCGAGATGGTTATGCGCCGCGGCGGCTCCACTCGGGTTGACTCCCCGGTCGCCCCACTCTTTTCCTCTGGCCAGCGGGTACGGGCGAGCGTTGACGCGCCGACCACGCACACTCGTTGCCCCGCCTATGTCCGTGGCCGCGCCGGAGTCATCGACCGTGACCATGGCGTGTTCGTCTTTCCGGACACCCACGCCCATGGCGGTGGCAAGAAGCCCCAGCATGTGTATGCCGTTCGATTCGATGCGGAGGAACTGTGGGGCAGCAACAGCGAAGGCGGAGCCGTGTACGTCGACCTGTGGGACGACTACCTGGAGCCAGCGTGACTGAACCATCAATCCCTGAACCTGGCTCACTGCCCGGCCTGCCGGTTGACGACGAGGGCCCGGTGTTCGCGGAACCGTGGCAGGCCCAGGCATTCGCCCTGGCCGTGCGCCTGCACGAGCAGGGACACTTCACCTGGCCCGAGTGGGCCGCCGCGCTTTCAGACCAAATCGCAGCGGCCGGACCTTCCGACTCCACCGAGTACTACGAGCACTGGCTCGCCACGCTCGAAGCCATCATCACCGACATCGGGTTGGCAACGAGCCAGGAGTTGGCCGACCGCAAGAACGATTGGGAACACGCTGCCGCGGCAACGCCGCATGGCCAGCCGATCGAACTGCTGCCTCCCCGGGCAACCCGCTAACTCGCCTCCTGATGACACCGACGTCCTCGACGCAACGGTCGAGTCCTCCTCGACGCCCGAGAAGAGCGGGCGACCACGTCTACAGCGCCAGCCGAGCAGCCGGTCATGAAGTTGTGGCCCATCCCCTGCCAGCCGCTCGTTCGTCTCGCGACTCCACACCGAAGGTTGGTGCGAGAACCACAAGCAGTGGGAACCAGCGGACTGGAAGGGAAGAGCGCTATGGAGCTATGGGTCGAAGTTGGCTCGTTGCCACCGGGCTCAGATCGCCATCACTCGCAATGACCATCCAACTCATGCCGTCGATGACTCTGGGGCCGGGCCTTCCCTCCTTGAGCTGAATTGGGCCGCCAACATACGTCTGGGCGTCTGTCAGCAGCGAGCCCCAGTACGGCTGATTGTCCGGTCCGTAAACAACGAGTGAATAGAACTCGGCTCCGGGAACCGGCTCCCACGCCAGCAGCGGTCTGCTCCCCTCGCCACTCGTCGGCGTCAGCAGGACTATTTCACCAGGCCTGGTTTCGCGTTCCGTGGTTGGCTGCGCGGTTTCTTCGTCGAGTTGCTCATCAGCCTCCGCGCCCGTGGAGCTGTTGTCAGCTTCGTCGGACGTATTGTCCTCAGCGATGTCGGAAGCCCCAGGCGCGGTCGCCGTCGTTGTCTTCTGCTCGTCTGGCTCTGCAGAGTCGTCCGTTGCAGAGTCGTCCGTTGCAGAGTCGTCCGTTGCAGAGTCGTCCGTTGCAGAGGGGTCTGTTGCAGAGTCATCTGTCACGACATCATTCGTCCCAGCTGCTTCAATTGCCGGCGAGGAGACCGAGGAAGCGCCGCACGCCCCGGCAGCCAGCACCAGAAGACCCAACCCAAGGGCCAGAGCCGTGTCTCGCAAAGTCTTCTTGTTACGCAACATCATTCGCCTTCATCCGTTTCGTTGTTGGCTTGTCGTTCCTCAGCAGCCGCCTCGCTGGCTCGAAGGGCCAGCACGTTTATGGCGTCCATGTGCAGATCGCGCAGCAGTACCTGCTTGCCGTCCACCTCGACGCTCAGGCCAAAGAGCGAACCCAGGCTGACAATTGCGAGATCTTCCTCGCTCGAGGCGAGGCGTTCCGGGTCGAAGGAGTCAACCTCGCGAAGCTTCTCCTCGGCTGCGTTTCTGAAATCCTCCTGCAGCTCAGCGATCAGGGTGTCGGTGCCACCTCGCGTGAGCGCACCGAGGTTCAGCGCGAACATATACAGCTGATGGATTCTGGCTGTGCTCTGACCGGATTGAAGCAGTCCCTTCCCGATGTTGATCAGGCTCCACTTCGCCAAACTCTCGAAGGTGTTCAGCTCATCGTCCGTGAAGAACTCCAGCTCGCAGTCCGTCAGATTTCGGAGACGCACGAGGAACAGCGCTGCATCGTTGAGTAGATCCGCCGTGTCGCTGAAGGAAGCGCCACCATCGTAATAATCGTCTATCCAGTCATTGAATTCGTTCACCAGCGCTGTTGCCATGGCTGCAACATCTGGCAGGCCCGGCCGGCTCGGAACCTGGGAAAGGCTTGCCGACTTCATGTCTTCGGACCACTGGTCCATGGTGAGGCGGTTCAGGTCCTGGTTCACATAGGCAAACCATGAGCCTTCGTGGATCAACCTCGCTCCCGGCAAGTCAACCTGGCTGAGATCGAGTGCGACGGAGCCGTAGGACTCGCTGCAGTCACTGGCCTTCAGCTCCATGGCGAAGACGATCGGATCGGTGGAATCGGGTACCGGAAAACTGCTCGAGCCAAATGATGCGACCACAACGGCGATGCCGTCGGTGGTAGTCACGCTGCCATCCAGTGCCGCAGTGAAGGACTGGTTCACCGGGAGGTTCGCGCCCGTCGCGCTGTCAACAACCTTTCCCTCACCGGTCATTGACCAGTCCACGGTTCCAGAGCCGAAAGCAGGATCCTCGGTGAACAGCTCAGCGTCACCAGCTACCTGCCAGGCGCCGGATTCGATCCTGCCATCCACCCCGGGCACGCCGATTAGCGGCCCATCGTTCTCGGTGGTCTCGTTCACCACCTCAGCGGTGAAGTCGCCTTCAAGGTCGAGCGTCGCCCGGTAGCTCACACCCTGTAAAGACCCAACGATAACGTTGTCGATGTCGAGCACGCCCTGCCAGACGCCTTCGCCAATTCGAACAGGTTCTTGTGCAACTGCACTTGGCAGCGCCACGGAACACATGGCCACAACCACGCTCGCGACAAGCAACCGGCGCGCCCGCCCCGATGGCGGGTTCCTGACTCTCGTGAGACTTCGCCACCGGTAACGCCGCTTGTTTGTCATACGGCGAGTCTTCGCCACAGCTGGCCGACTGTCTGTCTGGACCGACACGCTTTGAAGGTGTCGGTCTGGTGGTTCGCCATCTGGCTGCACGTCTGCGACACTCGCACCCGGACTGGATGACTGACTGACGCCCAGTAAGCCCTGTGAGCCGAAACTATTGTCTGCTTCAGCCGGTCAGGATGAGAATTTGCTTCCAGATTGCTGTCTGGTCATAGACCACGAATTCGCGTCGAATTCCTCTCGGCCCGAACTCGGCGTGGCTCAGACCCATGACATGAACCAGGGCGCCGGTTGGTGTTCCAAAGAGGTCACCGCCGTCGTGTGTGCCCGTGAGCGACCAGCGCAGCGCAGCCCGCTCGCCAAGACCTGGGTCGACGCGACCGATCTTGTGGTGGATTTCAAACAGTGCGTCGGGAAAGCACTCTCGCAGCGCGAGCCAGTTGCGACCAACGCCCTCCCAGCCATGGTCAGCAACCATGCCGGGCAACTCCAGGCTCACGGCTCGATCCCAACCAGCCTCGATGACGGCCCCATCGCCAGCCATCACCGACTGCAACAGATCGGCGTACCGTTCGCCGGCCACATGGTCGTTTCCGCAACCGATGTACACCGGCCCCGGATCTGCGTCGGGCGTGAACGGGAAGTTTGCGGCCCCGACCCCACCTTCATCTTCGATCTGGGCTGCCGCGTATGCCCTTGGGTCAATACCGAGCTGGCGAACGATTGCTCCCTGGTCGCGAACCAGCCACTCGTCATAGATGGTGTTCTCCCGGGCTGCACAGTCCGCGATGATGCGGTAGCGCAACTTGGTGCGAGTAGCGGAACCGTAGACACCGTCAGCTGCATGCGTTGCGGTTGAGACGAGACGGTGCGAGGACAAGAAGCCGCCATCCCCGTCATCGCTCCAAATGACATCTTCGCCGAGAAGCTGGCGATCAGGGAACTCGCTCATCGTCGCATTGGTCGCTTCGATCACCGCTTGGTTGCCAACGACCACACCAGCAGCAGACCTCACCGGTATGTCGGGCGCGTAATACTGATTGAGGGTCTCCACGCGACGCCCCTCCCAAATCTCGTTCGTGACCCCCAGGATGTACTGCTCGGGGGTGGCGAATTTCGGGTCGAAGCCGGTCATCGGGTGCGCGGTCACAAATCCTCCAGAATCATCTGATAGTTGAACGAGAACGTCTGTCACGGCTTACGACGTCTGGCTTCGCCCGAGTCCTCACGTGCGATCCGCTGAACTGGGTGAGAACTCACATCACGTCGTACAGTTGAGCGCACATGCCCTGGGCCCTGATCCTGTTAGCCGTCTGCTCAGGATCAGCGTTTCTTTTCTACGGCTACGAGACGCTCACGATGGAGCGTCAGACCAGTGAATTCGAACGCTACGGACTTCCGGGACTTCGCCAGTTTGTCGGAGTCTCTCAGCTGCTCGGCGGCGCCGGTGTTTTCGCCGGCCTCGTGTTCACGCCAATCGGAGCCGCAGCCGCAGCTGGTCTCACGATCATGATGGCGTCCGGACTTGCTGTTCGGGTGAAGATCCATGATGCCTGGCGGCTGATGATCCCGGCCGCATCCCTGGGCGCCGTCAACGCCACCCTCACGGTGCTCTTTCTGCTCCGCTGAACAGGTCAGCTCTTGCGATGAAGCCAGGCCGATATGGCGGACATCGTCAACACGCTCATTGCCGGCACGGACCGCTTGATTGGATCCTTGACCTTCACGTGCATACCGATGGCGCCAGCCATGAGTGTCGCCAGTCCGGCGGACGCCGGCCTCACCAGTCTGGGGACCTTGTGGCCGACAAGCATGGCAGTTGCCAGGGCAACCTTGGTGGCGCCTACGGCGTACATCGTCTTCTCAGACAGCCCGTACTCTGCGAACTCCTCTTTCATGTTCGTGGCATCGCCGCCCCGGTAACCGGTGTCCTTGCTGAAGCGGAAGAACCAGACGGTGAGAATCCAGAGCGCGGCTCCGGTTTGGGCAAGCTTTCCGACAATGACATTCATAGGAATGTTCCTTTCGAGTTGGTTGATCGGACGGCGATCGGATGAATCTGCCGTGTTTGTGCTTCGGCCAGGATGGCCGGACTGGCTACATTACGGTGGGTCAGCGCACGTGGAGCGAGCGACATGAAGACGCGCACCGTCATCAGGCAAAGGCCGAGCTGGGCAGGTCAGTGGCCGTTCCCGCTACAGCGTCGCAAATGGTTGCCGCTACAGCAATCGGATCCAGGCCAGTGGGCATCTTTGGAGCGTTGCCCTCGATCGGGCGGTCGGCAAGACCGGTCTCGGTGTGCGGGGGTCGGGCATCGATGATCCGAATCTTTCGGCGGCGTGCCTCGCGAGTCACTGCTTCATCAAAGGACCGCACCGCCGCCTTGGATGCCCCGTAGGCAGCCATTCCGGGCAGGTTCTGCTCCGCGATCACGCCAGAAATGTTCACGATCACACCGCCCTCGTTGAGCGCTCCAAGCCCAGCCTTTGTGAGCATGATTGACAGGAAGGTGTTGGTCATGAAGAGCTCTTCCATCGCATCGACCGAAAGCTCCTCAACAGAGCCGAAAGCGACGACGCCCACCGCGTTCACGACAACATCCAGTCCACCTGCGTACTCCACGGCGGCGCTGACTGCGGCGTGGCACGCGTCCGGGTCTCGCAAGTCGACGGCCAGTCGATGACCCGGCACGTCAAGCTGGGTGAGGCGGTCGTGGCTCCGAGACACCAACGTCAGGGCTGCCCCTCGCTGGGCGAGGTTCAGCGCAATCGCTGAACCCAGACCACCGGTTGCGCCCGCCACCAGCACGGAACGTCCCACCATCGAGTTGTCATCATTCGCTGCGTTCGGTGTCATCGAGTCTCCATGAGGACAAGGCTTGCACACCATTGTTTCAGAACGAGAGTCGAAGCACCTGCAGCACTCTGGACTCCAGCACTCAGGACCACATCACTCAGGACCACAGCACTCAGGACCACAGCACTCAGGACCACATCACTCAGGATCACAGCACGCAGAGCGCTGGGTGCCGCCGGACATGAACCCGGCGTCCGAATCTGCCATGTCGCTGTTCGCATGCAAAGCTCTGGCTATGGCTCAGATTGACTTTACCGTTACCCACCACTTTGTGGCCCCTGCACAATTGGTCTGGGACGAAATGATCGACTGGCCCAGCCACAGCGCGTGGATTCCGGCCACACACATCGAAGTCCACACCGATGACTCCCAGGTAGTCGGGGCCACCTTCACTGGTTACACCGGATACGGCAGGCTGGCATTGGTCGACCGCATGCGTATTTCTCAGATTGAGTGGGACGAGGCGACGTCTACGGGGACGTGCGAGGTCGAGAAGCTCGGACCCGTTCTCCAAGGCCGAGCTGGCTTTGCTGTTTCCCCCGATGGCGACGGCTGTCGCGTTGACTGGTTCGAAGATGTCACCGTTGCGTACCTACCGCAGCTTTTTGCACCGCCGGTCAACAAGCTGAGCGCTCTGGGATTCTCATTTGGCATGCGGCGACTCGCCACGATCGTCGAGAAGAAGCATCGCCAGACGCCGCAACAGCCAAAGCAGGTGGATCGGTGATGAAACTGAGCCACCGCTTCCGTGACCCGGTCGTGTCGGCCATGACCAACCTCTTCTCGCACGGTCCCACGCCGCTGGCGAACACGCTGGATTTTGCGGGCGACCCCGGCCTCCTCGGTCCTGATTCTGTTTCATGGCGAGTGCTGGGCGATGCCGCTGTTTTTGTCGGAGGGATCCGGGCCCTTGTCGTCCAGTCAGCCCACGCCGAAGTTGTAGCTGGAGTGGAGGACCACTCGACCTATCGCTCCGACCCTCTCGGGCGACTCTCTCGCACCGCGGTGTATGTCACCGAAACCACGTACGGAGCGATGCCCGAAGTCGACGCCGCCGTCGAGGTCGTGCGCAAGGCCCACCGGCCGGTGCGGGGAATGTCCGAGCGAAATCTTCCGTACAGCGCCAGCCGACCCGAGATGGCGGCTTGGGTTCACAATGTCCTGACCGACTCTTTTCTCACGGCGTACCAGGCGTTCGGACCTGAGCGGCTCAGCGAGCGTGACGCAGACCTCTTTGTTGCCGAACAGCGTCAGATCGGCAAGCTGTTGGGAGCGGAACCGCTTCCCGAAACCGCCCAGGAACTGACGGACTGGATCGACCACCATCCCGACAGAGTGGCAACCAACGCGCAGACGAGCGCTATCAGCTTCCTCCGCAACCCGCCTCTGAGTCCACCAATCAAGGTTGGGTACCGGCTGCTGTTCGACGCAGCCCTGACCACTATTCCTCCCAGTATTCGCAAACAACTCGACATCGAGCCGGGACCCCGTGCTGCGAAGTTCGGGAAGAGCACTACATGTGCGCTTCGATGGGCCCTCGGCGCATCACCATCGTGGCAACTGGCGTTGATGCGCTGCGACGCCCCCATCCCGCCAGGATTGTTCCGCCAGTCCCTTTGATGGGCCACCATGGCGACCGCGTTGGCGACTAGTGCGCTGCTTCGCGGCGAATCCGGATGCGCCGTGAGTTCTTTTTCAAGGCCTGAAAGACCCTTCGGGATGCGACTCCTGCCGATCTCCGATTCGGGGCTACTTGCCGATGCTGTTTTGAGGCTTGAGAAGTCCCTTGTCCATGCCAATCTTGATACCTGCCGCGGCGAGAAGCACGGTGATCACAAAGGTGATCGGAAGCCAGAACCACGAAAAAACGAAGAAACCGATGAGCGACGCAACGACGCCAACGCCGATGGTTTGTCCAAGACCAATGTCCTGCGCTCCTGGGAGTACAGCCCGCGCCGCTCCGCCAACGATGGCTCCAAGAATGATGTTTCCGATGAGTCCGAGAATAAAGCCCATGATGGTGCTCCTTGTAGTGCAGGTGAGGTGGATGGCGCGCTGCCCGTGTTCGTAGAACGCACTGAGGTCAGTCGTATTCCCGCATCCGTGCCCACGCGAAAGGAATGTCTGCCCAACATGCGGACGACCAGCCACCGCAACGCTAGCAGGATCGACGACTCCCCACAGCGTATTGACGCATCGCATGTGGCGAGCGGCACGAAGATCTCCAACGCCGGAGGGATCAACTTCCCGACCGTGTCGCCCTGCCGTCAACCAGGCTGAGAAGATGGTCCCATGACCAATGGAATGCTGGCCCCCTATCGAGTGCTTGATCTGACCGACGGCCCGGCAGAGATTGCGAGCTTCATGTTCGCCGGGTTCGGCGCTGACGTGATCAAGGTTGAACCACCCGGTGGAACCGCCTCGCGTCACGCAGCGCCGCTCGCCGATGGTGAACCCGAGGGACTGTCCGGCCTGGCGTTTCATGCGTGGAATCGCGGCAAGCGCAGCGTCGTGCTTGACCTTGACAGCCATGCCGACCGAGACCGGTTCCTGGCTCTCGTCGCCACAGCGGACTTCATCTTTGAAGACGCCGGACCAGGCGTGATGAACGCTCGCGGTCTGGGGTTCGAGGCCCTGCGCCAACATCGCTCCGATCTCGTCTACACGGCGGTCTCCTGCTTTGGCCAGGACGGACCGTATGCCGACTTCCTGGCCACCGACCTCACCCTGTCAGCTCTTGGCGGACAGATGGCCGTCACCGGCGACCCGGATCGTCGACCCGTGCGCATAACGGTTCCCCAAACATGGTTGCACGCCGGAGCCGAGAGTGCGCTCGGTGCCATGGTCGCCCATCACCGACGGCTCACGACGGGAGAGGCCCAGTTGGTCGATCAGTCGGTGCAGACCGCCGTGTTCTGGACGCTGCTCAACGCCATGATTCGACATGCCATCGATGGCGTGAACAACGAGCGAGTCGGGACGGAGCTGCATCTGGCAACCATGCAGACACCGTTGGTGCAGCCAACCTCAGATGGCGAAGTGTGCATGCTGCCAACCGGTAAGGCGATGGTGGACATGCTGCCCTGGATGCTCGAATCCGGTTCGGTGAGTCAGGCATGGATCGACGCCGAGGACTGGGAAACCCACGAGCGACGAATGCTCGATGGAGATGAGCTGGTGCACTCCCAAAGCGACGTGCTCCATGCAGTCCGGGCCTTCACCGCCACACTCACCAAGAGCCAACTCTTTCAAGGCGCTGCGGAGCGCGGCGTCACAGCCATGCCCGTCAATACCGTGGCCGACGTCGTGGCGTTCGATCACCTGGAGATTCGCGACTATTGGGACAACATCACCTTGCCAAGTGGGCGCAGCGTCAAGGCCCCTGGCGCCTTCGCGAAAGTGTCAAACTCGCCCATCGAATGGGTGGGAAGCGCTCCTGCACCCGGCGCCCACAACAAGGAAGTGCTCGACGCACTCGCCGATGCACCGCAACCGCAGCCAGTGCGGGTGACGGGTGAACGCGGCCTACCCCTCGAAGGACTCAGGGTTGTCGACTTCGCGTGGATCGGTGTCGGTCCAATAACCGGCAAGTCGTTGGCCGACCACGGAGCCACGGTGGTGCGAGTCGAAGCAGAAGAGCCGCCCGATCGGCTGCGGCTGGTTGGCCCGTTCAAAGACGGCGAGGTCGGCATAAACCGGTGTCAGTTCTTCGGCTCGTTCAACACGTCAAAGAAGTCACTTCAGCTCGACTTGAAGCACGAGACCGGCGTCGAGGTTGCTCGCAAGCTGCTGGCGTGGTGCGACGTGGCACTCGATTCGTTCACTGCGGGAACGTTGACCCGACTGGGGCTGGGCTACGAAGTCGCCAGGGAACTCAACCCCGACATCATCATGGTGGAAACCTGCCTGTTCGGTCAGACCGGACCGGCTGCACCATTGGCCGGGTACGGCTATCACGCCGCAGCGGTGAGCGGCTTCTATGAGGTGACCGGCTGGGACGATCGTCCACCCGGGGGCCCGTGGAACGCCTACACCGACACTGTCGCCCCTCGGTTCCTGACCACTGCCATTTACGCTGCGCTCGACCATCACCGCCGCACCGGCGAAGGTCAGTACATCGACCAGGCTCAGATGGAATCAGCACTGCACTTTTTGGGACCACAGCTGCTCGACGTGCAACTCACAGGGCGCAGTGCCCGTCGGGCCGGTAACTTCGATGCCGAACGTGTGCCGCACAACAGCTTTCCGTGCGCAGGAGACGATCAATGGTGCGCCATTGCCGTCGAAAACAACGACCAGTGGACTGCACTGTGCGGGGTCATGGGCGCAGACGACTGGGCTGAAGTTGCGAACCTTGCAACCGAAGAATCTCGACGCGACCATTTGGACGAGATCGAAAGCCGGATCGCGGCCTTCACTTCCAAGCACCAGCCCCACGAACTGATGCACCTCCTGCAGAAGGCGGGGGTGCCCGCCGGTGCAGTGCAGCGATCAAGCGACACACTGGCCGACCCCCAATTGGCGCACCGGAACTTTTTCCGACCGATGACGCACCCGGAGATGGGAGAGGTCCCCTACGAAGGACATCAGTACAATATTGCCGGCTATGACAACGGACCGCGCTCACCCGCCCCGTGCCTGGGCGAGCACACCTTCGAGGTCCTCACCGAGATCCTTGGCATCGATATCGAAACCGCGCTTGCCATCCTGACAAGCGGAGCGTGCGGATAGCCCCGAAAGCAGGCTGGTGCAGTCCGCCCCTTCTGGCGCTCAGGACGCCCGTGTCACCTGAACAGGTTCGAGGACGGTGCCATCCGGATCCGTGAAGCACACGAAACCTGCAACGTTCTGGTTTTCCATCGTGACCGGGGTACTCATCCCTGAAGTCTGCCACGTGTCCGAGGGAGCTTCGGACGCTCTGCGCCCGAGTCAATGAGAGCCACCACAGCGCTACCGAGCTCACTGCTTGAGTCGCCAAGGTCTCCGACAATGTCGAAGTGGTTTCGCTCCGTGGCTTCGACCAGAGTAGGCCTCGCTCCCGCGTGGGCCAGTTGGTCGGCGAAGAGGCGACTCTGCGCCTTGAACTGTGTCGTCTCGTTGTCCCCCCAGGCCACCACCGCCGGCATCGGAGCGGACATGGCCAACCGGGACGGACTGTTGCGATGGGCGTCCTTGCGATCGAGAGAAAGTGCTTCGTTGACGGAGGTGCCGAGCAGCGGCTCCAACTCGTAGATGCCTGACAACAGCACCAGGCCGGCTGGCTGCCACCGACGGTCAGGATCAAGCGCCACCATCGATGCCAGGTGTGCACCGGCGGAGCTACCTGCCACGAAAATGCGTTCTGGGTCGAAGCCGAGGCGAGGCGCTGCCTGGTGGAGCTTTTCCAAAGCCATACGGGATTCGGCCACGATCTGATCAAGGGAGGCATGCGGGGCCAGCGTGTAGTCGACCGAAGCATAGGCACAGCCGTGGCCTACAAAGTCACGAGCCGGCCCGAACCCATCCAGTTTCGAAAGGGCCTGCCAGTAGCCCCCGTGAATGAAGGCCACGAGCGGAGCCCCGGCCACGCCGGGTGTCACCACATCGATGGTCTGGGACGGAACCTCGCCGTAGGGCATGGTGCGAACGCGAAAATCGTGATCCTGACACCATCGGCGCGATGCCTCGCTGTGGGATGCGTAGGCCTCGAGGTACGGATCGAGTTGGTAGTCGACACACGAACTTGGTGAATACTCCCGCTCACGATCTTCTGGACTCAGTTCTCGCCAACCCAACTTCTGCGAAAATGCTTCTCCATTCATGCAAGGCTCCTCGGTATCCGTTCCGGGCTCAGCGTCGGTCATTGTCGGCCGTGTCGACAGGTGGTGTTGGTGCGTCACGTTGACGCTCAGATCAGTATGGCGCAGCGCGGTTATCGATGATGCAGACGCCTTACCCACCCCCCCGTCGACGCAGCTGGTGCCTCCGCCGCAACCAGCCGTAGGCAGTCTTCCCTAGTCCAACCGACTTGGGTCACTTGCCTACTCCCCGGCCAAACTGGTTCCCAATCGTTCGGTAGCGGAGAAAAGTCGGGCGTCCGTCTCAACTCCACCGAATCAGATCCGATTCTGTACTCACTCCGGGGTCCGTAGGCCTCGGAAAGCGCCACTTGGAAAGGGCAAAATGTCTCCGTCAGCCACTGCACTCCAGTTCACCTCAAACTCTTCTTCATCTTCGTTGGCGCGATCAGCACACATCCTGGCCCAACCAAGCCATCGCTTCGAAGTTGCCGAGGTGGTCGCAGTCGTTGCGAGACGACGCCGTGAGTTGGCCGAAATTTCCGAACGGCTCGAAACCATGAAGGCATCGCCGCTGTTCGCCGCTTAGTAAGTGGCGGCGTGGCTGTCCGTCGCACCACTCCTTCGACACGATGTCTCAGACTTGGCGGTCGTCGAAGATGATGGTGAGGTAGGGATTGAGCTCAGAGGTGCCAAGACGCACGCCGCGGACGTGCACCCGTTTGGACTCGCCGTGTACGAACATGTCCACCTGCTGATCGATCTGCTGGAAACCGAGTTCTGCTGACGTTGCGACAATGTCGGACAGGGCCATCATGTTGTCCCGAAGATCAAGTGGTGCGTCACCACCTCCCCCGCCGTCACCGGCGCTGAACCGTTCGCCAAACGAACCATCAGGGTGAACCACGGCGGCGCCAACACCCGTCAGGTCCGCAATCACTCCGACTGTCTGGGATTCCACCCAGTTCGCCAGGGTGGCCTGCAGGTCGTCCATATTCGCGGCGAGTACCCCGTAGCAGGGCTCGCCACGAGACACGAACTTCCAGACAAACATGGCGCGACGGTGACTCGCGGTGCGCACAACTGCCGCGAACGAGCCAGCTCCCTCGTCAGCGCGGTCAAAGAGTGCCGCAACCTCCTCGACTCTGATACCGCGAACCTGAGCAATCTGCTCAAGGGTGCGGCCGCCAAAATCTGCGCTTGCGCCGTCGCTGTGCAACACACACATCCGGGCTTCGCTGAAGACCATCATCTCCAACGGACTGGTATCGACGTAGGTGGCGAGCAGCGACTCCCGACGCGAAGTCGCCGCGTTGCCGAGATCCATTGCCGTGATTGCGACGCCTTGACCGCCCTGCGGCAGGTCATACGGGCGCACGCTGATGAGTACTTCACCTGCGTCCTGCCCCATGGATGCGCGCAGGGTCTTGCTTCGGTTGAGGCTGAGCGCCTCGTGCACCGCAATCTCAAACTCCGTGGAGTCGAAGCGGGCCCTGATGTGATCAAAGGGCCGACCCTGATCGCTGGCCATCAGGTGGAAAAAGTCGCGGGCCGGATCGCTGAAGCGCCGGATCGTCTGATCTTCATTGAGGAGCAGAATGCCGATCTCAGTCGACGTCAGGATCTGTTCAAGGTCAGCCGTCAACTCGAGAACTTCCTGGAGGCGGCGATGGTGCTCGTCGTTGAGGGTGCGAAGTTCTTCGTTGAGTGCGGAGAGTTCTTCGTTACTGGATTGAAGTTCCTCGTTCGACGCAATGAGCTCTTCGTTGGCCGCATTGAGCTCTTCGTTCGATGTTTCCTGTTCCTCCAGCGCTGCCTGGAGGCTTTCACGCGTGTAAACAAGGTCCGATTCGAGCTGGCCAATTCGATCAAGGTCCTGCGGGTCGATCAGCGCAGGCACGAGGTGAGTGGGAAGTTCGACAGGACGTTCCACCGGGCGTCCGCTGATGAAGGTGTAGTTGGAGCCCCCCGAGCGAATCTGTTGACCCTGAATCAGGAGCGGTTCCGACTCATCTTCCGAGTCGTCGCCTTCGAGCGAAACGAGGCGCTGAACAGCGCCAGAGTCGGGCTGGGCAACCTCTCGCAGGACCGAACCAATGACCAGACGCAGACTCGGCGACTTGACCAGGGAGTGGACGTCGAGGCTCGGCCGTCCACTCGGGTACTCAAGCCAGTGTTTCGCGTTGCCAATCACATGCAACACCTCATTACGACCATCGAGGATGAGACCCGCCGCGAAATGCTGATCGAGAATCATGTCGTAGGCGCGCAGGAGAGCCTGGTCTGGACCTGCCGGCTGTCGCGGAATGCTCAGTCGGGCCGAACCAGTGCCGAGCAGGTCCGGTCCCATGCGGCGCCGAAAGGATTTGATGGCACTCTCGCCGCTCTTACGAAAGAGCCGGTTGCCCGAGGAGATGGGATCGAAATCGGGAGCGAGAAAACCAGGACTCTCGCTTGTTCCCAGCAGGAGAATTCCGTCGGAACGAAGAGCGAATCCGATAGACCAGAGTGCGCGCTGTTGGGCGGTAGCAGTGAAATAGATGAGCGTGTTTCGACAGGAGACCAGATCGATGCGGCTGAACGGCGTGTCAGTCAGCATGTTCTGGCGAGCAAAGGTGACCATGGAACGAAGCTCGTCGCGTACTCGCCACTGGTCATCGTGGCGCCGGAAGAACCTCCGTCGCCGGGTTTGATCGACGCCGTCCAGCTCAGCTTCAGAATAAACGCCTTCGGTGGCAGCCGCCAGGGACTCCTCGTGCACGTCAGTGGCGAAGACCTGAATGGGAACTTCAATATTGAGCCGCTCCCGCGCCTCGACCGCCAACATGGCGAGACTGTAGGGCTCCTGTCCCGTGGCGCAGCCGACACTCCATATACGAGCACCGCGTTCTTCTTCGGCCGCCATCGTGAGGATCTCTTCGATAAGTACCGGCAGTTCACTGAACACTTCAGTGTCGCGAAAGAACGATGTGACGCCGATGAGAATGTCGTGGGTGAGCGCTGCACGTTCGTCCACGTCCTCATGCACGACTTCGGCCAGAGCGCGAATGTCCTGGGTACCAACGGCATTCATCCGGTGTTGAATCCGACGGCGAACGGTGCCGGTCTTGTAGTCCCCAAAGTTGATACCCGTCGACACGGCAAGGTCGGCGATGATCGCTTCTTCGGTAGGTGAGTAGCCGGCTTCGACGGACTCAGGGGTGGGTCGTTTCCCCGAGGCAAAGAAGTCGACAACGTGTGTGGTGATGGCAGGAACGCTGGCAACGGCGTCAACGAACCCGCGTTCGAGCGCCGCATTGGGCATGCCTTCGAAGCTGGCCGTGCCGTCCTGCACGAGTGTCAGTCCGCCCGCTCGTCGGACCTGCTCGGTGCCAGCAGCCCCGTCGTCTCCCGTACCCGAGAGCACAATTGCGGCGGCGTTCGGACCCCACTGGTTCGCCAGAGAACCGAAGAACGTGTCAATTGGGTGAGGTGAGGGCGACTTCGATGCCGAGTGATCACGACCACTCAACAACAGCGTGTCACCGTCAACCGTCAACACCCGGTCCGGCGGAATGAGATAGACGTGGTTCGCCACAAGGTGACCACCGTCAGCAGCCTGACGTACTGGCATCTTGGTATGGCGGCCCAGCAGACTGTCCATCATGCTCTCGTGATCCGGCGAGAGGTGCTGGATCACAACGAACGCAAGACCGGTATCAACCGGAATCGAGCCGAAAAATGTTTCCAGCGGATCCAAACCACCCGCTGACGCTCCAATTGCACACACGCCTTTGAGTGTTGATGGATCGGTCCGGGCATCACTGGGCGGCATGTGGGCGTCCTCCATTTGGGTGACCACGGCACATGGGCACCCACGTGTTTTATCAAAAGTGCAGCTATGCGAGGCAGACCAGCCAGAGAGTCCCTACCCAGGCTGGGGTGCTTTCTCGCAGTTCAATGAGGAAAAATGTAACTTGAAACTTGTGAGCTCTGATATCGCAACCTTGTCCGCCTACCACACGATCCAGGCACATGGCGTCAAGTCCACCGTTCGAGAAGTGGCCCGACTGGTCGACTCTTTGAACCGTGACACGGATTCACACATGGCGGTTGCCAACGATCAGCGATCCGCAATCTCGATGAGTCGAGTACTCCTCAGCGAGGCCGGCGGCATGGTGCAGCGTCTTCGCATGTCATCGCTCGCCACGGTCTGACCAGCAACGACAATCAGACCGCAACGACAATCAGATCGCAACGAGCAACTGGACCGCAACGAGCAATCAGATCGCAACGAGCAATCAGATCGCAACGAGCTCTGGCCGGTGAAACAGGTAACCCTGCATGTAGTCGCAGCCCAACTCCTGCAGTAGTTGGCGATCTGCTTCGGTCTCGACCCCCTCAGCAACGCTCTTGGCGCCAATCGCCCTGATCAGATTGACCACCGCCACGGCGATTTTGGATCGAGACCTGTCCTGCGCAATTCCATCGATGAACTGGCGATCTATCTTGACGAAGGAGACAGGCAGCTTCGACATTGCTGCCAGGCGTGAATACCCGGCCCCGAAGTCATCAATGGCAATGTCTATACCCAGTTCTGCGATCTGTTCGAGGACATGCACGGCTTCGCTTGACTCGGTTCTTGCCTCTTCTGAGACTTCGATCACGATCTGACCCGGTTTGATGTTGCCCGTCTCGACAACGCTGGCGAGGTATTCGACGGTTTCACCCGTGAGCGAGTGTTCGGTGAGGTTGATCCATGTCGACAGCGGGGCTTCACCTACTCCGAGCGTCCCAAACACATACCTCATCATGTAATCGTCGAAGTCGGCACACTTGCCCGCAGCCTGAATGGCGGGCAGGAAAACACCAGGCGCAAGTTGTCCTCGCCGCGGATGAATCCACCGGGCAAGAATCTCGTGGCCAATCGCCGTTCCATCCATGGTGGCAATCGCCTGGCGCGCCGCCACGAATTGGTCGCTCTCCATCCCCTGGCGAATCTCGCGTTGGAGCACTCGCCCTTCCACGCGGGCCGCAGCCAAACGGCGGTTGAACATTTGTTGCCCGTGTCCACCCCGCTCCTTCACGGCATACAGAGCAATGTCTGCTCGTGAGAGCAACGCATGCGTGGGTGAGGTGTCCGTCGCGATCACCCAACCTACTGATGCACCCACGCTCAAACCCAGATCACCGGGAACTGGTTCCGACAAAAGCGCCACGAGACGCTCGGCGAGCAGGAGCGCCTCTGGTTCCGTGCAGTCGGAGATCCACATCGCAAACTCGTCGCCGCCGAAGCGCGCGGGAATTGCCCGGTGTCCCAGAAAGCCACCCAGCCTTCGACCCACTTCCGTCAGAACGGCGTCACCCGCCCCGTGCCCCCACGTGTCATTCACCGCTTTGAATCCATCAAGATCGATAAGAAAAAGCGCACAGGGTCGGCTGCAATATTCCGATCGCTCCTGTTCGATGGCTGTCACGAACCAGTTGCGGTTCGCCAGCCCGGTCAGCTCATCATGATTTGCTCGCCGAACCAACGCTGCTATCCCGTCCTGGGGCTCACCTGCGGGCCCGTCGACACTTGACTCCGAAAGTTCCATCAGGATCGGCGCCCGGTTCTCTTCGCCGATCGGTACAAAAGGAGCCGTCGGCTGCCCGCCCCGGGAGTGGGCCGCAACCATGTCTCGCAGTCGCATCTGCGGGTGGCCTTCCGGTCCATTGGCCGGAGCGATTATAGGTGCGGTTCTGGTCGTACTTTCGATGGGCATGAGAGTTCATCGGATTGCGACGCTCAGAATTTAGGCAATCGTCCCCAGTTCGATGGAACTGGGTCAAATCGCCTACTGCCCGGCCAAACTGGCGAGTCTTCCGAGAGCCCGCCAAACGTGATCATCGTTCACCGGGAAAAGGCAGACCGAATGTCTCAAGACAGTCGAATCAGATCCGATTGTTTCCTCAATCCAGAGGCCGAACGTCTCGATCAGCCGCCATCAGAAAGGGCACAATGTCACCGTCAGCGACTGCACTCCAGTTCACCTCCAGCTCCTCGTCATCTTCACTGGCACGGTCAGCGCGAATCCTGGCTCAGCCGAGGCAGAACTTCGAGTTGGCCGAGGTGGCAGAAGTCGTCACAAAGCGACGACGTGAGTTGGCGGAAATCTCCGATCGCCTCGAGACGATGAAGGCATCACCACTGTTCGGCCGATAGCCAGCGGGCGCGGTCGGGCGACCTCGACGGGCAGCACAAAGCTGTGCGGTTGGCCCTGCACTCCCGTCCGACCGTTGCGGACCGACCTGACTTCACCAATGCCCGTCAGCGGGCGTAGAACTCAAGGCGCCCGCACTCGACGCAGCGGGAGGTCGTCGTGGCCAGAGCAGTAGTGTTCCGGAGTGAACGGGCCTTCAATATGCCGAAGCGGTTGAAAGCAGGATCACCCGAGAACCACTGGGCGACGGTTGATGCTCCTGCGTGGATGCCATCCACAACAAATCCGGCTTCCATCCTGGCTCCGCAGGCCAGGCATGTCTCAATTTTTGCAGCGTTCATTCCACTCCAGGCATCAGAGCAACACGGCTATCTGCGGTGCTGCAATTGGAAGAGTAGCGAAGTTGGCGTTCGAGGTTTTTGAGTTCCGGCGGATCAGGGACCATCGGGCGGTGCGGCGACCGGGGGCGCAGGCCCACGTGGCCCGAGGACGCAGAATTCGTTGCCTTCGGGGTCGGCAAGAACAACCCACGCAACGTCGCCCTGACCAACGTCAACGCGTGAAGCGCCCAGGGTGATCAGTCGTTGCACCTCAGCATCCTGGTCGCTGGGCCGCAGGTCGATGTGGAGTCGGTTATGTCGCTCCTTCTTGTCGTCTGACGCGAGGAACAGCATGCCCGGCAATCGATCCGGCTCTGACTGAATCTCAAAGACCTCGGGGTCATCGTTCACGACCACCCACTGGAGCGCCTCGTTCCACCAGCGGCCAAGCGCCGCCGGGTCACGACTCGCGATGACAACCTGCTCCCACTCAAGACCCATGGACCCGACGCTACTGGATCCGGTACTCGGCAAATGAAGCGATCCATATCCAAGCGATGGGATGACACCTGCCATCGGCGAGGATGCCGAGCAGGGACGCAAAGATCGGAACGACTGGGAGACCTCAGTACAAGCGTCCATGTTCGAGCTGAGGAAGGACTTCCTGAGCGAAAAGGTCGCACTCGGCGATGTGGGGATAGCCGCTCAGAATGAACGCCTCGACACCGACTGCGCGGTACTCCTGAATCTTGTTGGCAACCTGATGCGGGTCGCCAACAATGGCAGCTCCCGCCCCTGACCGTGCCTTGCCAATTCCGGTCCAGAGGTGCGGTTCGGCATAGCCGTCGCCGTCCGCACTTTGGCGTAACGCCGCCTGGCGAGCCACGCCGACCGAAGCGGCGTCGAGCGACTTGCTCACGATCGCTTCACCGGTGCCGCCGTCGAGCCGACTGACGAGACGGTCAGCCGCCGCCCGGGCCTCGGCCTCCGTTTCGCGGACTATGACATGGCTCCGAAGGCCATACTTCAACGCACGGCCATGGCGATCAGCGCGCTCGGTCATGTCGCGAATCGTCTCCGCGACAGACGCAACTGTGTCCGGCCAGGTGAGGAACACGTCCGCCGCCGCCGCCGCCGTCTCTTTCGCGGCTGGCGAAAATCCGCCGAAATAGAAAGGTGGACAGGTTCCTGCCACGGTGGATATACGCGGTGGCTCAAGGGTCAGATCAACGAACTCGCCATGGAAGTCGACCGGCTGGCGGTTCAACAGCTGTCTCAGCACCTGCATCCACTCAATGGTGCGCCGATAGCGCGGCGCAGACTCAAGGGATTCACCGGGTCGGTCACTGCTGATGATGTTGATCGTCAGGCGGCCGCTCAGCATCTGATCGATGGTGGCGAGCTGGCGAGCGAGTTGCGGTAGCCACATCTCCCCCATCCGAACAGCAAGCAGCAGCTGTATCTGCTCAACAAGCGGCGCCACCCCTGCCGCGAAAGCGACGCTGTCGATGCCCAACGAATAGCCGGATGGCAGGAGGATATTGTCGAAGCCATTGCGGTCAGCAGCGAGCGTAATGTCACGGCAATGCTCCCAGGAGCTGAGCAGGTCGGGATTCGGGACACCCAGGAACTCGTAGTCGTCGTCGCACAACGCGGCGAACCAGCTGACTTCAATCACGGAAGCGGCACTCCTTCAGAGGCCTCGACGATGGCATAGACGTCGTTGCGGTCGAGTGTCACTGACAACGCAGCCGTGCTCGAGCGCACTCGATCCACCTTCTGGGTGCCGATAATCGCAACCGCATTTGCCGGATGCGCCAGGACAAATCCAAGAGCGATGGCAGAGCGATCAACACCCTCTCGCTCGGCCAGGCCATCGACAACGGCGGCCAACTCTCGGTTGATGCCATCGGGGCCATCGTCAAAAAGACGACCGCCGCCCAGGGGGCTCCAAGCCAGTGGCGTGACACCGTCTCTCATACTCTTGTCGAACGTCCCGTCTCGCAGCGGGTCCAGATGCAGAACCGAATACTCCGGTTGCGTTGTGGCGAGCGGAAAGTCCACGTGGGCAACCAGCGCCTCATACTGATCCGGGGTGTAGTTGGAAACGCCAACTTCGCGGACTTTGCCCGCTTCACGGAGTTCGGTCAGCGTTGCGGCAACTTCAGCGGGATGCGTGAAGATATCGGGGCGGTGGATCTGGTACAGATCGATCACGTCCACCTGCAGGCGGCGAAGCGACGCCTCACAGGCGTCGCGGAGGTACGAAGCACTGGAGTTGTACGGCATTGGGGGCGTGATCCCTCCCTTGGTGGCCAGCACCATCCGGTCCCGTAGATGGGAGGCCTGAGATAACACTCGACCCAGGATTTCCTCTGCCTGCCCAAAGCCGACATCCACGCTTTCAAAGCCGTAGATGTCAGCGGTGTCGATCAGATTCATTTCCGAGTCAAGGGCTGTCTCGACCAGAGCCTGCGCCTGGCTCAGATCATCGTGACTGAAACGCCACATGCCGTAAGCAAGCGGACCAACCTCAAATTGGCCGATGTTCCGGCGCTCCCCGGAAATCAAGTTGGACATGGACACTCCTGTTGTTGAGAGATCGAGCTCCAAACCTATCGAAAGGTTCATCGCAAGGCCTCGGTAAGAGCAACCGATAGGCGACCCTCGAAATGCCGGTACGTGGCCTCAACCAGACTTGGACCAGTCGCCTATGGAGGCCACTCGTCTCAAAGGTCACTCCGAAAGGATGCGCAGGCGAGTAACCCGTTGGCGTTGAGGTCTACGGGCGGCGCATAATGTCGACTCATGGACTCTTGGACACTCCCCCGCGCAATGCACGGACCTGTTGGAATACTCGACATGCACTGGTTGATGGCTCCATCGACCGGGATCGGGCACCCGCCAGGGGGAGCCACGCAGCGACGTGGTGCATTGCCCAAGAGCGTAGCGAACGTCATTCGACAGGCCGGCGAAGTCCTCAGCGCCATGGCCCAAAGGAAGTGAGCCCCGAACGGGACCGCCTGCCTCTGGAGGTTGACGTGGCATCGGTGGATCGGGCGCTCATGACGACCCGGGCGGTGCGTCGTCGCCTCGACCTCGAACGACCGGTCGATCGGGAGATCATCCTCGACTGCATCGACATTGCAGAACAGGCGCCATCCGGCGGTAATCAGGGGAGTCGCCGATGGGTGCTGATCGAGGATCAGCGCGTGAAAGATCAGATGGCAGATATCTACATGGAAGCTGCTGGCACCTGGATGATCGAGGCGCACGATCGCCTGGCGGGATCAGGCCACCCACAGGAGAAGGTCATGGCCTCGGCCGCCCACCTTGCCCAGCACCTGGCCGAAGTCCCCGCCATTGTCGTCCCGACCATCATTGGCGAGCACGACGGCAGCGGAAGACCCGGGTTGTTCGACTCGGTGATTCAATCCGTGTGGAGCCTGTGCGTTGCCCTGCGCGCCCGCGGAATCGGCACCGCCTGGACCACCGCCATCTTTGCGAAACAGGAGGAGCTCATGGACCTGCTTGGCATTCCGCGTGGCTATACGCCCATCGCCATGCTCCCGCTTGGGTGGATGAAAGGCACCGGGGTGAACCCTGCCCCGCGCCTTCCCGCCCGCACGGTCACCTTCCTGGATCACTTCGCACACACCTGGGAGTCGGGACCCAGCGATCCAGCGTGTCTGGCCGACGGACCCGGCACCGTGGTGGAAGTCGATATCAAGGCCCGGCCCGAAACCGTATGGGCATTGGTGACCGACATCAATCAGGGTGCCGAGCACAGTGAGGAGTTCGTTGGTGCCCGCTGGGCGGACGGCCACGAAGGTCCAGCGCTGGGTGCGGAATTCATCGGCTCGAACACCCACAGCGCGATCGGCGAATGGGACGTCAGCTGTTTCGTGGACAGCTTCGAGCCCGAACAGAGCTTTGGCTGGGTCACCAGCGATCCGGGGAATCCGGGCGCGCAATGGCGCTTCGAGCTGCAACAGATTGCGGGCGCAACCCGACTCCGCTACCGCCTGATTATTGGACCGGGACCGTCCGGCATTTCCGGGGTCATAGCGCAGATGCCCGAAAGGGAACCTCGCATCCTCTTTCGCCGCGTGGAAGAGCACCGCTCCAACATGCAGAAGGTCGTCGACGCCATCAAAGCCAGAGCCGAGGCAACGCCGCGCGGGCGTGATGAGGGCGGAGCCAACCCGCCTCTCTCCTGAACCCTGCCTGCAGTACCGTCAGCCCGCCGCACGGGAATGGGCACTCCCACCTTTCCCGCAGGCAACCCGCCATGTCAGCTGAGCTGGTTCTGGCATCGCCACACAGATCAACTGCGAGACACCCATCTCCATCCCCTGACGTTCGCGTCAATCCGGCCAGGCGGGTCCGGCTGGGTCATGATGGAGACATGAATCGCCAACGCGTATCTTCCGGAAGCCCCTTCGAATCAGTCTTTGGCTACTGCCGCGGTGTGAAGGTGGGCAACCACGTCAACATCGCAGGCACGTGCGCATCCCAGGACTGTCTGGACGGCACTACTGCATACGAGCAGGCCGTGTCGGCCCTCGACATCATCCAGACCGCACTTGCCGAACTCGGTACCGGGCCGGAGACCGTGGTCCGCACCATCACCTATCTGACCAATATCGAAGATATGGCCGAGGTCGGCCGAGCTCACTCCGGCGTCTTCGGCGCCCACCCGCCCGTGTCGACCTGCGTCGAGGTGACGAAGCTGGCCGACCCGCGCATGGTGGTCGAGATTGAGGCCTACGCCATTACCGACGGCTGAACTACTCCCCAGCTTTCAGCTCAGGTTCATTCGGATTTCGCAGTTCACCACGGTGTCTGCGCGGCCCGTCCACGGTTCTCTCGCAGCACAGGACCCAGTTCGCTGATTCTCAGCGAGTACTGATGCCAGGTGAACGTGCGTGTTTCTCGGCGTACATGTTGCGATCGGAACGACGTACCCAGTTGAACGTGGCCTCGCCGCTTTGTCGTTGGGCCGCTCCTACCGAGCAGGTGGATGCCAGCCTTACGTCGCCAACGAGCATGGTTGTATTCACAACCTTTGCAATCCCGGCCAGGCGTTCGCGATAGGAGGTTTCACAGTCTGGAGGAGACACGATTGCGAACTCGTCGCCGCCGATCCGTGCCAGAAGATCGCCCGGGCCTATCGCTGAGGAAACGCGCTCGGCAAGATTGACAAGCAGCCTGTCTCCAACACCATGTCCATGCGTGTCATTGACCGCCTTGAACCTGTCGACGTCGAGGATGCTCAGCCATGCCTTCTCGTCAGCCGCCTCGACGGTCGCTACTCGCTCCTCGAAGCCCGCTCGATTCGGAACCCCAGTCAGGCTGTCGGTAACGGCCCGGCGACGCAACTCGCTGGACATTGCCTCAAGCTCACGGGTGCGATTGATCTGCTCCGTCACATCGCGCTCGACGACATAAAACTTCCTGTCGTCAACCGAGTAGCTCACTCGGAGCTCAACATGGACGGTTTCGCCCCGCTGGTTCTGAGTCTCCAAACGCATGGTGTCGGTGCAGTCGACACCGGATGCATACATGCCCACGGCAACCCGAAGCATGTGGTCAGCGCTCTTCGAATCCAGAAAGGTTGCGCAACTGGTTCCAATCAAGTCTTTGACCGCAATGCCGTGCAACTGTGCCGCAGCTTCATTCACATCCAGGATGTTTCCGGCCAGGTCGAGCACGATGAGAATGTCCTGGGCAAGATCCATCAACCGAGAGCGATGCACGAGCCGATCAAGCTCTGGGTCGGGACGGTCCACAGTTCGGGAATCGGGTATTACGTATTGCGGCTTGAGTCATGAGCGCACAGGGCGCTCAAAATGGGGCTTCCGACTCCCCCATCCTGCGTTCTCGGGCCGGAGGACGCAGCGCTATCCAACGCCAGGTCGGTGCGCGCTCGAACTACTCCTGTTGTTGTCGGTGTAGTCGCCTCGTCGCAGCGCGTGCTCTCCGCTTCCGCCGACAGGCCGAGTCACGGCGTATTTGGCTGTCCCGGTGACGCCACGCGAGACGTGGGGTCGGAATCCAGCGTGCCAGCAGGATCAGCCTGTGCACAGGTCGCCGTCGCTGTACCGGTGAACTCCCAGCAATTCGGATCCGTGTTACCACTGCCTTTGGGCGACGCCAAAGAGATCGAAACGCCAGGTGCAGCTCCCAGCAGCTGTCCATCACCGGTTCCAGAAGCGTCCCAGATCTCCAGCGGCACCGGTGGTGCTGCCCCCACCTGACTTCCGGGTTCGTTCGTTCCCCAGGCGACGTAGGCAATGACTCTTTCATCGGCGTCGAGCATCCAGAGTTCATCACCGACGTTGTCCAGGATGTCGGACGGGTTCGGGTTGCCGTTCGCACTCAGATAGAACGGCACAAGCGGGTCAGTAACTGGATCTCCGGGCGGCGGTGCAGGCATGGCGACGGTGTTGACCCACAGCACGAGTCGCTGACCCGGCAGAAGCAGATACGGCTCGCTTGTCGCTGGGTTGGTGTCAGGAACGGTATATGGCTGTCCAACAGGGCCTTCGCCTGATTGCGTTTTTACGTTGAACTCTGCGAGCTGGAATCCCGAGACCGGAATGGGCACGGCACTCACGTTCTGAATCTCTGCGAACTCATCAAAGTCCGAACCAGCGCCTGTCTCCTGATAGAGGACCTCCGTGATGATGATCTGTCCACGCTGCGGCGACGCGCCGTACTGCTCGACGTACAGGTCAACAGTGGAAGTCGTCGACAGGCCGAGCGAATCAATAGCAACGACAGTGAGTGGGCTGGAAACACCTGATCGCTCGGCACCGGTGTAGGTACCCGAGATGACGATCTCGCCACCGGAGGCTGGCGGTGCGGTCCAGGTCAGCCCGGCAGGAAGACCGCTGACGCTGTAGGTCATGGTGTGGCTGTTGGGGTCACTGACGAGTATTCGGATCTCTGTCGGATCATTCACGGCGGCAACAAGCGGTGTTGCGCCAAAGTCGATCACGGGCGGCTCGTTCGAGGTCGGAGTCGCAGTAGGCAGCGGAATCGCAGTAGGCAGCGGTGTCGCAGTAGGCAGCGGTGTCGCAGAAGGTGGTGGTGTCGCAGTAGGCAGCGGTGTCGCAGTAGGCAGCGGAGTCGCAGTAGGCAGCGGAGTCGCAGTAGGCAGCGGCGTCGCAGTAGGTGGTGGTGTCGCACTCGGTGGTGGTGCTGTTGCCGTGGGCGTCGCAGTGGGGATCGCAGTTGAGGTCGCAGTCGGCGTTGCAGTGGCTGTAGCAGTGACGGTTGCTATCGCGGTCGGGGTGGAGCTCGGCACAACGATCGGCGTCGGAGTCACCGTCGGGGTCGGAGTCGAGTTTGGCGTCGCAGTCGCGGTCGGGGTCACAGTCGGAGTTGGCGTCGCAGTCGGGGTCACACTCGGACTCGGCGTCGCAGGTGGCACAGCCGTCGCAGTCGGCGTCATTGGCACAGCCGTCGCAGGTGGCACAGCCGTCGCAGTCGGCGTCATTGGCACAGCCGTCGCAGGTGGCACAGCGGTCGCAGTCGCGGTCGCCGAAGGCACAGCGGTCGCTGTTGGCGTCGGGGTGGCGGTGGGCGCTGCCGTCGAGTCCACAATGGGGTTTGGAGCGACGGTGGATGTCGGCGTAACCGTGGTCGGCACAGTCGTAGCGGTCGGCACAGTCGTTCCGGTCGGCACAGTCGTTCCGGTCGGCACAGTCGTTCCGGTCGGCACAGCCGTTCCGGTCGGCACAGTCGTAGCCCTCGGCACAACGGTCGCAGTCGGAGTCATCGTCGCACTAGGAGTGGGAGACATCGGCACAGTCGTTGCGGTCGGCACGGTCGTTGCGGTCGGCACGGTCGTTGCGGTCGGCACGGTCGTTGCGGTCGGCACGGCCGGCGCGGTCGTTGCGGTCGGCACGGCCGGCGCGGTCGTTGCGGTCGGCACGGTGGTAGCCGTCGTCGTCGATGTCGGGATGGCAATCGCCGTCGGAGTCGGTTGACTCGTTTCCTGCGCCTGAACCTGCACGGGAGTCGGCGACGCTGGTACCGAAGTAGCGGTTGGAACCGAGGTCGGAGTTGCTGCGACCAACACGTTTGGGGTGGCGCTTGCTGTGTCCGCCGCAGATGCGGTTGCCGTAGCGACTGGTGTCGACGTCGGGATCAGTGTTGGGATAGCGGGAGCGGTCGCCGATGGCAGCGGCGTGGATGTTGCTCGGACCGAAGCAGTTACTCGCGGAAGCACCGTCGCAGTGGGAAACAGAGGCACCCGTGCCGTTGCGTTGGGACCGGGTGTAATGGTAACAACCATTGTTGATGTGGGAGCGGGTACGACGGCGGTTGCGATGGCCGTCGGGAAGATGAGGACCTCGCCTGTCGGATCATCAGTCACAGTCTCGTCAACAAAGGCAATTTCTGCCGGCACGGGCTCGACATGAACTGGCTCTGGCAAAAGGATTCCTGACGCTGATCCCACGGCCAACGCCGCCGCGGCTGCCGCCGTCGTTGCAGACACTGCGATCGGCGTGACCACAGGTGTCAGCGGAGCCGAGCCTGCAATCGCCTTCGGAATGTTTGCCAACCAGGACAACGCCCCCAGCTTCGGTGTCGCGTTACCAATGCCCAGATTCAGGAATGCTCGAACAACGGCCGGGTCAAACTGTGTGCCAGCATTGCGGGCAACCTCTTCACGGGCCAGTGCCGCGTCCATTGGTTCCTTGTAGGAACGTTTGGAGGTCATCACGTCGTAAGCATCAGCAACTGCAACGATTCGCGACCCGACGTGAATCTCGTTCGCACTCAGTCCAAGGGGATAACCGGCTCCGTCCCAGCGCTCGTGGTGCTGTGATGCTGCCAAATGCCAGTCGCCGAGCCACACCTGCAGCGGCGCAAGAAACTCGTTCGCCGCGCCGGGATGCCCCTGGATGACCTTCCATTCGGAGTCGGTCGGGCGACCGGCCTTGTTCAGTATCTCTGGCGGGACGGTGAGCTTGCCAATGTCGTGGAGCAGTGCCGACCATCGCAATCGGTCCCGGTCGCGTTTCGCCAGGCCCATCTCTTCGGCGATCATGTCGGTATAGGTGCGGACCCGTTCAGAGTGACCGCGGGTCAGACGATCGTGGTCAGCCACAACCTTGGCCATATCCAACAGCAGCTGCGAGAAGTAGGCGTCGGCTCGACCAACCTCGGAATCGCCGGCTGCGGCCACGCGTTCGCGAAGTTGTTTGACGGTGCCAGCGCGCAGTGCCGCCCGGTAGCGGGAGGGAGCCTGATCTGGAAACACCAGCGACATCTGCATGAGAGCGACAAGCGGCGCAAACATGCGGGCGCCGCGTTCTGCCATCCACATCACAATGGAAGCTACAGCAACGGCCATGACCCACCACACCAGTGTCCGCACACCCAGGACGGCCGGGGGTAGCCAGTGAGCCAGGGACCACACTGCAGCGAAAGAAAGAACCACCGGCACAATCCACAACACGATCCGCACAACAATGGCCCAGCCCGGGCGCGCGACCCATCCATGCTCTGACTGCAGCTCATAGTTCTGCGTCGGGCCGCTGCCCTGTTGTCCACTCACACCTACCTATTCGGTAGCGCGTGACACAATCCAATGGGCCGAACGACCGATTGATTGGAGCTCAGTCGGCCCTATGGATGGCGGCGAGTGTCTCCCGAACAGCATCCGGCATTCCGTCAAGGACCGATGCGTCACCACGAACCATCTTTCCCTCCAGTGGCTCCGCAAAGGAGAACCAGACTGCGAGGAGCGCCTCCACGGCGTGGGATCCGTCCGGTCGTGAGGGCTCAAGATCGCGCAGTCGACATTCCAGTTCGTCGATACCTTCGCTCGCTGCCCAATCGGTCAGGAGCGATGAGCGAAGCGTGTCTGCCTGTCGGTTGGTTGTGCCGATGCTCTTCGCCAGCGCACGAAAAGCGGCCCGCGACGTTGGTGCTGATTTGTCGACGGTGAATCGTCTGCTTTCTGGGTCCATGAACCGATTCTCTCGCGCATGTACTCAATCACCAACCACCCCTACCACCCCGACCGACGAGCTGGCGGGGGTCAGGCCTTCGGCTCAGACACCCAAGCGGTAGCAGATACCTCGCCGACGCTCGGACCCGTACCATCCCCACGGCGGTTGAGAGCGACCAGGCCGGTATTGTCGAGCTGGTCGGATCGTTACGTACACGCCATGGCAGAGGATGGCCGGGTGGAGTTCCCGGCCATCAATCACAGATAGAGACAAGCCCATGGACATCGCAATTCTGCTCTACGACCAGTTCACCGCAACCGACTGCGTCGGCCCCTACGACGTCTTGCAGTTGATGCCCGACACCACGGTGACCTTCATAGGGGCCGAAGCTCGGCCGTACCGAACCGACATGGGTCAACTGGCAATTGTGGCTGACAAGGCAATGGCCGAGATGCCGAATCCGGACATGGTGCTCATTCCCGGCGGGATTGGAACTCGTCCCGTGATGCAGGACGAAGAGACTCTTGCATGGATTCGCACCGCGAATGAGTCCGCCCAGTACATGACGTCCGTCTGCACCGGCTCGCTTCTCCTGGGCGCAGCCGGCCTTCTCGACGGTATGACTGCGACAACGCACTGGGGAGCCGTCGACACGCTTGAGGGCACGGGCGCAAGCTATGTTGCCGAGCGATTCGTCGATCATGGTCGAATCATCACCGCAGCCGGTGTCTCGGCAGGCATCGACATGGCCCTGCATCTTGCCGCCAGGATCCACAGCGATGACGTGGCGAAGGCAATCCAATTGGCCATCGAATACGACCCCCAGCCCCCGTTTGACACCGGAACCCCGGAGAAGGCCGGACCCGAACTTGCTGCGTTTGTCAACGCCCTCTTCAGTTCTCAGGTGTCGTCCCCGTCCTGACCGCCCCTCAAAGCATGCGGGTGTTCGTCTCCAGGCCCAGCCGGAGACGGCCGTGCGTTTCGAACGTCCGAGGAGCGACCATTGCATGCTGCGTGGCGACGTATGCGTCTCGAAAGGTCCGTTGGAGCGGACTGGTCCGGTAGACGGCGGCGCCGCCACCTGCCTTGTACATTGCCTCCGCCACCTCGGCAGCTGTCTGCGTGGCGTGCGTGGCGCTCATGCGCAGCAGCCGCTTCTGTTCGACCGTGGGGGACGTACCGGCTTCCGCGCTGTTCCATGCGTCAGTCACCGTCGCATGCATGAAGGCCCATGCGGAGGCAAGCCTGGCTTCGGCCATTGCCACACCGGCCTGAATGGAGGCACGCTCGCGAAGCGTCTTCGAACTTCCCTGCGGCTTCTTCGCACTCGCCAGGTCCACGAGCTCATCAATTGCTCTGCGACCAATCCCGACAGCGCATGACGCTACCCCACAGGCGAGGAGTCCGAAGAAGCTGAACCGCGAAAGAGGGTTCGGGCGAACCGCCTCAAGGCTGTCCAGCTGCGCCCAGCGACCCTCGGGCACGAATACGTCCGCTACCTCATAGTCACCGGAACCCGTGCCACACAGTCCACTTGTCTGCCAGTTGTCGATGAACACAACGTCGTCAGGTTGGAAGAAGACGAACGCAGTCGCCAACCCGTCTTCTCGCGGTGCGGGCGATCCGTCCGGGCCGACAAGCACGCAGCCGCCACCAACCCAGGTGCTGTGTCTTGTCCCTGACCCCCATGCCCATCGCCCGCTCACCCGAAGCCCGCCCTCAACCGGTGTGGCTCGGCCTGCCGGCATGGCAAATCCGCCAGCTATTGAGTCCAGGCTTCCAAATATCTCTCCAGCGTACGGGTCAGGCATGTGCGACGACATGAGCGACGTCGTGGAGCCGATCATCGAGCACCATCCCGATGGGCCGTCGTTGTAGGCAAGCTCGGCCAGAACTTCGAGACTCTCCCACGCTTTGACTTCCGGACCGTTCAGGTCCCTGGGAACGTACATCCGAAAGGCACCCGTGGCGCTGATCAGTTCCACAACGTCGCGGGGCAGCGCTCGGTTCGCCTCAATCTCCTCAGATCGCTCGGCCAGCGACGGCCCGATAGCGCGAACTGCTTCCAACACGTCAATTCCCATGCACCCAGTTCTAGGGCAATTGGTGCCGCCACCTCGACAGGTGCCCGGTCTACGCTTCGAGAAGTGACCTCGACGCCCGACAAGCCCGCCGCAGAAGCCGTCGTTGACGCGACTGAGGACGGCCACGGCCATGCGCACGGACACTCACATGTCCATGATCACAGTCTCTTTGGTGGCTGGGAAGACTGGAGAAACGACAAGACACTTCGAGTGGTTCTCGCTGGCATCCTTTGCGCCGGCATCGCCACCATCATTGGCGTCGTGGCGCTCTGGCCCACCGGCGAGGGGCGTGATGAGGCCATCGAGAAAGCCGATGAGATAGGGCTGGTCACGGAGCGATTCAGCGCCACCGTCACCGGTGTCGTGGACCAGCAATGCAGCTACGCAAACGCCGCGAACCCGCAGGAATGTCGCGTCGTAACCACCATTGTCCATGATGGCCACGAGCCGGGCGCAACGGTCGTCCTCCCGGAGATCAACCTCGAGTTCGCCAGTTCCGTTCCGGAATTTTCCGAGGATGATGCCATCATCCTCGGCTACGAGGAGTCCACCGATTTCTACTTCTACGCAGACAAGGACCGACGTCCATCGCTTGTCTGGCTCGCGGTGATGTTCGCCGTGTTCGTCATTGCACTCAGTCGATTCCGCGGTGTCCTCGCGCTCTTCGCCATGGCCGCGACGCTCGTCGTCCTGGTGGCATTCGTCGCTCCATCTGTGCTCGACGGCCACGACCCACTACTGGTGTCCGTTGTTGCTGCATCCGCAATTGCATTCATCAGCTTGTATTTGACCCACGGCTTCACTCCGACAACCACCGTGGCCCTCGCTGGAACTCTCGTTTCACTTGCCCTCACTCTGGCCCTGTCCTGGTTCTTCTTCGAGGCTGCGCAGTTCACCGGGCTGGCCAGCGAGGAGGCGCTCATCCTCCCGTTCATCGCGGAGAACCTCAATGTCAGCGCACTGCTGCTGGGCGGTGCCGTCATCGGAGGTCTCGGAGCGCTGGACGACGTCACGGTCACGCAGGTGGCAACGGTTGCTGAGCTCCGGCGGCGCAGCCCTGATCTCCCCGGCTCAGAGCTCATCGTGTCAGGCATTCGCGTTGGACGGGACCACATTGCATCCACGGTCAACACCCTGCTCCTCGCCTACACCGGGGCGAGCATGCCGCTGATCATGTTGTTCGCCGTCTCAAACCAGCCTCTGGAGATGGTTGCCAACTCCGAGCTCATTGCAGTTGAAATCGTTCGCACGCTCTGCGGGTCCATCGGACTGGTCGCTGCGGTGCCGATCACCACCATCCTTGCGGCAGCGGTTCTGGGCCCCGGACAAATGTCGGCTGCCGTGGCAGCTTCACCATTGCCGCATCCACATGGCGAGTCGTCGCCGACGGTCGAAGAAACTGAGCACGCACCTGCACCTGCCGAGCCGCAATGGTCCGACTTCGGACCAGCCGAACAAAAGGACTGGTAGCACCGCCGGGCTTACCTCGCTGGCCAACTTATGCCCATGAGTATTGCTGTTTCGAATGTCGTCTCGGAGCACACCGTGGGCATGTCACTCAAGCGGTGACCGTGTCCGGGCGTTGCCGGTCCCGGTAGAGCCATGGACCTGCCCGCCCGCAAGCCAAGATTATTGAATGCCTGTACCGACGAATCGGTTCAACAGCTTTCACCGTGACCGATGTCACAGGGCGGAACGGTCACCTTCCGCCAGTGTTCTGGGCGCTACTCGTAGCGTCAGAGCCAGTCCTCTGTTGGAGATCGCATGTTTGCAAATCTTGCCCGCTGGTGCTTCCGCAGGCCCTGGCTTGTTATTGGCGCCTGGATGGTCATTCTTGGCGCAATCATGGGTTCCGTTGTGGCACTCGGGGGACCTGCCTTCGACAACGGATTCGCCGTCCCCGAGTCCGAGTCGGCAGACGGCTTCGACATCCTGACCGAGAACTTCGGTGGTCTTGGAGCAGGGGCCGGCGGAGCCATCGTGTTCGAAAGCGCTGTTGGTGTGCAGGATCCGTCCGTGCTGCGGACGCTGACCGGGTACCTCGATGAACTGCTGGCGGAGACGGCCCCTGGTGGCCACCTCGAAGGGCTCTCGATCTCGTCTCCCTTTGCCCCGACTCCTGACGGCAGCCCCAACCCCCAGATCAGTCAGAACGGTCAGGTCGCGTACGCATCGGTGAGTATTCCGGAGTCAGTGGACCAGGTCGCATCTGCTGAAATGGGCATGTTCATCCGCGAGGCCGCTGACGACCGCGGCATCGAAGAAGCCATCAGTGGTCGCATGGAAATCGGCGGCGCCGCGCTCGTCGAGTTCGAAACTCCGGAGTCCGAGCTTCTCGGTCTGGCCTTCGCTGTTGTTGTGCTCATCATTGCCATGGGCTCGGTTTTGGCGATGGGAACGACCATCGGCGTGGCCCTCCTCGGAGTTGCGGCCGGTGCCGGGCTGATGGCGCTGCTCTCCAACTTCATCATCATCCCCGAGTTTGCGACGACGATCGGCCTGATGATTGGGCTCGGTGTGGGAATCGACTACGCCCTGTTCATTGTCACCCGTTATCGCGAAGCACTGCGAGAAGGCTTTGATCCCGAAGGTGCCGTTGTCGTCGCGCTGGATACCGCCGGCCGCTCCGTCGTCTTCGCCGGGGCGACGGTGGTTGTGTCACTTCTCGGGCTGCTACTCATTGGGCTTGAATTCATTGCCGGTCTCGGATGGGCAGCGTCCGGCACCGTCCTGATGGTGATGCTCTCATCGGTCACGCTGCTTCCTGCGGCGCTTGGATTGGTGAAAGAGAAAATACAGGTCACGCGTTGGCGCGGCATGATCGCTTCCGGCCTGGTAGCCATCGCGCTACTCGGACTGGGTCTGAGCATTCCGCAATTCCTGATCGCCCTCCCTATGGCGCTTGTTGTTGTTGCTGTTGGATACCTGCCCTTCAATTCTCCTCTGAAGAAGATGCTTCCGCCCCGTAAGGACGTGCCCGTTCGCGAGACCGTCTGGTACCGGCTCAGTCGCACTGTCCAGAATCGACCCTGGTTCTGGGCGCTGGCATCAGCAGCTGTTCTGCTCGTGCTCACTCTTCCGGTGCTCGGCCTGAACCTCGGCTTCTCCGACGAGGGCAACTACAACGAGGAAACAACAACGCGCCAGGCCTATGACCTACTGGCCGAAGGTTTTGGACCCGGCGCCAACGGTCCACTGCTAGTCGTGGCCGAGATCTCCTCACCTGAGGAATTTGCAACCATGGCCGCCCTGGGCGAGGCGATCGCTCAGACCGAAGGCGTGGCGTTTGCATCCGCCGCATTCCCCAACAACCTGCAGGATCCGGCAAGCTCCACCGCAGCAGCAATCCAAATCCAGCCGAAATCGGCACCTCAGGACACCGCAACCGAGGAACTGGTCGAGCGGCTCAGGACAGAGGTCATCGCTCCCGGGGTGGCAGGGACAAATCTGGAACCCAAGCTGACCGGCGCCACCGCGGCGAGCATCGACTTCACCGGCTTCCTGTCCACCAGACTGCTGATCTTCTTCGCGGTGGTTCTGGCCCTGTCGTTCCTCCTGCTCATGGTCGTGTTCCGTTCGATCCTTGTACCCCTCAAGGCAGTGATCATGAACATGTTGTCCATCGGCGCGGCGTACGGCATCGCCGTAGCAATCTTCCAGTGGGGATGGTTCGGGTCGGTCTTCGGCATCGAGGGCGCACCCATTGAACCGTTCCTCCCCATGCTCATGTTCGCCATCGTGTTCGGCCTGTCGATGGACTACGAGGTATTCATTCTCAGCCGCATGAAGGAAGAATTCGAACGCACCGGCGACGCAGTGAACTCCGTGGCCGATGGGATCTCAATGACCGCACGGGTGATCACCGCCGCAGCAGCCATCATGGTCGTGGTGTTTGGCAGTTTCGTCTTCGAAGACGATCGCATCATCAAGCTCTTCGGACTGGGCCTTGCATCAGCAGTGTTCATCGACGCCACGCTCGTTCGCATGATCCTGGTGCCTGCGACGATGCAGCTGTTGGGAGCAGGGAACTGGTGGCTTCCCGGATGGCTGGAGCGCATTCTGCCCAACCTGAACGTGGAGGGCGGCCACCATGAACCCCCGTCACGAACAGCCCAACACGCCGACTGAACCTATAACCGACCTCGCTCCCTCGCTTGCTGCGGACGTACACCCAACCTCAACCTTGACGAGAGGTTGAGGCAGGGGGCCGTTTGTCGTGGTCAGATCGGCTCAACTTCCTCGGGTTACGGCCGAAAGTTTCCGATGCCAGCATCGTTCATTTTCGGCGCCTCATGATTGTTTCCGCCGGTCAAACCCACATTCCACCCTTCCGCCGTCTGGTCGTTGCGGTCGTCTCCATGACCGTGGCGGCACTTCTGGCCGTGATGTTGGTGCCCGCATCCAACAATGCGTTCGCCGACGACAACGCCGCCACAGAGAATCTGGAGATGGCGTGCACACTCACGCCCGCTCTCACACCGGACTCAGTGATTGAGGCCGGCGTTCAGGGAGTGGTCGCAGGCGAGACTGTTGTTTTCACCACCACCGTCTCGCTTGATGCCGGAACCGTGTATCAGGACATCCTCACCCGTCCTGACGGCAGCATCTACCGAGCCAGCCGGATCGAGATCACGTCACTACCTTCCACTCTGGCGGTCGATCCCACCTCTGTCACTTTCTCGATCGACGGAACGCCCACTGCGGTGCTGCTACAAGCAACAGCGGATCCGGCCCAGTTCGTCGTTGACGTGGATACAAGCGTCCCCGGCGCCACAACATGGCGCCTCATCTTTCCCGGCGACGAAGCTCAGATGCTCGCAGATCAAAGCGGATTCGGTCTTCCCAGCTACGTTGTGCCCGCCGATGGGCACGAACTCGCTCTGTCGTACGAGGCGACGGTCGACCCTGGAGCGGTTCGCGGGGTCATTCAGGAAGGCAGCGAGTGTTTCGCGTCGCTGTCCACCGGCCCGTCCAATCGCGACACTGATCGACCGAGAACTGCCCTCGTCACCGTGGAGCCGGAATTGAATCTGGCAAAGACCACCAACCTTGACAATTCCTACCCGAGCGGGTCGATCGTGGAGTTCGACCTTGCGGCGTCAGTGCCGATCGTCGATGACCTCACTCAGTCCCATTCGATCGCGGCTGCTCAGGACGTCACGCTCGTGGATGACGTTCCCGTCGGCCTCAACCCGGTCGATGCAACGGACACACCGGTGGCTGACGGCGCCGCGACGGCAGCAGGCGGCATCTGGGACGCAACGGCACGGACCATCACGTACACCTTTGGCACGATCGATCCGGGCAACTTTGTCCTGGTCACGGAACGCATGGAAATTGACTCCACCAATCCGCCCGCAGCGGTGCTCGTCAACTCCGTCTGCGCCACATTCACCGCGCTCGGAGAAACCGGCGAACCAACTCGTTCCGCCGGCTGCGACGACGCACAGGTTGTTGTTGCCTCCGAGTCTCCAACAATCTCGAAACGCGCAGTTCGTATCCCCGACGGATCCGACCTCGAGCGCTACGGCACCGAACTGCCCTTCTGGTTCGACCTGACGGTCACGCTGCCGGGTAACTCGAACTATGAGAACTTCACGATCCTTGATCAATTGCCGGACGGCCTGACTTTCAACAGCTACGTCTCGGCGAGCTGCACCCCGGCGGGCCCCACGTGCCCAACCCCGATTACCGACCTTGCCGCCACCGTCTTTCCCGGCGGCAACGGCACAGCGATTGGTTGGTACCCGAATTCCCTGCCCTTCGATGCCAACCCGCGAGTGATTACCCTCCGCTACGAAGCCGAAATGGCAAGTGTCTACAGCTCCGGAGATCCGGTCACCTTCTTCGACGAATTCACAAACCAGGCATCCATAAACTGGAACACCGTGGACCGCCTCGGCGCCGTCGACCCGGTTACCGCCTCGCCCCCAACCTTCGACGGAAATGTGGCGACAAGCGACTCGATCATCTACGACCGTCCGCTGCTTGAGGTGGACAAGCGCGTGACCACAACTGATGGCGTCAGCGCAAACGCAAGTCGCGCCAGCTGGGACTATGAGGTTGGCGACATCGCCACCTACAGCGTCACCATCGTCAATACCGGCTCGTCCGACGCCTGGAACATTGCATACGACGATGCTCCAAGCGGGATTGCCATCGATCTGTCCAGCGTTCTGGTTGACGGCAACCCCTGCGGCACCTGCACGCTCGGTGGAGGCAACCTCCAAACCACGCTCGCAGGCCCACTTGCGCCGGGCCAGACAATAACCGTCAGCTACGAGGCTATTCCCACCAAGAATGGAGACCTCGACAACACCGTCGAGCTTCCTCTCTATGAAGACGCGTTTGCGACGCCGTACACCGAGACCCCAGCCGACAGCGTTGGTCTGAACATCGCTGATCCTGTCCTGACGCTTTCGAAGACTGAGGTGTCGAGCATTCCGGAAACGGCGAACACGATTGGAACCCGCTTCCCGTTCACCTTCAAAGTCACGAACGTCTCGACAACAACGGCCTACACCCCGATCGTCACGGACCAGCCCCCAGCCGGGTTGTGCACCATTCCGAGCGGTCTTGACCCGGCGGCCACCGGTGTCACCGAGTCTGCCCCCGGCGTCTGGGAGCTGGACAACCCGCTCTCACCCGGTTCCTCGCTGACCTTCATGGCCTGGCTGGAAGTGTGTGGCCCCATTGATCCCGGCTCGTACCTCAACGAGGCAACACTCACATGGACGGATCTCAGCGACGGTGTGGATGAAGGCGGCAATCCGTACACCACCGCTGATGATGCTCCGGTAGAACTCATCGGGCCGTCGTTCGTTGTGACGAAGGGGCCCGCCGTTGACGGCGGAGCGTCGCTGAAGTGGTCGGCCGATGTGGACGACCCCGAGGACGGACTGCAGGCAGACGAACTCAACGGCGGTGTTTGGACCATCGTCGTCACAAACACCGGTCCCGCCCCCATCGGCGGTCTCAACGTCGTGGATCCAATGCCCGCGCCGTTTGAGTATCTTCCCGGCAGCGCCACCGTGATCTGGGTGGGCCAGACGCCAGATTCGTTCACCGACAACTCAGCGCCCACCGGTGCGGAGGTCTGGCCGGGCTACACCACTGAAGCGGACTTCACCATCGGTCAGCTTGAGCCGGGTGCCGAGATAAGGATCGACGTTCCATTCATCCACACCGGTGAGGATCCCCCCGGCGGAGTCCTCACCCGCCTCAACACCGTTGAAGTCAGGAACGACAATCTGCCCTTTGATGCAGCGCTTCACGCGGCTGAGGGCGAATACACACTGATCCCAATCGAGGCTGGTCCAGTCGTCTCAAAGACCGTTTCCACCCCGTCGCCAGCCCCCGGCATCGGAACCGAATCAGTGCAGGGAGCTCCCGGCCAACAATTCGACTTTGCCATCGAGCTCACGCTTCCAACCAAGGCCACCACTTCCCTGCACGACACCTGGGTCCTGGATGTCCTTCCCGACGGCTTTCAACTGGTTGGCGAACCAGCTACGGGAGCGGTACCCGCAAGCCCGGGAACCGGCTGGACCGTGACCTGCACCGCAAACTGTGGAACCGGTGCCAGTGCCGGTGGCGAGTACCTCGGTAGCCAACCTGGCACGAACGGCGCCACCGAACTTGCCTGGTGGTTCGACGAAGTCGCACCCGATGCCGCCGAGGTGGACATTGTTTACGTCATCACCTTTCGGGCCGAGATGGAGCCTGCATTTGACGACGGCACAGAGATTATCGACGGCTTCGACGAACCGCTCGTCAACATTGTCAAACCAATCTTCAATCGCGACACAGCGCTGCCCGGCTCGCCCAGTGGAAACGTGATCCTCACCACGCCTGCGGGCGTTCCCGACCCGGACGACTTCGATCGGGTCTATCCCCAGGATGACGCAAACGTCGATGTGGTGACGCCGCGCCTCGACATTGAGAAGAAGGTGTACAACGCAATAGGTCAGGAGATTGAAGAAGTCACTGCCGGCGAGTCCTTCAACTACGAGATCGTCATCGCCAACGGTGGCACGGGTCCCGCCTTCGACATCGACATCAACGACACATTCGGCACACCGTCAGTTTGGACCGGAGCGAATTTCCTCAGCTGGGATCCAGCCAGCATCACGGCCACGCCCGCAGGTGTTGTGTGCTCCGTGTACTCGCCATCTCCTCCGGATCCGGTTCAACACCTCGGATGTGAGTTTCCCGGCCCACTTGCGCCGGGCGACTCCATTGTTGTTACGTACGACGCAACAACGGTGCCCAACACCGAGTTTTACGCGCAGACATCCACCAACAATTTCGACCCCATGATTATCCGCAACGAGGCGACGGCACCCGAGTACTGGGAGGCGGCTGGGGAAGGCGGCAACCAGTACTCGACCGGTCAGGGCGTGACCAGACTGTTCGCCTACACCCCTGTTCCAGAAGTTGACGCCACGTGCGTCGGCGGGGCGGAGTCACTTCCAAACGCTCCGGTTGGCACGGATGTGCAGTTCTGGGCCGTCTTTGGCAATGGAGATCGCGTCGACATCAACGGCAATCCGGGAGGCGACCAGACCATGACGCCGTTCCCGACCGAAGACCTTGACGGAGATGGATTCCCTGACGCGGGCATCGGCTTCAACCCTGAGGTGCGCATCACGATCCAGGACAAGTTCACCTACCTCGGGACCACGGCCACTGGACCCGGAGTCGGAGATCCGACCTACTCGACCTACTCTCCCTTCCCGGCCCCTGATCAGATTCTTGACGAGGAAGAACCCAACACCTACACCCTTGTTTGGAATTCCAGCCTCACCGATATCCCACACAGTCCAGGCCACGCCGTGGAAGGTAGCTTTCTGCCCCACCTTGGACAGCCTGTGCCAACCAACGGCTCGTTCCTTCCGCACTACGCCCTCCTGATCGACGTCACGAAGACCGAAGCTGGCGGAGCGACGATCTGGTACGAGCTTCGGCTGGAGGATGCAGCTGGCAACGTGGACCGGGGAACCTCGGTTGGGGAGCCGTTCACGTTCATTGAGAAGGACCGTCACGGATGTCCCGGCGGTCCCGCTCCGCGTGTTTGGAAGTACCCCGACGATACCGATGGTGTGACCCTTGCGCCGGGAGAGACCGACGAGTTCGTCATCTACGTGCAACAGCCGAACGACTCGTCGGTCGCGTCGACTTTCACCGATTTGCTTCCGGCGGGGCTGCAGTATCGGGGCGACCTCCCTGTCACTGACCCGGACTACGCAGTCGCAACAATGGACGCAATTCCTTCGTCGTGGCCGGCCGGTGCCACGTTGGAGGACTACTTCGTCAGTTCCACACCCGATGCGGCGGGCAACACCAGCATCATCTGGAATCCGCCACCGCTTCCTACCGGCGTGTGGAATGACCCGAACGCAGGCGGCGCCGACACCCGCTTCGTGATTCGGATACCTGTCATCGCCCTGGACAATCCGCCGTTCCCAAACGAGTTCGTGGTGAACAAGTTCGAGTGGAACGGCGGCGGCACCATTCGCACTGACTCAGGCGCGATGCTCACCGAAAGCGCTGGCAAGCCGCAGATCGACAAGCGAGTTGACACGTCCGCCGGCCTCTACGGCGATGTTTTCCAATACACGATCGACATCACGATTCCAGGCGGATACGCCGGCAATGACGTGGTGATCTATGACCAGATCAACCGGGGGCGCAACTGGGACCCGGCGCCCTACCTTCTTCAGGAAACTGCTCAGTCCTGGTCCACAGGCACCTTTGTCTTCCCGTTCACTGTTGGCGCCCCGGCGCCACCCGCCCCACCGTCGCCCGAGTACCGCTATGCCCACTGGCTCTACACGCCGGCCGAGTTCGAACTCAGCGACTACGTGAGCCAGACATGCCTTGCCGGTTGCGCAGGCCCGGACGCCATCCAGCTCGTCCCTCTGCCACCTGCGGACCTTGATGAAACGCTGACGCTTCCGCTCAACAGCGGTGACCAGTACGCGACTGAGGGCAACGGCGCAATCGGCTGGTATCTGGGAGACGTGGACGCGCACACCGGCGGCCAGGACCGCGTGGTCCGGCTTGTGTATGAAGTGGAAGCACCCACGCTGCTTGACCAACGTCAGCGCATCTTTGAACAACAGCCCAGCAACTTTCCCGGCGGTGCGACCGACCCCGGGTTCGATGTTCGCAACAGCTACTGGTTTGAAGAACTCAGCCAGGTGGTGCATCCAAACCTGGTCCAATTCCGACAGTTTGGCGCCCAGAACGCCCAACTCGGAAGCTGGGAAGACGCAACCGACACCGAATGGCAGAGCGGTTCCAACGCCTGGGTCGGTGAGCTCGGGCGATCGAGCGTCCTTGCTTCGGCTGACGAGGTCGTCACGGTCTCCTATCCCATCATCGATATGGACAAGCGATGCGGTGCCATCGGTGTGGATGATCCGACCGACCAGACCAATCCGGTCCCAATGCCGGTCGGAACACCGAATGTTGAGTGCGACATCGTTCTCACCAATCGCTCGCCGGTTGACGGCTTCGACATCAAGGTGACGGACACCCCACTCGCCGACTGTGTCCTTGCGGGCGTCACCTACTGGGGTGAGACCTCCTACATCGGCAACATCAACAGTTCCAATCCATGGCACGTCGCCCGAAGCGCTTCAGGCACGGGTTTCGTTGATCCGGCAGATCCTGGCGTTGTCACCTACCCCTGCGAGGTGCAGACCCTTCTTCCCATTCCGTCAACTGGGCTCGTCACCGACAACGCCGGCGGGTTCCCGGTTGCGTGGGATCTCAACATTGGACCCAACGCTTCTGAAACGCTGACCTATCAGTTCTACCTCGATGGTTGGACCGACCAGCCCTACAACGCACGGCTCATCAACAACGGTTCCTGGGACTCCCAGGGCCAGTGGATCAACAATGCTGTGTTGGCTCCATGGGCAGCAGAAGCAGGTGGCCCGCCGATCGGCGAGGCTGTCGTGGTGACCGATCAGGTCGCATTTGAGGACGCGTATCTGCAGGCTCAGAAGTTCCCGTACCCGTTCAGCCGCGACGTCTGCGCTGACGCTGGACCGTTCGTGCAATGGAACCAGGCGCCGGAGGCTGCACTGACCAATCTGTGGCCATGGCGCCATGATCCCGCCGGCGATCGCTATATCGCCAGCAATGCCGCCTACGCGGCCGGCTTCGGCAATCCGCTCAACAGTGAGTACTGGACCGATGGCGACAACAACTGCGCTGATCCGCTCATGCCGCCGGCACGCGAGGTTGTGGCCTACAGCCACCCGGGTGTACTCCGCCAGATCCCGCTCGGAACCTACGGATTCAGCGGAACCAACGGCTGGAGTGGATGGGGCGACCCCTTCGCAAATCAGTTCAACGGCAACTGGGGAGAAGGCTGGTTCAACCGGCCCCTGAACGAACCTACGGTCTGGTCGCCGCAGTACAACGTGACACCAACAGTTCCCTACCGCTGGGCCATAGACCTTCGGGTTGACGGCCTGCGGATGCTGTCGGACATCGATATCACCGACACCCTCCCGTACGGATGGGAGTACGTGCCCGGCTCGGCCACCATTATCGATGGTGTCTGGATGCTCGGCAATCACGCCGGTGGCACCTACGACGCCGATCAGGGTGTGACGGTTGGCTACGGAGAGATCCCCATTCCTGACCCCGCTCGCGGCAACATCGGCGGCGGAGCCTGCCACGCGGACAACAACTACCACTCCGGTGGTGAAACACTCACCTGGAATTTCGAGCGAAGCGGCGGGAGCGACGGGGATGCCCCGTGGCTGTACCAATACGTCAACAGTCTTGAGCGCGTCGCATCCAACGGGACGGTCTGGCCCGGCTATCAGACTCAGACCACCGGTTTCTCGGACAAGGCCACCTGGGTACGCATCCACTTCGATGCGCTACCCACCATGGCGGTATTTGACTGCGATCCGGATCCCACATCGAGCGAACGCTTCATGATGGAGAACAACCTCGAAGTAACTGCAATCCGAACCAACCCGCTTGCCGGACAGAGCATCGTTATGACCGACCGCTTTGATGCGCTTGCTCCCGTCGCGAACCCGGTGACCTTCGAGAAGCTTCCTGACAATGACTTTGTCGGCGACGACACCACCGCCTTCTTCACCATCGAGTTCACAAATCAGCTCCCGGACCCTGTAACCGACCTCCTGATCATTGACGACCTGAGTGCGAACATTGCCCCGCTTACCGGCGCCGGCTACGACTGCGGCTCGGCGAGCGCAACGCTCGCCGGGTCCGCAATCGCCCTCAACGAGACCGTCTGCACCGGAGGACTCTCTCAGAACACCCACCTTGAGTGGCTCATCGCATCCATCGGTCCGGGCGAGACACTCGAGATCACCATCCCCATCATCGTCCCCAAGGACGAGACCAACACACTTCAGTGGAACAACACCGCATCAACATTCGTAAAGGAATTCTTCGATTCACCCTTCTCCGACGACGGAAGGATCACGGTTCTCAATCCGTCGCCCCCGCCCACTCCGAGCAAGACCGTGAGCCCAAACCCCGCAACGGTGAACGACATCGTGACCTTCGAGGTTCAGTGGACCGCCGATCCGTTGCGAGTCTTCATGGACCTGGCCTACATCGACACCATGCCCGATGGGCTCACATTCGAAGCCCTCACCGGCGTCACCTGTTCAGGAGGCTGTCCCAACAGTTACTCCCCCGCCGACGTCATCAGCGTCACACCGGTTCCCAATGCAGACGGAACCACGGCGCTGATGTGGTGGTTTGGCGATATGCCGGGCTCCAGCGTCGCCCACACGTGGACCATGACGTACACGGCCCGCGTGGATGACACGTACAACGATGGCACGCCCCTCACGGACGAAGACGCGCTCGTCAACACGGTGACGGGCTATTCCAGCTCAGAGAATCTGCTCGATCCGCCTTCTGGCCTTTTGGATCCGTCAGCGTGGTCTGCTTCGGAGCACCCTCCCTCGTCTCCCGGCTCCGCCACGCTCGATATCGAAGAGCCGGAGCTTGCGGTGAGCAAGGGTGCTGTCTCCCTCCCAGACCCGCCCGACGGATCTGCGATCATCACCTTCAGCGTCACCGTGACGAACACGAGCGGGATTGACGCGCACAACATCACCATTACCGACACCCCAAACCTCGCTCTCGAAAACATCGTCACCACGCCTGCCACGTATCCAGGATCCTTCGTCACGCAGGGTTGGACGTCACTGGTGCCAGAGCTGAGTTGGTTCATCACCACGCTGCCAGTGGGCGAGAGCGCCACCTTCACCTATGACGCCGAGGTCATCGACACCTTCCTCATTGACGGCGTGTGGGTGGCAGAGAACGCGGCCTCCATCGACGAGTTCTATGCGCGACCCGGCTCAGAACCCGAGCCAGGAGACCGTTCCTACGTCGGACCCGAAACAGCGATTCAGATAAACCTTGTTGCCCCCGAACTCAACATCACCAAAACGGTGGACGGATGCTCGGACGACTTCGCTTTCGCCACGATAGGCAGCCCCACAGAGTGGTGCCTCCAGGTGGAGAACGTCGGTGCCGCCACCGCCTACAACACGACCGTCACCGATGAGCTCCCGTATCTGTGGAACTACGTGGCTGGTTCAACTGCGGGTACCGGCTGGCCGGTGACCGAGCCCAGTGTCACGTCAGGCCAGACCGACGTTGTGCGCTGGGAGATTGGCGACCTCGCACCCGGCCAGGTCGCGGAGCTCCGCTTCGACACCGTGCCCTCATTGGGTGCGCCCGAGGTGATCACCAACTGGGCCGCCGCCGAGATGACAGATGCGTCAGGCAATTCGCTCCCCGTCGCTGTGACACAGGCACGCGACCGCGACCCTGCCAGTGCGACCCTTGGAAGCTTTGGCCTGGAGATTGCCAAGGTTCCAGATCGTCAGGAGTGGCCACACATCGCCATCGGCGGTCTCTTTGACTGGACCATAGAAATTGAGAACCCGTCCACGTTGACGACGAATACCGAGATAGTGGTCGTTGACCACCTCCCGGCTCCTCTTGCCTTCTCAACCTGGTCGAGCGCGGACCCACGGGTGACACTTGCAACAGCAGGCTCGCAGGGCTCCGGGCCGGGTGGCACGACACCAATCACCTGGAACATCACTGACCTCGGCCCGGGCGAAACCATCGTGATCGACATCGAGGTCTCATCGTCGGGCAGCGAGGTTCCCCAGCAGTGGTACGTCAACGACGTGCAAGCCACGTCCGCGGAGATTGGCGACGAGGTCGTCAACCAGGCCAAAGTTCGTTTCTACGAGGGAGCCGGTCTCGGTAACTTCGTCTGGAAGGACGACAACATCGATGGCTTGCAGGACGCCAGCGAACCGGGCGTAGACGGCGTTCTCGTCACCCTGTTCGATCAGAACGGCGATCCGCTCTATCGGAATCCCACCACCGGCGTGACGTACAACGCTGCGCAGTGGGCTGCGCTCAGCCCAGCAGAACAGGCCGCCTCTCCTCAACTCCAGACGACGACCGGCGATGACCCCTCGACCACGGCTGTCGAACAAGGCTGGTACTGGTTTGGAGATCTTCTTGCCGGGACCTACCAGGTGGAGTTTGACCCGTCACCGGTTGGGCTCTTCCTCACCTTCGACGAGCAGGGACCCAACGACACCATCGACTCGGATGCAAACCGCTTCCTGGGACTGAGTCACCTGGTCACGCTTACTCCCGGATCTCAGGACCCAACTATTGACGCCGGACTCATCGATCCAGCCGACTATGACGCCACCATCGCCACGATTGATGTGGAAAAATTCACCAACGGAGTCCAGGCCGACATTGCTCCGGGACCAGGTCTGATACCCGGAAACCCGGTGACGTGGACATACCTCGTCACAAACACGGGTTGGACCGCCCTCTCCACAGTTGAAGTCGTCGACGACCCCGAGGGTGCAGTGAATTGCGATGTGGATGGAGACGGCACATACGACGGAACAAACGTCATACCGCTCCTCGGCCCCGGCGAATCACGCTGGTGTACTCTCTCCGGCTGGGTTGGCGGCACGTTCGGATCCGGTTCCGGCCCGTACGCCAACACCATCGACGCATCTGGTTCTCCGACCGTTCCAGACTTCGCCACGTGTGGCTGCGATCCCGACGACCCGGCTACCTGGCCACGCGACCCGAGTGCATACTCCCCTGCCTCTGGATCCAACGGTTCGGCGCTCCCACCCGTAAACGATGAGGATCCTTCCCACTACTTCAGTGCGTCGCCAGCAATAGACATTGAGAAGACAACCAACACCGCCCAGGCGGACGTGGCCCCAGGACCGGCAATCGCTGTCGGTGATGCTGTGAACTGGAACTACTCTGTCGTCAACACGGGTAACACCGCGCTGTTGGACATCACTGTCACTGACGACCAGGGTTTGGCTGTTGACTGCGGCTTCGGTACGAATGTCATCCCGCTGCTCGTTCCCGGTCAGCGAATCGACTGCCGGGCAACCGGCGTCGCAACGCCAGGCCAGTACGCGAACATTGGACTGGTCACCGGTGCACCTGCTCTACCGGACCCGATGACCTGTGGGTGTGACCTGTCGGATCCATCCACCTGGCCAGACGATGCATCGGACTATGCCCCAGCCGTTGGTGTTGCAGGCATGCCGTTCGTGAACGTTGACGACAAGGACCCATCGCACTACTACGGCTCCACACCATCCATCGACATCGAAAAAGACACCAACAGCATCCAGGCCGACACCTCACCCGGACCAGCAATCACCCCCGGCGACACCGTCACCTGGACCTACGTTGTCGAGAACACCGGCAACACCGCACTCAACAACGTCACCATCATCGATGATCAGGCCGTGGCAGTCGACTGCGCAACCGGACTGACGCCTGCGAACGTGATCAATGTCCTGGTTCCGGGTCAATCCGTGACGTGTGTCGGCTCGGGGCTGGCTGTCCCAGGCCAGTACGCAAACGTTGCCGATGTCACGGGTGACCCCATTTTGCCCAACCCAGCATCATGTGGGTGCGACCCGGCCGACCCAACGACATGGCCATTGGATCCTGATGACTACGATTCCGCCGTCGACGCCTCCGGAACCGCACTGAGCCCCGAGACCGACACTGACCCGTCGCACTATTTCGGCGCCCAACCTTCGATCGACGTGGAGAAGGACACCAACGGCTTCCAAGCCGACAACCCGACCGGACCCGGCATCACGGTGGACAGCGCCGTTACCTGGACCTATCTGGTGATCAACACCGGCAACACTGCGCTCGACAATGTGACCATCAGCGACAGCGAAGGCGAAGCCATAGCGTGCGACATCGATGGTGATGGCACCTTCGAGGCCGGCTCGAGCGTCGGGCTGTTACTTCCCGGCGCGTCTCTCACCTGCGAGGCGAGCGGCACTGCCACTCCAGGCCAGTACGCAAACACTGCGAGCCTTGCGGGAGATCCGGTCCTCCCCGACGCCGCCACCTGCGGATGCGATCTCGCCGATCCAGCCACCTGGCCGAGCGACCCGACATTCTTCTCGCCGACGGTGGACGAAACCGGATCGGCACTCGACACGGTCGAGGACGACGACGACTCGCACTACTACGGGACCAGTGGCGGCATCGACATCGAAAAGACGACCAACACGGTGCAGGCCGACACGGCCCCAGGCCCTGCGATCACACCCGGCGATGCGGTCACCTGGACCTACACGGTTACAAACACATCCACCGCTGCAGTGGTGAACTCAACCGTGACAGACAGCGAAGGCGTGAGCATCGACTGCGGCAACGGAACCAACATCATCGATCTACTTGCACCCGGACAGTCGACAACCTGTGAGGGCACCGGCGTCGCCACTCCCGGACAGTACGAGAACAGCTCGCTCGTCGTTGGCAATCCAGCCCTACCGAGTCCATCCACATGCGGGTGCGACCTGGCCGACGCAGCAACGTGGCCGCCTGACGCAACGCTCTACGAACCGATCGTTGACGACATCACCGGCGAAGCGCAGGGTCCCGTCAACGATGTGGATCTCAGCCATTACTTCGGCGCTGACCCGGACCTGGATATTGAGAAGGACACCAACGGCGTCCAGGCAGACGTCTCGCCGGGGCCTGCCATCACTCCGGGAAGTCCCGTCACCTGGACCTACGTGGTCGAGAACACCGGCAACACAGCACTTGGCTCCGTCACAGTTGTGGACGATCAGGGCGCCATCGTTGACTGCGGCTCGGGTTCGAACGTCATACCCGTCCTCAATCCGGGCGCAGCGGTCAGCTGTACCGCCACCGGCACATCTACTTCGGGACAGTACGCGAACCGTGCCGACGTGAGCGGCGATCCGATTCTCCCGAACTCCGCCACCTGTGGGTGCGACCCGGCCAACCCGGCCAGTTGGCCCACAGATCCGACACTCTTCAATCCTGGGGTCGACGCGGCCGGTGACCCACTGGGCAGCGAGATCGACAACGATACAAGTCACTACTTCGGCGCCACCCCTGGTCTCGACGTCGAGAAGAGCACCAATGGCAACGACGCCGACACCGTGCCGGGACCAGCGATCACGCCCGGCGACGCTGTTACCTGGAACTATGCGGTCGAGAACACCGGCAACACAGCACTCGTGTCTGTCACCGTGAACGATAACCAGGGCGTTGTCGTGGATTGCTCAACCGGCGCCACGCCCAGCAACGTCATCCCTCTCCTGCTCCCCGGCCAGACAGTCGACTGTCAGGGAACGGGCACTGCAGTGAGCGGTCAGTATGTGAACATCGCAGATGTCACCGGGCAGCCCGTTCTTCCTGATCCTGCCACCTGCGAATGTGATCCGGCGGATCCCACAACCTGGCCGTCGAGCCCCGCCGACTACGACCCGGCAGTTGATGAGACAGGAGCAACGCTCCCGGCTGAGGTTGATACCGATCCCTCGCACTACTTCGGTGCTCAACCAGCGATCGATGTGGAAAAAGACACCAATGGCTTCCAAGCCGACGACCCTTTCGGCCCGGGCATCAACATCGGAGGCTCGGTCACCTGGACGTACACGGCCGTCAATACAGGCAACACTGCACTCACGAACGTGACACTCACCGACAGCGAAGGTGTTTCGATTGCATGCGACCGAGATGGGGACGGCACCTTCGAGAGCATTGACCCCATTGCCTTCCTTGCACCCGGTGCGTCCGTCACGTGCCAGGGAACCGGCACGGCCGTGGCGGGACAGTACGCAAATCTCGCAACGCTCGGCGGTGACCCGATTCTCCCGAACCCCGCCACCTGTGGCTGTGACCTGAGCGACCCGGGCAGCTGGCCTGACGATCCCGCTCTGTACGTAGCGCCGACGGACGAGGATGGCACCGTCCTTCCCAGCGTCGCTGATACCGACCTGTCTCACTACTACGGCACCACTGGAGGCATCGATCTTGAAAAGGACACCAACGGCCTCGACGCTGACTTCACGCCGGGACCAGCCATCGCCCCCGGAGACCCGGTGACGTGGACATACGTCGTGACCAATACCAGTTCAGCAGCCGTCGTCGACGCAACGATCACCGATGGTCAGGGCGTTGTCATCGACTGTGGTCTTGGCACGAACGTCGTTGCGCTCCTCCTGCCTGGAGCGTCAGCCTCCTGCAAGGGAACCGGAAGCGCCTCGGCGGGCCAGTACGAAAATAGCGCCCTTGTCACAGGTGACCCGGCGCTCCCCATTCTTGACACGTGCGTGTGCGACCCGGCTGATTCGTCCACGTGGCCAACTGCCCCAGGTCTCTTCGAACCGATCATTGACAGCGTCACCGGTCAGCCGCGACCGCCCGTGGACGATATCGACCTGAGTCACTACCACGGCAGCGCTCCCGGACTCGCGCTTGAGAAGGCAACGAATGGCGTCGACGCAGACGTCTCCCCCGGCCCGGCAGTCAACCCCGGCGGTCTGATCACGTGGTCCTACGTGGTAACCAACTCGGGCAACACAGCGCTCGCCGACGTCGCCCTCGCCGATGACCAGGGAGTCGTCGTCGATTGTGGCGAAGGCACGAACATCATCGCGCTTCTCCTACCCGGGGCATCTGTCTCCTGTGCTGGGACCGGTAGCGCGACCGCCGGCCAGTACCAGAACGTCGCCGAGGCCACCGGACTACCGGTGCTTCCCAATCCAACAACGTGCGGGTGCGACAGCTCGAACCCGGCGACATGGCCCAACGATCCCGCACTCTTCGCCCCTGCTCAGGACGACGAAGGGGTGGATCTGCCCGCCCAGATCGCTGGAGACCCGAGCCACTACTTCGGAGCCGACCCCGGCATCGAGGTGGAGAAATCAACCAATGGCGTTGACTCGGATCAATCTCCCGGTTCTGCCATTGCACCCGGTACCGCAGTCACGTGGACGTTCGACGTGACGAACACCGGCAACACTGCGCTAGCGAACGTGGTTGTCAACGACAGCCGCGGGGTGGTCGTGGATTGCGGAACCGGCCGCAACGTCATCGATCTTCTTCTCCCGGGGGCAACACTCTCGTGTGCGGGCAACGGCGTGGCCGATGAAGGCCAGTACGTCAATGTTGGCGAGGCCAGCGGCACACCGGTCCTGCCCAATCCGGACACCTGCAGCTGTGACCCCACCGACCCCGCAACGTGGCCAACGGACCCAACCGACTTCGGCCCAGCGCTCGACGAAACGGGTGCCCCGCTTGAGGATGTGAGCGACGATGATCCGAGCCATTACCACGGAAGTACCGGAGGCCTCGATCTTCAAAAGAGCACGAATGGACTCGATGCCGACATCGGACCCGGACCGACCACAATGCCCGGCGACGCGATCACATGGGTCTACGAAGTCACCAACACGGGCAACACGACCCTTGCCAATATCTCGGTGACCGACGACCAGGGCGTGACCGTTGACTGCGGCGACGGAACCAACGAGATCCCGCTGCTCCTACCCGGCGCACCGCACACCTGTGAGGGACTTGGAGAGGCCATTTCGGGAGCTTACGCAAACGTCGGTGGAGTAGCCGGAGATCTGGTGCTACCCGACCCCACAACATGCGGCTGTGACCCGGCCGACCCTGCCACCTGGCCTGATGACCCCTCGGTCTACATCCCCGCCACAGACGAGGGCGGCGAACCGCTCTCCCCCGCCAAAGACACGGACCCCAGCCACTACTTCGGTGCTGAACCCAGCGTCGACGTGGAGAAGGACACGAACGGTTTCCAGGCCGACCAGGCGCCTGGACCCGGCATTGCCGTTGAAGGTCCGGTCACCTGGACCTACATCGTCAGCAATGACGGAAACACGGCGCTCAGCAACGTCACGGTGGCTGACGACCAGGGCGTCGTCATCAACTGCGACCTCGACCAGGACGCCATGTTCGAGAGTTCCTCCGCCATTGGACTGTTGTTGCCTGGCGCAAGCGTCGGATGCGTTGGCAACGGAACTGCAACAACGGGTCAGTACACGAATGCGGCAACAGTGACCGGAGACGTCGTCCTGCCCGATCCGCAGACCTGCGGCTGTGACGTGGAAGACCCCGGCACGTGGCCGACAGATGAGTCCGCTTTCGCTCCGCCGACCGATGCGTCTGGCGAACCCGTCCCCGCGGTCACCGACATCGATCGTTCCCACTACTTCGGGACCGATGGCGGCCTCGACATCGAGAAGTCCACCAATGATGTTCAGGCCGACGCTGCACCCGGGCCTGCACTCGACCCCGGCGAGACCGTCACATGGATTTACGTCGTGACGAACAATGCTCTGACCGCAATCACCGATGCGACCGTCACCGACAGCCAGAACGTCGAGGTGGACTGTGGCGACGGAACCAACGTGATTGCGCTTCTGCTGCCCGGAGACAGAGCAACGTGTGAAGCGTCGGACGTTGCCGTGGATGGTCCGTACCAGAACACCGGACTCGTGTCGGGACAACCCACGCTGCCGGATGCGACGACATGCGGCTGCAACATTGGCGATCCACTGACGTGGCCCACAGATCCATCACTGTTCATCCCCACCATTGATGAGGCGACCGGGGAGCCGACATCTCCATCCACCGACAGTGATCCGAGCCACTACGTTGGGGCCGCGCCTGGCGTGGACGTGGAGAAGGCAACGAATGGAAGCGACGCCGATGACTCGCCCGGCCCGAGCGTGACGCCCGGCGACGAGGTGGTCTGGACCTTCGCGGTCACCAACACCGGTAACACTGCTCTGTCTGATGTAATGGTCGTCGACAGCGAGGGCGAGTCCGTCGACTGCGGCTCAGGAAGCAACTCCATAGCTGTTCTGCTGCCGGGCGAGACCAGGAACTGCGAGGCGAGCGGGATCGCATCTGCTGGACAGTATCGAAACGTCGCATCGGTCAGCGGTTCCCCTACCATGCCCGACCCGCAGATCTGCGGGTGTGACCTCACGGATCCAGCCACCTGGCCGACCGACCCCGCCATGTTCACTCCGCTCCTCGACGAAGAAGGGTCGCAACTGAACCCGATTGTCGATGAGGACCCCAGCCATTACTTCGGCGTGGATGGCGGATTGGCCATCATCAAGACCACCGAGACCATTCGGGTACACGACGGCGAGCCCGGACCGCTGCTGACTCCGGGGCTGCCCGTGCGCTGGACGTATCTCGTGACCAACAACACCACCACAGCGATGACCGATCTCGTGGTTTCCGATGACGATCCGGCCGTGTCCGTGACATGTCAGGGCGCAGACGGATCGGTCTCGTTGTTGCTACCGGGTGAAAGTGTGCTGTGCGAAGGTTCCGGCATCGTGACTGCCGGCTCGTACCGAAACGTCGGCTCGGTCTCAGGCATACCGTCGGTACCCAACCCCGACACCTGCGGGTGTGACCCGACCGACGTCGCCAGTTGGCCCAGCGACGCTGCCCTGTACCGCGGTATCACCGGCGTCGCTGGACAATCGGTGACAGCCATCGATGACGACCCATCCGGCTACGTCGCTGCTGTGCCATCGATCATGCTGGAGAAGTTCACCAATGGTCTGGATGCCGATTTGGCATCCAACGCCATTGAGCTCACGATGGGCGATGAAATCACCTGGACGTACACCGTCACCAACGACGGCACCACTGCTCTTCGCAACGTCTCGGTGACCGACGATCAGGGCGTGGACGTGGATTGTGGCATTGGGTCACCTTCGGTCGACTTCCTCGCACCAGGCGAGTCCGTCACCTGCTCTGGGACCGGCACGGCCACCGAGCGAACGTACGAGAACATCGGCACGGCGAGCGGCCAACCGGTTCTTCCGGACCCAGCTACCTGTGACTGCGCCATCGACGATCCGAGCAGCTGGCCTTCAGACCCAACCGAGTACACAGCGCCGATCGATCCATCGACAGGTTCTGCCTTCTCGCCTATCGAAGATTGGGATGCCTCCCACTACACGAGTGCGCCAGCACCGACGTCAACACCGACGCCGCCCACGCCGACGACAACACCGACGCCGCCCACGCTCACGCCGACATCAACATCGACATCAACACCGACGCCGACGCCGACGCCGACGACCCTGCCATCCACTCCGCCGATAACACCGCCAACTCCCACTGCCACGCTCACGCCCGAGTCGACTCCGGTGCCTATCGCTACAGCAACGCCAGATCCGACAGCCACCACGGTCGCCACGCAAACCCCAGAATCGACGCCGACAACCGTGCCCGCCTCGACGCCGCCACCCACGTCCATTCCGGCGTCTACTGCGGTGCAAGCGCCAACTGCGACGTCAACTCCGGGGCCCACCTTCACGCCAGTCCCGACGGCCACGCCGGTTCCCGTTGGAGAAATTCCGCGCGACCTTGCGTTCACCGGCAGTAACGCAGCAACCATGCTCGCCACTGCACTCCTCGCAATGATGGCCGGCTCCGTGCTTCTGGCACTCGCCCGTCGACGCAGAACCACACCGACCGATGATCTTCAGAACGGATACTGAGATGACCCTCCGCAAAGCGAACTGCACGCTCCGACCGGCGTCCGCATGGACCGCTGGACCAGCTGTCCATCTCAGCATGTTCCTTATGTTCCTCAGCGCAGTGTTGTTCCTCAGCGCCTGTGGCCCCGCACCGTCAGAGGGTTCCGGGGTTGGCCAATCCGCAGCGGACGAGCGGCCGCTGGAGCCTTCCGCTCCGCAACCTGACCCGGATGACCTTTCACCTTCGACGCTGTTTGAGGCCGAGGTACCCACCACCGAAGATGAGTCTGATCCGTCAGATGACTTCATCCCCGACGGTGCGCCCAAACGACTTGAGGGATCTGCCCCGGCCGACCGACAGCAGGCACAGGCGCAGGGCGTTGCTCCAGCCGAATCGATACCAGCGCCGACAGAACCGACGGTCGGGCCTTCAGCGATGGACATCGCACCCAGCGGAAACTCGGATCGAACAGACACCTCAACCGAAGCAGGCTCCGGTCAGCCGCTCAGTCAGCAACTGCAGTTCGGGTCAGATGGACAGGCGCAACAGGTGGACATCATCGTTCCGTCTGGAGACTCGACTGCTGAGTTGACCGACGCGAAGGACGGCAACGATCTGGACGAACGAATATTGGCCGAGATTCTCACTCCCGCGAACGGCTGCGCTACCGACTCCGATGGACGCTGCGATGAAATCATTGAGGCCCCCGACCAGTTGGAAGTCCAACCTGACGAGGCTCAACCTCCTTCGACCGAAGATGATTGTGGCATCGGCACAGACTGCTGGGTGGATCCCGAACCCACCGAAGACACAGACGACTTTGAAGAGCCCGAAGACTCCGCTGCAATGGGAAAGACCGCTTCAGAGTCAAATGCTCGCACGGAGAACGTCTGCGAGGAGCGCCCCTGGGCAAGGGGCTGCGATGGCCCCGCACCTGACGCGGCGGAACAAGGTTGGTTCGCTGATGGAGCCGATGAGCTCGACACTACCGGCAGTACGTCCGCCGATGTCGATCCGACGATCGGTGTCGAGGTTCCGGCCGAAGTCGTTGACATCCTTCTGACGGACCCGGCGGACAATACGACTGCGCCCTGATCGACAGAATCCGTCCGAAGGCGTACCCGAACCCCAGTAGCTTTGGGGAGTGACCCAGACTGAGCGGACCGCGGACGGGCGCGATCTCATCGACTCGCCGCAGGCGTGGCTGGTCGTTGCTTCAGCATTCACCGCCCTGTTCACGGTCTTTGGCGTCGCATACAGTTTCGGAGAGTTCTTCGGCCCGATGGAGCAGGAGTTTGGGTCAACCCGGTCGGCTACGGCGTTCTTCTTCTCGATCACCACGTTCGCCTACTTTGCGTTGGGCAGCGTCACAGGACGCATCGCAGACCGAATCGGACCGCGGCCGATAATGATCTTCGGAGCCTTTGCGATGGTGATTGGCCTGCTCCTCACCGCCGAGGTCTCATCTCTGCGACAGGGATATCTCACATACGGCCTCGGTGTCGGCCTCGGCGTCGCCTGCTGTTATGTCCCGATCGTTGCAACGGTTGGCGCGTGGTTCGAGCACAGGCGCACCCTCGCTTTGGGCCTTGCCGTCGCCGGTATCGGCACAGGAACGCTTGTCCTTGTTCCGGTCATCGAGCAGGTCATCGAGACTCACGGCTGGAGGCAGGCCTACCGGCTGTTTGCCGTCATCAGTGGAGTTCTGTTGCTGATCGCTGCTGTTGGGGCTCGTCGGCCGCCCGTGCCGTCAGCAGCACCGGGTGGTGTGCGTGACACCATCGGCGGTCGGCCCGATTTCTGGATCCTGTACGTCTCTTCGGTTTTCACGTCAGCGTGCCTGTTCACCGCGTTCGTCTTCCTCGCTGACTACGTGGACACCACCGGCACCTCCGGCTCAGCCGCATTGCTTCTTGGACTGATCGGCATGTCATCGATTGCTGGACGTCTCGGTTTCGGCGCGATTGCCGCGAAGGTTGGCACCATTGGGCTCTTTCGATGGTCCTGTCTCAGCCTGGGCCTGAGCTATCTGATCTGGGTCATTGCGGATACGAGCTATCCGGTCCTTGTTGTGTTCGCTCTCGTCCTTGGGGTTGCGTATGGAGGCATCATCGCCTTATCCCCTGCTGTTGTTGCCGAGTTGTTCGGCACTGTCGGCATGGGCGGCGTTCTGGGCGCGCTTTACACAGCCAATGGAATTGGAGGGCTCATTGGCCCGCCCCTGATCGGCACCATCATCGACGCATCGGGCTACACCGCAGCCCAACTCACTTCGGTGCTCCTGGGCCTCGCCGGCGGCGTCATGTTGTTCATGCTTCGCTCTTCTACGCCCAGCTGATTCGAGCGGCTTCTTCGACCAACCTGCTCCGATAGTGACAAGCGCGTGACCAGTGTCACGCCTGTTCCGCGGAGGGGCCGACGGAACCTTCGACGCCGTTCTGAAATGTTGGCAGTGTCGGACAACCCGGTTCGATGCAGACAAACAGATCAGGTGGACACCATGACTGCAACTCTCGCTACAGCACCAGCTGGAGTCAATCCAAATTCGACGAAAACGCGACGCGCAGGCGTGCTCGCCACGTTGACCCAACAAGAACGCGAACGTGTGGAACACCTGATGGTGCGCCGGCCATTTCGCGCCGGCCGTCGTCTGATCGAACAGGACAAAGTCGGCACCGAGTTCATGTTTCTCCTCAGCGGATCGGCCAAGGTGATCGTCGATGGGGAGGTTGTCGAAGAGATCTCTTCTGGATCCTTCTTCGGTGAAAGTGCCCTGCTCGGCTACCAATGGGGTACAAGCACTCGACATCGGGCCACCATCACGCTGACCGAGGATGCTGAAGTCGGCGTCTGCACCTTCCGAGACTTTGTTGCGCTGCTCCGGGAGTTCTATCCAATCCGACAGGTGGTCTTTCGCCAGGCCACACGCCTGGGCGCCAGCGCTGATGTCACCGCCCGATGATTCTTCTCCCGTGATGAAGCGCCAGCAAACCTACTTTGCCGTGAGGGCCTCGAAGGAACTACGACTGACCGGGGTGCCGACAGGCGACAGCTGATCGATGGCAGGCGACCATGCCACAGCGATCAGCACCCCAACGGGTATCCCCGTCGTCACCGTAACCAGCGGCCAGTCGACAGTGCCGTGCACGATGACAGCACAAAGACCGGTTGCCACAGCTGCGGGCAAGCGCTCCCGCGTTCTCCAGGCGACATGGCCGGAGCGGGCAAGGCCGCCAAGGAGCAGAAAGAGAAACGGCAAAGCACCAAGCAGGCCCCAGGTGCCCAGTGCCTCCAATACCAGGTTGTGAGAGTGACCTCCGGCGACCTGGTTGTCCCGTGCCTGCACATCGGCGGAGCGCTTGGCGAACTGACCCGGTCCCGCTCCGAGTAACGGGGACGCCACAAAGTCGTCCCACGCCAGAGACCAGGCGTCAACGCGTCCGATCTGCGTCGGGCGTTGGACAAGGTCGTACACCTCGACGTCGCGGGCGGTGAGCTTTGATTCGGACACCCGCGCCTCGGTCAGGATGGGCTCGTCGCCGAGAAACTGCCCGAAGTACGCGGTATCCAGAAGCAGAAGATCCCAGCGCAGTTTGTAGTCGCCGTCGGGCAGCGGGGCAGCGACGGTGATGTCCAACGAGAGCGATTCGCCGGGCGGCAATGATTCCGTAAGCTTCCAGCGCTCCTCGCCCCAGACTTGACCGTCAGATCCAATCCACCGGCCGCTGAGCAGTACTTCCTCCGGCGCCGCATCGCTCCACGTGGATCCGCTGCGGTTGTTGACCGTTATCGTCGAGAGAATCGGTTGCCCAGTGATCTCAAGGGACGTCGGTACCTCAATCGATGAGGCGAAGAAGAACTCCTCGCCGGGACTCTCCACCCGCGCACCCCAGACATCGGACAAGCCGAATGTCACCACTGCAATGAGCACCAGAGCAGCCATCGACACTGCTGCTGCGCGGTCCCGGCGCAGTACGAGCCACAGAAGGCCGGCAACGGCCCCTGCCACGAGTCCCCCTCGACTGACCGTCAAAACAAGAGCCGGAACCAACAACGCGAGCGCCGCCCACCGCAGAGGGCGCGTGCGAACCAGTGCCGCTCCAGCAACGGTGGCGCCGAGAGCCATCGCAGCAACGTTGGCATGAGACCAGGGTCGCGTCAGCCGGGGGAACGTTCCAAAGTACGTGGCCTGGCCCGCAAATACCTGCGTCGCCAGCGGATTCTCCGTCCAGAAGAAAACGAGGATTCCAAGCGCCGCCGCCATCGCGCTGCCCAGCGCAAGCGCGCGAATGAGCTGCACTCCATCGCTCGCAGACCGCAGGGCGCTGCGCGCGGCGGGAACCAGCAGGATTGCGACGGACAGCCGAAGGGCGTGATGGGTGCCCGCCGACATCAACGCCGACAACCACACTGCGAGGAGCCAGACCAAAGCCAGCAGATCGATTCCATCCGGGCGCCCCTGCGGAGCGGCGCTCAGGAACCAAAGCAGGCTCCGAGCGAGAACCACGACGACGACAAAGAGCGCAAAGCCTGTAAGAGCGTGCGCCGGTGTGTGGACTCCAATCTCATTGGGGACACGCACGTTGAACGGCGCGAACAAGGCCACAGTCGTGAGCAGCATGAGCGGCCACCGTCGCGATCCCTCCAACACTGAAGCGACTCTATGCGCAACGATGGGGAGATGCAGCGTCGCCCATCACATACAACGGGACTGAGCGGGAAGGTGTTCGGCGTTGGACTCGCACGAACCGGCACCACGTCCCTGCACCACGCAATGGGCGCACTGGGACTGCAGTCTGCTCCAGATTCTGTCGCTCTGCTTGACGCTATCGACATCGACTTTCTTGCCACGTACGATGCGTTCTTCGACAATCCCATCCCGTTCCGATTCCGAGCCCTGGACACCGTCTGCCCTGACAGCCGCTGGATAGTCACACAGCGCCCTGTGGACGAGTGGCTGACGTCCATGGAGTGGCTGTTCGGCGACGGCCTTGACCGTCTCGACCCATCAACCAGATTCATTGGCGATCGGGTCCACCGGCAGGTGTACGGCTCGGAACGGTTTGACGAAGGTCGGTTGCGTAAAATTTATGAGCAGCACTATGCCGATCTTGCTGACTGGGTTGAGGGCAAACCCTCGATCTGGATGCATCTGGAGGACGGTTTGACGTGGGAGCCCATCTGCAATCTGCTCGACCTTCCTGTTCCGAGTGAGCCCTTCCCTCGCTCAAATGAGCGGACTCGTCGACGATTCCGTTCCCCGCGCCGCAATCGAACGACGGGCCAGTAGTGCGACAGCCCCTGCCAGACCCAGCAACTGGGCCCATGCCACGCCCGTCGCTCCAACAGTTGGAGCAGCAACCAGTCCCACCACCAGCGTCACTGCGGCGCCGACGGCGGCGCTGACAAGCACAGAACGCTCGTCGTTGTCTGCGATCAACTCGAACGACAGCGCAAGTCGAACCACCGTAAGCACCAGACCAAGAGCCAGAATTCTTGTGAGCGTTGCTCCGCCCGGCTGGCTGTCAAACAGCACGCGGTTAAGCACGCCCGCCAGAGCGATCAACGCCATCGTGCACAACACGGCATAGCCGAGCAGGAGTCGCATCCAGGTCCGATATCGGTCGCTTCGATGCAGCCCGGTGATCATGGCTGGAAAGAAGGCCCCCATTGCAGCAGCGGGGACCAACCGAGCTGCCTCCGTAAGTCGTACGGCAACGCCGTACCCTCCCGTGGTCTCTTCAGATCCGAACTCGACCAGAAGCAATCCGACCTGGCTGCCCACGGCCGCAAGGATCACCATTCCCGCAAATGGGGCGGTCTCGCGAAGGAGATCAGAAACCGATCCGCTTTCAACCAGTCCGGGTGCATCAACTCTGGCGAACCATGCAGCGACGACGGCGGTGACCATGCTTCCAATACCCGTTGCCGCCACGGGCACCCAGGCAGACGGATGGGAGCGAAGGCCGATGACAAGTGCGACGACGGCTGCCAACGTGCCCAGGAACGCTCCAGCCAGAAGCAGATCCATCCGCTGACGGCCCCGCAAGACCGAATTCGCCACCGTGACCACGGCCAGAGGAATGAGCGTCAGTGCCTGGACAAGTAGAGCAGCGTCGGCGCCCGCCAGGAACGCAACGCCGGCAAACATCGACAGCGCCACGGACGCACAGAGCTGGAACCGAAGCGAACTCGAAGCGATGCCAAAGGCATCGACGCGATCGGCCGCAACGGCTCGGGTGACCACGGTGTCGGTGCCAAAGGTGACCACAACGTTCGCCAGAAGGCCGGCGGCCATGGTCGACACCATCAGCCCGAACGCATCGACGTCCAGTCGATGAGCTGAGTAGGCAACGACGAACGTCGCTCCCAGCGCACTGAACACCCGGCCAGCGAGGAGCGCGAGGGCGTTGACAGGAACACTCCGGCCGGACATGCGAACATGTTGCCATGTCCGAGTCCGTCTTCCCCGCCATCGTTGTCGCCGCATACAACCGGCCTGACGAGCTTCAGCAATTGTGCACATCGCTCAACCGGGCTGACATTCCCTCGCAGACACCAATTGTTTTCTCTATTGACGGCGAAGGCGAGCACCAGGACGCGGTCATTGGTGTGGCCCAGCAGTTCGACTGGGACAAGGGGCCAAAGGAAGTCCGCGTCCACGCCCATCTTGGACTGGTGGACCACTTTCATCTCTGCGGAGATCTGACGGAAGAGTTTGGGTCTGTCATCGTGCTGGAGGACGACCTCATCGTCGCTCCGTCTTTTCACCTCTGGGCCAGTGCAGCGCTCGGTGCGACGTCCCATGACGACCGGATCGCGGGTGTAAGTCTGGCCACTCCCTTCTTTGATGGATACCGCCACCTTCCCTTTGAGCCCGTGCTCGATGGCTCAGACGGGGTGTACCTCCAGGTCCCCTGGTACGACGGCATGGCCTGGAACCGACGAATGTGGGCCGACTATCGGTCTGCGCCTTCGACGCCTGACACTCCGCTGCACGCTGCGCTGACAGGCCTTGACGAGGACGAGTGGTTTCCCGATGCGATGAGGTACCTCATCGCCACCGATCGTTTCTATCTCATGCCTCGCAATGCACACGCCACGAACTCCGGTGCGGCCGGAGCCCACTTCGACGAGGCAACAAACTGGTTCCAGGTGCCGCTGACCATGCGTTCACCGTCGTCGTTCATCATCGCAGCGCTCGATGACGCACTTGCTGTCTATGACGACCACATGGAGCTCGATGTCGGCGCCCTGAAACGGCTTGTCCCGGAGCTGAGTGAGATGGACCTCACCGTGGATCTGTTGGCGGTCCGCAACCAGACCAGCATCACCACGGAAATGGTGGTGACCAGTCGAAATGTTCGTTCGTCGAAGCAGGCTTGGGGGGCCGACCTTCATCCCCTTGTCGCAAACCTCGTGCACAACGTGCCGGGAGACGCAATTCATCTGGCCCGCACCGCAGATCTCGCAGGAGCAGAGAACGGGGCTGGCGCTGCGGAAAAGACGCTGCTCATCCATGCGATGCGTGGGCAGTCCCCGGCCCCGAAGGAACTCGCCCGCCAGCTTGCCGATGTCGTTCGAAGGAAGCTTCGCCGTGACGGCTGAGCGCAGACCCGGACAACCGTCGCTCACCGCCGCAACCATGCTGCAGCGCGCAAACGTCAACATCAGCATCGCCTCGTCTGTCGTGCTTGTATTCGATGCCGGTCTCGTTCCCGTCCGTCGAGCGCCGCGATCCAAACGTGACCCGCAACCATTCAGGGCAGTTGGCCGGGCTGCGCCAGGGGTTGACATCGTCGCAGCGCAAGGACCCGGTGCGCCTACTGCAGCCATCACCGTCGAGTTTCTCGCCGCACTCGGCGTGCAAGACGTCATTTGTGTCGGAACTGCCGGTGCACTGACCCCACAGCCCGGCATTGGGCTGGATGGGTCAGTGGGTGTTGTCGCATCCGCCCAGAGCGATGAAGGTACCTCTCAGCATTATGGCGGTCATCGCGATCCCGACCCGATTTTGACATCCCTGCTTTTGGGAAGCCGCCCGGACACCTCGGTTGTGGCGCTGACCACGGACGTTCCCTTCCGCCACACTCCGGACCGACTTGCAAGCCATCGGGAACGGGCCGACGTGATCGAGATGGAGGTTGCCGCCGTGTTTGCTGCGGCAAAGTTCTTTTCCATGCGAGCTGCTGCACTGGTGATCTGTAGCGATGTCTTCGGCCACGGCACGCGTTGGGACATGCTTGATGCGCACGACGTCGCTGGCGGTCTCCGGGCCGGGGTGAACACCGCAGTGAGTACTCTTGCGGGATTGCAGGCGCCTGGCCAAAGCTCTGCGCGAACGTCAAGAACAAGCTAAGAATGGCTCCCCGGACGGTTCCCGATTCACTGAGAAGTGAAAGGGTGAACCGGCAAATCGATCAAGGTGGTTTCCCAGCAATGCCAACACAGCAGACCAAAGACCTTGAGTCAGTCCATGCCACGGTCAGCTACGCCGATGTGTTCGATATGCCGATCGAGCTTGACCACCTGCATCGTTACCTCGTTGGAAGCAACCTTTCCAGGACCAGCACCTCGGACGCAGTTGACGAACTGGTTCACCAGGGCCGACTGGGCCGCAGAGACGACGTGATTCACCTTGCCGGACGTGAAGCAGTTCTCGAGATCTACGACGAGCGCACGACGCGTTCGAGCACCATGTGGGATCAGGCGGAGCTGTGGGGGCGACGAATCGGTCGCCTCCCGTTCGTGAGGATGGTCGCTGTCACGGGCGGCCTCGCTGTTGACAGCGTCGCTCCGCACGACGACATCGACTTTTTCATCGTTGTGCGGCCGGGCCGATTGTGGCTGACCCGCCTGATGATCATTGTCCTGGGTCGGGTTGCCGATCGCGATGACATTGAGCTGTGTCCCAACTTCATTGTCTCCACGAACGCCATCGAGATGGAAGAACGCACAATCTACGTCGCACGCGAGCTGGCACAAATGGTCGTTCTGGTCGGCGACGACCAATGCCAACAAGTCCGCGAGCGCAACAGTTGGATGTTCGAGTTCCTTCCGAACGCATCGATCGAAGGCGACCGAAGCCACCTCCGTGAACTCAAGGTCTCGCCGGTCCAGGGTTGGATCGAGCGGCTCCTGTTGCTCCCACCGTTTCAGCGACTTGAAGATTGGGAACGCACCCGCAAGGTCGTCAAGCTCAGCAAGGTTCGGTCCCGCCGACCCGAGGTCGGCGCCCCCGATGAGTCATCGTTCTCGCCCGACGTCTGCAAGGGTCATATGGTCGGCAATGCCGCTGGCATCGACGTTGCCTGGAAGCAACGACTCCAAGACTCTTGATCTTGACTGTCCCCACGTTCGACGCGCACGCCGCCAACTACGACGATGTGGCCGAGTCTGCCCTCGGGCGCGAGCTTCGCCGTCGGGTTCGGTCCCGTGTCACGCCGTACCTCAATGCCGAAGCCGTCGTCATGGACCTTGGCTGCGGCTCAGGTCTCGACGCTGCGTGGATGGCACCGCAGGTTCGCCAGATCTTCGCAATCGACCCTTCCAGCGACATGGTCGCGCTCACCGCCGAGGCGTGCAGCCGCTTTCGTAACGTCGTGGTCGCGCGCGGCGACGGCTCCCAGCTGGTTTCGCCCCAGCCGCTGGACCTTCTGCTTGCGAACTTCGGCGTGATCAACTGTGTCGGTGACCTGCACACATTCAGTGATGGCCTGGACCGTGTGCTCAAGCCCGGCGGCCATGCCGTTCTCGTCACCATGGCGCGATGGTGCCCCGCAGAGATTGCCGTCGGCACCTTCACGCTCAACCGTGACCTTCTTCGCAGACGGCGCAGGAAGGCGCCGTCAAACGCAGACTATGCCGGACTTGACCTTCGTTACGCAGGGACCGGCGAACTCCATCAGGCACTTGGAGATCGGTTCGAACTCGTTGCTGCAGAATCGCTCGGGCTTACTCTGCCTCCTTTCGAGCAACGAGCCTGGTTGGAGAACAGACCGCGCCTCTTGCGACGCCTGGCTCGGGCAGATGAGCGTCTGAGCACCCTTGGAGCTCGTCTGGGCGTGGGCGATCATCACATTGTCGTCATCCGCAAGCCGAAGACAGACACCGCTTTACAGCATCAGGAAACAGAAGAACGCAGGCAGGGACTGTGACCGACACGCTCACCTTCTGCCTGACGGAACCCGGAACTGACAACCTTCTCGATCTGGACGGCGTCACCCTGCGAAGCACAGCCCAGACGTACGGACAGTTCGCTGAAGGTATCTGGGATCTTGCCCGGCCCTTTCGGCGGGTCACGCTCGACGCTTTCGCAGAGGCATATGCAAAGGTGCGGGTCGCCGAGCATCGCGAACTCTCGGCTGAAGAAGTGCGTTCACTGCCATTCATCGACCCATCACACCCACTGGCGTCGATGTGGTCGCAACGGGCCACATCATTCGATCGTTTTTCCTGCGCAATCGATAAGGAAGCACCGGGCCGAGTTGTCGACATCGGCGCCGGGTGCGCCTGGTTGGCAGCCGCATTGACAAGAGGCGGGTGGGCCGCGGCGGCTGTCGACGTCACGGTCCACGGCGGCGATGGGCTTGCCGCTGCGCGTCATCATGATGTGTCGCTGCTACTGGCCCGCGCCGAGATGGCAGCCCTGCCCTTCGCCACCAACAGCATCGATCTCGCCGTATTCAACGCGTCGCTTCACTACGCCGCCAATGTGCAGTCCGCTCTCACCGAGGCCGTGCGAGTGGTTCGACCCGGCGGGCTCGTCGCAGTGCTCGATTCGCCTGTGTTCAAGAACGCTGATGCGGGACACAAAATGGTCGAAGAGTTTCAGCGTCACAGCCGAGACCAGCTCGGTGTCGACGCCGCACCTTTGGAGGGTCCCGGGTTTGTCACCCACCACGACCTCACGCCGTTCGCGTTCACCCGCGACGACGGCGACACTGTCACGCTGAGTGCGAAGTTGCACAAACGACTCGGCGCTCTCAAGGCCCGCCGCGAGACCGCGTCGCGCCCCCTTCTCTTCACCCGCATCGGAGATCCGTCATGAAGGTGCTGCTTGGTCACGCCTATTTCCAGTACTTCGATCCGAAGTTGGAAGAAGCCAATCGGCCGTATCCCCCGTTGGGCACGCTCATTGCGGCGGCGCTCATGCGAGAAGCCGGCCACGAGGTGGTCGTCTTCGATGCGATGCTCGAACAATCCACCGCCGGCTGGATTCGGCTCCTTGAAGAAGAAGCGCCGGATGTCGCAGTGCTGTTCGAAGACAACTTCAACTATCTCTCGAAAATGTGCCTTGGTCGGATGCGAGAGGCTGCGTTCGAGATGCTGAGCGAAGCCGAGGGGCGAAAGATCTTCGCTATCGTCGCCGGCTCCGATGCCAGCGACCACACAAGCGAGTTCCTTGATGCCGGTGCGGCAGCGGTGATCTCCGGCGAGGGGGACCAGGCACTGCTCGACTGCCTCTCGGCGCTGCCCGCCGCAACCAGCTTCGATACATCAGCAGCGTCGTATCTCGTTGACCTGCCGAGCGTCACCATTCGCACTGCCAACGGCGCCCTGAGCGTGGGCCCGGACCGAAAGAACATGAAGGCTCTGGATGAGATCCCGTTTGCCGCGCGGGACCTCATCAACATTGATCGCTACCGCGCCATCTGGAAGCAGGCCCATGGTCGTTTCTCGCTGAACATGGTCACCACCCGGGGCTGTCCGTACCACTGCAACTGGTGTTCAAAGCCAATCTGGGGACAGCGCTACAACGCTCGATCAGCGGACAACGTGGTCGCTGAGATGGTCGAGCTACGAGACACCACCGGGGTTGAGCACATCTGGTTTGCCGACGACATCTTTGGCCTCAAGCCCGGGTGGATTCAGCGCTTCGCCGAACTCGTCGAAGAAAAACAGGTTCGACTGCCATTCAAGTGCCTGAGCAGGGCCGATCTGCTCGTGAGGAAGGACACGGCCGAGGCACTTGGTGCCGCAGGCGCTGAGGAGGTCTGGATCGGTGCCGAGTCCGGAAGCCAGAAGGTGCTTGACGCAATGGAGAAGGGCTGCACGGTCGAACAAATCCAGGAGGCCGCCGAGCGGGTTCACGCCGCCGGCTACAAGATCGCGTTCTTCATCCAGTTTGGCTACCCCGGCGAGACCCTGGAGGACATTGAGGCCACGCTTGACCTCATTCGCAAGGCCCGTCCGGATGATATTGGTATCTCCGTGTCGTACCCCCTGCCCGGCACTCCCTTTCATGAGCGGGTCCAGGCAGAACTCGGCGATGAGACCCACTGGGTGGACAGCAGCGATCTTGCGATGCTGTTCGACGGTCCGTTTCCCACCGACTTCTACCGGGCTTTGCATGAGCGGGTACACAGCGAGTATCGCATGCGTCAGTTGGTCTGGAAGATTCAGGGCGGTGACCGGCCAACCCTCGGCGAGGTGGCGCGTTTTGCCCGCGACGCGGCGCGCCTCGGTCCACAAATGCGCAGAGTCAAACAGCTCGCTGTTCCCAATGCGAAGGCCGTTGCGGACCTCACTATTGAACTTGATCGCAAGGCAGCGGCAACGCCAACCGAGCAACCGGTCACGCTTCAATCGCGTCCGGAGTCAAGCGACATCAGTTGAATGCTCGCGGCGCCAGTCTCTCAATCAGTTTCGGCTCCCGACCCTGAATGTGCCCAGCTGCCCATGTAGAGGCGGCCCACAGCAGGGCGCACGCGTAGATCAAGCTGACCGGTGGGACGATCCATCGGGCCGGTGAGGCGAACACCCAACCGAGCAGCACGAAGATCGGAGCTGAGAGCGTGATGATGGTCATCATGGCGGTCACCGCAATCACCGCAATGCGCATACCTCGCGATTCGTTGCTCTGCCGATTTCCGAACGGATTGTCGAGATCGGGCAGCGGAGCAGGCGACACCACCGAAGTGATTGTCCCAAAGGTAAGCACGTTCACGGCGATCGGCACCGCAAGCAGGGCGACGAGAAGCACCAGCGTCCACTGTCGTGTCGTGATGGCGACGACGACACCGGAAAGCCACGTCGGCAGGAGCAGGTTCGGTAGCGCGATCAGTTGGCGGCCGAGGAGACCAACCTTCGTCGGTCCTCCCGCCAGTACCTCGAGCCAGAGCGATCCGGCGTCGAACCCAAGCACGTTCGTGGCCGCGCCCAGGTTCGCTGCCATCGCGAGAAGAATGCCGAACGCGGCGAGTTCGTCGCTGCCCTCGCCCTGTTGCGCTATTTGAACCAGAGAAAAGGCAACACCGAAGACCGTGCCGAAGACGATTCCCACCCGATTGTTCGGCGATCTCCGCAGGTAGATCCACTGACGTGACAGCACTGCTCCAAACTCTGTGGTTGCGCCGTTCAGCAGCGCCCGATCCCCACGACGTCGTGCCTGGGCGACCCGTTCACCTTTGCGAAGCAGCAGGTCCGAGAGACGAGCCCACAGTAGATGAGACGCGACGGCTCCAACCGCAGAGACAAGCAACCAACCAAGGGCCGGAGTCACGCTGCCCACTCGAGCCGCGTTGATGGACCGGGCCGGCCAGGCCCACGGGAGCCAACCCAGAAAGGCGATCAGCGGACTGCCTTCGACGTCAAGTACGCGTCGCCCAAACTGTGCCATCGTAAAGATCGCTGCACCGAGGAGAGCGGCGAGCAGCACCGCCATATCTCGCCCGACCCTGCTGCGCTGTGCTATCGCCAACACTGCTGCAAGCGAACGCGCTGATCCCACCATGAACAGCACGGCCACCAGCGCGGCGCACGGCACGATGACCAACGAGACACCCAGGCGGGTATGCCCAATCGACAAGCCAAACACGAGGCCCGCCGTGGCCGTGACAGGACCGATGCCCGTAAGCGCGCTGCTGAGTTGAATCACGTAACGCTCACGGGACGTCAACGGCAACAACGCAAGTCGCGTCGGGTCAATGGTCTCATCCACGCCCCCGATCAAAACTGGCCCGAACACCCAACCAAGCGCCATAGAGGTCATCAACAGGACGAGCGTCGAGGCCGCTTGCGCATCGTCGGCGGTGCGTGCCTGCCCGAGAACGACAACGTTGAGAATGGTGTAGGCAACAGCGAAGACGTAGACAAGCCTTCGATTGCGCTTTCCGCGCCGTCGCAGCCGGTTGGTTGAAAGCTTCCATCGGAGCCGCACGGCCGCCGGAACCAGACCGACCAGCGAGGAGCCTTCACCTCGAGACGGCTCTGTAGGCCCTATCGGCTCTGTCGGGCCTGTCGATCCTGGCGGCTGAGATTGAAGCGAGCTGGCGGTCACGGTACCGACAACCACCCAAGTCCATCCGGGTTCGTCACAGCTCCGGCCCCGACAGCGTCGACAAAGACGTCCTCGAGACGAAGTTTGAAGCGATCAGTCATGGCGTCCACCGTGCCACTCCGCGCGACCCGACCCTCGGACACAATGGCGACGTGATCACAGAGCCGTTCAACGGTGTCCATCACGTGACTCGAGAACACGATCGTCCCGCCACCGCCACGGTAGTGCTGGAGGACTTCGACAATGATTCGGGACGAGACAGGGTCGACGGACTCAAACGGTTCGTCCAGGAGCAGCACCTTCGGCGAGTGCAACAGCGCAGCCGCGAGCGCAATCTTCTTGCGCATGCCGGTTGAGTAGTCAGCGACAAGATCCCCTGCGGTGCGATCCAGGCCGAGAAGCGTCAACAACTCGTTTGAGCGTCGCAGAACCTCGTCCCGTTCGAAGCGACGTAGAAGGCCCACGTAGAGCAGAAACTCCTCTCCTGACAGCCGTTCGAACAGGCGAAGGTCGTCGGGCAAGACCCCGACCAACCGCTTTACTGCAGTGGGATCCGGCCACACTGGCACCCCGGCAATCTCTGCTGTGCCGTCATCGGGTTCCAGAAGTCCGACGATCATACGGATGGTGGTGGTCTTGCCTGCTCCGTTCGGTCCCACCACGCCGTACCAGCTGCCAACGGGTACCTGCAGGTTGATGCGATCGACTGCGGTTTTGTCTCCGAACCTTTTCGTGAGCCCATCGGCTTCAACCGCCAGCGGGCGCTTCGGGTTCGTGGATGAGAGTTGCATCTCCTCCTATCGACCAACCGGTCGCGTACGTGAACGAACTGGCGGGCTGACCTTTCATGAGCGGGCAACAGCAGCCAGCGTGATTGCCGCCGCGTGTCCCACATTCAGTGAATCGACCTCATCGGAAATCGGAATCCTCACCTGCATGCCCGCAAGGGTCGTGGCCTCCTCCGTCAGGCCCGGGCCTTCCGCTCCGAACAGCATTGCCAAACGACGGGGAACCTGGGTGGTCCAGATGTTTGCGGCGCGTGAATCCGGCGTCATGGCCCAGATCTCAAAGCCGGCATCGTGCATCTTCGTGAGGGCGCCCGGCCAACCCTGCCGCTCAATTCTTGCAACCTGCATATGAAGGATCTCTCCCATACTCACGCGGACGGTTCGCCGGTAGTAGGGATCCGCTGTTGTGGGACTCAACACCAGCGCACTGACGCCAAAGGCACGAGCGGCTCGTGCAATTGCGCCAACATTTGCGTCATCGTTCAGTCCTTCCAGGACGACGAGCCGATCGGTCGACGCAAGAAGCTCTGACAGCGACACAAGCGGTTGACGGTCCACGGACATCACCACAGCTCTGGGCATATCAAATCCAACGATGTCCCGCATCACGTCATTTGCGGCTACGAACACCTGGACACCCCGCAGCTCCGGCCGCTCCAGGAACGGTGCAAATCGGTTGACACGCGACGGAGACAGCAGCACCGATCGGAACCGGTGGCCAGTCGCAATCAGGTGTTCGATCGAAAGCCATCCTTCAGACAAGAAGAAATGATTGCCCTCCATTCTGCGACGAATCGCCTGGTCGTTCATATGGCGATACTCGGCAACCCTCGTGTCGTCCGGGTCTTCAATGGTCAGAACGTGAGGCATCGACATCGACCGTAGGCGACAAGCCAACGGACGTGAGCACAGTGGCATATGCCCCCCAGCACAGGTTCGTTGGCGATCATCCTGTGGTACCTCAGATGGCTGGGTCGATGGGCTCGGCGTCCCAGAGCTGCACCTCAGGGGCGTCGCCGAAGAGCAGCGATGCCGGGCTCTGTTTCTCAATGTTGCCGGTCAGACCCCGGTACATTCCAAGGCCGCAGAGTTGTCGAAGTTCCGGTGAGAACGTAGCCATCAGCTCCGAAGGGATGCCGAGTTGCTGGTTCTCCTGCTGTCGAATGAAGCCGGCGCAGTAGTTCATGGCAACCCCAATCCGCACATCGTCGCTGGTGACATTGGCTCCCCCGCCGTGCCAGGTGCTTCCGTGCCAGACGAGCACGCTGCCTCGTGACATCTCCGCCGGGATCGAGGTCACACTCTCTGTTGGTTGCCCGTCGTGGCCGTACCTCGGACTCTGCCAGAGATGACTACCCGGGACGATGCGGGTGGCACCGTTCGCTTCCGTAAAGTCGGTAAGCGCCCACATCGAGTTGCAGACGGTGGCCACGTGTGGCTTCGTCAGTGGTTGGATCTGATCATCGGCGTGAATCACCTGGGCTGTTTCGCCGGGGGCGAGCGAGATGGACGCCAGACTCGACACGAGACACCCGGGACCAAGCACGCCTGCCACAACACCGAGAACCATTGGCTGCACTGGAACCTGTTGCCAGACCTCGCCATGAGCCAGGAGGTTGTAGATCCGAGTGGTCTGATTGCCTTCAAACCGGTTGTTCGCTGGCCTGCGCTGTTGCTCTGTTTGCAGTCGGGCCACATCGGCCAACAGTTCAGCGATCACATCGTCGGGGATCACGTTCTCCAGAATCGTGTAGCCCTGGGCCTCAACGTCAGCCACGTGCGCTCTTACGAGCGTGGAGGTATCGGCGTGGCCCGCCTGGTGACCCGCGTTGATTGCACTTTTCATGTCCGGCTGCACTGCAATGAAGTGTACTTCGGCTGTCGCGGTGCTGCCCGGGGTCAGCGGATCGCTCGACGCAAAACGGTCCGCTCTCGCCGCCTACCGTTCAAGAACGCTCGGCTTGGCTGCGGCGGGTGCAGACGTTGCCGTGACAGCTTGAATTGGCAAAGCGTTTGAGGCGGTCGCATCGAAGATTTGTTCGCTTCGGAATTCGCCTGGGACGAGGTCTCTGGTTTGTGGCCTGGATAACCGGACAGATCCTGGCGGGCCGCGACGCTGACGTGCTTCGGAGTCAGGCCCGGGGGCGGAACCCGGTGAAGCGACGGAGCCGCAGACTGTTCGATACGACGAACAGCGACGAGAGTCCCATTGCTCCGGCAGCGATCATCGGATTGAGAATCCCGACGGCTGCAAGTGGTATCGCCGCCGCGTTGTAGGCAAAGGCCCAGAACAGGTTTCCTTTAATGGTTCGCAATGTTCGACGCGAAAGCGCAATGGCATCTGCTACTGCGCGCAGGTCGCCGCTGACGATGGTCAGATCGGATGCTTCCATTGCGACGTCGGTCCCTGTGCCCACCGCGATGCCGAGATCAGCCTGGGCAAGTGCCGGAGCGTCATTGATGCCGTCGCCCACCATGGCCACCCGGTGACCGTCTCGCTGTAAGCCCTGTACAACAGCTGCCTTCTCTCCGGGGAGCACTTCAGAGATCACGTGGTCGATGCCAACCGTGTCGGCGACTGTTCGGGCGCTGCGTTCGTTGTCACCGGTCAACAGGGTCACGGACAGTCCCTGATTCTTCAGAATCGTCACCGCTTCCTGCGAAGTCTCCCTGATCTGGTCGGCAATGGAGAACACAATCTCTGCCACATCGCGACGCCCGGCGAATACTGCGGTTGCGCCAGATGACTCCACCTGATCGGCGAGCTGCGCGACCGAAGTCGGAACCGTTCCGAAGAACGATCGGCGCCCGACCTGCACGGCTTCACCGTCCACGACCGCATGCACACCGAGCCCCGGTTGATTAACGAAGTCTTCAACACCAAGTTGCGTGGTGACACTTGCGGCTATCGCCTGCGCAATCGGGTGTTCAGAACGAGACTCGGCTGCGGCTGCAAGTTCGTGCACCCGTCGTATTGATGCGGTACTCACGTCCGGAGGAGACAGCACGTCAGACACGGCCATGCGGCCCTCGGTGACAGTGCCGGTTTTGTCCAGCACAATTACGTCGACCGTTCGCGTGTCCTCAAGGATTTCGCCGCCTTTGATGATGACCCCGAGTTGTGCACCGCGACCGGTTCCCACAAGAATGCCGAGCGGCGTCGCCAGACCCAGCGCACAGGGGCAGGCGATGATCAACACGGCAACCGCTGCGGTGAAGGCGTCGCCGGCCGGTTTCGCCAGGACCAACCACACCACCAGCGTCAAAAACGCAACAAGAATGGCTGCCGGCACGAAGACCCGAGCCACCCGATCTGCCAACCGCTGCACCTGGGCTCTACTCCCCTGCGCTTCCTCAACCAGGCGGATGATCTGGGCAAGTGCCGTGTCGGCCCCCACTCTTGTGGCTTCGACCACCAGGGAACCGTTGGCGTTGACCGTCGCCCCGATGACCTCATCTCCGACTGACACTTCAACAGGCAACGATTCTCCCGTCACCATTGAGGTATCGATCGCGGATCGGCCCTCAACAATGACGCCGTCTGTTGCAACCCGTTCGCCGGGACGCACGAGGAAACGCATGCCGGGCGCAAGCTCGTCGAGGGCCACTTCACGGCCATCTTCAAGACGTGCACTTCCGCCGGTCATCGCCGCCAATGACCGGATCGCGTTGCCCGAGCGGCGTCGAGCCCGCAGCTCGAACCATTTGCCAAGCAGGATCAGTGCGACGATGACGGCTCCCGTCTCGAAGTACACGTGTCCGTCGCCAACATTTCCAAACAGAACAACGACGGACCAAACGAGGGCTGAGAGAGAACCCAGGGAGACAAGCGTGTCCATTGTCGTCGTGCGCTGCCGCAGATTCATCCACGCTGCTCGATGGAACGGCCAGCCCGACCACACGATCACTGGCGTGGCGAGCGCCGCGACAATCCAACGCCAGCCATCGAACTGGACGGCAGGAATCATCGAAACAACCATGGCCGGAGCAGAGAGCACAAGTGCGACAATGAGCCGGCGGCGCAGGTCTCGTTCACGGCGAACCTCTGCGGCGTCCGTCTGATCGGCCTCAATCACTGCGTAGCCGAGTGCTTCAACCTCGCTACCAATTGCTCCATCGTCAAGTGAGCCATCGTGCAGAACGGTTGCGCGGCCGGTGGCAAAGTTCACCTGCGCGTCGATGACGCCGCCGACCTCGTCAAGGCGAGACTGGATACGGCTGGCACAGGCAGCACAGGTCATGCCGTCAATCGACAGATCAGACTTCGTCGGCGCCTTGATGCTCACACCTGGAGTCTAGGAGTCGGCCTCGGTTAGTGAAGCTCATGCCGTCCGGATCGAACGGATTCAGCCGCCGCCGCGCTGCAGAGGACCATCAGGCCAGACAAACCGCAAAGCAGGTCGAAGCTCCCTCGCCAATCAGCAATGACGCCGCGCCATGGCAGCAGCCGAGGACCCGACGCCGCACAGAATTGTCATGATGCCGAAGGCCGTGCCAAAGCTTCGGTCATCGAAACCTCGACGGCCTTGGACATCGCGATCGTTCCGTTCGTCACATAGGCGTCGTGATTCGCCTGAATTTCTTCAGGCACATAGCGATAGTTGACCATCATCCCAGCTGCACGATCCAACCCAACCGGCCCAGTGTTCGCCAACCAGTTGAGTTGCTCGACGCGTGCACCATTGGACAGATGAAAGTTCGCAACTCGGTCCAGCGCACGCGTCCCGCGTTTTGCTTCGGCGAGGTAGACGCCGGCCAGCCGAAGGAGCGGTCCCCGCAACGCAAGCGCGAGCGCGTCGTCCTCGGGCCAGTCGTGGCGATCGAGCACAGCGGGAATCGACTCTGCGACGGTGGTCCGCTTCGGTGAGGTGGCTGTGCCTTCAGTCGTCACAATTGACCCGCCCAGCCCGTGCTCATCAAGAGCAAGGCGCAGATCTGGCAGTTCATCAAGCGCAAAGACCGCGTCGCGGCGCTCTTCCAGCTGCGCATTCAACCAACTGCGGAAGCCGGGAAGTGGCGACAACGTGCTGAAAATCCGAAGATGACTGAGCTCCTGAAGCAGGGCCCCGACAACTCTCTTGATGAGCGCATTGCCGAGGCTGACTCCAGCCAGACCGTCCTGACAGTTTGAGATCGAATAGAAGATTGCGGTATCGGCATCTTTTGGATTCAGAATTGGTGCCTCGACGTCCAGTAGTGCGCCGAGGTCATCAGCGAGACCGCTCACGAGCGCAACCTCCACAAAGATCAGTGGCTCGTTCTCCATCCCCGGATGGAAGAAGGCGTAACAGCGACGATCCGAGTCCAATCTGTTTCGGAGATCGCTCCACGACTCGATCTCATGCACCGACTCATAGGCGATGAGTTTCTCAAGCACCGACGCGGACGTGTCCCAGTCGATCCTCCGCAACTCAAGATGCCCGACGTCGAACCATGTCGTCAGCAACCTCTTGAGCTCTCGGTCCATGGCTCGAAACTCCGGATCCCTGCTACCCAGATCACGCAGGTCCGCCCGGAGGTCGACCACAAACTTCACGCCGTTCTCCAGACCGTTGAGACGGGTGAACAACAACTCCCTCGGTGACGCAAGCGCATCGCGAATTGCGAGTTCGGAGGCCAACACTTCGCCGTGGTCTGCTGGCGCGCTCTCGAGAAGTGTCTGGCGTCGCGCTATCGCCTGATCCAATAGATTGCGGTCCAGGCCGAACGAGGTTGCAAGCATCTCAAAGAACTGCTCTCGACCGGCTTCGTCCAGCGCCGCATACCGTTCCCGAACACACAGTGCGTGCTGACGGGCCGTCATCTCGCCGACCGAGGGAGCGACGCACGCCCGAACGTCCTCCTCAAGCGTGAGGCGACCAGACGGCGTGAGTTGCTCAGCGCCGCTTCCAATTACTCGTCGGACGACAGACTCGCCTCGGCCGACAAGGCGACGACCCGTGGCACTCGCTCGATCCAGAAAGCTCGCTTGGGACATGATGTCAACGTACCGGGGGCTCAGCAGATAGGTGGACGCAAAGCGGTCGGCCGATGCCGCATGTCGATCAGGTACAGCTGTGATCGGGCCGTTGAACCCCGGGGAGCCGCCTGCTGTCAGGTCTGATCAGAGCGGGATCGCTCGATGTCCGTGCCCGCAGCGATGTCGGCCTGTACCTGTGCAGCCCAGGCCTCAAAGTCCGCACCCGTCCAACCTCGGTGTTTGCCTTGTGCATACATCTGCGCGTTGCGATGATACATCCAGGCGTTGAAGCGGTTCGCTTCAGAGTTGTCTCGCTCCTTTTTCACCTCAGCTGGCGCTCCCACGATGATGGAGTTCGGAGGGTAGACCCTGCCCTCGGGGATGAACGCTCCTCCGGCGACAATGGAACCTCGTCCGATGACCGCGCCGTCCATGATCGTCGCCCCTATGCCTATGAGGCACTCGTCCTCAACAGTGCATCCGTGCAGCGTGACGTGATGGGTGATCGAACAAAAGTCGCCGACCACTGTTGGCGTGGCGAAGCCCACGTGCAGCATCACGAAGTCCTGAATGTTCGTCATCCGCCCAATATCGATGTGTTGCATCTCTGAACGAGCCACGACGTTGGGCCAGATCGAAGAGCCTTCGCGAACGGTGACGGTACCGAATAGCTGTGCCGAGGGATCTATCCATGTGGCTCGGTCCACATCCTGCTTTGCTGCATCTTCACTCATGGAGCCATTGTGACAGGGGGCTCAGCGGATAGCTCGACGCAAATTGGTCGGACCTCGCCGCCTACCGGTCAAGAACGGCTCTGTTAAGCAGACTGAGCCCCAGGGAGGGGTCGCGGTGGCCGAGCAACACGGCACAATGTCTGGCGTGATTCACGACAATCCCTCTCCGGAGACGAACACCGGGCTGTCAATCTCCGCCAGTCAGGCACCGCTGCGTGGGAGGGCGGTGCTTCTCGTTGGTCTCGTGGTCATACTCGTGCTCGCAGCGTGGTGGATTCTGGGAGTCGGCGGAGTCGCAAATGCCCCAAACCTCAATGCAGAATCAGGCGCCTGTGTTGGCCAGGAGGACGAAGGTACGACCTATCGAAGCGGCTATCGCGTAACTGACGGTCAACTTGGGTCGCTGTGCTTCGGGGTCGAAGATCCGAGACTTGTGAACGCGTTCTCCGTGCTGAGCAGCATCGTCCCGGCTGGACAGCTTCTCGACCTGTCCTCCTTCACCGGGTTCACCCAGGACGGAGGCGGTGATTTGTTGGCCTACGTCGCTCGTGCGGACGAAACCGGTTCCACATTCGAGATGGCCATCAACGTCAATGAGACGGACGACACGGACGAGCTGAACCTCACGATGGTTCATGAGTTCACGCACATCTTCACCGCTACGCCAAACGAACTGGACCGGAGCGTCGAGGAAGAGAAGTGCAACACATACTGGAACGGGGAAGGCTGCTATCTGGAGGACTCTGTGATGGCTGCATGGGTGGAGTTGTTCTGGGTGCCTGCACTCGCCGGATTTGATCCGCTGGCGCCGGAGGACGACAACGGCGGCGAAGAACGATGCCGGCGCAACGCCGGTTTCTTCGGTCCCTACAGCGCAACCTCTCCAGAGGAAGACTTCGCAGAAGCGTTCTCGGCGTTCGTCTTCGATATCGAACCCCTGACCGAGGGTCAGAGGCAACGTCTGGACTGGATCGCCGATCAGCGCGGCCTTGTTGAGTTCCGGACACGAGCCGTAGCCGCCGGTTTCGAGAACCAACCGCACAACTTCGAAGCCTGTGGCATCTGAGCCGTCCTCCCGCCGGTGCCCGGGCGAACCGGCACCGTGGCTCGATATCTGGCTGGCGCGATGCCGCGGGACCGTTGACCGGGGCCTCTGGTCGCGAGAATCTGCTGCTCGCGTTGAGCGCTCAGACCGAACAAGCCCGCCCGTGGTCTGTTGCCAGCCTGCCGGTTGATCCCCGCTCCCGCACAGACGCTCAGACGCCCGCCCAGGTTTCGCCCTCGGCACCAAAGAATGACCGGCACGCTTCAAGGCCGTGGATCTCAATGCCTGTCGTTCGGTTTTCTTCCCATGCCTCCCGAGTGAGACGAAGGCTCACTTCCTCCCCTGCTTCATCGCCAAAGAGGAATCGCCGGTACCCATTCTCCACGTAGCCGAGGCGTCGAGATACCTCGTTCGAGCCGACGTTGTCGACCCGTGCGTCCGAGTGGGCCTCCAACGCGCCAAGCCCGGCGAACGCCAACTCCATGGCCGCTGCCCTCATCTCCGTGCCGAAGCCCTGTCGCTGCCATGGGGCGCAGACGTAGGAGCCGGTGCTGACCGCGCGCAGCTTGTCAAATCTTTCTCCCTGCACTCCTTGATTTCCAATGGGTTGACCGTCAAGGAACGGACACAGTCCGAGCGACCACGACTCGGGCTTCCACGTGGCTCGCAGGCCGGTGTGGTGCTGATACAGCGCGATCTCGCGGTCAGGACTCGGCAACGATGGCCAGTCAAGGACGAACGGCATGGACGCACTGTTCCCGAAGATCGCAGCATCGCTGTGAGTCGCAAGCATTGCAAGCTCGTCATCGGTTGGAAGACGAACTTCCAGGCGAGGGGTGGTGATCACCAAGTCGAAGAGGGGCCACAGTTGATGAGTCATAACGCAATCAAACCATGAGGGGACATCAAGTGCCGAAGCCTTTTCGCTCCCAACTGATGACGCGCTCCTAACTGATGACGTCGGAAACGCTGGTCTCTTCCTCACATATCGGGCAGCGAAACGGTGCCGGTGCTCCGGACAACGTGACGACGGTTCGATGCTCAACCCGGACGATTTCCCCGCTGTCCGGGCAGACGGTGAACACAGATTCAAACGCAAGGTCATCCGAGGTTGGATGCAGAGCCTTGCGCAGCTGGGCCATGCGGCCTCTCACATGATCGAGATGCACGCGTGCGTCTGTCAGGTTCTGACGTTCCCGGTCGGTCAACTCGCTGCGATCGGGATCGACCCGCACAATCGTCTGAATCGATTTCTTGACATTCTCGTAACCGAAACGCGCAGTCACCAACTGGTCATAGGTTTCCTCGAAACTTCGGTGAAGGGCCACGTCCAGAGTCTCGCATCACTTGCGGCGCCCTGGCAGATTCACTGCTCAGTTCCGCGCTGGATACGCTCGACTCCATGGACATCACTCGCGCCAAAGAGACCCTTGCCCGGGCCCGTTCGAGCCGCTTTGCCCAAGATGTTGTCGGACCGAAGATCACCAAGCCGCTCGGAGTATGGCTGCAAAGTGCGCTGGACCCCGGAGTTGTAAGCGTCAACGGGGCCGAAGGATCAGCGATCGAGCAGCAGCGGAAAGCCGACACCGCCACCGACATCTCCAACGACGCCGACACCGAAAGCGCTGCGGAAACGCCGGACACCACCCCTGCAGATGATGACATCGCCATCTTCGGTGAAACGTTGGCGAAGCCAGGCGCAAAGGAGATCGCTCTTGCAGTCAAGGACCGGATCAAAGAGCACAATCTGGTGGTGGTCGCTGGTGGCATTGCCTTCTGGGGCCTGCTCGCGATCCCCGCTGTGCTGTTCTCGCTTGTCTCGATTGGCGGGCTCGTCTTCGATGCGAACACCATCAAAGAACAGGTACAGGACCAGATGGATGGTGCGCCGGAGGAAGTCACCAACATCATCGCTGAACAGTTTGAAAGTGTGGCGAGCAGCCCCAAAGGTGGTCTCATCACGGGCCTCGTCCTCGGTATCCTCCTCGCTCTGTGGACGGCATCAGGAGCGATGGCCAAGTTGATGGGAACGCTCAACACCATCTATGGCGTGAGCGAGAACCGTACGTTCGTCAAGCTCCGAGGCACTGCGCTGGCCATGACGCTCGGTGGCGTGGTGTTCATGGTCGCCACGATGTTTTTTCTCACCGCATTCCCCGTGATTATCAAGCGGGTTGACGGCGTGGGTGATGGTGTTGCGTGGCTCTTCAGCCTGGCCACCTATCCGCTCCTGGGCCTGGTGATGATCCTCGGGCTTGGCGTGCTGTACCGATTCGGCCCGGCCCGTACCGATAGATACAAAGTCATCACGGCAGGCGCCGTTGTTGCCACCGTCCTCTGGGTGCTTGCCGTCATTGGGTTCAGCGTCTACACCACCACCGCTGCGACCTACAACGAGACGTACGGCTCGCTCGGCGGCATGGTCATGTTGCTTCTCTTCCTGCTCATAACTGCGCTCATGGTGCTGATCGGTGCTGAGGTTCATGCGGTGATGAATAGTCGAGGCTCTGTGGAGTCTTCGGATGACCATGAGGCACTGTGATGGGTCGTAGCGTCTGGTGTCGCCTGGCCCTTGCAATCGGGCTGGGCATTGCCCTGCTTGCCAATTCCTGCAGCAGCGACCCTGGCCCAGCATCGGAAGCGAGCGCCGCATCGACAGACCAGGACGTGCCGACCCCGGCGGCCACTGTCTTCAGCAGGACTCCCGACGCAGCTCCGACCCCTGCTTCCACCGCCGTTCCAACCGCGGCGTCGGGACCAGCCAATCCGGGCGCAGCCACGTTGAATGATCCGTATGTCGACACGTTCGGCAACGGTGGATACGACGTCGATCACTACGACCTGTTCATCGATTGGGACCCCGAGACGCGTACCCTCGACGGTGTGGCGAGTATCAAAGCAACAGCCACGCAGGAACTGGATCAGTTCAACCTCGACTTCGTTGGCATGACGATTTCTGACCTGACCGTCAACGGCGAGAGCGCCCGATTTGTTCGGGACGGATTCGAGGTAGCGATCACGCCCGCCCTTCTGCTTCCATCCGGCGAGCCCTTCACCGTGAAAGTCACCTACGACGGCACCCCTGGACCTCCGGGCGAACCAAATCTCGGCGAACGCCCAAAGGGTTGGCAGACAAGAGACGGTTTCAGCTATGTCGCTGGCGAACCGATCAGCGCCTCGACATGGCACCCGGCCAATGACCACCCCTCGGACAAGGCCACCTTCCAATACACGATCATTGCACCGTCGCACCTGACCGTTGCCGCTAACGGCACGCTGAAATTCAAAACCGCCTTCGATGAGTCGACGTCGTGGGTATATGACCAACCCTTCCCGCAGGCGACCTATCTCAGCACTGTGATCATCGGCGACTTCTCCATCGTCGACGGAGGTACCAGTGCAAGCGGCATCCCGGTTCGAAACGTGTTCGACTCGTCCATCGCCGACGTCGCTGCCATTCCCTTCGCCAACCAACCAGCCATGATCGACGAATTCGAAAGACTTTTCGGTCCCTACCCCTTTGACGTATACGGCAGTGCCGTTGTCCTGGACTCCATCGGTGGCGCCCTCGAAACGCAGACGCTGTCCATCTATGGCGTTGACGTGGTCGGGTTCGGCGCGCTGACAGAAAAGATCATTGCCCACGAGCTGGCTCACCAGTGGTTTGGAAACTCGGTCTCGCTCGCAAAGTGGGACGACATCTGGCTCAACGAAGGCTTCGCGACATACGCCGAGGCGCTCTGGTTGGAGGCCAGCGATCCGGACTTCTCCTATGACCAGTGGATCACTGAGATCCTTTACAGCGGACCCGACCTGCTGCGCTACACGGACAACCCGGAAGGTGACCTCTTCGCCATCCACGTGTATCAGCGCGGCGCACTGACGCTTCATGCACTCCGCCTCGAGATGGGCGACGACGCATTCTTCGAACTTCTTCGGACGTGGGCTGAGGACAACACCGACGGCAACGTCACCTCGGAGCAGTTTGAAGCGCTCGCTGCAGACCTTCATGGTTCGGATCTCTCGGGATTGTTCGACCGGTGGTTGCGCACTGAAGCAATGCCAGCCGAGATTGGTGGCATCTCCGTCGCCAGCGTTGATGATGATCCCCGCGATTTCAAGCTTGACGTGTTCCGCCTGGCCATCGGCGAGTACGCCACCTGTCTCGATGGCGAGGGAGAAGATCTCGGCCTCGACGCAGCAACGGCGGAACCGCTCGAACTGAGCGATGCGATCAGCGAAGCGTTCCTTGACCTGACACCCGGGCACATGGCGTGTGTCGACACCCTCGAACCGCTCCTGAAATGACCGACGACAGCTCGAAGCGCTCTACGGTGCGGACATGACAAAGATCGGCGTTCTGCTTCCCGCCCGAAAATCGGTGGTGCACGTCGACGGCAAAGGCGACCCTCGGCCGTTGGTTCTGCGGCCGCAGTGCTCAGCGGCGAGCGTCGTTTCGGTCGGTTACCTCTGACGACGAGGTGATGGCACGCAACGTGCGCAGCATCATTGTGACTGCTGCAAGCAGCGCTGCCAGGACAAAGACAACCCACCACGGGTGTTCAAGCAGTCGAGTGTCATCGAGCAGTCCGGAGATTCCGAGCGCCGCAATCAGTGCGCCCAATGCAGCGACGAACCAGCGCACTGGTTGGTTGGCGGGCGGATCCGCCGATGCATTTGACGAAACCGAGCGTCCGTCTGTGGTGTTCTCAGAATTCATCGCGGATTACCTCCAGGGTGCCAACGCCGATCGTTGCATTGATTTCGATGGTTGCGGGATTGTCCGGGGGAGGCTGTTCCATGCACGGTTGCCCGTCGATATCGGCGGAGAAACTCCACGTCAGTTGAGCGACTTGAAAAGCTTGCGGATCGTCACCGGTGCGCTCGAACGCATCCAGTGAGTCGGCTCTTGGAAAACCAAGGTCGGTGTATCCATTGACGGGAGGGTGATCAACCGGGGTGGGGGCGCGATACCCGGCTGCTGCTATTGCCGCGAGAATCGGTTCGACATCGTCCTGATCCGCCGTCGACATGGTGCCCAGGTCCACACCGGCAGCCTGATGCCGGTCCGCCACATACTCCCAGGTCGCCCAGTAGTCCGAGATACAGCCACGGCCGCGCGCGTCGTATTGGCGCACCATGTATCGATCCATAAACGGCTCCCGGTCGTACTCGAAGAAGTCCAACCCGTTTCCGCGAACTTCGGTGGTGCCGAAGCCCACCTTGGACCGCAGCACGACATTGGTGTCCAATGGCGCATAGATCTTTGCCGAACCGGCGGTGACCCCGAGGCGCACGCTCAGGTTTGCACCCTCATCCAGCGCCAGGTCCCGCAGATCGATGGTTGTTGAGCCATAACCATTCTCGTAGTCGAGTGCGCCCGATGCGGGAAGGACGGTAGGCCGGTGACTGACCGAGCCGGCGCCCTGGAAGCGGCCCACGTCAGCAACCGAGAAGCCGATCCAGGCAGGGAGAAGGGCAATCGCAATCAGCGCGGTCCACATTGCTCGACCTCGCCAGGCGCTCAGCAGCACGACGGCTCCCACGCCAATCAGCGCTGCGTTGACACCGGTCGACGGGTCGACTCCCCCGTCCACCAACCTGTCAGCCATGGCCATTGCAATCACGATGAAGGCGATCAACCCAAACGTGAGCGGCCACAGCGCCGGTTCGCGGCGCGGTCTCGCCGCTACACGGCTGAAGTGACCGACGAGCTTTTCTCCTCGTTCGGACCGTCGGCGCCGACCCCACGACAACCCCTTCTCGCCGTTTCCGGTGTTCGACTCCTTTGCATCAGCCGCAGCACCGTCAGTCGCAGCATCGTCAGGGGTCACTTTCCGCAAATTCAATGTACGTACCTGCCGCCTCGGTTCTCGCGCCAATTGGTCCATTGGCTGCCTGACACCAGTTGCAAACTGATCGTCTCGCAACAGCACCCACGCAGCCGCCGCAAGCGCGAGCGCAACGGCAAATACAGGGCGACTCAACATGAGTGCCAACGCCGCACACCACGCCACCGCCGCCGCCGCTTCGCGCACGCTGGAAGGCTGGCGCAGGGTTCGAAGAATCGAGCTTCCGGTCGAGTCTGGAAACGTGAGCCAGAGCACCGCATAGAAGATCGGCACAACAGGAATCCAATCAGCGGCGTACACCGTGAAAAGGGTGAGACCCAGGAAGCCGGCCCGGGGCACAAACGCATCGATTCCGAAGCGATCCGCGATCCCGGATGCCACACCGCCCAGATATCGGTCGGTGGAAGAGCGTCGGGGCAGAATCCCTTCACCACTGGCCGGTTGGGATGTCTCGTTTCTGTCGAGGCGCTCCGTCACGGAGATGTCGGACTCACCGGGCGGGGTGTCAGGGGCGTCGTTATCCATGCATCCAACTCTGACGTATCTACCTCACCGCGCCTAGTCGGGTTATCCCGGATTTTGTTGACCGGTCCCCTACGGGATGTCCCGGATGCGTTTGCCATCGAGTTGGCGCGAGACTGTTGCTGTGTCTGTGGCCGAACAACCAGTGCGAAATCGCCTGGCGAGACTCTCTCAACGGGTGCGCATGTTCCGTGGCTCGACGACCCCTGTGACAAGCCCTGCTTCGAAGGGAGTCAGCCGAATTGTTGGAGGCGTCGCTGGCACTCTGGCGCAACGCCTTGGCGCTTCCCCATTGGTGGTCCGGGTTGCCTTCGCGATACTGGGCCTTGCAGGTGGCGTCGGCGTCATGATCTACCTCGGGTTCTGGTTGCTGGGCTTTGACGCAACGCAGGCACCTCGCACTCGAACGCTGCGCCATGACCTTGGTGTGGTCGCGGGAACCGCTTCAATCCTGTTCACGGTCTTCATCGTCATGCCGTCTGTCCCCGTGGAGGTCCTGGGTCCCGTGGCTTTCGTCGCCTTTGCTCTGGCATTCTCGGCCGGACCCCAGATCGGTGCTGACCTGATCTCTGGACGAGCTTTCGGGCGAATTGTTGTTGGCCTGGTGTTGATGTTTGGTGGACTGTTCACTGGCGCTGCAGCCCTGGGGGATCTCCGACAGGTATGGGTGATCGGCGCGGCCATCGCCGCCGTCACCGTCGGCGGTGGCGTCGTGCTTGCTCCATGGTTGCGTCAGCTCATCGATGGAGCTTCCATAGATCGAGTCGCTCGCATACGAGCCGAGGAGCGCTCCGATATCGCTGCTCATCTGCACGACTCGGTCCTGCAGACGTTGACGCTCATCCAGAACCGGGCCGATGAATCACAGGTGGTGTCTTCCATTGCCTATCAACAGGAACGTGAACTCCGCCGTTGGCTCTACGAACAATCTGCGTCAGAGAGCGGCACCGAATCCGTAGACAGCGCATCGCTGCGGACCGAGCTCGCTCGAGTCACCTCAGCCGTAGAAGACGACTACCTGGTCGTGGTGGATGTGGTGTTCGTGGGGGAAGCCCAATTGGGTCCAGAGTTGCAGGCACTCGTCGGTGCGGTGCGCGAGGCTTTGATCAACGCTGCGAAGTTCGCCAACACCAGCACGATTGCGCTGTACGTCGAGATCGACGACCAGCGAGCTCTGGCCTTCGTGCGCGATCGCGGCGTTGGCTTCGACCCTGATGCAGTCCCTGAAGACCGGCGCGGGATAGCCGACTCCATCGTTGATCGAGTCCAACGAGTGGGCGGAACAACTCGCATCCGCTCGGCCCCCGAAACCGGCACCGAGGTACGTATCGAGGTTCCGCGATGACCGATACCGATCAAGGCGCAGGCGGACGCCGAGTAGTCCGAGTAGTCGTGGTGGACGATCACGCGTTGTTTCGCCAGGGCATCGTGGCCGGCATTGGGTCACAGGTGGAAATTGTCGGCGAGGCAGACGACGTTGGCCCGGCAATCGACCTCATCGCGGCGCAGGACCCCGATGTTGTCCTGCTCGATGTTCACCTTCCATCCGGACTCGGCGGTGAGGTGATCGCGGGCGTCGCTGGCCGTGGCGGATCTTCGTCGACCCGCTATCTCGGGCTTTCGGTATCAGATGCGCCCGAAGACGTACTCGGTCTGGTCCGCGCCGGGGCACGTGGCTACGTGGTGAAACGCATCGGGGCAGCCGAACTTGTCGACTCGATCCATCAGGTGGCTGACGGCAACGCCGTGTTCTCCCCCAAGCTCGCCGGATTCGTGCTTGACGCCTTCGCTGTCGAGCCTGGGACTTCTGCGACCGCAGGTGACGAGGAAGTCGCGGAACCATTCGACATTGACCTTCTGACTCCACGCGAACGCGAAGTCATGCAACACCTCGCCCGGGGTTACACGTACAAGGAAATTGGATTCGAACTTCATATTTCGGCGCGTACCGTCGAGACGCACGCGTCGGCAGTGCTGCGCAAACTGCAGCTCTCGAATCGCCACGAGCTCACCCACTGGGCAGCGCGCCACCGCATAGTCTGACGCAGCGGCGGTGAGGCTTGCGCCGGTCCCAGCATGACTAATTCATATTATGCACGTCATCGGTTCATGCTGGCTTGCCAAGAAGACCACTTCCCAATCGTCACCAAACAGCGGCTCAGGCGTTTGGGGATAGTCCAGTGGTAATCGTTGTGGGTGCGCTCAGACCTCGCTGCAAGGCTGGACGCGCTCGAAGACATCGTCGGTAGACGGGCCTCGCTCGAACGGACCTCTCGGACCTTCGCCTCGTACCCCGTGAGATGGCCGTAAAATGGAATCCCATGGCGAAGACTCCCAAAAAGTTGAAGAAGGCCCGGTCTCGTCATGCCAAGTCGTGCGAGGGCAAGCAGGCGTACAAGGGTCGTAAGGCCGCGCAGGCTGTCGCGGACAAACTCAGGACCGAGCGCGGACGTCGAAACCTGAGCGCCTACCACTGCGCAAGCTGCGACAAGTGGCATCTGGGCAACCGGCGCTAGTCACAGCGGGTAGCGTTTCACTGTGACTACTCCGCTTTCCGTGCTCGACCTCTCTGTGGTGCGAGAAACCTCAACCAGTGGTGAAGCGCTCAGCGAGACACGACAGCTCGCCCAATGCGCCGACCGTCTTGGCTACGAGCGTTTCTGGGTGGCCGAGCATCACAACATGAAGACCGTGGCCAGTACTTCGCCGGCCGTGCTCATGGCCCATCTTGCTGCGTCAACAGACCGCATCCGCCTCGGCTCCGGTGGCGTCATGTTGCCGAACCACTCGCCGTACGCCATCGCCGAACAGTTCGCGATGCTTGAAGCACTTCACCCCAACCGGATCGACCTGGGGCTGGGTCGCGCTCCCGGAACAGATCGCAACACCGCCGCAGCGCTTCGTCGGGGAAGCAACGGAGTTGAGGACGAGTTCCCTCGCAACGTCGTCGATGTGCTGGGTTTGCTTGGCGACATCCGGTCAGAAACAGGTCTCCATAATCAGCTTCGCGCCACTCCGGCGGCCACCACCTACCCAACGGTCGCTCTGCTCGGATCCAGCGGATACAGCGCGCAGCTTGCAGGCATGCTTGGACTCCCGTTTGGCTTTGCGCACCATTTCGACATGGGCGGAACTCACCGGGCAGCAGAGATCTACTTCGAACACTTCGAACCATCACCTGCTCTTGAGCAGCCGCATCTGATCGTGACCGCCACGGTTATGGTCGCCGAGACTGCCAATGAAGCCATGCAGCTCCTTGCACCGCACCGCCTGCGAAAGTACGGCATGCGCTCAGGGCAACTTATGCCACTCATCACCGCCGAAGAAGCACTCGCTCACCCGGCGTGGGAAGCGGCAAGTCAGATGCCTTTCAACGCAATCGCCGGGACCGCGGCCGAGGCTGCAGAGTCGCTGAGCAAGCTTGGCGCAGAGACCCAGGCCACCGAACTGATGGTCACCGTGCCGACAACACATCTAAGCGACCGAATCAGCAGCCTTGAGCGGCTCTGGTCAGCGTGGAACTGATCCCGCATATCGTCCCCCTGCCGCTCGCCATCCCGTGAGCGATCAACGCCTGCCGCTTGATGGTCTGCTGGTGGTCGCTGTCGAGCAGGCCGTTGCCGCTCCGCTGTGCACGTCACGGCTACGCGACGCCGGAGCCCGAGTCATCAAGATCGAGCGACCGGACGGAGACTTCGCTCGGGGGTACGACAGTGCCGCTCATGGAGACAGTGCCTACTTCGCGTGGATCAACCATGGCAAAGAGTCGGTGGTCCTTGATTTCAAGGAGCCCGCAGACGCAGACCTGCTTCACCGGATCATTCGCAGCGCCGATGTCTTCGTGCAGAACCTTGCGCCCGGAGCTCTCGCTCGCAGCGGGTTCGGGTCACCGGAGTTACGTGCACGCAACTCGCAACTCATCACGTGTGACATTTCCGGCTACGGCGAAGGTGACGCCGTCTCGGACAAGAAGGCGTACGACCTGCTGGTGCAGGCCGAGAGCGGCATTATCGATATCAGCGGCGGACCGAACGAGCGCGGCCGCATCGGCGTGTCGCTGTGCGACATCGGCACCGGCGTGACCGCCCATGGTGCAGTTCTCGAAGCGCTCATCGCCCGCTCCATTACCGGCGAGGGCAGCGGGGTCCAGGTATCGCTCTTTGATGTTGCGGCCGAGTGGATGACGGTTCCACTTTTGCAACACGAACTCAGCGGCGCCGGCCCAACCCGCGTCGGGCTCAAACATCCCACCATCGCTCCCTATGGCGCATTCGCCACCTCGGATGGCGCGCTCACCCTCATCTCGATTCAGAATGAACGAGAGTGGGCTCGGCTCTGCATCGATGTGCTTGGCGCTCCGGAGCTGGCCGCTGACGAACGATTCGACTCGAATCCGCGCCGAGTGCAGAATCGTGAAGAGCTCGAGGGTCTGATGGGCGCAATCATCGGCGCCCTCACCCAGGCAGAATTCGTCGAACGGCTGGGCAGGGCGTCGATTGCCTATGGCCGAGTCAACACCCTTGAGGACCTTGGCGAGCACGCGGCACTTCGACGACGTGAGGTGACGACCACGTCCGGTCTCCGCGCAGCGCTGCCCGCTCACCCGGTGCAGTGGAGCTCGGACTCCTCCGGCGCCACGCCCACCGTCCCCACCATCGGCCAGCACACCGAGGCCGTGCGCCACGAGTTCAGCTCACAGACCAGTTCAGCTGACAGACCAGTTCAGCTCACAGACCAGGGCTGACCGAACCGATCGCAATTTGCCAGGGCAACCGTTGCCCAACCTTCAGGGACGTCCAGGATGCCACTTCACTTCTTCTTCGCGGAAGCAGTGCACGGTGGTGAGCGTGCAACCAATGCCCTCGGCGGCTCCCAGCGGCCGAGATCGCCGATGCACGTCTCAGCCAAGGTAGAAGATGTGCGGTCCTGATCTGATCTCCCCCCAAAACCTCGCCCAACGCGTCAGAAAGCCCGCTTGTGAGACATGCGGCAGCGCCGCTTGAAGTGGTGCGTGGCGCTATCTTGGCCACAAGCCGTTGCGCCAGCGATCAACACCGAGTGCTGCCGGAGCAAACCAAGGAGAAACGTTGAGGACCTGGACAGATTTGGAATCCTTCGAACAGTTCATCGACGACGGCGGCATCGTCGAAGCCGGTGATGACATGCCGGAGCCGTACCGCCAGGAAGTGTTCCGATTCATCGAGTTCCACGCGAACTCCGAGATGATGGGTGGACTCACCGAGCGCGATTGGATCCCCAGGGCGCCCGGCCTCAGACTCAAACAGATCTTCCTGGCCAAGACGCAGGACGAGATTGGTCACGCACACCTCCTCTATATGGTCGCTGCCGACATGGGCGTGAAGACTCGCACGGAGATGCTTGAGGAACTGTTCGCCGGCCAGTCCCGGTTCCACAACGTTTTCCACTATCAGGCCGTCACCTGGGGCGATCAGATTGCCATCGCCTACCTCGTCGATGCGGCCGCGCTTGCCAGCCAGCGCGCCGTGTTCGCCCAGTGCAGCTACGGACCCTACAAGCGCATTCTCAAGCGGATCATTGCCGAAGAGGGATTCCACATGCGCCACGGCGAGGAGATGCTTCTCCGCATGGCCGAGGGCTCTGAGGTGCAACGGGACATGTTCCAGCAGGCGCTCAACCGATGGTGGGGCCCGGCGGTCCAACTTTTCGGCCCGAATTCATCGCCCGAAGATCAGCTGTTGAAATGGAAGATCAAGTCAGAACTCAACGAGAATCTCCGTCACGCCTACGTCCAGCGGTACGTGCCACTGCTGCACAGCTACGGCTTCACCATCCCCGATCCGGAACTCCGACAAGAGGCCGGCAAATGGATCATTGGGGACATCGACTGGGAGCCGCTCAAAGCCACAATGAGAAACGGCGGGCCTGACTCTCGGCGCCGCATCGAGAACGCTGCCGAAAACTGGGCCGACACCGCCTGGGTCCGGAATGCGCTCGCCCTCGCCACGGCCGGTGCCGCATGACGCTGAGTTCGGCCCGGTCCACCGGACATGCAACAGACTTGATCGGGCTTCTCCGCCAGGTCTTCGATCCCGAGTATCCGGGCGTGTCCATCGTAGACCTGGGCCTGGTGGAGACAGCACAGGTTCAACCGGGCCCCGACGGTCCTGAGGCACACGTGGGCCTCATCCCCACGTTCTCCGGGTGCCCGGCCCTTGCCATGATCAAAGATGACGTCGAATCCACGGTGACCCGGCTGAGTGGAATGCCCTGCATCGTCACCTGGTTACCGACGCCGGTGTGGGACTCGTCCCGGCTCACGAGACACGGCCGCACGCAGTTGGCGGACGAGTTCACGGTCGTCCTGCGCAACCGTGACGGGTCGCTGCGGTGTCCCGTCTGTGGCAGCAACGACGTTGCTGACCAGAGCATGGCTGGCCCAACCCGATGCCGTTCCATTGCCTGGTGTGACGCCTGCCGCAACGCCGTGGAGGTCCTGCGATGAAGACGTTCGAAGTGTTCCTCAAGAAGGACGGCAAGACGCAGTTTCGCCACGTTGGGTCCATGCAGGCGCCCGACGCGGAGATGGCGCTCCCGCTCGCTCGGGAGTCCTACGCGCGGCGCGCAGAGGGCGATCTCATGTGGCTGGTTGATCGTGACGATCTCATCGTGGCGGACGACGACCTCATCGCTCCCAACGCGAACAAGCTCCATCGTCACAACGACGGAAAACGGGTGGCTGATCATCGCCGAAGCCACCGAGACAAAGAAGCCGGGGAATGAACAACGGTCTCTCCCCCGGCGCCACCGAGTGGCTTCTCGCCTTCGCGGACGATGAACACATCATCGGCGCACGACACACCTCCTGGATTGGGCTCGGGCCATTTCTCGAAGAGGACCTGGCCTTCTGCTCCATAGCTCAGGATGAGCTCGGGCATGCCATAGCGCTCTATGAACTCCTCGGTGTCGACGTCGATCGGTTTGCGCTGCTGCGTGAACCCTCGGAGTATCGGAGTGCGTGGCTGTGCGAGTTGCCCTGTGCGGACTGGGATCTTGCACTGGTCCGTCACTGGCTCTACGACGAGGCCGAGGCCCTGCGGTGGGAGTCAGTCGCAAACTCCTCGCTGGAGCAATTGCGGTTCCTTGCGGCGCGAGCGCAACGCGAAGAGCGATTCCATCTGGACCATGCCGAAATGTACCTGCGCCGACTTGCGCACAGCGGTGCCGAGGGACGAAGCAGAATCAATGCAGGCGTGGCGTCAGTTCTTCCAACGGCTCTGGGCCTGTGGGAGCCCGTGGCCGGAGAGCCTGAAGCCATCAGCGACGGGATCACGGCTCATTCGAGCCCAGAGTTGGCCGTGCTGTGGCGCGAACGAGTGGAAACCAAGCTGGCTGCGTGGGGCTACGACTGGCAGTGGCCAACCGAGGGACCAAACCAGCAGCGGCGCACCCAACGCAGTCGTCATTTTGCGCAGCTGCTGACAGATCTGCAGGAAGTAATCACCGTCGACGTCGACACCGCCTGGTAGCCGGTGGCCGAGGGACGCGGTTACGGCGCCCCTGGCTGTCCGCGTCACAGGACAGCGCTACTCAGTCAGCAATAGCTCCTGCCTCAAGGAGCCTGGCGACGGCAGCGTCGTCGTAGCCGGCCGCTGCCAGCACCTCGTGCGTGTGCTGTCCGATGGTTGGCGCCGGGCCGCGGGGCCCCACGTCGGCGTTGACGATCCGCATCGGAATGCGCACACTGCGGTAGGGACCGTGTTCCGGGTGCACGATTGTTGGAAACAGACCCATGGCCTCGGCCTGCGGATCAGCGGCGGTCTCGTGAACGGCAAGCACCGGTCCCCACACAACGCTGTTGGCGTCGAAGATGGCGCCCCACTCGTCCCGGGTGCGGGTGAGGAAGCGCTCGTCAACCTCGGCAAGAAGATCAACCATGTTCCGGTAGCGACTCCGCACTGACTCGTAACGCTCGTCGTCCAACAGATGGTCCAGGCCCAACGCTCTCACGAAGGTGGGCCAGCCCTTCTCCTGTCCGGGCATGTGCACCACAAGCCAACGGCCATCCGCACAGGCGAACCGGTTGGTCGTGACAACAATCTGTTCGTTACGGGCGCGTTTTCGGAGCGGAGCCCTGTCCACCGCTGCTGTTGCGTAGTCCGAAGCCTGGGTCCAAACGGCGGTCTCGTACAGCGATGTCTCAACCGTCTGCCCTTCGCCGGTCTGGTCCACCATGCGAAGGGCCACAAGGATGGAAGAGAGCAGGGCAAGACCGGTTGTGTGATCGCCCTGTGCGGTCCGCGCGTTCGGCACGATGCCATTCTCGCCTTCTCGCATGCCGTCATAGATTCCAGAACGTCCGAAGAAAGCCGTTACGTCAAAACCAGGTCGGGTTGCCTCCGGACCCGAGGTGCCGTAGCCGGTGAGGGTTGCATGCACCAGCTTCGGATTGACACCGTGGAGTCGCGTGGCATCCAGTCCGAATCGCTTCTGGCGCTGCGGGAGAAGGTTGCACAAAAAGATGTCGGCGTTCTCGCAGAGGCGGCGAACGATGTCTGCGCCCGCTTCCTGGTCCAACGCCACCGCGATTGAGCGTTTGCCGCGGTTGTCGACGTCGAACTGGAAGTCGTAGGACTTGAGGTCCTCGTTTTCCACCTTTGCGGGCCGTCCAATGCCACGCATTGGATCGCCTGTAACAGGTTCGACCTTTATGACCTCTGCACCCAGATCTGACAGCATTGCCCCGCAGCTTGGTGCTGCCATCCAGTTGTCAACCTCGACAACACGGATTCCTGCCAGTGGCGCCGAAGCTGATGGGCCGGAGTTCGTGGCAGCAGCCATCAGTGGGGCGTGATCATTGTGAGGTTCATGCTGAAACGCTAGCCGCCAGCCATGGGCCGAAGATCGCTAGAGATTGATGGCGGGCAGGGCGTCAATACCGGTAATCAGCAGCACGCCCATGGCGATACTCGAAACAGCCACCAGTAGTGCGACCGTGACGTACACCGCGAAGTTTCGCTCGGCGTGGAGCATGCCGAACCCAGCCAGCAGGGCGAGACCGGCGTTGGCGATGACAAGACCAGCACACCACGCAATCAACAGTGCAACGCCACTGACCCAACCGACTGCTGCAGTTGACGCCACAAACACTGCGATCTGTGTGGGACTCTCAATTCCTATGCCGTGGAGCATGCCGATGCCTGCTGCGGTGCCGTTGCCCACCGATGTTTTCTGGTTGTCTGCCAGCGCCAGCTCATGGTGGTGCCCATGATGGTGAGCGTGGGACTGACGGCCGCGTTCGAACAACGAACGCAGATGTCCACTCGAGCCTGCCTTTGAACCGGCGTCAACAAGTGCGGGCTCCGTGAGGTCCACTACGGCCTCAGTCTCGGTGTGCGGACTCTGCAGGTGGGCATGGTCGTGGGCGAAGTGAGACTCGTGGTCCGGTTCTCCGAGGACAGAACTACCGGTGTGGTCGTGTGCATGGTCGTGGTCGATTGAGACTCGCCTGCCCTGGACCGATTGGCGGACCTTGCGGACACCGGCAAAGGTCCCGTCGAGAATGAGGATCCATCGACTGCGCAGTCGGAAGTCAGACTTGTGTCGAACGATCTCAATGAGGATCCATGCTCCCAGTGCCACAAGCGTGAAACCGACAACCCGGCCCATCCACGCATCCAGGCCCTCGGGGATCGCTGCGCCGACGGCGATGGCGACAATGCCGAGCACGAGCACCACGACTGCGTGCCCCAATGCATAAATGGTTGAAAGAGCGAACCCCTGCCGTCGACTCTCGCCGGAACTACTCAGGTCAGCAATGGCAGCGATGTGGTCCCAATCCACCCCGTGGCGCAGCCCAAAGGCGAAGGACGTGAGTAGGAGACCGACTGACACGCTGGGAGCGTATCGGGTGAGGACGGGTGAAAGAAAATCGTTCCGAGGTCCGCCATGGGCCCTCCGTCGTCGGGACGTCGAGACTTACCAGCCGGCGGAGGTCGTCTCTCGAACTGGTGCAGCTGGTTGGGCAATAGCCGCCTCACGGCTACCTATAGCGTGCTGCGCGACAGCAGCGTCCGGGCCCGCTGCCGGCTGCGTGTCGTTTTCTCGCAGCAGTGTCAAACGTGCGGCCAGGGAGTCTTCGAACTCTTCAACCGCAGATGGATGACGTTGCAGCCGCGGCGTCTGCTGGGGAGTGCGCACAACCTGGGCGCGCACATCAGAGAGCCTCGCTCGCAGATCACCAAGCTCAGACTGCAGCTGAGTGCTGACCCGACGTTCGTTCAACAGTTCATCCTGAAGCCGACGGTTAGTCACTTCGAGTTCTTCAATGGCCGCATTCCAAGCTTCAAGGTCGTTCTCCACGCTGCGCATGGCCCGGGTGGCGTCGGTGCGCACGGCTTCAGCAAAGCCGTCGAAGCGGGCAGCGTGGTGCACACGTTGCAGCTGTTCTGTCCGTATCTTCTCGTGAAGGTCACGAAGTTCGGCGCGTAGTTGCGACATGCTGCGGGTTTTCACCCCAAGAGACTTTTCGATTGTTGCTGCATGGTCCTTGGTGATTGTGTGCAGACTCTTCGAGGTGAGCAGTTCAAGCTCGGTCTCCTCGAGCCTGACCTCAAGGGATTCCTGCACGGCGCGTGATGAGGCCAGGTCGTGCGTGAGCAATCCGGCTTCAATCTCTCGCCGGGAAAGATCCATCGAGTGCAGACCAGCACGAAGGCGCTGCTGTTGTGCTGTGGCACGAGCCCGGTCCAGGTCACTGGTCATCTCGTCCAGCCGACGACGCAGGAGTTCGAGATCACCTTCGGTTGACATCTCGCTTCGTTGGATGAGGTCCTGCTGCAGATCAGCAAGCGTTCTGTTCTTTTCGAGAAGCTGTTCCTGAAGGGCAGCAACCTCACGATTGCGTTTTCGCAGTCGCTTCCGAAGCTTTTTCACTTCGGCTTCAGCCTCTTCAGGGTCAAGCGATTCGTCGGTCACGGAAACCGGTTGGTCGACCTTTGGCTCTTTTGCGTTCGCAATTGCGGCGGGGGTTTCATGGACCGACTCGGACCGCCGAATCTTCGGCGTCCGACGACTCACCGCCACCCTCGGGGTTCCTGTCTTCGTTTGAGCACCAGCTTCGCCGTCAGGTTCAGCGGGTCCAGCGCCTGTTCCGGTTGCCGCGGCGCCGATTGCAACCTGTGCGCGTGCCGTGACTTCAGCGGGCCAGGAGGTGGCGGCTGGAGGCATCGCTGACGCGGGACAGCGACGGCTGGCCACAGGTGCTGTTTCGACCGACAGAATACGGATGCCCTCGCTGCGGAGCGCAGAGAGCAGTGGCTGGATGTCCTCTGCCACATCCGGGTCGTGCGCGAGGTGGATTCCCTTCACCACGAAGTGAATCGATGCTTTCGCAGTGTCAAGGAAGTATTGGATGAAGTTGATGACACCAGCGGTGTCTCTGCTGGGTCGTTGCGCCTCGGCAAAGAAGCGGAGGTCCTGCAGAACCGTTGTGAGTCCCGCACCAAGAACTACTTCTCTGCTGATTGCGAAACCGATCCCTACTTCAGCCTTGTCGACAGGAACGGCCTCAGCTGGGGCAGCTTCGTTGACCGGCACCTCTTCGGGCGGTATCCAGTCGGCATCAGGCGGCTTGCGCCCTGCCTTCCTCGATTGTCCGATCATGCCTGTGTCACTTGCCGCTTCCGTCTTTTGGGTGAAGTCACGCCCTGTGCGGTTCGGTATTTCAACCTGTTCCGCTGAGACCTGGTGGGCGGAACGATTCGTTTGGCCTACGGATGCATCGGCTACGCGCGCCGTTCAGCTCATACCTGGTTTGGTGTCGACCGTTCACTGAACCAGACAGAGCGATTGATCTGCACCGTCAACTCGCAGACAAGGTTCGTTTACCGTTGCGCTGGAGCGGATGGGTACGGTCATCAGGGTCATGGACTGGACCTCTCACGCCGCGGTGGAACAGCCCAACATTTTGCGCTCTGGCATCACCCTGTGGCTGGCGGCCCTTGCTGCGATTGCTACAGGACTGACGCTGATCATTGGTGCTTGCACCTCGTCGGGCACCCCCGTCATTGACGCCTCAGCCCCAGCGGCCCTCGCCACGCAACCCCAATTCGTGCCCGTCGACCTGGTCGCAGCCGCCGGAGGCGACAGCACGCATTCAGATGCCGGGCAGCGAGCATTCTTCACCCCCTCCCCTGGGCTGAGCGACAATCAGCGTGACGCGTTCAACCGGGGCGCCGTGCTCTTCAACCGAGCGTGGGTGGCGGCACCGGACCAATCCAGCGAACGCAACGGGCTGGGGCCACTGTTCAACGCCCAGTCGTGCGCCGCCTGTCATATCGCGGGAGGGCGCGGCGTACCGCCTCATCCCACCAGTCAGCTGATTCCCCTCGGATTGCTTCTGCGGCTCTCGCAGGGTTCAGCAACCAATCCCCAAACGGGCGGACCCGTCGGTGACCCCGTGTACGGACTCCAACTCCAAGACAGAGCTGCCATCGCCATGCCGGTTGAAGGCCAGCTGTCCGTCAGCTACGAGACCATTGCCGGCTCCTATGGAGATGGCTCGAAGTGGCTGCTGGAATCGCCAACCTACGGCATCGCCGGTCCTGGGTTCGGGCCGCTGGCCGACGAGGTGGCCATCAGCCCACGTTTCGCGCAACAGCTCGTTGGACTCGGGCTCCTTGAAGCCATTCCTGCCGAGGCGATCATTGCTGCTTCAGACCCCGACGATGCCGATGGCGACGGTATTTCGGGTCGGCCCAACATGGTGTGGGACAGTCGCACCCAGACCGCGATGCTGGGACGCTTCGGATGGAAAGCCAACGTCTCAACCGTCGAGCAACAGGTGGCTGATGCGTTCCATGACGACCTGGGTGTCACCTCCACACTCCACCCACTGGAGAATTGTCCACGCGGCGTCGACGCCTGCCTCAACGCTCCTACTGGAGGTAGCAACCCGGGAGCACCTGACCTCAGCGATGCACAACTCAGCGACATCACGACGTTCAACCGAGCGCTTGCTGTGCCCGCAACGCGCAACATCGACAATCCCGTTGTCATCGCCGGAGCCTCCCTGTTCAGCGATTTCGGATGCGCTGCCTGTCACACTCCAACGCAGCAAACCGGCGCCAGCGACATTGCCGACCTTGCGAACCAGACCATTCACCCCTACACCGACCTGCTCCTGCACGACATGGGAGAAGGGCTGGCAGACAACCGACCCGACTACCTTGCCTCCGGGTCTGAGTGGCGGACCCCACCTCTGTGGGGACTTGGCCTCATCGATGACGTCAACCGCGAGCGGTTCCTCCTGCACGACGGTCGTGCTGCGTCCATCGAGGAGGCAATCCTTTGGCACGGCGGCGAAGCCTTCGCCGCTCGTGAATCGTTCCGGCTGGCGGATGCCGAGACCCGATCGATTCTGGTGGCCTTCCTCGAAGCCCTCTGATGGTCGCGGCTACGTTGGCGCCATGACCGACGAGCTGTATCAGTTCCCCTACCCATCGCCCGAACTTGAAGCAGAGCATCCGTTCATCGTGCTTGACTCCACGCGGCTGAGCGAAGAGACGATGACCACGCGTGCCGTTGCATTCCACAAGCAGATGGATGCTCGGAGAAGCACGCGAATGTTTGCGCCGGATGCTGTCCCTGACCGCCTTATTGAACTTGCTGTTGCCGCCGCGTCGACGGCGCCGTCGGGTGCCCACAAGCAGCCATGGACGTTCGTGGCAACAAAGGATCCTGACGTCAAGGCACTCATCAGGCAGGCTGCCGAGGAGGAGGAACGAACCAACTACCTCGACAATCGCATGAACGAAGAGTGGCAGGAGGCCCTTGCTCCGCTTGGCACTGATCATCACAAGGAGTTTCTGGAGGTTGCACCCTGGATCGTCGTGTTGTTCGAACAGCGCTACGAGCAACGAGCCGGCGGCGAGCGGCGAAAGAACTACTACGTCAAGGAGTCCTGCGGTATCGCCGCAGGGATCTTCATCACGGCGTTGCATTCCATGGGCCTGGTCACGTTGACGCACACACCGAGTCCAATGGCGTTCCTCACCCGGGTGCTGGGACGTCCGGAGAACGAGCGACCCTTCGTCCTGTTTCCCGTTGGCTACGCCCTGGAAGGCGCGAAGGTGCCGGATATCGAACGCAAGCCTCTCGATCACGTGCTCGTGATGGTCGACAAGCCTGCGGCCTCAGCAGGTTAGATCAGAGGGAAACAAGTTCGTGGTCGTGGCGTTGCGCGAATGCGGTGATCAGGTCAGAGGCCCGACGAAGGAACCACATCTCCGAAGCCGATGGTTCGGGCGACTCGGTGCCTGGCCCTCCGGCGCTGATGGCGTCGATACTCACCACGTCGGCCTCTGACTGGACGATCATCATGTTCGCGGTCCGTGACGCCGTGGCAGCGATGAAACGCTCCCCCACCAGCACGAAGAATCGATCTCCGCCGGCGCGAAAGGTGAACCCGCCAACCCCCATGAGGTAGTCGTGGAGTTGGCGAAGGTCAGCACCGACCATCTCAAAGGAGCGAACACGCATGCGCCAAGCGTAAGCGCGTCATGTTTCGGATTTGTGAACTCGTATCAGTCGGCGATATTTCCCACGCCCACAACCCAGGCAACACCGACGCCCTGGAGCTCCAATTCGCCCACCGCCGGTGGAACCCATCCGGCCTGCCCGGCGGAGATTGACAATGCTGTGGAGACCATGGGGGCTGGTGCCGAAAGCTCGACCCCACCCTCGACGCAGACAACAATTTTCGGACCAGGCTGCACGTGCCGGTGCAATGCGCCCGACTTGATCTCATACCGGCTGACGCGGAACTCATCCGCCGGCAGGTCCATGTGCGAGACCGCTCCTCGTGCATGCAGAATCGCAGGCGGCGCCGCGCACGGTCGCACAACCCTGAGAAGTTCGGGGATATCGACATGCTTGGGTGTGAGGCCGGCCCGAAGAACGTTGTCAGAGCTGGCCATGACCTCAAGTCCAAGTCCTTCCACATAGGCATGCAAGGTGCCTGCATCCAGATACAAGCCCTCGCCCGGAGCGAGTACCACCCGATTCAGCAGCGCTGCGGTCAATACGCCGCGATCACCCGGGTAGGCCTCGGCGAGACGCGAGATGAGATCTTTCTCCGCCTTCCACGGATCGTTGTCCCTGGCTCGGGCACACGCAGACGCTGTGTCGGCCACAATTGAGGCGAATGGGGTTGGGTCTCCTTCAAGAATCAGCCGAAGAGCATGTCCAGGGCCCACGTCCAGAGCGGCGATGATGGGCGCAAGTCCGTTCACCTGAAGCGACCCGAGCAGGTCCGCGCTCTGCAGTGCCGGACGGAATCCGACAAGCGCCTCAAAGTCCGTGAGTGCGGCGATGAACTCGGGCTTGTGGTTGTCGTCTCGATAGCTCCGATTTGGAGCACTGCGTGCAATGCCCGCCTTGTCCTCGGCTGCAAACCCTGCCCGTGCCTCATCGAGTGATGGGTGGACCTGGAGGCTCAGCGGAGACGCCGCCGCAAGGAACTTCACGAGATAGGGCAAACGATCCCCGAAGCGTCGCCGAACGTCGTCCCCCAGCATGGCCTCGGGTTTGGCAGCCACGAGCTCAGCCAACGTTTCCTGGCTGTCCGCGACAGCTGTTGGCCCAGACGGATGGGCGCCGAACCACACCTCGGCTATCACATCACTGGTGACCGCCCCACCCATCAGTGCCGGGATGCGCTGCGAACAGCCCCAGGCGTAGTCCTTCACGGCGCCGCGCAAAAGACGCATATCGGACGAAGCCGTCGCCTGGGATGTGGATTCGGGATCGACAGCCATACCAATGAACGCTATCGGCCCTGACAGCTGCGTTCTCCACCGTCACCGGCTCCTCGTGCCCAACTACTGGTAGGCCGGATAAGTCGGATTCCACACCGGGCAGGCGTACAGGTACCCTGACCCCGTGGGAACGACCGATGCCATCTCTGACAGCACAGGGTTCACCAGGTTGCTCGGTATCGACATCGGCGGCTCCGGGATAAAGGCCGATGAGGTCGATCTTCTGACGGGCCAACCGGCAGGCGGGCGCCATCGCGTGGGCACCCCGGATCCAGCCACGCCCGCATCGACCAGAGACGCGTTCGCTGAGCTGTACGAGGCGATGGCCTGGTGCGGCCCGCTCGGGTGCACCTTTCCGGGCGTGATCCGCGGATCCTCCACGGTTGAGACCGCCGCGAATCTCGATTCGCAATGGATCGGTGTTGATGCGTCGAAGCTGTTTTCTGATGTGACCAACGATCAGGTCATCATGGTCAACGACGCCGACGCCGCCGCTGTGGCCGAGGCGCGCTTCGGAGCCGCTCGCAACGTGGACGGCGTGGTACTTGTGATCACACTCGGTACCGGACTCGGCAGCGGACTTGTGCACAACGGTGTCCTCGTTCCGAACACAGAACTGGGTCACGTGGAGATTGACGGAGAAGACGCCGAGCTCACCGCCTCGGCACGCGCCAAGGACGAAGAGGGCCTCAGCTTCGAGGAATGGGCTGGCCGGTTGAGTCGCTACCTCGTCCACCTCGAAAATCTGTTGTCGCCGGACTTGATTGTTCTGGGTGGAGGCATCAGCCGGGAGTTCGACCGGTTTGGCGCGCTGCTCCACACACGGACCCGCATCACGCCAGCGCTTCTCCGAAACGACGCTGGCATTGTTGGCGCTGCACACATTGCCAGCGTCGCCCTCAAGCGCTGACTTCGACGCTGAGTCGACGACGCACACCAGGACTATTGTCAGGGCGTGACCTTCACCACGCCGCTTACCTCACCCACCCCGCAGACCCTGCAGGGCCCGCTCCGTTCTCCTGTCCAGCTGCTGGCGGATCAGACCTACGACGACCATCTCAGCGTGCACGACGAAGCAACCGCTGGAACGCTCGGCCTGGCGGGAGCGCCCATTGAGGGTCCAACCCACTTCTCGCAATTCGATCCGATTGGTTTCGAGTGGTGGGGCCCAGCCTGGTTCGAGACCGGATGCATCAGCGCGCACTTCTCGACCATGGTCGTCGAAGGGGAGCAGGTCGAGGCGAAGGCAACACGGGTTGAGCCGAACGTTGCGTCCATCGAGGCATACCGTCTCGATGGAACTCAGGTCCTGAATGGGTCGCTGTCGATTGCCCCGCACCCGCAGACTGCGCTTGAAGAACGGCTCGCCACGCGGCGAGACGCGGGAGAGCTCTTCGTCGTGGACACGCTCTCCGTTGGCATGACCCTCGACGAAGGTGTGCTGACATCCATGGACCACGCCACGCCGAACGGGCCGCTGTATCCCTTCTCGCTCGAACGAAAGCTCGGCGGTATCACGGAACGCACCCCGTGGTACGAGTCGGCCGACAATCCCTGGGGTCGACCAATCGTTCCCAAGGAGATGCTGAGCGTGCTGGCCAACAAGGTGGGCTCCCGATGGCCGGTTCGCGAACCTTCGCTGGGCCTCTTCCTGGACCTGGAGGTACGCACCCTCGGTCAGCCGGTATTCGTTGATGCCGAGTACGCCATCCACCGTGAGATTGTCGGACTCTCCCAAAGTCGACGCGTTGAGTCTTACTGGTCACGCACCACGCTGACCGACACCACAACCGGCGAACCAGCTGCGACCATGCTGTTACATTCGGGCGTGTTCAAGGAATCCTGGCCGGACTACCCCGTGGACCGCCTCTGATCTGGTGGATCCGGCCGACAACGCTATGACGTGGCCTCGGCTTCGGCGACGCGCTTCACTCCTGCGACGGTGTTCTCCATCATCGTCAGTGTGAAAGCCACACGACCCTCGAACTGCTCCTGGGTGACCGCCTCCATCGCTGGCGTCTTGTTGACCATCGTGTGTCTCTCTTCTCGGTCACGTGCGGGTTCAGGACTGAACATAGACGCGGTTGCCGGCAACGCGAGACGATGACCGCGGGAGTCGGCACTAGCGTCAGGCTCAATGGACGTCCGAACTCTGATGCGCCGCTCGGCGCAGTTTCATTCCCAGTACACCGCGATAATCGAGACCGACAGGTCGCTGACCTACGAACAGGCCTGGACGCGTGGGCTGCGTATGGCCAACGCACTCCTGGCGCTCGGCCTCGAACCAGGCGACCGAGTGGCCGTGCTCGAAGACAACACGCTGGAGTCGGTGGACTTCTTCTGCGGCGCGGCTGCGGCGAACCTTGTGCGGGTTCCGCTCTATCCACGGAACCAGCGGAGTGCGCACGTACACATGCTCAGTCATACCGACTGTCGAGCCGTGCTGGTGAGCGCGAACCATGCGCCAGCGCTGGAGGGCATCACCGATGAGGTCGACAGTCTCGAGCACATCATCGTGCGCGACGAGAACTACGAAACCTGGCTGGCCAGCTTCCCCGATACCGACCCGGACCCGGAGGTCAACGAGGGCGACTGGTTCATCATCCGCCATACCGGAGGAACCAGCGGGAGGTCGAAGGGGGTCGGCTATACGCACAAGACGTGGCTCGACGCTGGCCGTGACTGGTTCTACAACTTCCCGCCCGTTGAACTCGGAGACGTATTGCAGCACGCCGGACCAATCTCACATGGGTCCGGCTATCTGTTCACGCCAATGTGGCTGTCGGGCGGCGTCAATCTGCTGGTGCCGACGTTCGAGCCCGGGCTTGTGCTTGACGTGATGGAGAAGCACCAGGTTGCCTATGGGTTCCTTGTGCCCACCATGCTCAATGCTCTGGTCCGACATCCAAGTGCGCGCGAGCGCGATTGGTCGCATTTGAAAGCCGTGCAGATTGGTGGCTCACCCATTGCCGATGACACCGCTCTGCTCGCTCGCGAAGTGCTTGGCGATGTGCTTTACCAGGGCTACGGGCAGACCGAAGCCGTGCCGATCACCATGATGGGACCCCGCGAATGGTTCAGCGAGGTGGAGGGGTCCAACCCCTTGCGTTCCGCCGGGCGTCCGCTGCCCTTCGGTGACCTTGCCATCCTTGATCTCGAAACGGCCGAGCCGGTACCACCCGGAACCGAGGGCGAGATTGCCATTCACTGCGACGGTCAGATGGAGGGCTTCTGGAACAATCCCGCGGCGACCGCCGAGCGTATGCAAGGCGACTGGGTTCTGACTGGCGACATAGGAGTTCTGGACGCCAACGGCTACCTCTACGTGCTCGACCGCAAGGATGACATGATCATTTCCGGCGGCTTCAATATCTGGCCGGCGGAACTTGAAAACGCACTTTCAAAGCATCCGGATGTAATTGAAGCAATGGCGTTCGGCATCCCCAGCCAGCAATGGGGCGAGAGTCCCTACGCAGTTGTCTGCGTAGGTCCCGACGCATCTGTCACCGAACAGGAACTTATTGATCTTTGCGCATCAGAGCTCGGCAGCTACAAGAAGCCGGTGGCCGTTGAGTTGACCCAGGACGAGCTGCCAAAGTCACCCGTTGGCAAACTGGCACGAAAGGTCCTGCGAGAACCGCACTGGGAAGGCCGCACGTCACGCGTTGCCGGCAATTGAAGCGGCGGTGAATCCCGCCGGGGATTCACCCAATCAGATTCGGACCCAGCCGTGTTCGATCTCGAGATCAGCAGTTTCGTAGCCCGGCTCACCCGGGAGAAGAACGTGATACTCGCCGTCTGGATCGTTCACCCGTACAAACATGGGATCCCGACGCTCCCGAGCCGCCGCAAGTACTTCATCCGCCGAGTTGTAGCGGGCCAGACAGGCAAGCATGCGGTGCGTTACCGACATCATCGGGAACTCATCTCGACGAAACAGATCGATGGCAGCTCCCGGCGAGATCCAACGGTGTTGCACCACTTCTTCCTTGTCGTGGGACGCCTCCTGATCGGCAGGGGCAATAGCCGCAAAGAAGCGCGTGTCGTAGCGGCGAGGCGGACCGACCGGCGTGATGAACTGGCCGACATCATGGAGCACACCGAGGTCCAGTTCGAGTCCGTTCTGCTGCAGTGCGGGAATCAACGCTCCTGCGTCCTGGTGGACGGCATGGCGGGTGGCTGTGATCGCTTCCTCTGACGCGTCGGCGCTCGTTCCCAGCAACAGTCCCGACTCCTCCACTGTCTCGCGAAAGGCTGCCAGCCACCACGCCAGGCCCCCTCGCTCCACCACGAGCGCGGCGGAGGCCTGCTCGTCGGTCATGCCGAACGCCACTCCCGTGAGGTCCACGTCATCTTCCGCGTCCACCCGTCCGCCGGGGAACACCCAGGCGTTCGGTCCAAAGACCGCTCGGCGAGTGCGCTGCACCATCAACACCTGGAGATCCGGACGATCCGCCAGGATCATCACCGTCGCTGCGTGACGGATTGGAACCTGATCGGCCTCGGGAACGGGGTCGGAATGAGCGAACTTGGACATCGCTGCACGCTAGCCCCGCTAAGGATGGCGCCAAACCGGCGCGGCCGACTACATTCGCACAGCACGGGCTGCGCGCCAGGCCTGCCCGTCCCACCAGCGCCAAGGAGAACGCGTGACAATCACGCCCAGTCCCGTCATCGACTGCCTCCAGTACTCAAACTGGACGGAGAAGATCTTCGGTCAACTTCGCTCCGGCGGCGTCGATGCGCTGCATGTGACCATCGCATACCACGAAAGTTTTCGGGAGATGGTCCACAACCTCGAACAGTGGAACACCTGGTTCGAACAGCACCCGGACAAGATCTTTCCCGGGCGCACCGGCGATGACGTGCGCGCCGCGCAACGCGACGGTCGAACCGCCATCTTCTTCGGCTTCCAGAACCCGTCGCCGGTCGGGGATGACCTTGGCCTGGTCGAGATCTGCCACACCCTTGGCATTCGATTCATGCAACTCACGTACAACAACCAGTCGCTGTTCGCTTCCGGTTGTTACGAGGAGGTGGACTCTGGTCTCACCCGGTTCGGTCACCAGGTGGTCGCCGAGATGAACCGTGTCGGTCTCGTGGTTGACATGAGCCATTCAGCTGAGCGCTCAACCCTTGAAGCCATCGACGCCAGTGAACGCCCCATCGCCATTACCCACGCAAATCCTGCCTGGTGGCACCCGGCTCTTCGGAACAAGTCAGACGAAGTTCTCAAGGCACTCACCGGACGCGGGGGCATGTTGGGTTTCTCGCTGTATCCACACCACCTCAAAGATGGCTCTGCCTGCACCATCGGGAGCTTCAGCGCAATGGTTGCCGAGGCCGCAGAACGCTACGGCGTCGAACACCTCGGTCTCGGAACGGATCTGTGCCAGGACCAGCCCGACTCGGTGGTCGAGTGGATGCGCAACGGCCGATGGACGAAGAAGATGGACTTCGGCGAAGGGTCCGCCTCGGCGCCCGGCTTCCCCGCCCAGCCAACCTGGTTTGAGGACAGCCGCCACTTCTCGAACATCGCAGCGGGGCTGACTGATGTCGGGTTCGCAGCCTCGGACGTCGATGCCTTGATGGGTGGCAACTGGCTGCGGTTCTTCGACGAGTCCTTCGAACCGGCTGTCGCGTGAAGCCGCCCGCCGCCAACCCGTGCGGACCTCCGCTGCATCCGCAGGTGGAGTTGCGAGCGCCATCTGAAGTGATGCGACTTGGACGTATGGGTTCGTTCTTTCCCACCCGCATGAGCTTCATGCGCTCAGCCATCCGTCTTCTTGCGGCCGAGAAGCAGACGGTGGAACGACCGGTGTGGGAGATCGACGACGAGGGATACGGCCATGCGGTCTATTCGTTGGGCATCGGCGAGCACCGCTACAGCCTGGTTGCGTTCAGCACGCAACTGGATCCCAGCCGGCGCACAGACCGGGTCATCGCCGAAGCCTGGGACAGCTCCTATGTGCTCTACGACGGCGTCCCGAGCGAAGCCGACATCTACCGACTCCGCCACAACGCCCCTCGGCAGGAGGCTGGCCGCTTCACCGCACGCGAGCTGGTTCTGAGCCGAGCCAACAAGTCGTTGCGATTGTTCGAACACGTTGCTGATGCACTCTCGAATGGGCATCAGCCGGACGAGAAAATGATTCGTTCCATTGGCTACCTGATGCGCACAACCGCCGTGTACGGAAATGGCAAATTCGGCATCGCCGACCGGCTCACGGTCGCCAACCGGCCTCATCTGGCAGATCCGTTTCGGCCCGAGCTGCTCACCGTCTGGTTGATTCGTGCGTTCACGCTGGATCTCGTGCAACATGTCGCCCGACGCCGCAATCCAGACCACTTCGTGCCGCTTGATCGCAGACTGCAGCGCTTCCTCGGCGTGGGTAACTCCACTGGTCTCGGCATGGCGCCGTTTCTTGTGAGCCATCCGATTCTGATCAACAACTGGATGCTCGCCCGTGAAACAGCGCTTGCCCGCGTGCGCGCGATTGCTGACCCGAGCGCCGCGTCGGTTGCCCGGATGCGGGCGCTCATCGAGCGCGCCGCCGAACATCTTGAAGACTGGACCGTCGTCGACGCTCGTCAGATGGAACGCATCAGCGTTCTCCGAAGCGAGTGGGCCGCTGTCCTCGAACTTGTCGATGAGGCGTACCTTGGCGAACCGTCCCCCTGGGATCGGTTCGTGCGCGATTCCGGGCGCTGGTCATTGGAGTGCCAGGAGCTGATCGTGGCACTGCTGCTTGAACCCCACGGCGAGCTGATCGATGGGTTGACAGAGTGCATGGCCAGCACCATCCAACCCCGTCTGGACCCGGCGATGTCAACCGCCGATCTCGCCGACTTGATTGCAACGGATTGGGACTGGGCCACGAAGGTGGACTACAACCGCGCCGAAAACTCCAGGCAATTCTGGTACGTCTCCGAGGACAAGGAGGAACCCCGACTCGGCCTTCGCTACGAAGAACCCGGCGCCGAACTGGAAGGTCCACTCGACGTTGCTCGCCGGGTACAGGACCTTCAGTCGGACCTTTCCGGGACCACCGCGTGCTCGGTCGCTGAGTTCCTCGGTGATCACCCGCACCATCGATTCGCGTGCACCCGGGTTCAGACACTTGCTCGCTACCCGTATGCCGAGATCCGCGACAACCTCATTGGAGACGGCTGTCTCCCCATCGACATGTTGCGGTCAAAGCTGTCGTTCTTCGGAGCGTCCAAGTTTGACCCCAGATCCGACCGGTGGACGCGCATCACGCTCTACCAGGGTGCGCCGCTCATCGACGAGCTTGACTCCCCCACGGTCGATGACTGGTGGCTTCCAACTCTGGCCGCATCGTGAAGGTGTCCCGAAGCGAACTGCACGCAGCACTCGTCAAGGCGGGACGAGGCGCAGGCATGGACGTTGAGTTGGCCCGACAGGTCAGCCGAGCCCTTGTTTGGGCCTGCAGCCACAACCGACCGCTGGCTCTGCGCGAGTTCATCACGATGGCGGACACGACCCTGCCGTCCGAAATGCGCCAGGTGGCACTTGCACTCGACCGTTCCGTCGCCGAACCCAACGCTGGTGCCGTCGCTCTTCCAGCAGTTCACGCGCCCGCGTTGCTCGAGGCGATGTGCGTCGCGTGGAGCGAGAACTACGAGTGCAGCTTCAGCTTCACCGAGTCACACACGGGTGACCTTCTCTGCATCGTGCCGAGCGAGTCCCCTGCCGAGCTCCCGTGCGACGGCGCACAGCTGAGCTGTTCAGAGCTGAGCGTTGCGGTTGGCACGCCGGGGGTTGACCCTGACATCGACATGGAAGTCTGGGCGCAGATCAACGCGCTTGCCGCGCGCACGTACGTACCTTCGTCAGACGCCTCGAGGGCCGGCGGAGCCGGAGCCGGGATCACCGACACCGATTGACTGCTCAGCCGTAGGTGTCGATGTAGTCCTGCATCGAAGCCTCGACGACGGCCTTGGCGTGCGACGCTCCATACGTGCCGACCACTTCGATCGCATTCGGCTTTTCGCCGCTGATGTCGATTTTGTAGGTGGCGAAGTAGTGGACGATGCGGTTCACCACCGTGACAGGAAGCTGCTTGAGTTCCTTCGCGTAGTGAAAGACCGGGTCGCTGGCGAGCAGTGCGACAATCTTGTCGTCGGCCTCGCCGTCGTCGAGCAGTTGAATGCCGCCCACAACGCGTGCCGGTGTCAGAATCTCGGCCCGTTCGATGCGCTGCTGAGAAAGCACACAAATGTCGAGCGGATCAAGATCACCGCGTTCCGCATGCGGTGTGAGTGCAGCGGTGAGCGGCCCGCAATACGTTTGCGGAATGAAGCCGTACAACGTTGGCGGCAACGCCGAAGAACCCTGGGGTCGGTCGACGCGAAGATAACCGGTGGCCTTGTCGATCTCGTACTTCACCGCGTCGAATGGCGTGATCTCGATGTAGGCGTCGACAACGTCGGGGGCGTTCTCGCCCGGATTGAGCCCGTGCCATGGGTGGGCCCGGTAGGTATCAAAGCGCTCGGTCATGTACCCCAGCTTAGGGAGGGGGCCATCGATTGGCCCGAGGCATGGGCTGGACAGATCAGGCCGGGAATCCCGGCACACCGGCATCCAGCTGCACGCCGGTGCTGTTGAGGAAGCCGGAAACCAGGCGGTAGAAGCCAGCCGTGACGAGCAGTTCAACAAGTTCGGCTTCATTCCATTTCTGGGCCAGGTTCTGCCATGTCGCATTGGTCACGCAGTCATCAGCGTGCAACTCATCACAGAGTCCAATCAGGTGCAGATCCTGCTCGGACCAACCGCCGGCATCGGGAGCGAGCGTGAGGCTTCGAATCTCGTTGTCGGTGAGTCCAGCATCGCGCCCAATGAGCGTGTGCTGGCCAAATTCGTATTCGGCCTGGGCGTTCCAACCGACGCGGAGAATCACCAGCTCGCGTTCGCGCGCCGGCAACAGACCCTTGTTCAGGATGAACCCGCCCATCAGGTTGAACCGCTTCAGCAATTTCGGATGGTGCCCGAGAACGCCGAAAATGTTCAACGGACTCCCGTCGATGGTGAGCGCGCCCTCAAGGATCTCGGCGAGCTCGCCCTCTGGCTGCGTGATTGGATCGATACGGAAGTCAGTCGGACGCTCGAAGCTGGTCATCGCCCGATCTTAGAACCTGCTATGCCCAGGGGGCTCCGGAGAGGTATTTCCAGCCGGCGTCGGGGAGGAGGGCGACGGCGGTTCCGCCGTTCTTCTCCAGTTCCAGTTGGGCAGCGTGGATGACCGCACCCGATGACGTGCCGCCGAAGAAGCCTTCGAGCTTCATGATTTCCTCGACCGCTCCGATTGCGGTCACATTGGAAACTTCGTGGCGGTCGGTCACGAGCGACAGATCAGCCACGGGCGGCTGGAATGGGTCGTCCTGGCTTCGCATGCCGCTGATGGGATCAGACAGAAACTCTTCCACCGAGTGGACCTTGATGTCGGGGTACGCAGTCCGCATGCCACGACTGTTGCCGGTGATGGTCCCGCCTGTGCCGTAGGCACAAAAGAGGTGATCGGGCGGCGCCTCAAGAGGCCAGTCCCGCACGATCTCAAGAGACGTGCCGAACTCGTGAGATTCGGGGTTTCCCGGATTGCCGTACTGGTAACACATGTAGCCGTGACCCTCGGCAACAAGACCCTTGGCAACCTCAATTGAATCGTTGGGTCCGCCATCAACCTCAACCAGTTCCGCGCCGTACGCCCGCAGGAGTTGCTTGCGTTCCGAGGTGGCCCGCCTGGGCAGGCAGATGGTCATGGGATGCCCGTTGATAAGGGCGATGCGCGCAAGACCAATGCCCGTGTTCCCCGAGGTGGATTCAATCAGTGGCATGCCGTCTGTCAACAGCCCATCGCGCTTCGCGTTATGGAACATGGTCCATGCCGGTCGATCCTTGATTGAACCGGTTGGGTTGTACCACTCCAGTTTGGCGAAGAGCCGTGTGCCTTGCGGCGCCATGTTCCTGAACTCGACCAAGGGAGTGTTTCCTGGTTGCATAGCTTCACGATACGCGCTTCCCAACCCTAAACCCGACCCATCTGGTCGGAATTAGGTGAAATCTCAGACGCATGCCCTTGAAGACCAAAAGGAAACCCGTCGTCGCTGTGCCTGGCGTCCTGTGGCAGCGGTAGCCAACCGACTGGGTCAGCTGCCTTCGGGAAAGCTCACAAGGACCGCTGCGTTGGCAATCACCATGAGATCCACGCCGTTGGGCGCCGGGACGTCGAGCCCGCCAACCACGGCATTGACCGTGACGGTGCCGTATGGAATCTCTTCAGCGACCGAAGCGGTATCCACTTTTTCTGGATCGGCAACAGCGACACGAACCTCCACGTGCATGTCCTCGCGGGACTTGCCAGCTGCATTGAAGAAGTTCAGGCTGCTGTGACGCAGAGCGTCAGACACTGCACGACGCGACGCCTTGGTGTAGTCCCCACCATGAACGTCGACGCCCATGCCCATTTCCGTAATCCATCGAACCATGCCCATCAGCGCACCGTAGCCTGCGAGTTGCACCAGGCTGGCGCTAAGTTGCATCGAAATGACGACTGACAGCATCCCCGATGACGACTTTCCCATCGATGGGCTTCCGGGGCTCGACCCGTCCCCCGATGAAGAAGCGTGGGAGACCTACCTCACCTTCGCGCTCGAACATCTCGGCGCCGACGGCAACACCGGACTGACCAACGCGGCGCTTGCTGAGTTGGAGGGTGCCATTGGCGCTCAGCTTCCATTCGAAGTTGGGCTGCTTCTGGTCATGGGCGTCCCCGACGATGACCGGTGGCGGCGGTGGGGCGACGATCCCGCTGCTGAGTTCGCCGCATGGAACGCCGGACTTCTCGACGGCGTGCTCTTCGACGTCGAAGAGAACGACGTGTGGAATGACGGATGGGGCCCGCGCCCCGAGAGCGAGTCGGGCCGAGCCGAGATTGTCACCGCAGCGTTCAACACGGCTCCTGCCCTGCTGCCCCTCTATGGCCACAGAGCCATTCCTGTAGGACATGCCCTCGGCGAGGAAAGGGCCGAGTCAAACCCTGTGCTCTCCATCAGCGCAACCGATGTCATCACCTACGGCGCTGACCTCGCCGCCTGGTTGCACGCGGAGTTCGACGTTCCTCTGCCGATGTGGCCCGAGACACCGCCGCGTCGGTTTGAGTTCTGGAGCGACTTCATCGAGTAGCCCAGACCACCGGCACATCAGTTCTCGTAGCGGCGGGCCTTTACCTTTTTGCCCCGAACCGTGGTGGCGGTGATGGCCTTGATCACCTGCTGGACAGCATCTTCGGGAACGCCAACAACGCTGTAACCGTCGTTGATGCGGATAGGGCCGATGTCACTTCCAGACAGGTTGGTCTCGTTGGCGATTGCTCCGACAAAGTCGCCGGGTCGAAGCCCTGCCCTGCGGCCCAGGTCAATGTGAATCATGCCGGTTTCACCGGAGTAGCGCTCACCGCCGCCCCGTTCGCGCTCGCGACCTCTGCCCTTCTTGTCCCACTTGCCTTTGCCACCATTGGCGCCCCTGTCACCTTTGTCCCACTTGCCCTTGCCCCGCTTTTCGGAAGCGTCCGGGATCTCCGTGAGATCATCCGTGGTGGCACTTGCCTGATGGACAAGCTTGATGGCCGCAAGAGCCACATGGCGTTCGTGCGCCCGGTCGCTGAGGGAGTAGAGCACCTCGGCGTAGTCTTCGAGATCATCGGAGTCGAGCGCTTCCGCGAGTGCTTCAACCGTCGCCTGGATTTGACGCTTGCGCAGATCCGCGACGCTCGGCACCCTGGCTACATCGATCTGCTTCTTGATCAAACGCTCGATGTTGCCGAGCAGGCGACGCTGACGTGGCTCCGCAAGCGTGATGGCAACACCCTCACGCCCGGCCCGACCCACACGCCCAATCCGGTGCACGTAGCTTTCCGCCTGAGCGGGTACGTCGAAGTTCACAACATGGGTAAGCGTGTCAACGTCAAGTCCACGGGCCGCGACGTCGGTGGCGACAAGAAGTTCGGCGGTGCCGTCGCGAAGTCGAGCCATCACGCGGTCACGCTGCTGTTGATCCATGCCGCCGTGCAGCGCCTCGGCCCGATAGCCGCGTGCATTGAGCTTCACGGTGAGTTCGTCAACGTCGGTTCTGGTTCGACAGAACACGATGGCAGAGCCCGGAGCTTCGATGTCAAGGATGCGTCCGAGCGCTGACGTCTTGTGCGCACGATGCACCATGTAGACCGTCTGGCGAATGTTCGGATTCCCCGCCTCGTTCTTGCCGCTCGCGATCTTGATTCTGATTGGATCAGTTTGGTAGCGGTTGGCGATCGACGTGATACGCGGCGGCATGGTTGCCGAGAACAGCACCGTCTGACGATCTTCCGGAGTCTGATCGAGGATGGACTCGATGTCCTCCATGAAACCCATGTCCAACATCTCGTCGGCTTCGTCGAGCACGACGGTGGTAATTGCGCTGAGGCGCAGCGCCCGACGCTTGATGAGGTCAATGGTGCGGCCGGGTGTTCCCACGACCACGTGGACACCATCATGGAGCGACTTCAGTTGACGATGGATTGGTTGCCCGCCGAAAACCGGCACGACCTTGATGCCCATGTCGCGTCCGTATTGCTCCATGGCGTCGCTTACCTGGACTGCGAGCTCACGCGTTGGCACGATCACGAGTCCCTGCGGCACAGCCTTTGCACCCTTGTCGTTCTTGTACCTGTCGTTCTTGTACCTGTCGTTCTTGTGGTGCCCTTTGCTGCTTGAGCGACCTTCTGCTTCGCCCAGTGCGTTCAGAATTGGCAACGCGAACGCTGCCGTCTTGCCGGTGCCGGTTGCGGCCTGGCCGACGACATCATGCCCGTGCAACAGCACCGGAATGGTCTCGCGCTGAATGGGGGTGGGCTCTTTGTAGCCGAGAGCGGTGATGGTCTTGAGCAGCTCTCGACGCAAGCCGAGCCCAGCGAAGCCCGTCTCCTGAAAGTCGTGGTTCTGCGAATCGTGACTCTCGGAATCTCCCTGGTCTGGATCCGTTGCAGCGACGCCGGTTTCGATCACGACTGGTTCGAGAGCTGCAACCGGCTCTGGCTCCGGCTGAACTTCGACGGCGGGCTCAGGCTCTGCTTCGGCGACAGTCTCAGGTTCCGCTTCGAGAACTGCCTCCGCCTCCAACTCAACCTCGGCGACAGGCTCGGGTTCTGCTTCGGCGACAGGATCGCGCTCAACCTCGGCGACAGGCTCGGGTTCTGCTTCGGCGACAGGATCGGGCTCAACCTCGACGACGGGCTCGGAGACAACTGACGCCGGCTCTGGCTGCGGTTCGGCGGAGGGAGGATCTTCTTGTTCCGGGGCAGGAGCACTGCGGTCGACTTCGAACTGGCCGACGGGAAACGCAAAGGAGGCGCGCTTCAGGCGCGTAGGAGCTTCAGGCTTGGCGGGGTTGGACATCAGGGACTGCTTTCGTTCCCGTTCACCCTAGGAACGATTCGGCCCGGTGCCGTTGATCATGGCTGTGATCGTTGTCGCTTGGTTCGCTGGCGTTTCGGCCGATGCACACCTGTCGGATCATGGTCGTGGCCCCGACTCCACCCGAAGATGCGACATAATGCCCAAACCGGGCTGGTGCAGGAGCACCGACCCGAACACCACACAAGGATGGACTTTCATGCACGTTGCCTTTGCCGGCGCCGGTTTCTCCTCGGCCGTGATCGCCCGCGAACTGGCTGAAGCCGGACACCAGGCCACGGTCTATGAGACCCGCGACCACATCGGCGGCAACTGTTACACCGAGCGCGATGACGATAGCGGTGTCCTCGTGCACCGGTACGGCCCACACATCTTTCACACCGACAACGAACGTGTCTGGGAGTACATCAACCGCTTTGGCGAAATGAAGACCTACGAACACCGGGTGAAGACCACTGTCGATGGAGCCGTTTACAGCCTTCCCATCAACCTGCACACCATCAACCAGGTATTTGGCGAAACCCTCTCCCCCGGCGAGGCCGCCGAGTTCATTCAGAACCAGGCCGACACCTCGATCGACGAACCAGCCAACTTCGAAGAACAGGCCATGAAGTTCGTGGGCGAGAAGATGTACAAAATGTTCTTCCACGGCTACACCCGCAAGCAGTGGGGCATGGAACCCACCGGTCTGCCAGCGTCGATTCTGAAACGACTGCCGGTGCGCTTCAACTACAACGACACCTACTTCAATCATCCGCATCAGGCGATGCCAGCAGATGGCTACACCCCAATCATCGAGGCCATCCTCGACCACCCCGCAATCACCGTGCACCTCAGCACCGCGCTCACTCCGGAGCAGCGGGCAGACTTCGACCATGTGATCTGGACCGGTCCACTCGATGCCTGGTTCGGGTTCAGGCACGGCCGCCTCGGCTACCGCACGCTGGACTTCGAAGAGTTCCGCCACGAAGGAGATTTCCAGGGGACCTCGGTCATGAATTACGGCAACGTCGACGTGCCCTTCACCCGCATCACCGAACACAAGCACTTCGCCCCGTGGGAAGAACACCAGTCCTCTGTGTGCTTTCGTGAGTTCTCCCGTCTTCACGAGCCCGAAGACATCCCGTACTACCCAATCCGCATGGTCGACGACAAGGAACTGCTCAACCAGTACCTCGACGCCGCAAACGCGGAATCCGGTGTGTCGTTTGTGGGCCGACTTGGCACCTACCGCTACCTCGACATGGACGTGACCATCAAAGAAGCGCTCGACGCCGCAGACCAGATGAAGGCCGCCGTCGACACGGACGCGTCGATCCCCGCATTCTTCGTGGACCCCTCATAAGCGCAAGCGATTCGAGCACAGCCGGATCGCGCCCGCACTTCGGCAGCTTCAGCTGGCCGGAATAGCTGCGTGGCGTCGGTCGGTGGACACCCCCACGCGGTGCAGAACTCGGCGGTGCGGGAGGTAGTCGGCCACGGCGTAGTGCTGGGTCCCGCGATTGTCCCAGATGGCAACTGTGCCGGGCTCCCAGCGCAACCGCACATGAAACTCGGGCCGGTTCGTCAAGTCGAAGAGCATCGTCAACAGCCGGGCACTCTCTGGAGCCGAGAACCCAATGATCCATCGAGTGAACGACTCGCTCACGTTCAGGTACGGCCGTCCGGTCACCGGGTGGTGCGACACCACGGGATGCACGGCGGTGCCGGCTCCAACCATCGCCTGCTCGATTCCCGGGATGCCATCTTCGCGATAGGCCGGAGTGCGGAACGCACCCATGTCGTGCACCGCTTCAATCTGTTCGAGGTCACGTCGAAGCCCCGGCTCGATCGAGTCGAGAACCGATCCCATGTTCGCCCAGAGCGTGTCGCCACCGGAGGGCGGAAGCACTTCGGCCTGGACCACGGTGGCGAATGGCGACTCGGCCCGATAGGTCATGTCGGAATGCCATTCCGCCGCATCGGGCTTCTTGTCGCCGCCCCATTCGAGGATGACAACATCAGGATGGTCACTGTGTGTTACATAGCTGTGGTGTGGATCTGGCGACGGCCCGAAGGAGCGGGCAAACGCGGCCAGCTCATCAGCCCCGAGATGTGCATCGCGAATGAACAACACGTGATTCTCCATCAACGCGTTGTAGAGATGATCGCTCAGTTCGCCTTCCGCACCAGCGGCGCAGAAGCTCTTCACATCAAGACCGCTGAGTTGCCCGCCTATGGCAGGAGTCAGCCGGCTGACATGGAACGGGTACTTCATGACTCATCCAATCAGGCCCTTCGGGCCGCGAGAACCGACACCACCAACCCCGCAAGGCTGAGTCCCAGCAGAACAATCACGCTCCGGGTTCGAAGCGCAAAAAGAAGAAAGCCCGTGACAAAGCTGACACCGCCGCTCACGCGGCTCGCCCACGACGCAATGCCAAGACCGGCCGTTTGTATTTCTGGAGCGGCCGCTGTTTTCTCAGCCTGACCGGCAACAACCCACAGGACGACGCCTGTGATCATGAAGACCAGTCCAACCAGCATCGACGCTCCTGCCATGGCGGCAGGCTATCTGCTGTGACTGCTCCGGGGCGCCATGTGCACCTCTGTCGTGGCACCTCTGTTCCGCCTTGGTGCGACAACTCTCGACCGTCCAGCTCTCGACCTCCAGCTGAGTGGCAGCCGCTCCTCGTTGCCGGGACCGTGCCGCTTCTGTGTAACAGGATGGGCGATCTTCTGGATCGCGCTCGACTTCAGCGGTCGCAGGCGAGTCCCTTCATCATGGGAAGTCATGCCCCATCGCAGGTGTCGCACCACAGCGGAACAGGGGAGGCCGGGCGCTGGCACCGGCATTGCGGATGCGCTATCACCGACATTACAGATATGGCGCACGTAAGCTGATCCACGCCACGTGGGCGTCGTGACTGTCGCCCCGACACAATTCAGAAATGCCATGAGGAGCCATGCAGGGATCTGAGAGCGCAGCGTCGCTCCTTCGGGAATCGAGTCACATCGACGAATCGAGACCGCCACACCGCAGATCGCCCCATACCTTGCGCATTTCCGTACTGCTTCGCATAATGCTGGCTCTCCTCCTCGGGTTCAGTGCACTCATGGCATCGACGGTGCCGGCCGCTGCTCAGGATGGCGAACCAGGCGAGTTGGTCTTCAGTTGCCCAGCGGGCTCAGAGATAGAAGGCGAAGGCCGAAACCTCGGCTGTATCGAGATCACGGAGACTCGCATCGATGCGATCACCACATCCAACGGCGTGCTGAGTTGTCGCGATGGTTCCACCGGCTCACCGACCGCAGAGAATCCAACCTGCATATCCGAGGTTCGCAACAGCGTCCGCCCAAACATCACGTGCAATGGCGAGTCGGTCGTTGCCGTTGGCGACGGCGACGACTGCGCGCTCGACAGCGACGCGGACGGGCTCATCGACGGAGAAGACTTCGACCCGTTCGACCCGTCCGTCTCCGAGGCTCCTGCTCCAATCCAGGTGCCAACCGAACCGCCCGCCGATCCGGAGACGACCACTCCTTCGGCAACCGAGCCCCCGGCTGTCGATGGCGATGAAGATGCCGTCACGTCGACCATCGAAGATGATGCTGCAGATACGGCCAACAACGCGCCGGACGACGGCGGATCCAGCCTGGTGCCGATCCTGGTCATCCTCGGCCTGGTTGGTGCCGCAGCTCTGACCTGGGCAACGCTTCGACGACGCGGGGCTGGCAAAGCTCCACCTGTTTCGGATGCAACGCCGGCATCAACAACGCCGGCATCAACAACGCCGGCATCAACAACTCCGGAATCAACAACGCCGGTATCAATGCAGGAACCCGCATCCCCGGATCTGACCGACGCCCCGGGATCATCCCCAGAGCCGGAGGCCCGCCTGGAGAACAGCGATTCGCAAGAGCGCCACGCCACGCCGCAGAGCGGAGATCCCAAACCTGGCGGTACCAAATCTGGCGATACCAAACCTGGCGGTACCAAATCTGGCGATACCAAACCTGGCAAGACCAGGACGGGTAAGGCCAACCCGGCTGGGACCAGAGCTGGCGAGGGCAACGCCGCATCGAGGAAACGTGCAGCGGAGGACGCTCCAGACAAACGGAGCGCTGCAGAAATGGCCGCTCCCAGCGATGATGAAACGGGGACCGATGGCCCGCCGCAATCCGGCAACGCCTGGGATCTGATGACGGGCAACAAGTTGCCACTCCCCGACGAGACGGGCGGTGCAGCCGAAGGTGAGGACACTCGATGACCTCCGCCGATGACGCCCACAATCTCGCTTCGAAGCCAGCCACTCCACACACGCACGCCGCGCACCTTGCTGCAGCTGCCGTGCTGTCCTTCGACGACGCGGCTGACTTTGAACGGGCAGGGCGCGGACTGATTGCTGAGATTCCCGGCGGCGTCATCACCCGTGACGGCCGCCCGGTTTGGGATGTCCACAACCACGACTTTCTTCGCACCGAAGAGCCTGCCCCCAACACCGTGCACCCCGGACTGTGGCGTCAGGGTCGCCTCAACGCAATCCACGGTCTGTTCGAAGTCGCCGACGGCGTGTGGCAGGCGCGCGGCTACGACATTTCGAACATCACGTTCATGGCCGGAGACGACGGCTGGCTGATCATCGACCCACTCACCACCGAGGCCACCGCCCGAGCCTGCCTTGAGCTCGCAAACGCCACGCTCGGCGAGCGGCCGGTCACCTCAGTCATCTACACCCACAGCCACGTCGACCACTTCGGCGGCGTGCACGGTGTTACCTCTCAGGAAGAGGTGGACGCAGGCAATGTCGGAATCGTCGCACCGGAAGGTTTCATTCACGAAGTCGTCAGTGAGAACGCGATCGCCGGCTCCATCATGACGCGCAGAGCCATGTACCAGTTCGGTCCGCTGCTGCCCACAGGCCCCCAGGGCCAGGTGGACGTCGGCCTGGGGCAGGCAATCCCCCTGGGCCAGGCTGGACTCATCGCTCCGACGGAGATCATCAGTGAGACCGGACAGGAGCTGACGCTGTCCGGTATCCCCATTGTCTTCCAGAACACGCCCGACGCAGAAGCACCCGCCGAGATGAACTTTTTCTTCCCGGACAAGCGCCTCTTGTGCATGGCAGAGAACTGCTCCCACACCCTTCATAATCTCTACCCCCTCCGCGGCGCCAAGACCCGCGACGCCCTCGCCTGGAGCAAGTACATTCATGAAGCGCTGACCATGTGGGGTGACAGCAGCGACGTCATGTTCGCCAGTCACCACTGGCCACGGTTCGGCCAGGACGACCTCAAGCACTTCCTTGCGACGCAACGAGACGTGTATCGCTGGATGCATGATCAGACAATGCGACTCGCCAACCACGGTCACGTTCCCACCGAGATTGCCCACGAGCTCACACTGCCGGGCGACTTCGCTGCCTCGCACGTGCAGGGGTACTACGGCACGGTGTCTCACAACGTTCGGTCGGTCTATGACCTGTACCTCGGCTGGTACCACGGCAACCCGGCCCACCTGAATCCGCTGCCTCCCACGGACGCTGGAGCGAAGTACGTTGCTGCGATGGGTGGCGCCCAGCAGGTGCTGCGCACCGCCCGCGAGGCCTTCGACAAGGGTGAGTATCGCTGGGCGACAGAGGTGTTGAACCATCTCGTCTTCAGTGAACCGGACAACCGCGAAGCCCGCGCACTCCAGGCGGACTCCATGGAGCAACTCGGCTACCAGTCCGAATCCGGCACATGGCGAAATGCATACCTCATGGGCGCACAGGAACTTCGGTCTGGCACGCCCAACTTCGGTCGGATGCCCGGCCGCCGCTTTGCCAACGCCGTGCAGGCCGAGAACCTCTTCGACATTATGGGCGTCCGTTTCAACCCGGCCCGTTTCGAGCCGGAAACTGCCAGCTTCAACTGGCACTTCACCGACATTGAAGAACACCATGTCCTCGGTGTGGCCCGGCAGACCATTCATCACTCACCGCACGCCACCGACCATGACGCTCAGACATCCATTTCATTGAGCAGAGAAGACTTCTTCGCCTTGTCCGAAGACCCAGAGGCACGCACTGAACTCGTCGCCAATGGCGCCATCACCATTTCCGGAGATCAGGCCCTGCTCTTCGCATTTCTGGATGCGCTCGATCATTTCGAGACCGCGGCGCTGATCGAACCGTAGGGCGCCCTCGGAGGGGGCGCTCCTTCAGCATGAGCAGCGCTTTACCCCGTCTGGGTCATTTGGACTTGTGACCTACGGCACACCGACGAGCGGACCGAAGACTCGTAGGCTGGTTGTTTGGCGCAGTAAGACCTGACGGTTCGACCGTGCCGCCCAGCAGCCGTGCCCCACAGTGCCTCGCAATCATTGCTGGACGAAGAACCCCGAACCCTCAGGAACTCCCGTCACATGTCACAGACCTCAACGCTGCCTGCCCCTGCGCCGCGCGATGAAACCACAGCAGAGCGCTTCCGGAATGCGTGGCTGTCGAATCCGAAGACAGATCTGATAAGCGGTCTCATTGTTGCTCTGGCACTCATCCCCGAGGCCATCTCGTTCTCCATCATTGCCGGCGTCGATCCGAAGGTCGGACTCTACGCCTCGTTCTCCATTGCGATCATCATTTCGTTCACGGGTGGCCGCTCCGGCATGATCTCGGCGGCGACGGGTGCCATGGCTCTCGTGCTGGTTTCCCTCGTGGAGGATCACGGCCTCGCCTACCTGTTCGCAGCAACAATCCTTGCCGGGGTCCTGCAGGTGCTCTTCGGCTATCTCGGCGTGGGTGAACTGATGCGGTTTGTGCCACGAACGGTGATGGTCGGCTTCGTGAATGCGTTGGCCATCCTCATCTTCCTGGCCCAGGTTCCCCACATCCTCCTCAACGACGGCGTCATGGACAGCTCCCAGCTGCCACTGAACCTGGCGTTCATTGCCATCGGCCTGAGCATCATCTACGGCCTGCCTCGAATCACCTCGGCTGTCCCGTCACCGCTCGTCGCCATCGTCGTGCTTGCCGGTGCGGCCATGGCCATGGATCTGAAACTCCCGACGGTTGGCGACATGGGCGACCTGCCGGATGAACTTCCCGGCTTCAGCCTTCCAGACGTGCCCTTCACGTTCGACACGTTCAAGATCGTTCTTCCTTACTCGATCACCCTCGCGCTGGTGGGACTCCTTGAATCTCTGCTCACCGCCCAACTCCTCGACGATCTCACCGACACCGGTTCCGACAAGAATCAGGAGTCTCGAGGCCAGGGCATAGCGAACATTTTCACCGGCTTCTTCGGCGGCATGGCCGGGTGCGCCATGATTGGCCAGTCGATGATCAACTACCGCACCGGTGGCCGCTCCCGACTATCCACACTTGCCTCGGGCGTCTTCCTCCTCATCCTGATCCTTGCGCTGGGCGATCTCGTCGCTCGCATCCCCATGGCTGCGCTGGTTGCCGTCATGATCATGGTGTCCATTGGAACGTTCAACTGGAACAGCATCAAGATCCCAACGCTCAAAACCACCCCACGGGCCGAAACCGTTGTGATGGTGGCCACTGTCGCCATCGTTGTGCTCACCCATAACCTTGCCTACGGCGTGGGTGCCGGCGTTGTCCTGTCGGCCATCTTCTTCGCTCGTCGCGTGTCCGACATTGTCAAGGTCACCTCCGTAACCGACCCGGACAACGTGGAACGCCTCTACGCCGTCAGTGGCGAACTGTTCTTCGCCTCCACCAGTGACCTCGCCAACCGCTTCGACTACGACGCGGTGAAGGTGTCCCGCGTTGAGATTGACCTGTCCGGGGCTCGGATCTGGGACACCACCGCAGTGGCAGCGCTCGACGCAGTCGTCGCCAAGTTTGCGGATCGCGACATCGAGGCCCATCTGGTAGGACTCAACCGGCACGCCGAACGCCTCCACCAGGACACCACGGGCAAAGTCTCAGCACACTGAGATAACACGCATTGCGGTGCACAAAGGATCGGCCCGCAACCCCGCAGTTTTCGCGCACGTCTGATCGGCCGCCACAACCGGTGTCACATCTGGGGTCAGCCGGATTGGTCAGTGGTTCTCGAAGCGTTGACTGATATGCTCACGATCTTCAAACAATACTGAAGATAGTTTCAGTTATTGAACAGGTGAGGTTCGGGAATGTCGGTAGTGAAGAAGTCGTCACGGTTGATGGTCGGTCTTGGGGGCGCATTGCTAATGGTTCTGCTGCTGACACTGTCGACGACGACGGGCTCCGCAGCAGTTGAGGACGTACCGCCGTCACCGAGTCGCGACGCGCAGGAGAATGTTGCCCCACCGTTGGATACGGCATGGTCCCGAGGGTCTGGAGTCAGCTTGGGCGACCTTGGGGCTGGTCGTCCTGTACCTACGCCGGGCGCCGAAGCGGATGCGGATGCGATGGTTGGTGGTTCGCTTGGCACTGTCAGCGCCCAAGAGGACTTCTGCAAGTCGTCGGACAGTGGGCACGAGCTGGTTGGGGGCGTGTACTACACCGGCCCCCACGGAATGTATGTGCCCTTTGGTAAAGCCTCGGTGGATGAGGTGGTCCTGATCTGGGCGTCGGAGACCGAAGCCGATACCAACAGCACCATCTTCTTAAACACGGACTATCAGAACGTCGCTGAACTTAAGCAGGCCGGCTGGTATCATCAGTTGCCGGAGGATTTCGTTCTGCTGTGTGACAACTTTGACGTAGCAGGCCGGGTGAACTCGACCACTCTCGGAAGCCCCGGGATGGCCGTGAACGAGCCCGTGACCTTTGTTGCAGACACCAGCCAGGCGAATTCCTGTATGGCTCCCATCGAGCTGAACAATGAGTTGTACCTGGATTGGGGAGCGCCATTCTCTTCAGGATTGCCAAACTGGTTTGACACGCCTTCGCAGTACGTGGACCCCAGCTGGGGCGCGACTGTTCGCCAGTGCAAAGGTTGGCTCGCATGGATGGACAAGTCCGAAGTCGAGCCGATGTGGGGCATGGTTCTCGGAGGATCCACCGCCGCCGGCTCCTCCGGCCAGGTGGCGCCAGAGGCCATCGGGCTGCCCAGCGACTGCGTCGATGAAGACACCGCGTTTGCCCTCCAGGACGCCATCTACGACTACGACCTTCGTCTGGCCGGCAACGCTCCCGACTCCACCATGACCTTCTTCTACAACCAGTTGGTGACGTTGATGGAGGAAGCCCACGACCAGATCAGATCGCATCAGCGAGACGAATACGGCGAGGGTTTCTTTGACTGGACCAAAGCCTCTGAGAACGTCCATCAGGTAGACGCCGAGAGAATGCTGGAGGTTGAAAATCTCCTGCCTGAAATGTTCAAACCGTGGGCGATCGTCACGGCCGAACAACACGTGAACCGCAACCTCGGGAAGCACAAGTACCGCGAGTCCGAACCCTTCGACCGATGGGAGGACGGCATCAATTACCTCGCCAACTACCACACCAAGCAGCTTGTGGAAGCGTGTGCCGAGCTGATCTTCGTGCGAGAGATCGATTTCGTGTGGCAGGGGCTTCCGCTCCGGCTGGTCGCGGCCGATGTTGTCCGCAACGGCGAGCGTAAGGAACTGCGCGGTTCACAAGTTCCGTTTCACGAAAGTGCGTTGTTCATCGCTGGTGAGGTGGCGACGGTGCAGCTGCAATTCGAAAACCCGAACAGAGTCGACCTCGAGTTGCCGTCTGACGGGGTGCAGATTGAGGGACTGGCCCGGCTGAACTGTCCTCAGACGCGGTTCTCGGGCTTGGAACGGAAGACGATCAGGTGCACGATCAAGGTTCCCGACAGCGAGGTCCTGGAAATACACAACATCCTGCCGATGACCTGGCAGGTGACGCACGGCGATGCCACGATCGAGCGGTCCGCTGATGTCGCCTTCGTCTACGAAAGCAACACCATATTCCGGATGGAAACTCTCGAGTGGCGCCCGGTTCAAGACTGGTCGCTCTTCGGCGACACCGGCTGGGCAGAGATTTCGCCTGGCGGTTCGATCACCACCTATGCCGGCCAGGACGTTGAGTATCGCAGCAAGGTCGCCATCGACGGGACCTTCAGCGTCGTAGTTTCGGTTGCCTTGACCGCCATTGATCTGGCCAATGGAAACACCCCCCTTGGTGACTGCTCCTTCGGAGTTCTCTTCAGTGAGGAAACGTGTGTCTTCACATCTACGTCGCCGGGTGTTGGCTCGCACTCCCTGGAACTCGTAGGCGCTCGATTGGACGTGCCGTTCGCAACGCTCAACTTCGTGCATCATGTCGTCGACGATGCCCCAGCTGATGCTCTTGAAATTGTTTCCGTCGAGGTGGCGCCCGCGAAGTATCCGAAGGTGACTTTCGGTGCAAACACCCCGATGGCCGACCGGCACGTGGTGTTCAATGAGCGTCGGTCATCCGTCTACACGGTGACGGTCACCAACTCCGGGCCCGAGGCACCCCTGGGGGTGGTTGATGTGGCCGTCGTCATACCCGAGCCCGTCAATCCCCTCGTCGGCAGGTGTTGGGTGGGCTTTACCGAGCCGGCGCAGACCAAAACCTGCAGCTTCAGCGGTACGGGGTACAACCCGCTCACGGACAGCACCGGGTACGTGCTTGCTACGTATGCAGGCGCGCTCGATTTGGATTTCGGCACGATGCCCGACGGTGTTGAACTGCCGTCGTCGGTGGCGCGACTGCCATTCACGGTTCACATGCCATCCCCAGATGCCGAGCTGGTCTCCGTTGAGTATCGGGCCGGCTTGAAAGGCGAGCCGGTGATCGTGGGCCGTGGTGACCGACTGCTGGTTCCGAACGACGCTCCCGATGGCGGTCACTGGCTGCTGCTCCAGGTGGCGAACAACGAACCCTCAGTGAGATTCCCGCTGGTGGGTATAAAGGACGCGGGTCACCGTTGTCGCGATCTGTTCTGGACGGGTAGGCCCACAGAGTCGTGCGGGTTCCGCATAGGCAATCCCAACCAGGGCCCGATTGAGCTGTACTTGTGGCCACGACCCACCGGCCCGTACCCGATCGGGTGGTTCAAAGGGGTGCAGGGTGAAGAGATGACCCGCGAGCGGGCGTTCCTCGTTGATGCCGAGGGCAACGAAGTCGAACTTGGCGGGAACCCGACTCCGGCCGGGATCTATTCGCTGGCCACCGAGTACCGGCCGAACTACATCATGAAAGGCATTTCTGGTGCCACGTGCACCGTCGCTGGCGAGCTGGTTGATTCAGAGACCTGGGTGAACCCAACTGACATCGTGCGGTGTCAAAGTCCAAGCCGGAATTACGCCGCGGGTACGTCGGTGGCCACTCAGAACCTGGTCTTGACGCTCGGAGCAGAGACTGCTTCGTTCTCTACGAGAGCCATCATCCGGGTAGAAGCGGCGCTCGACCCGCCAGCCTTGAGCATCGAGCCGGCACAGGTCTTTGCCACAAGATCCTCAACCGAGTACGTCGTCAACGCTGATGGCGTGGTGTTCGTTCCGGCCGAGCGGGTGTACTACGCGCTGGTGAATGTGGCAATGCCTGCCAATCAGGCCGAGCCTTTGCAGCTCTCGGTTTCGGTGAACAACGTCACCCTGCCCTGTGGCGATCGACGCAACAACGTCAACTCGCCGGTGCTTGAACCGGGCGAGACTGTTCGTTGTGGGTTCTACACCCTGGCGTCCAATCAGACCTCGGTTGAGGCCATCGTGACCGGAACCCGCGCTTCTGATGGAGCGAAGGTGACCGTTGCGACCACGTTCACCTTCGTCGTTGGCGAGGACCCGGCGGCGCCGGTTGTCGCCGCAACGATTGACTACCCCGCCGATGGGGCGACAATCAATGTTGGTGAGAACCCGTTGGGGTACACCGGGCGGCGCACCCAATCGACACCTGATCCAACGCAGGGAACCGGCACTGGCTCGTTCTTTGTTGGTGGCACGTTTGCGGGCGGCGACGGCTCGCTGTCGTTCGCGGTGGACGACGCCACATTCGTAGACGAAGTTGTCGATCAGTCCGCAGGAACATGGTCGGCGGAAGTCCTCCCCAACGAAGGCGTGACTGAGGTTTCGGTCTCGGTTTCGCATACGGCCCCCGACGGTGGCCCGGTGGCTTCCGATGCGATCGTCGTGTCGGTCATCCCGGCCGAAACAGGTCACACCATCTACAACTCGGCGGTCCTGCCGCTGAGTTCCTCGGGCATCGCCGTGGAGAACCCACCGGCTCAACTCTTCAACGAAGCCAATCCGTCGGCGGGAGTTCAGCTCACACTGGCGGCCGGACGTGCCGGTTTGGGTGATGTCACCGTGGGCCGGATTCTGGTTGCTCCGCACGGCTGGTCCGGGCTGAACTACGGCCTCGCTCACCGGGTCATCGCGGTTGCCGGGAACCAGGTCACCGTGGTTCCGGCGACCTTTGAACAGATGTTCCGGCAGCTCGACTTTGATGCTGGTCTGCCAACGGTCAGCAACGTTCAGCCTCATCAGAACTTTGTTGCCGCTCCCGATGGCGCAACCATTGGAGTGACTGAAGATTCAACCATCTGCGTCGCCGGCGAAGACCCACAAACCTGTCAGCAGGTCGAGAGTTGCGAGGTGGAGTTGTGCGTTCCTGCGGACCCTGCCGGCGCACCCGTGTATGTCGAAGGTTCCCCGGTGCAAACCGAGCCGAGCGGATCGATCGTCCCTCGGGACGTCGCACCGGCGGCCGCGCTCAACGTGTTGGATGGATCATCCTCGATCGGAATTGAACTCAAAGGGGAACATGCCGGCGTCGGGGCAGAGTTGAACACCACCTGGAACCTCGATCACGAGTTCGAACTCAAGATTTCAAATCTCTGGGATCCCACACTCGAGCGCTTCGCCACCGGTTTTCGTGGCGATGGACAAATCGAAGCGAAAGCGTGGGCCCAGTTCGCCGCCAACTTTGAGAGCAAGCCGCGCAAGCCGCTGTTCGAGATCGAGCGGCCATTCATGATCTACCTCATTCCTGTGACGGTTGAGGGATCGTTCCGGCCGTTCTACAACGCATCGATTGATGGTCGGGTCGAGGCAGTGGCCGCAATCACGATGACATCTGAAACCCGCATGGAATGGGCTGACGGCGTGTGGATCGAAGAACCCAAAGACGGCACGCTCGACATCGATGGGACCTTCCAGTCCTTTGCCACGATTGACGGTTCGCTCACGGTGGGCGGCGTCTTCGGACTGAACGCGATGCTCGCCGATGCCATTGGCGTGGGCGTCGACATCATCCCATCACTGACATTCGAAACCGGAGCGCAGGCTTCGGCGGGGGTAACCGCTGACATCTACACCGAAGCAGTGGCCAACGCTGCCACCTGGGAGTTCGCAAACTCCGCCTACTTTGACGTCACCCGCAACGTGACCGTCGAACCGAAGCTGAAGGTACAGATTCCCTTGTTCGACACGCCACTCGGCGACATCGGTGCACCCGTGGCCAACGAAGAACTTGGTTTGTTCTCCGGCGGTTCGCTCGCGACCACCGCAGAGATGGCAGCAAAGCTGGTCGCTGACCCCAAGGTCCAACTCACCACAGCCGAAGCGGGCGTCGTGGCAGCAAAGTGTGTCCTGCTCGTGTACCGCGCCGCCCAGAACCCCCAGTACTCGGGCATCGACTCCGTGTTCGCGCCGAACCAGAAGCACTGGTGCAACACCGTCCCGGTGTACCTGCCCGGATACCGGGTGGACGAACCGCAACTGCTGCACCAGGCATCACTGTTCCGGTCAGTTGCCATCTCGGCATTCCCGGCCTGGACCGTCCAGGCCCGCGCCTGGGACTCGTCGAGCGGCGGTGGACACAGCCGAGCATGGCTCACCAACCGGGACCTCGCATTTCAAGGGCCAACCGCAGCGAACGGTGACCTGAGCCCCTGGTTCACCGCATTGGGAGTCGCCAACCGGCCCGCCCCGAACCACAGCTGGACCGGCGGATGCACCGCCGTACGAGCCGAAGGAACCAACTGTGATGAGTTCCCCAACTCAGCAACCGTGAACGGCGGAGACCGCGACGGCGCGGCCGGCAATATCCGACCGTTGACCGTGATGTTGGAGGCGTCATCGAACCAGAGTGAAGGCGGATCGCTTGGTCAACTCTTCACCCAATGCGGACTGACCAAACAGAACGCGGTCCCCGTTTCCGACGTGGCGAACCTGCCCTATCCCATGACCCACGATGGCGTGCAATGGGACGAGAACATGTTCCTGGTGGTTCCAACGCCGGAGCTGGTCTACGACGTCAACGGCAACGTACGGGTCCCCGATCCGTCGGTGTACAAGTCAACCCGCCTATGCAACTGAGACCCATCGACGTCATACCAGTACAAGAGCTGCGGCCCCGTTTTGCTGCAGAAGACCCTCAGCGAGGTCATCCATCTGCGAGTTCTTGCATGGTTGCCATGACTGGGCCAGCTCGCCCCATCCTCTGCGCGGTGTCAGACACACCGTTACAAGTTTGCAGCAGCTCGTGACCTACGCTGGCGCCATGACTGACAACATTGCGAACACCGAGAACGGTCGTCTTCTGGGCGACTACGAACCCAGCACCTGGGAGTGGGTCCGCGATCAGGTGGAAACCTACGAAGCCTCCAATGGAGCCGAGGCCAACACGCTGCGCGACTCGGGCATCCCGATCATCGTGTTCACCACCCGGGGCCGCAAGTCCGGCAAGCTGCGCAAGGTGCCACTGATGCGCGTGGAGCACAACGGCGACTACGCACTCATCGCTTCCAAAGGTGGAGCCCCCGAACATCCGGGCTGGTTCCACAACCTGATGGCTGACGCCGTCATCAGCATGCAGGACGGCCCTGAGCCATTCCTCGCACGGGCCGAACAGGTTTTCGGCGAGGAACGCCAGCAATGGTGGGACCGAGGTGTGGAGGTTTTCCCCACCTATGCCGAGTATGCGGAAAAGACTGACCGAGAAATTCCGGTCTTTGTTACACGGCGACTCTGAGTATCAGGCGCTGGGATAAATCATGGCGCCGTCGAGCTTGATGATGGCGCCAGAGGTGAAGCTGCTCGCGTCGCTGGCCAGATACACCGCGGCTCCCACGATCTCATCGGCGTTGCCAGCCCGACCGAGCGGGATGGTTTCGGTAAACCGTTCGAGGACGTTGCCTGACCATGCCTTCGAGATGTCGGTGAGGAACGGCCCTGGCATGAGACAGTTCACGCGCACCTTCGGCGCATACTCTCGGGCGAACGACTTTGTCAGGGCCTGCACACCAGCCTTTGCTGCACCGTAGGGCGCCTCGTGCGGCGACGGCTCCGCGGCAGCGACCGAACTCACATTGACTACCGATCCCCCGTTGCCCTTTGCCATGCGTGAGCCCAAAGCTGCCGTCAACCGGAACGGCCCGTGCAGGTTCACCTCCATCACCTTTCTGAAAAGTTCCTCGCTGACCTCCTCAAGCGACGGGTACAGCGGCGACATGCCGGCGTTGTTCACCAGAATGTCGCACTGGCCAAATTCGTCATAGACAAGCTCAGTGAGCATGTCGCTGTCGGCCCATTTGCCGGCATGAAACGCCACGGGCACGGCCTTGCGTCCAGTGGCTGAGCGCACCTCCTCAGCCAGCGCTTCACACGCATCAATCTTGCGACTGGCAATCACCACGTCCGCTCCCAGCCGGGCGAAGGCAAGCACCATTTCACGGCCCAGCCCCCTACTCCCGCCGGTCACCACCGCCACCTTGTTCGACAGGTCCATGAGTTTGTCTTCGGGATTCGTCATCGGAGAGAACCTAGTAGGGACACGATGGGCGCCGGGCGAGGCACGGTCTGCGAGACTGCTGGCATGAAAATTCTGCCTCCACCGGTCTCGTTGGCCCAGCTGCCAACCCCGCTTGAGTTCGCGCCACGGCTCACCCAGGCCTGGGGCGGCCCGCAGATCTGGATCAAGCGCGATGACCTGACGGGCTTTGGCCTCTCGGGCAACAAGGTGCGCAAGCTCGAGTTGCACTTCGCCGCCGCAGACGATGCCGACACGCACACGATGATGACGTGCGGTGCGGTGCAGTCAAACCACTGTCGAGCAACCGCTATCGCGTCAGCCCGACTCGGCAAACGGTGCATCCTTTTCCTCAGATCCGGTGATGGCAAGCCGCCGGCGGACGTCTCGGGAAATCATCTGCTCCAACGCCTCGCTGGAGCAGAAGTTCACTTCATCACGCCCAAGCAGTACGCCGACCGGGACGCAGTCATGGAAGCAGCCGCTGCCGAGTTGACCGCAAGCGGCGAGAAGGTTTGGATTCTGCCGGAAGGCGCATCTGATGAGTTGGGCATGCGGGCCTTTGAGAGCGCCTTCGCTGAGACCGCCGCACAGATCACTGCCCAGATCGGCTCAGCAACCACGATCTGGCACGCCGCATCTTCTGCTGGCACCACCGCGGGGTTGGCCGTTGGTGCTGCTCGACGACGGGTCTCGCATCCCAGCGAGCCACCCCATGTCATTGTCGGTGCGTCCGTTGGCGATGACTCCGCCTACCTTGCCGGCCGAGTCAGATCGCTACTCGACATCTGGAACGAGGGCTCAGCGCCGTTCGAGGTCATCGACGAGTACATCGGTGGCGGATACGGCAGAACCACCGACGAAGAACTGGCCGTGCAGGTGGAAGGTTCACGTCTGACCGGCTTGATCTGGGACCCGACCTACACCGGCAAGGCCCTGTACGCCCTGCACGAGGAGATAAGGCGAGGACGCTTCACCAGCCAGGATCACGTCGTGTTCTGGCACACCGGTGGTGGCTTCGCTGCATTCGCCCACGACTTCGGAGGTGTCCTCGGATGAGCGACCCACATGATCGTCCAGAACCGGTGTTGTATGAGGTGCGAGATCGCATCGCCATCCTCACGTTGAATCGTCCGCACCGGCGCAACGCCTGGACGGGGCGCATGCATTCGACCTATCGGCGGCTGTTGGCCGAGGCCGAGACCGACCCGAACGTGCGAGCGGTGATCGTGACAGGCGCGCAGACAGCGTTCTGCGTTGGTGGCGACATGACGGCGCTCGAGGGTCACGTCGACAAAGGTGGGTACGACAGCGGTTTGATCGAAGCACCCGCGATGCCCGGCGCTGGCGTGGACGATCGCTTCGAAGCAGACTTCGCGTACCACTTTGCAATGAGCAAGCCGGTTATCGCCGCCATCAATGGCGCCGCTGCCGGAGTTGGGCTGGTACTCCCCTGCTTTGCTGATGTCCGGTTTGGCGTCCGGGGAGCGAAACTGACCACCGCCCATGGCCCAATCGGACTTCCCGCCGAATACGGATTGTCGTGGATCCTCCCTCGACTGATTGGGGCCTCTCGCGCAGCGGAACTGTTGTTGACCAGTCGGGTGTTCATGACCGAGGAAGCTCATGACATCGGCCTGGTGCATTCGCTGCACGATCCCGACGAACTACTCCCAGCGACGTTCGACTATGCCCGGTCACTCATCGCTTCAAACGCCGCGCAGTCGCTCGCTGCTGCGAAGCACCAGATCTACGCGGACCTGCACGACAGCGTCCGGGACTCGGTGGAACGGGCCCAGGAATTGTTGGACACCCTCACCACGACCGACGCATTCGCTCATGGCATTGCGTCGCTCGTCGGTAAGCAACCACCCCGGTTCGACCTGCTCGACGAAAGTTGATTCCGCAGCGGTTAAGAAAACGTTGGTATCACAACGATCATTCGGGTTTTCGGCCTCACTGTCACACCCCGTGGTCACTATGTTGATCATGACCAACGCAACTGTTCTCGCCGCCACCACCACCACCACCACCACCGCCAGAACGTCGGCCTTTACAGCTGACCGCCGGGTGACCCGCTCTGCTGCTCCGCAGGTGGCTTCGGGCCCGGAGCTCTTCTGGCACGACTTCTGCGAAGCGTGCTCCACCCCGCACAACCACGGTCAACGCTGGTGTGTCAACTGCGACTGGGACGGCTGAGTGCCCGAAGAGTGCTACAGGGTCCTCCAGTAGGCATTCGTGCGTCCGTACACTGGTCTGATGCAACGAGACTCCTCGCCCTTCGCGCGCTCCTTGTTCCCCGCAACCGTGGCTGCGCTGTGCATCGGCCTGCTGGTTTTGGCGCTCCTCGCTCTGCCCGGACGGGGCGCTGACGATCTGGCAGAGTCCGTTTCACTTGAGGTCGTCGCAGCACCCGCAACCAACGCGCTCGCCGACCTGCCGGACCAGGCATCAGCAACCGAAGATGTATCAGCTGCTCCGACGGCCGTTCCCACTCCCACGCCACTGCCAGTGATCGACGGCGCCAATCTGGCGGTGCTGGACCAGACAGCCCCGACAGAGGTACCAGCCGAGACGACAGAGGTGCCCACCTCCGAGCCGACCGCCACGCCGGCGCCTCCCGGCACAGCAACTGCGACGCCCGAGCCCACCGCCACTGCCGAAGCAACCGCAACTGCGGAACCAGTCGCCACCGAAGAACCAGTCGCCACCGAAGAACCAGTCGCCACCGAAGAACCTAGAGCAACCACAGAACCCGAAGCAACGACTGAGCCGGTGGCAACGACGGAACCAGTCGCCACCACCGAGCCGGTTGCAACCAGCGAGACCGTCACGACAACAGACCCCGTGGTCACGGAAGGCTCCACTTCATCGGACCAACAGTTCGAAGATGTGTCCGACCTGTTCGTGGAACCGTCGGAGACCAACACAACCACGACTTCCACCACAGCAGCGCCGGGAACGTCGGCTCCGGTGCCGGCCGAGCTGCCCGGATTCTCCTCCGGGGGGAGCTTTACGCACGTATTGCAGGCAAAGCCCGGCACGACGCGCGCCGTGATCTACGACGAGCCCGGTGGCCAACAGCTCCAGGTCACCTACGAGTACCTCGATGGATCCGTTGTGCGCAACGACCTGGTGAACCCCACGTTCAACGGCAACACCCTTTCGCTGCGGGTCATTCGAGGCGTTCCCGGCGAGGCGTGGGCCCAGGTCGAGTTGCCCACCCGTCCCAACGGTCAGACCGGGTGGATTCAAACCGAGGCCTACAACTGGTCGAATTCCGACTACAAGGTTCGCATCAACGTCTCGAACAACACCGTCACCATCTGGAACGGCGACAGCGTCGTGCTCGAAAGCTCAGCTGTCACCGGAGCTCCGGCGTCTCCCACGCCCGTGCTCACCGGCTACGTCGACGAAATTGTCACGTCCGGTATCGCACCCTGGTTCGGGTCCGGAATCGTCAGCCTCGGAGTCTTCTCGAACTCCCTGAACACCTTCGGAGCGAACGGCGAGGCGCCAAAGATTGCGCTGCATGGAACCGACCAACCCCAGCTCATGGGGCAGTACGCATCGAACGGCTGCATTCGCGTGCCGAACGACATCATTCAGCAGGTCATCTCCACCGTCCCCATTGGTTCCCTCGTCGAGATCGTCAACTAGCCAAACGGGCAGCCGGCAACTCGATAGGTTGGCCGGATGAGCAACCCAACTGCAAACGACCCGATGGTGGTCGAAGTGACCCGCGGCCCCTTCGTCGAATCGACCCATCTCGTCGATGCAGTCGTCGTGGATGAGAACGGGCCGGTGCACGGCTGGGGCAACATCGAACGCCTCACGATGCCCCGCTCGGCCATCAAGTCAACCCAGGTGCTGCCACTCATCGCAAGCGGTGCAGCCGACGCCTTCGCGGTGACCGACGACGAGGTTGCCCTTGGCGCATCAAGTCACAACGCAGAGCCGCGCCATATTGAACTGGTGCGTTCCTGGCTGCAGCGAATCGGGCTGGATGAAGACGCGCTGGAATGCGGGCCGTCTGATCCCATCAGCCTTGACGCCGCGCGGGACGTGTGGGCCACTGGTCAGGCTCCCGGCCGCATTCACAACTGCTGCTCGGGCAAACACAGCGGCTTTCTCACATTGGCGCGCCACCTCGGTATCGACCACGCCGGCTACCTCGACCCCGACCATCCGATCCAACACATCATCCGTAAGGCACAACAGGATGTGACAGGCGTGGATCTGAGCACACAGACCCCGGTGATCGACGGCTGCGGCATTCCCGTCTACCAGTTTCCTCTCATCGCGCTCGCTCACGCAATGCGCCAGATCGCCCGTCCCGAGACCGGACCCAGGGAACTCTGCGGCGCAATGGCCCGGGTCAACGACGCGCTGCCCGATCGGTCGTTCCTCGTGAGCGGCACCGGGCGAGCAGAGTTCGTTCTCTCCGGGCACGCCTCCGAGCCCATGATCCTCAAGGGAGGGGCCGAAGGCGTCTTCATGGGAGGTCTGCCCGAGCGCGGTCTCGGTCTCGCTCTCAAAGCCCACGATGGAAACGCTCGCGCTGCCGATCAGGCGCTGTCCGCCATCCTCCACACACTTGGCGTCATCCCAACCCAGGTCGAGGTTGGCGGCGGTCTCAAAAACTGCGCGGGCACACCCGTCGGCTCCATCCGCGTCAACCTTTAGTTGGAGCCCACGTGTCAGGCAATGCTCCCCTGGTGTTCCGAGCACCCCAGGCACTGAACGATGGGGGAAAGTTCAGTGGCGAGCCTTGGAGTTGCGGACTCATCGAACGACGGTCACGCTGTGAGTCCCAGTCGAACGCGGTATGAGACCACCAGTGCCCGGCTCGTGTGACAGCCGTACGCTGGAGGAATGGGACTCAAAGATCGACTCATGGGAGCGGTTGCGGGCCGCGCAGGCACGCCCTTCTCCGGCACACCCTTCACCCCTGGCGGGTCCAGGGCCACCAGTCTGAATGAACCGGCTCTGGTTTTTCGACCCGGCCTGGATTCGTCGCAGGCTCGATGGACAGTTCCTGTCCTTGAGATTGCGTACTACCCCCTCGCCGGCGACCGTATAGACAAGCGCGTTACGGGCGATGTCGACGCACCCCTCGCCGATATCCAACGCCACGTTCAGGTCACGTCTGATCAGGTGCATATGGCACTCGAGGCCGGCTCTGCCCGGCACCGGTACAAGGACGCCAACAGTCAGCCCGCAATCCGCTACGAGACGGTCGACCGTCTCGAATTCCACCAACCCATCCCCACTTGGAACAAGCCAGGACACAAGGTTCCAATGGCCGACTACAACGCGGTCATGGCGCAGATTGACATCGAGCAATGGGTTGGCCGTGGCGTCAAACAGGTATGGATCTGGGCATACCACGGTGGTGTGATCGACATGTGGGAGTCAAACATGGCCGGGCCCCATGGAGATATTTCCAACAGCGACCGTGACCCCCACGACCTGCCGGTACTCGACCAGACGTACACCGTCTACCACTACAACTACGGCCGTGGCCCGTCTGAAGCTGTCGAAGATCACATGCACCAGATCGAAGCGCTTCTTCGCACGCTTGACCATGAGCTGTTCTGGGACAAGTACGTCGGCAAGACCGGAGAGGGTCGCTGCGGCTGGGCGCACTACCCACCCAATGGCGTACGCGACTACGACTGGCAGAACACCTCGCCGGTGCTGACAGACATTGAGGACTGGCGTCCCGAGGGTGGAGAGCGGGTCCGTATGGACAGTCGCCGTTGGAATCGCGACTCGCTCACCTGGTTCGTGTACTGGATGCAGAATCTCCCCAGTGCGAACAACGGACTGAGCTACCGAGGGCGTCCCATTTCAGACTGGTGGCACTTTGTCGCCGACCTTGACGATGCACTCGCCCGAGGCATGACGCTCTGAGCTGACCCACGCAATCGACAGACTGGGCGATCACAACCGGCGGAGCCGCACTTCCTCAACGGCGTGGTTGGCACCCTTGCGCAGGATCACGTCGCCCCGGGCGCGAGTTGGCTCGATGTTCTCGACAAGGTTCGGTCCATTGATGCTGTCCCAAATTCCTGTTGCCGTAGCGACAGCTTCTTGGTCACTGAGCTTTGCGTACCGGCTGAAGAAGGACGTCGGGTCCGAGAAGGCCGTCGAGCGGAGCGCCAGAAAGCGCTGCACGTACCACTCCCGGATCACACTCTCGTCGGCATCCACGTACACGCGCAGATCGAAGAAATCGCTCACGAAAGGGCCGGGGCCGGGACCCGTCTGCAACACATTCAGCCCTTCGACAATCACGATGTCCGGCGAGCTGATGTGGGTGTACACCTCAGGCATGACGTCATAGACCAGGTGCGAGTACTGCGGTACCGCAACCGAGTAGCCCGACTTGAGCATGGCGACGCACTCAAGCAGGGCTCGAACGTTGTAGGACTCGGGGAAACCCTTGCGCTGCATGAGACCGTGCTCTTCGAGGTGCGCATTGGGGTACAGAAAGCCGTCGGTGGTGATCAGTTCAACCTGAGGAGTGTTGGGCCAGCGCGACAAAAGGGCCTGCAGTACTCGTGCCGTCGTGCTCTTTCCTACGGCGACGCTCCCAGCCAATCCGATGATGTACGGCACTCTCTCCGGCAGGGTGCCAAGGAAGGTGTCGGTAGCCCGAGACAATTCCTGCACCGCCCCGACGTACAAGTTCAGCAGGCGGGACAGCGGCAGATAGATCCTCGTGACTTCATCGAGCGAAAGATCCTCGTTGATGCCGCGTAACCGCTCAACATCAAGCTCGGTCAGTGTGAGCGGGGTGTTGGCTCTCAGGTCAGCCCAACTGTCCGCGTCAAACACTTCGTAGGGGTCAGCGACGTCCAACTTCTTTTCCTCAGGCACGGGCAAAGGGTAGACGAGATTGAGGTTCGTGGGTTCCGGGGCGCTAGCGTTTCCAACGCTATGGCTACTCGAATTGATTTGGAACTCACCAGCTCCCGCGACGACGGAACCTGGACCTGGCGCGCTGCAGGCGCGAAGCAGCCGAAGGGCGTGGTCGACGCATCGCTGCTGCCCGATGGCTCAAAGGTTGGAGACGTGCTCAAGGCGGATGCCGATTACCTGATGGGCGACATTGAGATCCTCAGCGTTCAGGCCAGAAAGGGGCCCCGGGGCGCCAAAGCTGAAACGCTCGAGATTCTGGGTAGCGGTAAAAAGGAAGAACTCGTTACAACGAAGCTCTACAAGGGTTCCAAGGGTCGAGGAGGCCGAGACGGCGGCCGTGGTCGCGATGGCGGCGGCGGACGCGGACGAGACGGGGGTCGCGGCGGGCGAGATGGCGGCGGCCGTGGACGAGACGGTGGGGGTCGCGATGGTGGCCGTGGACGCGGTGACAACCGCCGACAGCAGGCACCGCGCCTGCGTCCGGCGAACGTGCATCGTCAGGCCTGGATCGAAAGCTGCAGTGATGTGCAGCGCCCCATTGCTGAACAGCTTATGGAGGGAGGCGTTCCATCGGTCCGCTCCGCCATTCAGCGCCAGAACGAGAACGCGAAGGCGGAAGGCAAGCCCGAGATCAACGGTAATGCTCTTCTGGCAATGGCCGAGAGTCTTGCTCCGGGTCTCAAGACCGCCGAATGGCGTGACCGCGCCGAAGCAGCCATCGCTGGCGCAGACAAGCTCGACATCCGTGATCTGCGCTCGGTTGTCGCCAGCGCAGAGGCCGGCGCCCGCGACCCCGAGTCTCGCGGTATGGCCGACACGCTGCGCACGAAGATCTCAAGCCGCGTTGACCGCGAGCACGCAGCGTGGCTTGCAGATATCCAGACGGCTATCACCGATGGGCGCGTTGTTCGGGCTCTGCGTTCGAGCGCCCGTCCGGCCAAGCCCGGCACCCCGATGCCGAAGGAGCTTGCTGAGAAGTTGGTCACCGCTGCCGGCGAAGCGCTCTCCGAAGAAGAAGAGCCAAGCCGATGGGCGACTGTGCTCGACGCCGTGGCTTTCTCGCCCGTCCGGGAGTTCGTCACACCCGCCGGTGTCCCCGACCTTGAAGATCGCGAACTCGTGAGTGCGGTCAAAAAACTCTCGAACCGTGTCCCCCAGATAGCGGCGCTGTTCGGCATCGAGCCCAAACCGGAGACTCGCCGAGCCCGCGGCGGCAAGGGCAAAGGAAAGGGTTCGCAGAGCAGCGACAAGGCCTCTTCCGACCAGGACGCAGCCGATAAGAGCACCTCGGGTAAACGCTCGAATTCGGTCGCGGTCGAAACGCCGTCGGCGAAGACGCAGGACGCTCCTGGCGAGGTTGCTCTCGATGACGCCGCCCATGCTCGCGACGAAGCTCCCACTGAGGGCGCAGCAGCACCTGAGACGGCCGCTGAGACAACGCAAGCTTCACCTGAGTCGCCAGATGCTCAAGACGTTCCAACGGCCGCAACGGCGCCCCCTGAGACTGCTGAGGCAAGCGCCGAAGGGGAATAACCCCCAACTGGCGCAGGTCATCGCTCAGGCGTACAGATCAATGATGCTGTTGTCCGCCATGAACTGCGCCATCCCTGTCACAAGATCAAGCTCGGCAACCGCATCAAGGTCAATCCATGCCGCCTCCAGGGCGTCGGAGCCGGCAACAGGTTCGTGAACGCTATCGATGGTGACGGCGAAGTTCACAATCACAAAGTGCCAGCTTTCACCAACCGAGGCGTCGCCGATACGTTCAACCCAGTCGAGCGGCGCCCCAACCATGACCGACAACCCGGTCTCTTCTCGCACTTCGCGCACAACAGCTTCCGCCATTGTTTCCCCGTGCTCGACCCGGCCACCAGGCAGCGACCAACGACCTCGTCCCGGTTCTCTCCCCCGTCGAATCATCAACAGACGGTGATCCTGCACCGCAACCGCCCCGACGCTCAGCTCAGGCCGAGACTGAGCGGATGTGTCAGCCATCTTCAGGGCTGTCGAGCCCGGTGGACACGCGAAGCAGGCGCGTGACCATCTTGGCCCGTTCGAAGAAGTTTTTCGCGTCTCGATTGCCCGGGTGCACCCACCCTTCGAGGCTGACGCAGTTGCGAGATCGAGCCCACTCCATTGCTGCGTCGAGCATCACCTCACCCACAGCAACGCCCCGGGCATCGGGCATCACGTAGATCTCGCTGAGGTCGCCCACCTTCTCGCCAGTTCGGAGCTCCACCACGATGACGCCGGCGAACGCGACGATCACGTCATCGATCAGCCCGAGGAGGACCAGCTCATCGGGATCCTCAATGGACTGCTGCAACGCCGCCGAGTCCATATCTGGTCGCGCTTCACGATCAAGGTAGGCAGGACCCCCCTTGATTTCGCGCACCTCGGCTCGGGCCATCGCAGCCAGAGCCTCGAGTTCGGGGAGATCTTCAATGACGGCCGGTCGCGTGGACTCTTCCATTGCCGACTCAGGCCTTCAGCATCTGGTTGACGCGGTTCAGGACGGTCACTCGGCCACGATTTGCCGCTTCATACGTTCGAACTACTTCGAGGTCAGTCCCCGTCAGCTGACCAAGTGAACCGATGATGTCACGGGCCGACATCGAATCGTAGTTCTGTATGATCTCACGAAGCGGACGCACCGCCACCGGCTCCGCATCTGGCTTCGTGGCGGGAGTTTTCCCGGCCGCCGCCTTCTTTGCCGGATCCTTCTTGGCAGCCGCCTTCTTGCCAGCCGTCTTCTTGCCAGCCGTGTTCTTAGCAGCCGTGTTCCTGGCAGCCGTCTTCTTGGTGGCGGTCCGGGGAGCAGCGTCCTTCTTCGAGGTTGGTTTTTCGGCGGCGGCCGTCGGAGCGGCCTTCTTCTTCGCCGTAGCCTTCTTCGGTTTGGCCTTTGGTTTGGCCGTGTCCGGCTCTTCTTTCGCTGCGGTTTTCGGAGCGGCCTTCTTCGTGGCGGCACTCTCTGACGCAGCCTTCTTCGGCTGAGGCGGCTGCGTGGCGGACTTTGTCGCCATCTGTCCGACGCTGCGAGCGAAGTTGACCTGCCTGCGACCACGCTCAGCCAAACCGGGTAGCAGGTTTCGAAGCTCGAGAGCAAGACCGATCGGGGCGAAGACCAACAGGTCCATCACGTCATCGATTGGATCGCGCTCTTCGTCGTTGGGCTTGTCTGCGCTGTCGTTGTTCACACTGCAGAGGGTACGCGCTTTGTGGCCAACGCGGGCACCCAGCCCAGCTCCTGGGTTCAGCGCTCTGCGCCGCAGTGCGGGCAGGTGTCAGCGCCTGTGGCAGACTTCGTGACGATCAAAAAGCAGGACATACACGTCCATTCGCCGTCCTGTTTCGGGAGAACATCGGAGTCAGCCGCGCTCTTCGCCTTGTCCTTCACCTTCTCCTTGGTGACGGCAATCACCTTGTCGGTGTCGTCCTCCTCATCCTCGTCATCGTCGTCGTCGGCCGAGAGCCGATCACGCAGGATGGTGTCGAGATCTTCCTCGACGTCGTCGGGGTCCGGCTCATCTTCGTCATCGTCGTCGTCGCCCTTCTTCGGGGCGGGCGTTTCGTCATCTTCGTCTTCGTCGTCGTCGTCGCCATCCTCGGCAACAGCGTCAAGAGCATCACCGTCGAGGACCTCGTCGTCATCGAGGTCGTCGACTTCGACCTCGGTGAGGTCTTCGATATCTTCTTCGTCAAATACTTCGTCTGCGTCGGCCATGTCTCCGGTTCCAGCTTCTGCCGTGTCAGGCGGACTATAGACACTCCTAGGGGGTTAGGTGTGGCTTTGCTGGTCAATGTTGGATCGGACCCTACACGAACTCGTTGAGCGGATACGTCACCGAGGAAGCGAGCCGTCCTCAAACTGCTCCTTGAACCGAAGCACACTGGCCACATAGTCCGTTGTCTCGCCGTAGAAGCCACGACTCCGGACTGAGCCAATGCCCTGGTAATACGAACCAAGGGCGTTCTCCACGTCGCCGTTCCATTCCTCCAGCAGATAGTCGAGGTACCGGGACATCATTCGAATGTTGTCTTCGGAATCCCACGGATCCAGGCCATTCACGCCAATGAGACGATCCTCGATGAAGCCGTGTGTACCCGGCATGATCTGGCCAATACCCATTGCACCAACCGATGACACAGCGTCTTCTTGCCAGCGCGACTCCTGCCAACCGACTGCCTTGACCAGCATTGGATCGATCTCGTTCGCTTCGGCCCACCCCTCGAACTGTGCTGTCAGCCGCTCGGTCTCGTTGCGAGGGATCACGTTCGGGACCTTCAGACTGTCACCAACCCGGATGAGGTCGGGGTTCGCCAACTCATTTGCCTTCATGATCGTCGCAACTGCCACGTCATACTGGTCAGCGATTGAGCTCAGAGCTTCACCGGAACGGACCTCGTGCGTCACCGTGATGGTGGTCTCATCGCCCTTGTCGACTCCGACTGCAGGAATCTCGAGCATGTCGCCCATCCGAATCAGATTGGCGTTGGAGATGTCGTTGAGGTCGAGAATCGCCTGCATCGACACGTCATAGGTTTCGGCGATTACACCGAGCGCCTCGCCATCAAGTACCTCATGCTCAACCGTCGGACCCTCATAAGGCGGATCTGGGATTATCAGAACATCGCCCGGGCGCAGAGTTGGGCGCTCAAGATCGTTCCACTCACGCAGGTCATTGACGGTCACATCATGAGCGTCGGCGATGGACCAAAGTGAATCGCCGGGCTGAACCTCGTACTCAGCAGCATCGGCAGGGTCTGACACCACGATCATCGTGATCAGCAGGCCCGCAACCACAGCGACGGCAACCAGTGCAGCGATCATCGGTGACGTGGAGCGCTCGTGAAAGAGTGAGCGGACGGTTTGATGCTGAACATCAAACCGTCCGTTCAAGGCTGGACGGCGCCCCCCGCTCCGGAAAGGATCATCCGAAGCGGCGTCGGTTGGGGACTGCCGACACGATCCAGCATCACTGAAGAAGAAAGCAAAAGCGCTGTCTGGACTGCCCGCGTGCCCATCAACATACCCCCCAGAACTCACACCGTCAACATGCAGTTCACCTTGCACCTCAGGCTCACCTTGCACCTCAGGCCCAGAACCCTCAATGTCAACATGAGCACCATTGTTAACAGCGCCGCCCGTGCCATTTGTTCGAGTGCGGTCGAAGACAGGACGCGACCTGGTCTGGCTTCGGGGACTGTCCGGGCGGTCAGAGGACACCTCACCAAGACAACGGAGCTGCTCGGTGGCTGCTGGTGTGGCCTGCATACGACGCAGCTCCTCGGCATTGTCGGCTTTGACCTCCGCGACCAGTCGGCGCAGTCGGTCATCGACGCTCTCATTGGCACGCCGGACCGGCACCGTCCTGGTCGAACCGGTCGTCATATGCTGACGGTTGACAGGAACATCATCTGCCTCAAGGCCCACTTCAGCCCGAGGACGCACAGCGTCGCTCATTCACATCTCCATCCCGTGCCACACGAACAACGTGGGCATCCCTGGTAACACACTCCGAGACGGACTATATAACGAACATGTTACGTTCGTCACATTCGACGCAACTTCTTGCGCCAGCTTTACTTTCCAGCTTGTAACGCTTCCTCAGAGGAAGCGTTACAACGCACCGTGTGCCACACGCAGCCAACTTGCGCGAAACAACGCGAGGTTCTGCGCAGCTTTGGTTCAGCCACAGAAGCTCGTTGGAGGGTTGCCAACCGATCGAACGGCGGGATTTGAATATTTATTGAGCGCTGAGGCGGCGTTGTTCGGCGCGGCGTTCGGAGTCGAGGCGTTCAAGTTCAGAGCCGGCGGAGTGATCGACGTACTGCATCATGGCGGCGATTGCCTTGTGGCCGGCCTGCTCGTTGATGAGACGGTGCATCTCCTGGCCCACATGTCGGTACGCCGGGTGCCCCTGGGGCGTGGTTCGCAGCTCAATCATGTGCATTGCCTCGCGGGCGTTGAACTGCATCACATAGCGAATCTTGTGGGCAAACGCCACGGCGTAGGACGCTTCCTCCGGGAAATCTTCCACCAGTTCGTCATGGAGTTGCGAAGAACGGTTCATTGCTTCGGCGAACTTGGCGGTAAGGCCCGCCTCGTCGACCGCTGCTGGCATCGTGTAGCCATGGCGAGGGCTCAGGCGTTGCCACTCGATGGTCAACATACGGTGACGCTGCATGTCCCGGAATGCGCCGTAGTCACCAAGAACATCGAAGCGATAGAACGGCCTCTCCCAGGCGCGGCCCGGCTTGTGGCGACGATTCTGACGATTGCCAAGGTACGCCTTCATGATGCGGATCCGGTCCGGGACGCTCATGTCCCGCACCCTGGCTTCAAGTTGATGCTCAGGAAGATCGGTATACGCGTACATCATCGACGCAACGAGCTTGCACTCAGCGTCGGGGTCGAAGTCGACCAGCGTTACGGCTGTGGCGGGCTCCGGCTCAGCATCTGCGAAAAGTTCAGCCCCGAGCCTCTCCATGGCCCGACGGTTGTCCGAGAGATAGTCGCTCCAAACACCGCCGCGAGCGGGCATGTCCACTCGTTTCAGGAACGACGGGATGACCTTTCGAAGCTCCGTCAGCATCATGTTTGCGTACTGGCGCGCCTCGGGCAGTGGGTGGGCACGCATACGCAGGAGAAGATTCTCATAGCCCTGGCCCGTTCCGTAGATGCCCACGTTCGAAATTGACGCGGCAGGAAGTGTTCCCCTCACCGCGTCGAAGGCCTTCGCCCGTATTGCCTGGCGGTAGACAAAGTCAGAGTCTGAATCCTTCTTCGGCACTGTCGTGCGGAAGTGCTCGGTCATCGAAGCAACAAGCTCGGAGTATCCGTCGAACATCCGGTCCATCTCGGACACGTAACGGGTGCCGAGCGGAGACTGAAGGATGCCTGAGGGTCGGTAATAGCGGTAGCGGCCGCCAAAGCGGTCGTCGTAGTTGATGTAGCGGGTTGACTGCTCGAGGTAGGACATCAGGCGGCCCCACTCGAGGACTTTCGTCAAGATATTGGACGCCTGCTCGCACGCAAGGTGCACCCCGCCGAGCTGAGCCACAGAGTCGTCGCCGTACTCAAAGAAAACCTTGTCGTAAAGCTCTTCAGCCCTTTCGAGGCCCATCGTTGCATCGATGGATTCATCGCCTTCGATGTCCAGTTCGCCGACGAACTCATCAAGGAACAGTCGGCGCAGTGACTTCGGCGATCGGGAGTAACGGGCAAACAGCGCCCCCTTCACGACCTCCGGCAGATTGACCAGAGCGAAAACAGGCTGGTCGAGGTTGGTGAAATACCTGCGGAGTACATCCGCTTCGTCTTCGCTGAACTCTTCGGCTACGTACAACGTCACAGGAGTTAGATGCTACGCCGGAACAATCGACAGACCGCGGACCATTGAAGACTGTTCTGCGCCTTCATACGACCACCGTCAGTGCGCCCGGATCACAACGCACGCTCAGCTGCGTCGCGTCGCCTACAGCGTTGCCATCGAGATACACCGTCAACGACCGGTCCAGTCCAAGGTCAAGATCCTTCACCCGCCTCGTCGTCACCAATGGGTGCGGGACGTGTCCGCCATGTGCCAACCGTCGCCGCCCCTGCCAGCGCTGCGCCGCGGACATGGACGTGTCGAAGAGATCCAATCGACCATCGCCGGGATGGGCTCTTGGAGCGATGTTCCACGTTCCCATCCAGGATGCGTTTGCAACCAACAGGAGCTGCCCAAACCACCAGGTTCGACGTGCCACAAGGTGGCTGACAAACCAGTGCCGCTCTCCCCCGTCGAGACGGACACTGCCAAGATCAATCTGCAATCGCTGCGCATCGTCACTGAAAAGCCGCTCCCGGTGGCCTGGGGCGCCAAGTGTGGCAGCAAGATCACCACCGAGGAGTCCGACTTCGGGCAGCGGTTCACCGGACCGCAGAGCTCTGTCAACAACGATGCGAAGCTCCGCATTGCTTGAAACGACAAGTCCGTCCGCAGCGAGTCGACCGGATTCGCCCCAGTCCTGGCCCTTACGTATCGCCATCGGTTGTTGCGCTCATCGAGACGTCATCGGCTGACGCGTCCCGGGCACTGACGGCGTCGTCCTGGACCAGTTCGGCAATGTCACTGCCAGCGCGAACGACACCGCGATCCAGCCCCGCCGCGGCTTCACCAGCAGCGCGGCGCAACGCCCGATTTGGCGCTGATGCCGCAAGCTGGCGAAGGAGGTCGAGCAGCTGACGAACGTTGCGCACGAAGTCGCCGCCGGAGTCCACTTCTTCGATAGCCGATTCGAGGCTGGCGCCGGTGGACCACAGGAAGGCGGCCTCAGCAAACCCGGCTTCGGGTTCACGCGTGCGGGCTGCGCCGAGAACGTCGCGCTCGGTTCGGTTCAGCTCCTTTGCCATGTTCAGCGACCGGTTGAAGGCCTCTCCGACTGCAGGGGTTGGCAACGCTGGAGGGGGCGGAGGATTCTTGCTGCGGTGTTCGTAGGTGAAGCAGCTGGCGAGCGCGGCGACCTCGCCAAAGTCGAGGCCGTCAAAGACCCCTTCGCGCAACACGTCAGCGATGAGCAGATCGCTCTCGTGGTAGAGGCTCGTCAGTAGATCTCCGGCCGGCGTCAGTTCCCAACCCTCGACGTACCCGCGGTACTCAAGCAGAGAGACAACTCTTTCGAACTCGGCAACAAGCCTGCCCTGCCGTCGAGCAAGGCGACTTGCGATGCGTTCCGCTCGGCTTTCCAGACGCTCTTGTTGTTCAAGTGCATCGAGATGTTTGGGCCACTCGGGACATTGGGCGACCGGGTGAGCCGAGCCCGCGGCCACAAGCGTGCCGAGACCAAATCCGCGCAGGCCTTCAGCGACCGCTGCATGGAAGGACGGATCCTTCGGAGCGAATGGCTGCGGCAGCTCCAGCCTGGTGACGACTTCGGCAGGCAGAAGGAGATCTTCGGCATCGATCATTCGGGACTGGTCGTCGGCTGTAACGATGCGAAGGCGCGATCCTCGCTTCTTTCGGCTGGCGGTCGACAGCACAGCTGCGTAACCCACACCTGGAGCAGCGATGACGTCGCCCGGCTTCACCCGATTCAGCGAGGCCATGATTGCTTCGCGGTCCCGATCATTATCTTCTGTCTGGAGCCACAGTTGGTACTCCGCCGTGTCACCGAATTCGCAGGCAATGTCGGGCGACAACGCATTCATTCTGCGCCGCAACCGCTCCAGGTCAGCTTCGCCGCGAACGGCTTCTCGGTCCACCTGGAACTGAGCGAAGGACCGGGCGACAGTTGTTTCGGCTGCGCCACGACTCATGCGCCGAACCAGATTCGCTGCCATGTTGTAGGTGGGACGGAACGCGGAGCGAAGCGGAAACTCCCGGCTGGCGGCAAGCGAAGCAACCTCTTCGAATTGCACGAAAGGAGACCATGCGGTGACGGCATGGCCGACATCGTCCATACCGCGTCGGCCCGCTCGGCCAACCAGCTGCGTGTACTGCAACGGCGTCAGAATTTCGTGGGTCTCGCCATTGAATTTCGAGAGGTTCTCGATCACTACGGTGCGGGCGGGCATGTTGATCCCGAGGGCGAGTGTCTCCGTGGCGAAGACCACGGTGATCAGGCCTTCGACGAACGCCGTCTCGATCGCCTCTTTCATCGCTGGAACCAGACCTGCGTGGTGGCTGGCGATACCTCGAATCGCTCGCTCGGTCCACGCATCAATTTCCAGTGATGCCTGATCCCTCGGGTCGATGCCGGAAAGGTGCGACAAGATGATGTCGGCGATCCGATCCTTCTGCTCCGATGTGGTGAAGTCGAGACCAACTTCGGCGCATTGGCGTGCCGCCTCATCGCAGCCTTTCCGACTGAAGACGAAGAAGATCACAGGCGCCATCTCCAATTTCCGGAGCCGAGCCACCAGTTCCGACCGGTGCGGAGTTCTGAACTTCAACCGCTTCGCTCCGTCACGGAATCGGTCACGCCTGGGCGCGTCCATCTCGGCGCCAGCGGGATTCAGCTTTGATTTGCCGCCTCGGTCGACGAACAGCGGCACCAGTTCGACACGGGCGCGCTCGCCCTCAGCGACGGCGAGCATCTCGTCCAGGGGTACCGGTCGCTTCGTTGAGAGGATGACGTCAGTTGGTCCGCGCACCGTGCGAAGCCAGTCTCCCAACTCTTCGAGGTTCGAAACCGTGGCGGAGAGCGAAACAAGCCCAACATCAGGCGCCAGATTCAGAATGACTTCCTCCCAAACCGGGCCGCGGTACCTGTCCTGCAGGTAGTGCACTTCATCGAGCACAACCCACGCCAGATTCTGCAGTGCAGCGCTGTCCACATACAACATGTTGCGAAGCACCTCGGTGGTCATCACCACCACCTGCGCGTCGCCGTTGATGGAGTTGTCGCCCGTCAGCAGACCAACCCGGTCTGCCCCATAGCGACGGCTGAAGTCGCGAAACTTCTGATTGGCCAGCGCCTTGATCGGCGACGTGTAGAACGCACGCTTTCCGCCCTGGACTGCCTGGTCGAGTGCGTGCTCCGCGGCCATCGTCTTCCCGGACCCGGTTGGTGCAGCCACCAGCACGGAGCGTCCGGCATCAATGGCGGCGTTGGCTTCCTTCTGGAAGGCGTCCAGTTCGAAGTCGGGGGAAGGAAGTTCCAGTGTCACCGGGGGGTCACTTGGCGGCCTGGGCCTGACGCCTCGTCCACCATCGACCGAACAGAATCGAGAGTTCGTAGAAGAAGTACAGCGGGATGGCCATGGCAAGAAGCGTGAACGGGTCGCCGCTCGGTGTCAACACCGCCACGAGAATGGTGATGCCAACAACTGCGAAGCGCCGCCCTTCTCTCAGGGTGTCCGTCTGCACCAAACCGACCAATTGAAGAAAGACCAGCACGATCGGAAACTGAAATCCAATGCCAAATCCAATTGTCATCTTCACGACGAAGTTCAGATACTTCTGCGGTGTGAGCGCCACTTCCGTGAACTCCCCACCAACAAAGCTGATCAGGAAATCGAGCGCTCGTGGAAGACTCCAGTAGGCCAGGCCGGCACCAAGTATGAAGAGCAACGTTGAACAGAAGACAAAGATCATGCCGTAGCGGCGTTCGTGCTCATAAAGGGCGGGGACGACGAATCTCCAGAGTTGCCACAGGATGACAGGCATGGCAAGCGCCACACCGCCGTAGCTCACGATCGTCATGAACAGGCCAAGACCCTCGAGCGGGTCGGTAATCAGCAGACGGCAGCCGACCACAGCTTCTTCAGTGAACTCGGGGGATGCCTCGCGGGCCTCGCAGTATGGCGGAAGGAGCACCTCGCGCATGAGCCACTTGAAGAAGATTGCGACGACAATCGCTCCGAGAACAATGGCGCCCATCGCAATCATCAGGCGCTTACGAAGCTCCATCAGATGGTCCATGAGCGACATCTGACCCTCTTCGCCCGTGGCCCGCGCTTTGTCGATCTGCGTGGCCATCAGATCATCTCCGTGCCATCGAGCTTTGGCCGCTCGACCGGACTCTCATCACTCGCAGTGAGGTCGGACCCTTCGGCGATGGTGGTCTCATTTCCGGGGAGGGCTGCAACAGGTTTCTCGGTGCGGTCTGGTTCAGCAGACATCGCGTCGAACGCCGGTCGCGGCCGTTGTTCAGCGTCTTCTCGGTTGGCTCCCCCCGCTCCGCTGTCAACGTCTTCGTCAACCTCACCGGCCGCGCCGCTGCTCGTACCGTCGGCCGAGGCAGTTGAACCGTTGGCCGAATTCTGGGCCGCATCCGGTTCGGGATCAGCTGGGTTTGGCGTATCGAACTGGTGCAGATTGCCTCTGGGACCGGGTTTTTCATCTCGCACCGCTGCTGCTCCGTTGGCGCGCGCCTGAGCCTCACTCAGGTCGCTCAACTGCACGAACTCGGACTTGACCGCGTCGAGCTCTTTTTGGAATCCGCGAGCCATCTCCCGGACCTGACCCGAGTACTTTCCGAACTGGCGCGCAGCTTCGGGCAACTTGTCCGGACCCAGCACAACAAGGGCCAGGACGAGAATGACGAGGAACTCCCAGCCTCCGACATTGAACATGACCTCAGCCTACGCCCTTGCCACCACGCAATACCGTCGTTGAGCGGCTGAAAGCCAATCCGACTCGGACCCAGAAAACGAGATTGACCCCGTCTGAGTCCGGACGGGGTCGATCAACGCTCAGTGAAGACTGCACCTGCCGGTGTTCTCTACCGGTCCTCAGCCAGTGTTCCCAGTGCCTGCTGCAAAAGACTGTCGTCGTTCAGTAACAGATGGAAGTCGATCACATCGTCGTGCGTAATTGGGCGCTGATGGTTGTTCAGCAGGCGTTCAACGGGCATGGCCCAGGTCGAAACTCGAACACCGGACGCAACCAGGAGGTCAATCGTTCTGCTCTCCGCCTGCTTGGTCACAATGACTGCGCATTCCGGACAGCGGAAGGCGTACTCGCCTGCAGAAGTGGTTGAACAGATACGGACCTGGACATCAACAACCGTGAGCTCCACATCGCCGCAGGCTGGGCAACTCGCTCGAATTCTGGCCATGATCTCTGGTCTCCTCGTATGGTGTTCGGCGATCCACGTTGATCGCCTAACCAATGATCGGCATCAATGGCAATCCCTTGAGTCGACGCATTGGATTGGGTGAAGTTTCGCGACTTTCCGGGCACTATGGAATGGTGCCGCCCAGAATCGACCCTCTGCATGTGCCCGCCATCGGCTTCGCTCACCGTGGTGCGCGTGCCCACGCTCCCGATAACACCCTCGAAGCCTTTAAATTGGCGCTTTCCATGGGAGCGACTGGCCTTGAGAGCGACGTTTGGGTTACCCGAGATGGCATCCCCGTACTCGACCACGATGGCGTGGTTGGGCCACGCATTCGCCGCAAGTCAATAGGCAGGGTGGACCGGGCCGATCTTCCTACCCACATCCCCACATTGCGCCAGCTCTTTGGAGCATGTGGCACCGACTTTGAGCTCTCGCTCGACATCAAGGATCCGGCGGCGGCTGAAGCCACCGTCGATGTCATCCGCCAGACGGAGATCGACCTGAAGGCGTCGATTGCTCCTCGCACCTGGCTGTGCCACCCCGATTTCGATCTGGTGACGTCATGGCGGGAACCGTTCTCCGATGTCCAATTGGTCCACTCCACTCGTCTCTCCCGACTGAAGGACGGTCCCGAACGCCACGCTGCGCTCATGTACGAGCACGGCATCAACTGTTTGAACATGCGTCAGCCGGACTGGACAGGCGGACTGGTCACCCTCTTTCACAAGTTCGACATCCGCTGCTTCTCCTGGGACGTCCAACTCGATCGCCTGCTGGCCGAGACCCTCGACGATGGCGTCGACGCCATTTACAGCGATCACACGGATCGGATGATGGCGGCGATTGCGGCCTGCTATCCGTTCAGCTGAACGCGTCGAGTCCAACATCATCTGATGCATGCTCGGTGATCAGATTTGAGCACCGCAACGCAACTCAGCAAGCACCTTTGTGAGCTTTGCTGGTCTCATCATCATCGCCGTGGGCGTTCTGCGAAACATCCGAGCAGGCAGTCTGATCTGGCTAAAAGACGGAGACTGACTCCAGGGGCCAGACCCGCACCACGGCGCGTCCGACGATATCCTCGATGGGAACAGGACCGAATGATCGACTGTCGGTGGATCCATTGCGGTTGTCGCCCATGACGAACACGTACCCCTCAGGCACCGTGCACGCATCGGGGGTGGCGTCCCCGCAACCAGGGATGGCGTCGCCGCGAAGTCTCTGAGTCTTTCCCTGTTGGAGGACGTACGTCTCCTGCACACGCTGATTGTCGACGTACACATCGCCGTTGAACACTTCGATGCGTTGGCCCGGAAGCGCCATCACACGCTTGATGAGATCAGGCACGTCCCCGGGAGCGTTCTCCGGGCGCTTGAACACGACAATATCTCCCCAGCCCACATCGTTGAAGTCGTAACTGAGCTTGTTCACCAGCACCCGGTCCTGCTCTTTGAGCGTGGGGGTCATGGATCCCGAGGGAATGTAGAACGCCTGAAACACGAACGTTCGAACCAGCGCGGCGACAATGGCGGCACCGATGAGAATGGGCAACCACTCCAGCAGAAAGCCAAGACCGCCGCCCCCGCTACTGGCCTTTGGGATGGAGCTCTCAAGGCCGGCCGAGAATTCCTCCTCATCCTGCACCGCTGGCACGCCGCCGGTGGCCTGATCAAACTGCTCATCGGAGAAGTCGTCGTTTCCGGCCCAGGCACCTGCAGGCGTCGGCTGTGACGCTGGTGCTGAAAAGACAGCCTGCTCCACTGGCGCGACGGGGTGCGAGAGCTGTTGAACAGCCACAGATTGCACCGCAGCGTTTGGAGCGAGTGGCACTTCAGTTGGCTGCTGGACGATCGGTTGGGTGACACCCGGCTGCTGCGCAGCTACCGGGACCGCAGCAACCGGGAAACCTGAGGGGTCGTTCGGGAGTGAGGCGCTTGACTCTGGAGGCTGGAGACTGGGCCCTGTGATCTGCCCAGCAGACGCTCCGAGGGCTTGTTCCTCGATGATCACTGCGGTGGGAACATCGTCCGGGGCAACGCCAAGCTCGTCGGCGGAACGGCTGACAACGTCACCCATACCCGCAATCAGATCATCTGCGGCCGCGTCGTCGACCGAATGAAAGCCTCCTGCGTCATAGCCGGGACGGTCATAGTCGGCGTTCACGGCCGCGGTCGGCGTCAGCCCGGAGGAGTCGTCTGGTATCGACATCGCCTGGCTTGGTGCAACCGGTTCGCCAGGGCGGGCAGCTCGCGGCGTCAACGGCAGGTCGACTTCGGGCGCGAACTCATCGAGCCACGCATCGACTTCGTTGGGGTCGGTTGTCACGAAGAATTCGGTCTTTCTGAAGCAGTGCCCACGGCGCTCGAAGAGCCAAACGCGCTAGTGGAGCGTACCGCAGGTGTATCGGCAGCGGGCGGCACCCAATGAGTGTTCAGGGGCGATACCGCTCGAGAACCCGTCGTGCAGACTGGGCTGTTGAGTCCATGGACAGATCTGCACCACTTCCGCCGGTGCGGTTCTCGACCGACACCACCTGCGCATGCGGACCCAGCTGCAGCAGAAGCCGTTCGATCCAGCTTGTCGCTGTCACGGCCATGGTGACAACGATTGAACCGTTCTCACCATCTTCCCGGGCCTCAACCGGGTAGTAGTCAGCCACCCAGGCTGCGGCCTGATCGAGCTCGATCACAATGCGGGGGTCGTTGGGATCCGGCGCAAAGTGATCTTCGGACGTGGACTCGCGAGGCGCAAAATGTTCGTCTGTGACATCTGCTGTATGGATCCGATCGAGGCGGAATACCCGGCCAGCTTCAGCACTTCTACACCAGCCGCTGACGTACCATGCACCATCTCGGGCGAAGACCCGGACCGGCTCAATTTTACGCTGGCTTCGGCTGTCCCGGCCGTGGCTGTAGTAGTCAATTGACACAACGCAGGAGTCCTCGGCGGCCTTTCGCATGATCGCGAGAATCTGGGGGTCTCCAGAGCCGAGCTGCACATCGACCGTCTCACCAACTTCGACGCCAAGCTGCGAGGCCAGCTTGGCGATGCCCCTGGCCAGCGGGCCGGGTTCGGCACCCTCTCCCCCCGCAGCAGCAACCAAACCGGCACCTGCACCCACCAGAGCAAGGGCCTCTTCCGGCGTCAGGCGCAGCGATGATCGGAAGTAATCGGCATAATTGATGGTGACCTGTCCGCTGTCCGGGTCGATGAAGACCTCGATGAGATCGCCCGGCGTGTACGGATACACACCGACGAACTGCACGACTTCCAACAGGTCGCGCTCCAGGCGCTCTCGCGGATAGTCGAACCGGTCTGCAATCTCGTCCAACGAAGCTCCGCCGACGCCAGCGACCCAGGGCAACACGGCGAGAAGCCGCCGGAGGCGATCTGGTGCGGTCATGCGGCTCACGTCGCAGCCTCTTCACGTCCGGCAAGGCCTTCGAGCCACTGGACGATGTCCTGACGTACCTCAGGCGGTGAAAGCACTTCGGCATGCTCCAGAAAGCTCAGCACGAATGAGCGAAAGGCAGGCAGGTTTGACACCCGAATCTCGAACTCGACCGATCCGTCAGCCCGTTCATCAACAACGGTCTCGGCACCAAGTTGGTGCTTGGCCCAGGGAGCCTGGTCAGCATCCACAAGCACGCGAGCGCTGAGTTCCTCGGCTTCGTCGAACTGCCACGGTTGCCGATCGTTCGGTCCGATTTCAGGTGGGCGTTCGAAAGAGCCCGTTCTGCCAACGGTGAGGTCACCTTCAATGCGGTCGATACGGAAGTTGCGTTCGCTCTCACGAGCCCGGTCGAATCCAGACACATACCAGCGTCCTCGTTGATGGGAGAGTCGCCAGGGTTCCAGCTCGCGATCGGTGCCGCCGTATGCGAATGACACCGTGGAGCGATCGCGAACCGCATCAAACAGTTGCGTCACCGTGGGGTCGGTTGCCACCGCAGCCAACTCACCGCCCGAGGTGGTTTGCCCCTGGCGGCCGCCAAGTTTCCAAAGCGCCTCGTCACTTGAGGCTCCTTCGAAATGGACGAGCTGGGCGGCCAGTGTCAATGCCGCGAGTTCGTCCGGCTCAAGTCCGGGGTCATCGAGATAGTAGTCGCCGGGAAGAATCCGATAGCCATCAAGCGGTGGGTCAACCTCTGGCACCCGCGCCACGGTGATGGGAACACCCATCTCCCGCAGATCATCCTTGTCGCGTTCGAACGCACGACGAAAGGCCAGATGGTTCTGGGGGTAACCCTCAACGCGTCGCTGAATCTCATCGGCCGAAAGCGGCTGGTACGTGTTCAACAACGTGGCGGTCAGTTTGAGGAGACGTTCAAGCTTGCTCACCGGATGTGTCCTGGCCTACAGAGACTCGATGAGCTTGTCGACCCGCTCGTCGTAGGCCTTGAACGGATCCTTGCACAACACAGTCCGTTGCGCCTGATCGTTCAGCTTCAGGTGGACCCAGTCCACCGTGTAGTCGCGCTTGCGTTCCTTCGCCTTGCGAATGAACTCGCCGCGCAGGCGTGCCCGCGTGGTTTGCGGCGCCTGATCCACGGCAATGGCGATCTCGGCGTCCGTGACAATACGTTCCGTCATACCGCGAGCCTGCATCCGGTAGAACAACCCGCGGTCACGGTTGATGTCGTGATACTGAAGGTCGATGAGCGATACGCGAGCGTCGGTCAGTTCCAAATTGTGGCGCTCCCGGTAATTCTCCACCAGGTTGTGCTTCATCACCCAGTCGAGCTCACGACCAAGTGACAGCGGATCGGTTTCGAGGCCGGTCATGACGTGCTCCCACATCATGAGCGCCTGCTTCTCGATGGGGTTGAGTTCGTTGTGCTCAGCAAAGCGCAGAGCCCGGCTCAGGTACTCGGACTGAATCTCAAAGGCACTTGCCTCACGGCCATTGGCCAGGCGAACTCGACGCTTGCAGGTAATGTCGTGACTGATTTCCCTGATGGCTCGAATGGGGTTCTCAAGGGTCATGTCCCGCAACACCACAGTCGGGTCTTCAAGCATGCGAAGGATGATGGCGCACGCGCCGACTTTCAGGAAGTTGACGTACTCGCTCATGTTGGAGTCACCAACAATGACGTGCAGTCGGCGGTACCGCTCTGCGTCGGCGTGCGGCTCGTCTCGGGTGTTGATGATGGGGCGGCTGCGGGTGGTTGCAGATGAGACGCCTTCCCAGATGTGTTCAGCTCGCTGACTGAGGCAGAACATGGCGCCACGGGCGGTCTGGAGAACCTTGCCAGCGCCGGCATAGATCTGACGGGATACAAGGAACGGAATGAGCACTTCTGTGTACTGCCCGAAGTCATCGCGGCGGCCGGTCAGGTAGTTCTCATGACAGCCGTAGGAGTTGCCTGCTGAGTCGGTGTTGTTCTTGAACAGGTAGATGTCGCCGTGAATGCCTTCTTCCCGCAACCGGGTTTCGGCCGAGCCCACAAGCTGGTCGAGGATCCGCTCCCCCGCCTTGTCATGAACAACAAGGTCATAGATGCTGTCGCACTCCGGCGTGGCGTACTCAGGGTGCGAACCAACGTCGAGGTACAGACGCGCTCCGTTCGCGAGAAACACATTGCTGCTGCGTCCCCAGGACACGACACGTCGAAACAGGTAGCGCGCCACTTCGTCAGGACTGAGGCGCCGCTGCCCGCGAAGTGTGCACGTGACGCCGTATTCGTTCTCAATCCCAAAGATGCGGCGATCCACTATCCGAGGTGTCCGATCAGCTCATCACCGATGATGCGCTTGAACGTGCGTCGTCCGTTACTTCGGCTCAGCACGGCCACCTCGAGGTCATCAGCTTCAAGCTCTCGATCCGGACCTGCGAGTGCGGTGCGGGCGGCGGAGATGGCGGCGCTCAGAGCACGATCCACCTCGAAGTCTTCGGCCATTCGTTCTGCGATTGCGCTGGCGTCGCCGCCAAGCACAGTGAATCCGGACTCATCATCCACCGTGCCGTCATAGAGAATGTGGAACATCTGGTCATCTTCGGGGCCGTCGCCAATCTCGGCGACGAGGATTTCCACCTCCATTGGCTTCATCTCATTGGTGAAAGTCTGACCGAGAATCTGGGCGTACTGGTTGGCAAGGCTGCGAGCATCGACGTCTTCGCGGCTGTAGGCGAAGCCCTTCATGTCCGCGTGGCGAATGCCCGCTATCCGCAGCTGGTCAAACTCGTTGTACCGACCCACACCAGCGAAGCCGATGCGGTCGTATATCTCGCTGACCTTGTGGAGCGTGTTCGACGGATTCTCAGCGACAATTGCGATGCCGTCGTCGAACGACATGGCAACGAGGCTGCGGCCCCGGGCAATACCTTTCCGGGCGTAGTCAGCCCGGTCCTTCATGACCTGTTCAGGTGAGACGTACGAAGACTGCATCATGCCGGAAGTCCTTGCTGTGCGATTTCCTCGAGGAAGACTTCGTACTTGGCTTCGATCTCGTCGTCATCGACCTGGTTGAAACCGGATTCGTCGATAGTGGCGACGATGGGATAGATCTTGCGAAGGAAATCCGGGAGACCGGTGGCAGAGTCCTCGTCGGCAGCATGGAACAGGGCCCGCAGGGACAGGTCGACTGCGGCGTCGCGATCCTGTCCAATTCGATACCCGAGCTTCACCACGGTGGCGGCGTGAAGACTTCCCGAGCCTGTGACGCCGTATTCGCGCTCTTCATAGCGTCCACCTGTGACATCGAACTGGAACAGGCGACCGGTTTCCTTGCGTTCGTCAAAGCCTGCGAAGAGTGGTACCACGGCCATGCCGCGCATGGCAGCCGGCAGGTTCTGGCGAATCATGCCGCTCAGCTGATTGGCCTTGCCATCCAGGGTGAGACTGCGACCCTCGACCTTCTCGTAGTGCTCCAGCTGCAGCTGAAAGAGGCGGGCCATCTCGATGGCGGGACCGGCAGCGCCGGCGATCGCCATGGCCGAATACTTGTCCGTCGAGAAAATCTTCTCCATGTCGCGATGGCTGATGAGATTGCCGGACGTGGCACGACGGTCACCAGCGATCACCACGCCGTCGGTGTACTTCATGGCGGTGCAGGTGGTTCCGTGAGGAATCATCAATCCGCCGGCATTGATTGGGTCATCGCCGGACGGCTGGATGTTGCTCGCCGGTGAGATGCCTTCGGTGCCCGTGCGGGAGGTCGCCTGGATCAGTGCGGCGAAGTCCGGTCCCGGATCGTCGCCTGCTGCAAAGAATGGAATAGTCACAAATCAGATCGTATCGTCGGGCGCCTCACGGACGCATGTGGTGCAGGAATGGCGGCTCTGGCCCGAACCGCGAAGGACAGCCCGGATCGTGTCCGGGCCGGAAGTGACCTCAGCTCGCTACTGGCCGCCCTTTTGGATGTAGGACTTCACGAACTCTTCGGCATTGGTCTCGAGGACCTCGTCGATCTCATCGAGCAGATCGTCCATTTCTGCTTTGAGTTCCTCACCGCGTTCGGACGCGGCTTCGGTCTCCCCTGGCGCGCTTTCCTGCTCGCTCGGTGCCGGTTTCTTGATCTGTTCCCGCTCAGCCATGCTGGCGACCTCCTTCAAAGTGACTGCGTTTGAGTTCTCGGCGTGGAATGCGTCGAAGCGTTTTCAACGTTTCCGTCGAGAACAGTTCAACGATTCCCATCGAGGCGCCGCAGAAGCTCCAACGCCGAATCGCAGTCTTCCAACAAACTACCCACATGGGCGCGGGTACCGCGTCCAGGTTCCATCATCGGCACTCGACGGAGTGGCTCGTCGCCAACGTCGAACACCAGGGAGTCCCAGTTCGCCGCGACAATATCGGTGGCAAACTGCTGCAGGCACTTGCCGCGAAAGTAGGCCCTGGTTTCCTCTGGCGGTTCAAAGACCGCTCGCTCCACTTCTTCGTGGGTGACCAGCGTTTGCATGCCCACACGGGCAAACACAGACTTGTGCGGCCGCATATCTGCGTACTGCAGATCGATGAGTCGGAGTCTGGCGTCGTCCCACTCCATGGCGTCACGATCCCGATACCGGTCGAGCAGTTTCTTCTTCGCAACCCAGTCGAGTTGATCGGCCAGCTGCATCGGGTCGACCTCAAGACCAGCGAGCACCATCTCCCAGCGCTCCAGAATCTCCGCCACCGCACCGGCACCGCCAAGAGGTGCCATGTCACGTTCGGCTGCGTACTTCTGCGCCATGCGAAGGTATTCAAACTGGATCTCGAGCGCGGTGATGGACGAGTCGTCCGCCATGCGGATCGGGGCCTTCAAGCTCAGGTCGTAGGAGACGTTCCGCATCGTGGCGACCGGCGTCTTGAAGATGAAGTCGCGGTCACAAAATGCGTCCTCGACCATGGCGAGAATCATGGTGGTTGTTCCAACTTTGAGGAACGTGGCAATCTCACTCATGTTCGCGTCGCCAGCGATCACGTGAAGGCGGCGGTACCGCTGCGCATCCGCATGCGGTTCATCGCGGGTATTGATGATGGGACGCTTCAGGGTGGTCTCGAGTCCCACCTCCTCTTCAAAGAAGTCCGCTCGCTGTGTCAACTGGAACGGCACATCGTCAAAGCCAAGACCAGGAACTTCAGAACCGACCTTGCCAGCACCGATGAAAATCTGACGCGTCACGAAGTGGGCGGTGGCGTGCTGCACAATGTGTCCGAATGGCGTCTCGCGGTCCATGAGATAGTTCTCGTGGGTTCCGTAGGAGTTGCCTTTGCCATCGCTGTTGTTCTTGTAGACCACGATCTCTTCGCCCGGCGGCAGAAGCTTTTTCGCGGCTTCCATCGATTGGATGGCAATGAGTTCACCGGCGCGGTCAAAGGCAACGACGGAACGGGCGTCGGCGCACTCCGGGGTGGACAACTCAGGGTGGGCATGATCGACGTAGTAGCGAGCGCCGTTGGTGAGCACGGCGTTGACAAGGTGTGTTTCGACAACCGGGGCCATGGACCCCATGGGAGCAAACCCGCGGGCGTCGTTGCCTGGCATTTCGTCCTCGAAGTCCCAGCTCACGTTTCGAGCGGGACCGGGAAGCCCCTCTTTGTAGACCTCAGACAGGTAGGCGTTGATGAGGAAGGACGACGCGGTGATCGGGTTGGATTCCTCCACTCCACGATGCACGATCGCGTATTCGGTCTCGATTCCGACGATCTTTGGTACAGCCACGAGCCGACCCTAACGCGCTGCGCTCCCGGCTTCGTGCTCCACTGACCGGCTACAGGTATTGGCCGGTGCCGACACCCTCGATGGAGCGGCCGCCTTCGGCGTCATCATCGCGGTTGACGAGCGTGCGGATGAACACGATGCGTTCACCCTTGCGGCCGGAGATCTTCGCCCAGTCGTCAGGGTTCGTCGTGTTCGGCAGATCTTCGTGTTCTTTGAACTCCTGGAACACAGAGGAGGTGAGGTCCTCGGGGCGTATGCCGGGCTCGCCACCGTCGATGAGTCGTTTGATTGCAAGCTTTTTGGCCCGTCGCACGATGTTCTCGATCATGGCTCCGGACGAGAAGTCCTTGAAGTACAGGGTCTCCTTGTCACCGTTCTGATAGGTGACCTCCAGGAACTGGTTCCGCTCATCCTCGAGGTACATCTCGTGCACGGCCTGCTCGACCATGCCCTGCACAGCCTTGTCCGGGTCACCACCCCCAAGGTTCTCAACAATGTCAGCAGCAATGGGCAGATCAGCGTCGAGGTACTGGTGAAAAATCTGCGTGGCGGCTTCGGCGCTGGGCCGTTCCACCTTGATCTTCACGTCGAGGCGACCGGGACGCAGAATGGCCGGGTCGATGAGGTCCTCACGGTTTGATGCACCGATGACGATGACGTTGTTGAGCGTTTCGACACCGTCAATCTCGGCGAGGAGCTGAGGCACCACGGTGGACTCCATATCCGAACTGATGCCCGTTCCGCGCGTGCGGAACAGCGACTCCATCTCATCGAAGAAGATGATGACGGGCCAACCCTCTTCGGACTTCTCACGCGCCCGCTGAAACACGAGTCGCAACTGGCGTTCGGTCTCGCCGACGTACTTGTTGAGAAGCTCCGGGCCTTTGATGTTGAAGAAGTAGCTGCGTGGCTTGCGAGCCTCTCCGTCCTCGTCGCTGTCGCCGTGAACCGCGGCGACCTTCTGAGCCAGCGAGTTGGCGACTGCCTTCGCTATGAGGGTCTTACCACAGCCGGGCGGACCGTAGAGCAGGATGCCCTTCGGAGCTGGCAGCTTGTACTCAGTGAAGAGATCCTGATGCAGGAATGGCAATTCCACCGCGTCGGTGATTGCTTCGATCTGCGAGTCGAGACCGCCGACATCGTCGTACGTGACATCGGGGACTTCTTCAAGAGCGAGCGCTTCGGTTTCCGGCCGGGGCAGCTTCTCCAGAACCACGGCTGAGCGCGAGTCAATGAGTACGTTGTCGCCGTTGCGAAGTGGCTCGCCGCGGAGCTCTTCTGCGATGATGACCACGCGTTCTTCGTCAGCACGGCCGACGACGACAGCGCGTTCTCCGTCCCCAAGACGTTCCTTGAAGGTGGCAACTTCGCCGGTGGTGTCCGGGAGGCGAGCCATGACCACGTTGAACGATTCGTTGAGCACGACTTCGGCGCCCATCTCCAGCTCTTCGCCAACCTCGGGAGCTACCGCAACGCGCATCTTGCGACCATTGCCGAACACGTCGACAGAGCCGTCCTCGTTCGCTCCAAGGAAGGTGGCGTATCCGGAGGGTGGCTTCGTGAGCTTCTCCACCTCTTCACGCAAGACAGCAATGTGGTCGCGAGCCTCGCGAAGAGTGAAGCTGAGTCGTTCGTTCTGGGACACAGCTGAGGTCAGTTGACCTTTGGTTTCCAGCAACCGTTCTTCAAGCGTGCGTACCCGCTTTGGCGCGTCGCGAAGGCGCCGCCGCAGAATGCGAATCTCCTCTTCGAGTTCTGCCAATTGCAGCGCCTCGGGGGTTTCGCCTGGGTTCTGAGTGTTGTCGTCGAGTGGAATTGGAACCACCTCCCGTACAGCGAGACCATACACGGGCACCCGCGCCGACCGGTGCAGCGTCTGGCGAGAAATGAGTCGTCGGGACGATTTGCCCACCGTGTGCGGTACTTGACCCTCCAGTCTGGGTATTATGGAACAGCTCAATGGACGAATAAACCGCCAACAGCGGTTACATGTGAAGCAGTTACAACCAAAATGGGGTTACCAGGAAAATGAAGGTCTGGATCGATCAGGATCTCTGCACCGGCGACGGGCTCTGCGAAGAAATAGCGCCCGACGTCTTCAAGCTTCTCGACGATGGCCTCGCCTACGTCGCAGAAGGCGACAAGGTTTACTCGGATCCGGGTGGTGCCGAAGGCCTCGCCGTCGTGCCAACCGGGCAGCAGGAAGCCGTGATTGAGTCGGCCGAGGAATGCCCCGGCGAATGTATCTACATCGAGGTCGGCTGAAACGCTTCGAGTTTCTGTCGAGTTTGGGGCCTTCGGCTCCAAACATCGGGGGCCTCAAACCTTTCACCCAAAGCCCGCCAGGCAGTTGCGTCGGTTAGGTTCGAGGTGATGGAGCAGACGGAGGCGCAATCGGCGGCGCGGGACGGCTATGACCGGATGGCGCAGGAGTACGTCGCGCTTGTTGGCGAGGAGTTCGAGAAGCGGTCGCTTACCCGATCCATGCTTGAGCTGTTCGCCCATGAGGTGGCTGGCACCGGTCGCGTCGCGGATGTGGGCTGCGGGCCCGGCCACCTGACGGCACTGCTCGCAGATCTCGGTGTTGACATCTTCGGCATCGATATCTCACCAACCATGGTGGACCACGCCACTGCGACCCATCCAGGTCTTCACTTCGAGATCGGCACGCTCGCAGCATTGCCAATCGATACGGGGGCACTCAGCGCCGTGGTCTCGCGTCACTCGCTGATCCACACTCCGCCCGACCTCATTCCAGGAGCCCTGGACGAGTTCGTCCGTGTCCTCCAGCCGGGCGGCCGGCTGTTCCTGTCATTCTTTGCCGCGGCCACTGCGGACACCCATGGCGAACCCTTCGACCACGCTGTCACCACCGCCTGGCAACTCGACACGGACACCATCTCCGCTGCTCTGAACAGTGCCTGCCTCTCCGAAACCGTCCGCATCATCCGTCAACCCCACCCAACCGAACGCCAACTCCCCACCACCATCCTCCTCGCAACTCGCGCGTAGCCCAGACCCTTTGATATTCCAGAGAGCACTACCCGCGGAACGGCCGCCAGGCAAGCAAAGCGAAGCGGCGGAGCGGACGGTGATTTCCCGAGCACCTCGGACCTGTCCGGCGAGGGAAACACCCTCCGCTCCGCCGCTGGTGAGAAGACAAATGATCAGGCGTTGAACCGCGGGTAGCGCATCTTCTCCCCCGCTTCGGCCCAGTCCATGTGATTGCGGACGTAGGCGTTGGCCGCGTCCTGGCGCGGCTCGTAATCCCACGACGTGAGTGGGCCGGTGGTCATTGCCCGGTAGAGGGCCCGGCGTTGGCGTTGGGACGCAAGAACCCGCTCGCGAATCGTGTTGGAGTCCCATCGCCCGCGAACTTCCGTTGCGAAACCTTCAGCGGCGTCGGCCCAGGCCGGGTCTTTGGCCAGATTGGTGCGCTCTTCCGGATCGTTGGCGATGTCGAACAGCAGCGGTTCGTCAGAATCGCAGTGGATGTACTTCAGCGGACCTCGACGGATCATGAAGATCGGGTGTGAAGTCATCTCAGCGGTGTACTCGCCAAACGTTTCATCGGTCTCGTCGTCACCGCCACAGATGAGGTGCCACAGCGAACGGCCATCGATCTCCTGGCCCAGTTCTGGAACTGCCGCGCCCGTCTCAGAGGCCATGTCGAGCAATGTTGGCAGGAGCTCAAGATGCGAGCAGGCCTGCGCGACGGTGGCTCCGACGGTGACACCTGGTCCGGCAATCACCAGGGGTACCCGGGCAGAGCGCTCAAAAAAGCTCATCTTGAACCAGGAGCCGCGCTCTCCAAGCATGTCGCCGTGGTCCGCAGTCACGATGATCGCCGTATTTTCAAGCTGGTCCGTCTCATCGAGCGTGATGACCAAGCGGCCAAGCCAGTCGTCGAAGTAGGTGGTGTTGGCGTAGTACCCGTGGCGGGCGTTGCGAATGTGGTCGTCATTGTGCGGCACAACATCAGCTTCGATGCCGTGCCGGATTCGCCGTGAGTGGGCATCGAGATTCTCGAAGTCGATGGGACCGGGAAGGTCGATGTCGTCGGGGTTGTACCTGTTCCACCATTCGGGCCGTGCCACGTACGGGTCGTGTGGATGAATGAACGAAGCCACCATGAAGAAGGGGCGTTCGTCGTCATCTCGGGCGAAGTCGAACAGGCGCCGCGTTGCCGCGAAGCCCACCTCGTCGTCGTATTCAATCTGATACGTCATTGCGGCCTGGCCTGCCTCAGAGAGGCTGGTCATGTTGTGGTACCACTTGTCGATTCGCTCGTCTGCATTCTCCCAGTCGGGCGTCCAGGCAAAGTCCGCCGGGTAAATGTCAGTGGTGAGTCGCTCCTCAAATCCGTGGAGCTGGTCAGGACCAACGAAGTGCATCTTGCCGGACAGCGACGTGCGGTATCCCATGGCGCGCAGGTAGTGCGCCATTGTCGGGATCGATGCCGGGAACTCTGATGCGTTGTCCCAGGCTCCGATGCTGCTGATCGACTGGCCGGACAAAAAGCTGAATCGGGCTGGGGCACACAGTGGCGAGTTGCAGTACGCCGCGTCAAACCGAACCCCGCGTTCTGCGAGCGCATCCATGTGCGGTGTCTGCACAACCGGATGCCCGTAGGTGCCGGTGAAGTGCGGTGCGAGCTGATCCGCCATGACAAGGAGAATGTTCATGGCCGACACGGTAGATCCAGCGATGCCGTAGGCACTATTCCTCTTCGACCGGTCCTCTTCGGTCGACCGCCGTTCAAGCCCACAAGACACAGAGTCTTGACCCAATGCGTTCCGTGTCCGTGCGACAACTCAGGCTGCGGCACCGCTTTGCTTCCGGATCGGTCCCACTCGGAGCGACGGATCACCGGTTTGTCGCACAGACATGGAACGCCACCGCCTCACGGCTCCTGGTGAGACCGAAAGGGGTACGAAACCTGCGGCATGTGGATTCTTTTGGTGACGCGCACTTCCCGATTCGGTGAGGCTATTCCTCTTTGGCAGGCACTTCCGGCACTTCCGGCACTTCCGTCACTTCCAGCGCTGCTGGCGCTGCCGGCGCTGCCTCATCTTCGTCTGGCTCGTCGGGCACGAGCAGCCGGGCGCTGGTGAGAAATCCGGTGTGGGCAACCATGCGGTGATTGGGTCGAACAGCCCGATTCTCCACGTGCCACCCACGGTTCATGACTTCAACCGTTTCGATTGCAGCGAAGGAGTTTTTCTTCAGTGCATCGGTGAACTGCATCACCTGGACAATGCTTGGCGAGTAGCTGGCAATCAGACCGCCGGTGCGCAGAGCCGTTGCCGCATGAGGAACGACATTCCACGGCTCAGGGAGATCGAGCACAATGCGGTCGAAGTTCGTCTCGTCGATGCCGTCGTATGCACTTCGAACCTCCACGTTGTAGCGAGACAGGGCCTCTTCGCCCAGGAACTGCCGCACGTTGTCCTGGGCGCGCTGCGCGAAATCTTCCCGAATCTCGTAGCCGGTTATCACTGCTCCAGCACGCAGCAACGTCATCGAGAGCGCGCCGGACCCGAGCCCCGATTCAAGCACCCGCGCCCCCGGAAAAATGTCGGCAATCATCAACAGCGGACCAAGATCCTTCGGGTAGATGATCTGGGCGCCGCGGGGCATCTTCAGGAGATAGTCGTTGAGTGTTGGCCGGAGCACGAGGTACTCGGCGCCGCGGCCCGAACGCACCTTCGTGCCCTCAGTTTCACCAATCAGCTCGCTGTGCGGTACAACACCGGCGTGGGTATGGAACTCGCCACCGTCTTCAAGCGTGGTGAGGTAGCGACGATCCTTCCGATCGATCAGCAGTACCAACTCCCCCGCCTTGAGCGGGCGTGCAGATTCATCGGCAGTCATGTGCTGTCCATCTTCCTCAGGAAGTGTTGTGTTCGTGTTGAGCGTTGCGTCATTTCAGCGACTCTGCTCATCTCAGCGACTCTGCTCATCTCAGCGACTGCTCACTACAGCGACTCGGCGGCGCTTGGGGCAGTTGCGTTCGATGCAGCCACGTCCGCTCGCTTCTGGGCACGGCGAGTCTTGCGGTCAACGAAAGTGACCGGAGCGGACGCTTTCTCCACGAGCACACAGAAGGCGCAGATTTCGTTTGTGGTGGGAGCGCCGCAGGTGGTGCACGAATTGAGCGACTCCCGCACTGCGTCGGTCTCTTCGCGGAACTGGGGTGAGACCCGCTTCAGGAAGCCGTGGTAGAAGTCGTGTTTCGTTCCCGGAGATTGCACTTCAATGGCGTTGAGAGCTTCTTTGTAACCAATGTGGCGGTTGCCAACGGCCATCGGGCACTCATCAACCACGTAATCAATCCCACTGATGATGCAGTACGCAGCCATTTCTCGTTCGTCGAGGCGGATCAACGGCTTCACCTTGCGGGGGAAACCCTGTCGGGCTTCAAGCACAGGCTGTTGACGACCAAGGTAGTCGGTTTGCCACCTCAGCGTGTTACCGAAAAGGACGGCGGCCTCGTCGTCGAGGTTGTGGCCGGTGATCAGGACGTCATAGTTTCCGTCAATCGCCGCCTTGTCGAAGAGGTGGCGCTTCGTCAGCCCGCAGGCTGAGCACGGTGCCCGCTTGGCCGCCCGTGAACCTTCAGGAATGTTGTAACCGTATTCGCCCTGCAAATCCACGCTGATCAGATTCCAACCACGGGCATCCGCGAAGCGCTTCGCGAAGCCACCAGAGTCATTGGAGTACTCGCCAATGCCAAGCCCCACGTACAACCCATCAGCTTCGTAGCCGAGTTGAACGAGCAGGTCCCACACCGCCAGGGAGTCTTTGCCACCGGAGACAGCAACCAGACAGCGCTCGCCGGGTTGGATCATCTTGTGATCCTTGATGGCCTTCTCCACCTGATCCTTGCAGTACTTCAGAAAGTGCTCGGCGCAGAAATTCGCATTGTGACGCTTCAGGTCGATGATCGCCGAACCACGACACACACGGCACTTCACTGGGAACCGCCCGTAACGTCTGCATCTCCTGACCCGCCGCTTATGACAGAGCGGATCTCAACCGTTGCGTCATCGGCAATCTCCGCATCGCCCGGCACGAGTGTGCCGTTCTCGATGACAAGTACGGACTCGCGGTTGACTTCAAGCTTGCGGAGCAACACGCTGACGCGCATTGGTCCGTGCATCTCAATGGTGCGTGAAGGATTACGGAGAAGAACCTGCATTGCCGGGCTTTCAGTGGGTCTGCGCACGTGCTGAAGAGATGCTGCGTCGTCGGGAAACGATCAGTCTATGGGTGTCTTGCGCCACGGGTGGTCCTGCGCCAGGGGTGTCTCCCGAATGGTCGCTCTGGTTTGCGCTCGCGTTCAGCCCTTTGCGGCCTTTCGAGCCGCCTTCTTTTCCTTCCGGGACGGCTTCGATGCTGGTGCCGGATTGGTGATGACCAGTCGCTGGCCCGGCTTGAGTTCTTCAATGAAGCGAGTGGTTGGCCTGCCACCCGAAACCATTTTCTTCATCGTCTTTGCCAGCCACATGACACCGCCGACGCCAAGCCAGAATCGATCGCCGCCGAAGAGGCCTCGCTGCATGGCAAGCCGACGCAGGAGAACCGTCGGCTTGAGTAGCGCTTTGAACCCTGTAGCCATCAGATACGCCGAACCTCAACGACCGTGCGCCCGACCTTCCCGCGCCGACGACCCAGCAGAAAGACCAGAAGTATCAATAGGATGCCGCCCGCGATAGCGCCTTTCGTTGCTGCGCCAGCGGCGCCACCTGCAGTCGTTTCCACGCCGTCTTTGAGTTCGCTGAACTTTGATTGCAGATCGTCGGGGGTGATCGAGTTGGTCATGAGAGTCCTTCGCTGTCCTTGCCTGTCCTGATGATGTTCCTGTGGCTTGGCGCTCGGCCGTGTGTCGCCGCGTGCCTACTTGGTGCCGGGCTTCTTCTGCGCTGAGAATCCGAGGGCACCGATGACGAGGCCAAGCAGCAGCACAACCCCGAGGTACGGCACGAAGTTCCATCCGCCATCAAGCGCAGAGATCTGCTGGAGCAGACGTAGCACGCCGAGACCGACAAGCACACCGCCCATGGAGATGAGAAGCCCACCGGCGAGCCCGAACTTGACCCAGTTTCCAAGGTTCTTCAGAGGATCGAGCGTCTCCTGCTTTGCGTAGTCGACCACCATGACACGGAGTTCATCGAAGGTGTCTTTGGGAGTCTTGTTCGCTTGGTCCGTCATGTCTCTCCACTGGGCTGTTGCGACCGTCATCGTATTGCATCCGGCGGGCTTCGCGTGAATTTTGATTGCGTCGAACGGTGTTCGCATGGGCTCCGTCGCGGCATTCAACCCAGACGCAGCTGGGACCGCAGATCTTCGGCTGTGCCATCGAGCAGATCGTGCAGCAGGGTAAGACGATCTGATGGGCCGAGCGCCTGCAATAGTTGCTGGCGGTCGAAGGGGCCAAACGGCGCCAGCGCAGCGACCTGAAACGAACCGAGCGCAGGATCGTCAGCAAGATCAGGAATTGGTGCGGTTTGTCTGCCGGACTCCCCCAGCAGCGCAAGAATCGTCTCCAACTTCGCCACTGCGGAGCGATACATCTCTTCGTCTCCGGGCTCTGCTGGCGGTTCCTCGAGGATAGTCACCTCAGCTCGGGGGTACGGGTCGTCGTCGAGCCAACGATCCACCACGAAGCGCCGAGTACCAACCGCGATGACGTGCCACATCTCTCCCTGGTCCTCAGCTTGAAGGACCTGGGCAACGCAACCAACGTTGGTTCGAGCGTCACCGCCTCCCACCTCGTGGCCGCGTTCAATGAGCGCAACGCCGAAGTCGCGTTCGGCCTCCAACACATCCCGAATGAGCGCGAGGTAACGCTCCTCAAACAACCGCAGCGGAAGCAACGTCGTCGGCAACAGCACCGACCCAAGTGGGAACATCGGGAGCACGGCCATTGCGCTACGCGTCTCAGCCTTCGTTTTCTTCGTTCTGGATGTCCTCGAAGAGTTCTCGCAACTCTTCGATCTTCTCATCGCCAGGTTCCGAGCCTGTGCTGGTTGCAGGCTGCGACGGCTCAAGCGGCTCGATCTCAATGCTTTCAGCGATCGATTCGGTGTCGACTCCAAGCGCCTCCGCTGCAATCGCGTTGGCACCAGCGGGCGCCACTTCGTCGACGGACGGGCCGGCCGGGTAGTTCACCAGTGCAACCCCAAGATCTTCCTGAAGATCCACAATTGCATCGCTTACTGTCTGGCCGTTGACCAGGTTGAGAATGTACGCGAACTGGAGAAGGTCGCCTTTTTCGGTCTCCACCACGCCAGCGAGAGCGGTAACGTCGTTGAGCGTTCCGGTCTTGGCCCGCACTCTTCCCTCAGCAATCGTGCCGACAAACCGCTCAGCGAGCGTGCCGTCCTGGCCTGCGATGGGAAGAGCATCACCAAACGGCGTGACGCCCGGAATGGCCCTCTCAAGAAGGTCAGCAACATATCGACACGACACCTTGTTCCCGGCGTCGAGGCCAGACCCGTCCGCCGGCGGGACCTCAAGTCGGGGCAGGCCCGAATCCGCAAGGATTGACTGCACCGCCCGGGCCCCCACCTGGGTGGTACCTGCGTTGTTCGCTTCGAGACCAATCGCTTTCAGGAGCAGCTCGGCCGTGGTGTTGTCGCTCTGCACCAGCATTTGGCGGACAATCTCACTCATCGGCGGCGACTCGATTGATGCGAGCTCGATCAGGTTCTCTTCGATCCCCGCAAGGTCGTCTCGCGTGACATTGCGAGCTCCTCCGCTGATAATGACCTGTTGCGCCTCCAGCAGGTCATCGAACAGGCGCGCGGCCGCCAACGCCGGATCATCCGCCGCGACAGGCGGATCGCCGAAGCGCCAATCATTGGCGTTTGCCGGCCACGACGTGAAGCCATCGTTGATCATCAGAGCAGACAGGGGCCCGGACTGCCCCTGGGTGGCGAACCGTTCCGGCCAACCGTCGGGGTAGCGATCGGTGTCGTAGCGAGTTTCCACGGCGTGGACACCGCCGTTGATTGTGGACACGCCACTGCGAACCAGATCGTCGGCAAGTTCTACAATTGGAGTTCGGAGCTGCGGTGGGTGGCGCAGCGTTTGGGCGTAATCGGCGGTCATCAGCAGTGGGTCGCCGCCGCCGACGAGGTAAAGATTGCCCTGCAGGGTGCCATTCTCCGGCTGGCTCAGCGCCATGAGTCGAGTCACAAAGCGATGATTCGGCCCGAACTGCTCAAGGGCGGCGAATCCGGTCAGCAGCTTCTGGACCGATGCGGGCGTGAAGCTCACCGACGACTGGTGGTCGTAGATGACGTCCGGCCCATCCGTGACGACGAGGCACGCGCCTCCAACAGCGACCTGTTCCAGCTCTGACGAGAGGGCGCGCTCGGCGATGGGTGAGACCAGGAGTTCCGGCATGCGCCGAGCGGACAGCATCGGCGTGTCGGAACTGGTCAGCTCCTCCAGGATCGGCGTCCTGACGTCAGGATTGCCGAGGTAGTCAGAACCAAACCAGGCAGCTGCGGCGACGGCGAGGAGAGCGAGGGGGACGAGTAAGCGATTCACGGCGTCTCGATCGTACGCGTCGGAGCGCGTGAATTCGGCGCGCGCTCAAAATCATTCCGGAAATCCATGGGCTTTACCCCTCGGCTTGAAGCGGTCTGAGCCTGTTACTGCCTGGCCTGTTGGAAACGCACGTGGGCCCACATGGCGTCAAGGACACGCACCGACTGATCAGCAGATCCGAAACACGGCCATCCAGCAGCACGCAGAGTTGCTGGCGCTGGATTGCTCGGGTCCGCAGTCGCCAGCTCGGTCGCCACCAGAATCGGTGTACCGGTCTCTTCGGAAATCTCCATTGCAGCGGTCACGTATCTGGCATCCTGCGTTTCGTGGAACGCAGCCATGCGATCCAACCCATGTCCCGGGTGGAAGGCTCCGGCCCTCATCATTGCGGCGGTGTTTGCCTGAACTCCAGCGCCGAGGAAGATCACGGCGTCCACCTCACCGTGGCCGGCGACAAGTCGCAGGATCGCTGGAATGGTGTCGCGAGTCTCCCCTCCCGCCATATCAATCGGGTTGCTGCGACTCCAGCGCGGAGGGAGGAGCTCATCAATGGCGTCGTACAGATCTTTGGGGAGGTCAATCTGGTCGAGTCGAGAATCAGCAAGCGCGTCAGACGTCAGGACACCCCAGCCTCCAACTGTGGTCACGACCACCGTGCGCGGCCCGTTCGGCAGCGGCAGCGCTGAGAACCCGGCTGAGAACGCGAAGGCGTCGTTGACAGTCCGGGCTCGAACCGCGCCGGCCTGGCGGACCATCCCGTCAAAGACGCGATCGTTGGTGGCGAGCGACCCGGTGTGGCTGGCTGCGGCCTGGGCTCCGGATTCAGACACACCGCCCTTGAGTACGACGACCGGCTTGCGGGACGTCACCTCGAGGGTGCGGCGAAGAAAGTCGGGCCCGTCCTCGAGTCCTTCGATGTAGGTGAGCGCCACTTTGGTCGGCTCGTCATTTCCGAACCACTCGAGGTAATCGACCACACCAAGACACGCTGCGTTGCCCGCACTGATGGCTCGTGCAACGCCAACACCCCACTGGTTGGACAAGTTGAGAAACGTGCTCATCAGATTGCCAGATTGACTGACGATGCTGATGGAACCCGCCAACGCATTTGGCGCAACGATCTGAGCGCAGAGCTTTGACGGCGTGGAAACAACGCCCTGGCCGTTCGGCCCTGCGACTGCGAGCCCAAGCTCCTCGGCCACAGCAACGAGTTCCTGCTCCGCAGCCTGACCCTGCTCTCCGGTCTCGCCGAACCCTCCCGAGGCGATAAAGACGGCGCGAATGCCAATGGCGGCGCCGTCTCGCATGAGGTCAATGACCGTGGAAGCCGGCGTGCAAATGACGAGGAGCTCTGCCGCACCGACTGCGAGTTGCCGCAGCGACGCCACTGTTTGGATGCCGAGGATTTCTTCTGATGCGAGATTCGTTGCGTACACATCTCCCTCGTACCCGGAAGTCAGGATGTTGTGCAGCGTGACAAACCCGAACTTTCCGGGGTGACTTGAGGCTCCGGCCACCACCACGCCGGCAGGATCGAAGAGCGCCGAGATGTTGGTCAAAGCTGGTTTCGAGGTCGTCATGACTGGGCCGTCACGATCAGTGCGTCGACGGCGACGGGGGTGCCGTCACGGATGAGCATTGGATTTACGTCTATTGAAACCAGGCCTTCGATCGCTCCGGCTGCACGCCCCACGGCGGCAACCGCTTCGGCCACTGCCACCCGGTCGATTGCGGGTTCGCCCCGGAACTCGCCCAGCATTTTCTGGTTGGTGAGGTCGTCCAGCATGTCCTCCACATCGATCGGTTCGACAGGGAGGAGGCGAAACGAAACATCTTCAATCGCTTCGGCGAGAATCCCACCGAAACCGACCATCACGACGGGGCCGAAGGGCGGCTGCACGTTGACGCCGACAATCAGCTCGCGGCTGGCCTTGACCATTTCGCCGATCAGGACACTGACCGGTCCGTCATCGGGTGCAGCGGCCGACAGGAGTTCCTCGGCAGCCGTCCGAACAGCATCGGCATCGGTCAGCCCAAGACGTACCAGGCCTCGCTCGGTTTTGTGAGCAATTGCATCGCCGCACAACTTCGCCACCACCGGGAATCCGATCGACTCGGCAGCCGCTGCCGCCTCGTCAGCGCTGGCGACTTCCCGCTCAAGGTTCACTGGCAGGCCATGTGCAGCCAGCATCTTCTTCGATGCCAGCTCTGACATCGTGATCTCATTCCTGGAAGAGCGCATTGCCGCATACCCTAGATGAGCACCCATCCCAAAGAGGATGACGCGCCGAGCGCGTCCGCTCTGAAGGTCACGGTCTCTAGGATCGTCGCATCAGATATGCACCGAAGTTCCCCACCCGATGGATCCGCCAGCTTGGCGCAGTCGTCGCCCTTGTTCTGCTCGCCTCCAGCTGTGGTTCGGGCGCCCCATCTGACAGCATTGATGTCGCAGATGTGGAGTCGAGCGACCCCGTTGACACTGATGCCACTGACGCCTCTGGCACGGACAACTCAGGTAACGACGCTGGCGACACCGACGCCAGCAGGGATGAGAACACCGATGGCACCGGTGACGGCGCAACCAGCCCAGACGCAGATGCCGACAGCGACACCGGCGGAAAGCCCTCGGCCACCCTTCCGGCCGGAGCGGTGGACGAGCTGATCATTGAAGACATCGTCGTCGGCGACGGCGACCTGGCCACCCCCGGATCCATGGTCGAGGTCCACTACGTGGGCGTGCTCGCCTGCGGTGGTTCTGAGTTCGACTCTTCATGGAGCCGCGACACCACCTTCTCTTTCCTCCTTGGAGGTCAAAGGGTCATTTACGGCTGGGACGCCGGCGTGGAAGGCATGCGCGTTGGAGGTCAACGTCAGCTGACAATCCCGTCCTACATGGGCTACGGCGAACGGGGCAGCGGTGGGTCCATTCCGCCCGGGGCCGACCTGGTGTTCGTTGTTGACCTCGTGGGTGTGGACCCTGACGCTGGTGAAGTAACTGAGTTGGTTCCACCTGTCGCTGCCGAAGCGGCCAATGCCGTCGATGGCGAACCGGTTCCCACCCTGCCGCCCGGCCCGGTCGTCGATCTCATTGTTGAGGACATCACGGTCGGAGACGGCGCTGTTGCAGCTCAGGACAAGATTGTCGAAGTCAACTACGTCGGCGTACTCGCATGCAACGGCCAGAAATTTGATTCCTCCTTCGAACGTGGCTCCACGTTCAGCTTCTCCCTTGGCAATGGTCAGGTCATCCAAGGCTGGGACCAGGGCGTCGACGGCATGGCCGAAGGCGGACGCCGCCAGCTCACCATCCCTGCAACCCAGGCCTACGGTCCGGGCGGAAGCGGGATCATCCCAGCGAATGCCGACCTCGTGTTCGTCGTGGACGTCGTATCCGTCACCGACCCGCTCACCGAGGCCGACCAGCCCGCCTTCGAGATTCCCGACGAACTGAGCGGAGAACTGGAGATCACCGACCTTGTGGTCGGCGAAGGTGCCGAGGTCATGCCCGGCGACAACGTTGAAGTGCAATTTGTTGCCCAGACGCTCAGCGACGGAATTGTGCTGGACTCAACCTGGGCGAACGGCGGTGTTCCCATCGTGTTGACCACCGCGGAAGGCTCGCTTCCCGGCCTTGCGCAGGGCATTCCCGGAGTGAAGGTTGGCGGTACCCGTCAGATCCTCATTCCACCGGCTCTCGCATTCGGCGAGGAGGGCGGCAACGGCATCGGCCCGAACGAAACCATCGCTGTCATCATCGAGGTTCTGTCCATTCCGTGATCTCACGCTCCATTCCGTGATCTCACTAGGTTTGGGCTCTCAGCGAATACAGCCCCGCGAGGACGATGGCCCGGCCATCTGGGCGCTCCCAGCCTTCGATGAAGGCGCCGGCAAATCCCATCGCCGCTACCACGATGGCGCTGCAAAGCGAGATGATGACTGTCGGAATCTCCTTCGAGATCGACGTCGGCCTGAAACGCGTCACGGCGACAGCGCGTCACCGCGACAGGGCGCCTGGATCGAGCAGGTACCCGCCAAGCGTCGCTCTTCGCACTCTCGTTCGGGTGATGGCGGATCTAGGCTGGTGTCATGCAGATCATTGCCGCCCTTTTCATCGACGACATCGACACTCGCCAGGTTGAGGGACCCTCAACTCGAATCGATCTTGGCGGTGTGCAGTTTTCTGCCGCCGCACCCACACCCGTTCCCCTCACCTGGGCGCCGCACCTCGTGGTCATTGTTCACAACCCGGCCGATGGCAAGTCCGATGGCGTCCTCGAGGTTGTCTACAAGCGTGATGGAGAACAGGTGGCACGTAACGTGCAGCCACTCCAGATCGAACCGGGTAGGTTCAACTACCGACTGGTCCGGGGCGAAATTGACTTCGAGGACTACGGCACGGTTGAAGCCCACTGTCGCATGGGCAGCGGCGGAGACACGATCGTCGTGCCGTACACCCTGCTTCCACCCGCTGAGTCTTGAGCTACGCCGTCGGGTTCTCTGAGCACCCGGTCGCAGCGGCCGCAGCCGGCGAAGCCATCGGTCAGGTCGCTGAAAGTCTTGCCGAGCCCGCTGAGACAATCATCGTCTTCGTCACGCCTGCTCTTCTGGGCCACATGGAGTCCATCGTGGGAGCCGTCAATGCCGCCCTCCAGCCGACAAGCATGATTGGGGCGGGAGCCGTTGCTGTCATCGCGAATGCCCGGGAGGCGGAACAGTCATCAGCACTCACGATCTGGGCCACGTCCAACACCGGCGCGCACACGGTGCGCATCGAGGCGTTTCAGGGTCCGTCCGGGCCAGTTGTCAACGGCTTGGATCAGCTGACCGGGGCGATGGGCACCCTGGTGCTGCTCAGTGATCCGTTCTCATTCCCTTCTGAGATGGTGCTCTCAACCCTCGCCGAAACAGCCCCAGATCTCCAGATCGTGGGCGGCGCCGCGTCCGCAGCGTCGACCCCCGGAGCCAATCGCCTCGCACTGGGCACCAGCGTCCACGGTCATGGAGCGGTGGGTCTGCACTTTCCCGAGCTGACCAGCGGAACAAGCCTGGTGTCGCAGGGTTGTCGGCCAATCGGCTCGCCGTTCGTCGTGACCAGCGCCGACAGGAACCGCATTGTCGAGCTTGGCGGACAGCTGGCCATGGAGCGACTGCAGCAGGTTGCTCAGCAGGCGTCAGAACACGACCGGTCACTGATGCGTTCGACGTTGCAGATGGGCGTGGTCATGAACGAGACCCAGGAGGAGTTCACTCAGGGCGACTTCCTCATTCGAGGCATCCTGGGACTCAACCGCGACGATGGATCGGTCGCAATATCGGATCTGATCGAAGTGGGTACAACCGTGCAGTTTCAGGTCCGCGACCCCGACTCAGCTGACGCCGAGCTTCGAGACCTGCTCGCTGGGCGACATGCCGCCAGTGTGCTTGCCTTCAGCTGTAACGGACGGGGCCAGGCCATGTTCGCCATGCCTGACCACGACGCTGGCGTCATCGAGGAAGAACTGGGCTCGTTGCCGGTTGCGGGCATGTTCTGCGCTGGGGAATACGGTCCGGTCGCCAGCCAGAACCACGTCCATGGCTTTACCGCCTCCCTGCTGCTGTTTCAGTGATTGGAACGGTTCGTCACTCGCCTGAGGACGGCGGTTAGGGTGACGCTGACGCCGCTGTTTGCGTCCAGACCAACGCAAGTCCCGGAGATCCAATGACATCGACTTCGCCATCGGCCAGCCCAACCGACACAGAGCTGGAGGCTCGCGGTATCTCCATGATCCGCGGGATTTCCATGGACGCACCGCATGCGGCCAGGTCAGGCCACCAGGGAACCGCCATGGCTCTCGCCCCGCTGGCACACGTGCTCTACACCCGCATCATGAAGTACAACGCCGCAGCCCCGGATTGGGCCGACCGCGACCGCTTTATTCTGAGCTGCGGCCATGCGTCAATCCTCCAGTACGCCATGCTGTACTTTACGGGCTTCGGACTCACCCTTGATGACCTCAGGAACTTCCGCCAGTGGGACAGCGCCACGCCCGGCCACCCCGAAGTCGGACACACCGCAGGCGTCGAAGTCACCACCGGACCGCTCGGCCAGGGATTTGCCAACGGCGTTGGCATGGGCATGGCCGAAGCACGGCTGCGTGAACAGTTCGGCGCTGACGTGTTTGACCACTACACGTTTGTGATCTGCAGCGACGGAGACCTCGCCGAAGGCCTCAGCCACGAAGCCGCCTCTCTCGCCGGGCATCTCGGCCTCGGCCGTCTCATCTACATCTACGACCTCAACCTGATTTCCATCGACGGAAGCACCGACACGTGGCTCTCTGACGATCCCATCAAGCGCTTTGAAGGCTACAACTGGCACGTGGAAGACCTGGGCGAGGTGGCCGACGATCTCGACGCCATGGAAGCCGGCATCCGTCGAGCCATGGAGGTGGAGGACAAGCCGTCACTCCTCGTGCTTCGCAGCAACATTGGAACTCCCTACCCAGCCCTCATGGACACTTCGGCTGCGCATGGTTACGCGTTCAAAGACGAAGAAATTGCCCAGACCAAGGAACTGCTCGGCCTGCCAGCGGATCAGTCGTTCCACGTCGCCGATGATGTGGTCGACATGTACCGCTCCGCAGGCTCTCGTGGCGCTGCGGCTCACGCTGCATGGGAGGACCGGTTCGGCGAATGGGATGGCGACCGCGCTGCACTGGTTGCGGCTCTCAATGGTCGCGGCCTTGACGGCTGGGCCGACAGCCTGCCCAGTTGGGATGTTGGCGAGAGCATTGCCACACGCGCCGCAAGTGGAGACTGCCTCGTCGCTGCTTCGAAGACGGTTCCCGGCCTGACCGCCGGCGGCGCCGACCTCACCGGCAACACCGGGACCAAGCTCGGCGACGAGACGCTGATGAGCGCCGAAAATCCTGCAGGACGCCAGATCTTCTATGGCGTGCGCGAACACGGGATGGCTGCGGCCATGAACGGGGCAGCGCTGCACGGTGGCGTGCTCCCAGTCGGCGGGACCTTCCTCGTCTTCTCCGACTACTGTCGCGGAGCGGTGCGTCTTTCCGCTCTCATGCAGGCCAAGGTCATCTACTCCTTCACGCACGACTCGGTGGGCGTGGGCGAAGATGGCCCCACCCACCAACCGATCGAACAGATTGCAGCGCTTCGATCAATTCCAGATCTGCGAGTCATCCGTCCCGCGGACGGCAACGAGGTTGCCGCAGCGTGGAAGGTTGCGGTCAACGGGTCCGGTCCGACCGCCATGGTTCTCACCCGTCAGGGTGTGCCGATCCTCGAAGGCACCAGTGAAGAGGGTGTCACCCGCGGCGCATACGAGCTCGTCTCGGCCGACGGAGCGATCGTCACACTGGTCGCATCCGGAAGCGAAGTATCGCTGTGCGTCAGCGCTGCCGAGCGCATGAACGCTGACGGTACAGCAACCCGTGTCGTGTCGATGCCCAGTTGGGATATGTTCCTCGCTCAGGACGACGACTACCAGGCATCGGTCTTCACCGGCGGTCCGGTCCTGGCTGTAGAAGCCGGTGTCAGCCAGGGCTGGTACCGCTGGGCCGACGATGTGGTTGGCATCGACCGGTTTGGCGCCTCAGCGCCCGGCGGCACCGTGATGCACGAGCTTGGCATGAACGTGGACAACGTTGTGTCCCGGGCCACAGCCCTTGTTCACTGAGCACGACCAACTGACGAACCCCACCCCATCCACTATTCCCCTCAGCATCCCAGGAGTCTCCATGAGCCGTCTGCACAATCTTTACAGCGAACAGGGTCAGAGCCCATGGCTCGACAATCTGAAGCGCGAATGGATCCAGAACGGTGAGCTGCAGCAGTGGGTTGACCGCGGCGTGCGCGGACTTACATCGAACCCGAGCATCTTCCAAAAGGCAATCTCCCAGTCCGATCTCTACGATGACCAGCTCGCCGCTCTTCTGGCCGAAGGCAAGTCCGTCGAGGAGTGCTATTGGGAACTTGTCATTCAGGACATCGAAGGCGCCCTTGCGATCCTGCGCCCAACGTATGACGAGTCGAATGGTCTTGACGGCTACGTCTCGGTCGAGGTGTCCCCGAATCTCGCCAATGACACCGAAGGCACGCTCGCCGCAGCCAAGGACCTGAACTCGCGAATCGACGAACCAAACGTCTACATCAAGATCCCGGGTACCGCCGCCGGACTCTCCGCCATCCAGGACGCGACGGCGGCTGGCATCAATGTCAATGTCACGCTCCTCTTCTCCATCGACCGGTACGCCGAAGTCATCGAGGCCTACATGGCAGGCCTCGAAGCGCACGAGGGCGACCTGTCCGCCATCTCCTCCGTCGCCTCCTTCTTTATAAGCCGGGTTGAGACCGAGGTGGACAATCGTCTCACCGAGATTGGAACCGACGAAGCGCTGGCGCTACGCGGTAAGGCCGCTGTCGCCAACGCAGCCATGGCTTACCAGCTGTTCCTTGAGAAGTTCTCCGGCACCCGCTGGGAAGCACTGCAGGCCCGTGGCGCCCAGCCTCAGCGTCCGCTGTGGGCGTCCACGTCCACCAAGAACGACAACTACCCCGACACCCTGTACATCGATGCCTTGATTGGCCCCAATTCGGTCAATACCATCCCCGACGGCACACTCGCCGACTTCGAGGATCACGGCACCGTGGCTCGGACCATCGACGCTGACGTTGAAGGCGCCAAAGCAGCTCTCGCCGCTGTCGCTGCGGTCGGTGTGGATATCGACAATGTGGCCAACACCCTTGAAGATGCCGGCGTGGCGTCGTTCGCGAAGGCGTTCGACGACCTTCTGCAGACGCTCAGCGGGCGGGTCGCCGATCTGACCTGATTCCGTGAAGCGGGGAATCGTGATGGGAATAGAGCGCCATATCGGCGGTTGGATCATTCGGTAGCGAGCGGATAGTCGCTCCAGCCGAAGCAAGTAGGGTTTGCACACTATGACTACGCGTTATGACCGGCCGTTGGCGGAGCTTCTTCTGGAGGCTGGCGCTATTCGCAACCATGCCTTCGGCACCCGGGTGACCTATTCGCCCAAGGTGTTCATTCCGCTCACGATGTTGTGTCAGGACAAGTGCGGCTACTGCACGTTCGCGCAACCTCCGGCTCGTCTGGAAAATCCGTACCTCTCCCCCGATCAGGTCCTCGAGATCGCCCGCTCCGGCGCAGCTGCGGGTTGTCACGAGGCGCTCTTCACCCTCGGCGAACGGCCGGAACTGCGCTACCCAATCGCAGCCGAGTGGCTCGCGGAAAACGGCTACGCCTCCACGGTCGAGTACCTGCACGCCATGTGCAGGCTGGTTCTCGACGAAACCGGCCTGCTTCCCCATGCCAATGCCGGAGCGCTGACGCACGATGAGCTGGCTCTTCTTCGGACTGTCAGCCCCTCCCAGGGCATGATGATCGAGTCGCTCAACCCGAATCTTGATGCCCACCGCGGCTCACCGGACAAGACACCCGAACGCCGCCTTGCCACGCTCGAAGCGGCCGGCGAGCTGCAGATTCCCTTTACCACCGGCATCCTCTGCGGCATTGGTGAGAGCCGCCAGGACCGCATTGACGCACTGGAAGCCATTGCCGAGTCGCACCGGCGTCACGGACATGTTCAGGAAGTCATCGTGCAGAACTTCCTGCCAAAGCCAGGCACGAGCATGCACAAGGAGCCGCCGTGCCCCGACGATGAGTATCTCGAAGCCATTGCGCTCGCTCGGATCATCCTCCCCGCTGACATCCACCTGCAGGCTCCGCCGAATCTGAGCGACGATTTCGGCGTGCTGCTCGACGCTGGTATCGACGACTGGGGCGGTGTGTCCCCCATCACCGCTGACCACGTGAACCCGGAGCGGCCCTGGCCCGCCCTGGAACGCCTCGAAAGGGTCAGCCAGGAGCGAGGATTCGAGCTCGCTCCCCGTATGACCATCTACCCGGAGTTCGCCTTGAAACCGTCTGTGTGGGTGGACGACGACATGCGCTTTCCTCTTCTTGACAACAGCGACGCAGAGGGCCTGGCCCGAGACAATGATGGCGGTTGGTATTCGGGTGCACCAGCAAACCCGCCGGTCCGCCTCGATGTTGAACCCGCTGCCCGTGGCGCGGTTGCCGAAGTTCTTGAAGGGGTCCGCAACGGTCAGGAAGTTGGCGAGGCCGAGATCGTCACCCTCTTCGCCGCTCGCGGTCGCGAGGTTGCCGCCGTAGCTGAACTTGCCAATGAGTTACGCCAGCAGGTGAACGGCGATGACGTCACCTATGTTGCCAACCGCAACATCAACTACACGAATGTCTGCACGTTCAAGTGTCGATTCTGCGGCTTCTCCAAAGGTCCGCTGTCACTGAGTCTTCGGGGAAGTCCCTACCTTCTGACGTTGGAGGACATCGCCGGCCGCACTGCTGAAGCATGGGACATGGGTGCCACAGAGGTCTGCCTCCAGGGCGGTATCCATCCCGATTTCGACGGCGACTACTACATCGATGTCACCCGGGCAGTGAAGGAAGCTGCTCCGGACATCCATGTTCACGGTTTCACCGCTCTGGAAGTCACCGAGGGCGCCAAGCGTCTTGATGAGCCCCTGGCCATCTACCTGCAGCGTCTCATGGACGTTGGTTTGAAGACGCTGCCCGGCACGGCTGCGGAGATTCTCGATGACGAGATGCGCGAGATCCTCTGCCCGGACAAGATCGGCACCGATGAGTGGCTTGACGCACACCGCACTGCTCACTCCATTGGGCTGCGTTCCAACGTCACCATCATGTTCGGAGGCGTCGAGCAGCCGGTCCATTGGGCGCGTCACCTGGTCCGCACCCGTGACCTGCAGAAAGAGACCGGCGGGTTCACCGAGTTCGTGCCGCTTCCGTTTGTGCATATGGCGTCCCCGCTGTACATCCGCAAGATGGGTCGACGCGGGCCCACGTACCGCGAAACCATTCTCATGCACGCCGTTGGACGTATCGCCTACCACGGCTGGATCGACAACATCCAGGGTTCGTGGGTCAAGATGGGATTCGACGCCATTCGTCATCTTCTGCAAGCAGGTGTGAACGACCTGGGCGGAACCCTCATCAACGAGAACATCAGTCGCGCGGCCGGGGCCGAACATGGCCAGGCCGTTACAGCCGACGACTTCGCACAAATGCTGGCTCCGCTTGGCCGTCCCCTTGTACAGCGGTCCACTCTGTACGAGCGAGTCGACCCGAGTGAACGCCGAGGCACGCTGACTCAGCGTCGTAGGATACCGCTACTGTCCGAGTCGTGACCTTTCGATACAACACCGGCAACGACGAACTCGACGCCGACATAGCCAAACTTGCCGCCCTCGCCATGTCAGAGGGAATGGCGGACGGATCTGGTGAACTCCCGCACCATCGCGATGCCAGAGACGTGGGTTTGATTCGCGAGATGATGACGTCTGCGGTTCGGCTGGGACGTGAAGACGTGGAACGCGGCGACCTCAAGCTGGTGAGCGCCGCTCTCAAGGAACTGCGCTACGCGTACTCCGTGTTCGCTCCCTACCGTCACCGGCGCAAGCTCTCCATCTTTGGCAGCGCCCGAACCAAGCCTGACAACCCGGAGTATCAGACTGCCTTGGCCACAGGTCGAGCAATCGCTGAGCGGGACTGGATGGTCATCACCGGAGCCGGACCCGGGATCATGCAGGCCGGGGTTGAAGGCGCCGGGATCGAGAACAGCTTCGGCGTGGGCATCCAACTTCCGTTCGAACCGTCGCCACCGGAAATCTTTGAGGATGGCGCCCGGCTGATCAACTTTCGATATTTCTTCACGCGCAAGGTCACCTTCATGCGCGAGTCCGACGCATTCGTCGCTCTACCGGGCGGCTTCGGGACCATGGACGAGGCCTTTGAGTTGTTGACCCTGCTCCAGACCGGCAAGACGGTCATGACTCCCCTCGTGCTCCTTGAATCACCCGGCGGCAACTACTGGGATGGCTGGTTGAACTTCGTGCAGGATGAACTGTTTGAGGACGGCCTCATATCGCCCGAAGACCTCCGCCTGGTCAAAATCACCGACTCGGTGGATGAGGCTGTTGAGGAAGTGTGCGGCTTCTTCCGGAACTACCACAGCATGCGCTTCGTAGGCGGCAGGCTGGTCCTGCGTCTCCAGGAACTGCCCACTGCCGAGCTCCTGACGTCGCTCAACGACGAGTTCAGCCACATTGTCACCAAGGGACGCATCGAGGTTGTCGAGGAGAGCGAGGCTGAAAGCGACGATGTCCGTGCTGCCGGGCTCCCCCGTATTGGATTCAGCTTCGACAAAGCCAGCTACGGAAGGCTGCGCATGCTTGTCGACATGGTCAATGGCCAGACGCCCGCAGCGCCAAAACTGCCAGAGGAGAGCTGACATGGCAGGAGAATTTCACGACATCGTCAGTCGGCTCGAAGGCATCAGTGAGGAGCTCGCTGATCTTGCCATAGAGCGACTCCGAGAGTCCATCGACGCTGGCGGCACCGAATTGCCCGTCGAAGAGAAGATCATCACACGAGCGCGTCGTGCCATCGAGAAGGCCATCCACCTGCTCGAGCCGCGTGAGCAGTTCTAGTCTCCCGTTACTCGGGGCGCATTCACGAGACCTGTTCACCGGGTTCAGGGAACATTGCTCAGCCTCAGCCAGTACGATCGAGCGTCGTGCCCCGCTCATCTCGCTTGGATCCATGGTTTGACCGCCGGTCAGACGCTCTGAACTCACTGCTCCTTGATTGGGCCCATCTGGGCCTTCAGGACAACGATCGAGCCAGCGCGGAACTGTTGTCGACGTACCTCGAAAACCAACTCTTCGACGACGTACGCATCATTGACACGCCGACGACGGCTCCTGCGGTGTTTGGTCAACGTAACCGAGCCGGCGCCGAGGGCGTCAATGTGTTGGTCGTCGGTCTTCACGACGTTCCCTGGCTCGATGGTGGGTCTGCGGACGATATTCGTCTTGATGACAACGGGCTCATCGGCCCGGGCATCGCAAGCCGTTTCGCACCGCTGCTCGCCCACACGGAGGCATACCTCGGCCTCACCGACGAGGCTGAAGGCACGCCCGCCATCAATCTGATGGTACTTGCCATCGACTCACTGTCGCTGGGAACAAACCAGATCTCCACCATCGTCGCCGCAGCCGAGCTGGGAAACGTCGACGTCATCGTCGCAGCACCGTCGGTGGCCTGGGATCTGCGCGCTCCAACCATCACGCTCGGGGCGCGTGGCGAACTGCTGGTCGAGATCATTGCCTCGACAGGGCGGGACCTGCAGATCAACACCTTTGCAGCAGCCACTCGAAATCCCTTGCAGTTCCTCACGAGCACGCTCGCCGACCTGCGCGACACCAACGGCCGCATCACCATTCCCGGCTTCTACAACCGCGCCGCGCCGCCAAACCGTGCTGAACGCGAAGCTCTCAGTCGCGACGGCTACGACCCGGCTCGTTGGCTCGTCGGAACTGGTTCGTCCGTGCTGGTCGGTGGACCGCCGCCGCTCGAACGCGCCAGTGCCTGGCCTTCTGTTGACGTGGTCTCAATAAATGCCGGGTCCGGTCACCGGGTTCGAAGCCAGACCATCCCCGGGTCCGCCAGCGCCACCGTGAGCATCTCCCTTGTGGTCGACCAGCGCAACAGCGAGGTGGAAGCATCGCTTCGGAACTGGCTCGATTCACGGGCGGTCTCCGGCGTGGACCTTGCCTTGAATGTCATTGCTGCGTCGGAGCCCTATCGGGTTGACCGGGAGACTCCATGGGTCGTCTGTCAGGCGCGGGCCGCGAAACGGGTATTCAACCGGTCACCAATTCCGGTCCTCGGTGGCGGCACGCCCGGTCTGGCCGAAATCAGCGAAGCTGTCGGCGCGCCAATGCTGTTCTCCGGCATAGCCAGCCCGGCCAGTTTCCTCGACACCGGGCACGAGCGTCTGAGCACAGACCGTTTCCGCCTTGGCCTCAGCCTTATCGCCGAAACCTTCGAACAGTTCGCCAAGCGCGCTGCACGAGGCTGAATCGCAGATCCGGGGACCGGGGCCATCACTCAGCTCGGGGCCATCACTCAGCTCGGGACCATCACTCAGCTCGGGGCCGTTACTCAGCTCGGGAAGAGCGCGTCCGCTTCGCCTGACGGAGCTGCACAGGAAATGCACCAGGACTTGGATTCCTCGCCGGGGAGTGCTCCGCACTCATCGCACGGCTCGTCCCTCGGTGAGAGAATTGAATCGAATCCGTCACTGGTGCGCTTGAGGGCACGTGCTTCTTCATATCGGCGATGGCGTCCTTTTTTCACGGGCGCAAGCTCCAATCCGCGGCGTTACTGCAATAAGTTCCAACGATTCTAACGGGACGCCGAGAGGGGTTATTCCCACCTCGGCCATTCCCGGCACACAGACCAGACGTGGCGGCCGTGCTGCGTCGATTGTCCGACCCTAGACCACATCTGATGGGTTCTTGGCGCATCAGCGGCACCAACTTCGGCTATTCACCCGAATCCGGCACAAATGCGCGCCCTGAACGCTCCTCAAGAGAGATTCGGCCATCGCCTTCGAATGCCAGAGCAACCTGCCCATTGACGAGGCGCCGAATTGGTTCGCCGACCAGACGATCACGCCAGCCCTCGCCCAAGCGGGCATCGGCGGCGCCGCGGAGCAGGTCTTCGATGTCTGATCGGCTGCCAACCATGGCAGGGTCAAAGTCGTTGTCACGGGCGAACTGGGCCAGCCATGCGGCGATGAGCGCAACCGCTGGTCGAAGATCTCGGATGTCATCACGACTTGGGGTGGGATCAGGTGGCGGTGGCTGACTGTTGCGGCTTCGGTCGATAACGTCGAGGATCGCTTGCCGGTCTGGCATTTTGAGCTGACGGTCGTCGAGACCGCGGATTCGTTTGAAGTCATCGGTGTGCTTTGGAGGTCGCTGGGCCATGACCACGAGTGCCAGGTCGGACATCACGTAGCGAGGCGGCCGATTCTGTTGCCGGGCAGTCTCTTCTCGCCACGCCGCCAGGTGACGCACGATGTTCTGGGCTTTGCCCCGCAGAGAGCGTGCCTCCTTGATCCGACGCCACGCCTGAGCCGGCTCACGGGCGCTGGTGCCCCGTTGACGAAGCAGGTCGCATTCGTCTTCGGCCCATCCAAGACGACCAGCGGCTTCCAGGCGCTTTCGCAGTTCTGCGTCGATCTCAAGCAAATGCTCGACATCGCCAGCAGCGTAGTTCAGTTGGCGGTCTTCAAGCGGCCGATGAAGCCAGTCGGTGAGTCGATCGCCCTTCTCGAGGCGAATACCCAGGAGTTGATCATGGAGAGCGGCGAGCGAAGGGGAGCGCATGCCCACGAATCCGGCTGCAACCTGGGTATCGAACAGGTGACTGGGAACTGTGCCACAGGCTCGTTCAAGCACCTCGAGGTCCTGATTGGACGCGTGCATGACGGCCACTGACTCAGAGTCCAACACTGCGGCCAGCGGCGCGATGTCAACTTTGGTCGGGTCGATGAGTGTCAGGCCGCCCGGCCAGGCAATCTGCACAAGCGCAAGATCCGGGTAGTACGTGCGCTCGCGGTGAAACTCGGTATCCACGGCGTAGCGAGGTTCGCCGAGAAGGGTGGCAACGAGTTCGGCGAGCTCTTCTTCTGTTTCGATCAACGGGTAGGGCGACGTCATGACCTCTCGACGTCGAATCCGGCCGCTATCCAGCCCTTGGTTCCGCCGTCGACGTTGGTTGCTTCGATTCCGAGACCACGCAGGTAGGTGCAGGCGTTTCCGCTTCGGCCACCCACAGCGCACACCACGAGAAGCGGTTCCCCGGTGGGTACCTCCGACGCGCGCTCCACGAGATCGGTGAGCGGAATATGGATGACGCCGGGGATCCGGGCATCGTGCCATTCGTCGAGCTCCCGCACATCGAGAACCTTCACTCCCTGCTCGCGACGGGTGGCGAACTCTGCGATGTCGATCTCAGGAACTTCTTCGTCCATTTTTCTTCCCTTGCCATACTCTCGAAAATAGTGCTCTCGGAAATGCTGCGATCAGAAAGGCCAGCAAAGTGCCTGGCACGCCCGCTTCGAAGCTTCACCCAACCTGCCCGCTGAGTTCCTTGTGAGAGGCTAACCGCTCTCCGTGTCCAACTCGGTGAAGGTCGGGTCCGGCGTCACAGGCAGCCGACGTTGCGCCCCGGCCAGTTCCTCCGGTGTATCCACGTCACCGAGACGGCCGTCGTCGATAACAGGAGCCGCCGTGAAACCCAGCTCAGTGAAGATTCCCATGGGCGAGTAGACGCCGTTGTTGAATGCGTCGATGATGGCGGGGAACGACGCAGGGCGAATCAACGCAAACAGCGGCTGTGGTCGTTGACCGTCGTGCCCCAGCACGCCGGGTGCGTGAGGCGACGCGTGCGCTCGTTGCAGCAGGGTCGTGACCGCTGCTGCGTCAATGAAGGGCAGGTCGCAAGCCAGTACCAGGGCTCCCGGCGCCAGTCCCGGCGCAGTCTCACCTGACTGGCCGTCGTCGGCGTCAGCGTCGGCGTCGGCTTCGGCTTCGACAATCGAAAGAAGGCCGGAAACAATACCGCCGAGCGGACCGCTTCCCGGTTGACGGTCATCGATGGCTCGCACTCGTCGCAGGTCTTCGGGCAATTCCGTTCGCCCAACCACGATGACCTCGGACACGCCAGCGTTCTCGAACGCAACGACGGCGCGCCGCAACAGCGTCATCCCGTCAAAGTCGATGACCGCCTTGTCTCTGCCCATCCGACGGCTCTTGCCGCCCGCGAGCACTATCCCCACCCAACGCGAACCCAACCAACGCAGGTCTACCCAACTTTCGTCGTCTACCCAGTTCTCGTCGGAGTATGCGCCCACGGAGCGGTCAGCCGCCGTAGCTCATTCGGGTGTCTTCCATTCGAAGAAGTTCAGTCTCCTCGTCTTCCTTGAGGAAGCCGGCGTTCACAACCTCACCCACGAAGAACGTGTGCTCGCCATAGGTGGGCGCTTCCCGCACCTCGCACTCAACGAAAGCGACGGACAGATCAAGAATTGGAGCGCCCGTCACGCCCTCATGAAAGGCGAATCCGTTCAGCGTCATCGCTTCGCGATCAACGTCAACAGGTTTGGTGAACTTGCGGATGATTGCCCGATCTTCCCGGGCGATCGTGCAAAGTGTGAATACTCCGCTGGCCTCGATCAACTCATGGGTAAACGCCGGCTTCTCCACACCGATCCCAATGAGTTTCGGATCAAACGAAAGCTGTGTGGTCCAGTTGAGGGTCATGCCGTTGGCGCGCTCCCCATCAGCTGAGCCAACAATGTAGAGGCCGTACGGCATTGTTCGCAGGACACGACGTCGAAGCCGGTCGTAGCCATCACGCCCTTCTTCGGAGTCTTCGACGTGAGCTGGGTACGGTCCGACCGGCCCTGATGCAACGGCCATGTCAGCTCGACAGATCTGCTGGTGGCCAGCTCGGATCGCACTGGCGCAGGAACACTTCGCACCGCTCGGCTTCATCGAGTTCCCCAATGGCTGCGGCACGCTTGGCAAGCCCGTTCAGCGCCCGCAGGAACCCCCGGTTTGATTCGTGCTTCCAGCGAACGAAGCCGGACCCACGCCACCCGTTCTGACGAAGGGTGTCCAGGCCCCGGTGATAGCCCACGCGGTAGGCCGCATATGCCTCGATGTTGTCGCGACCGAGATCGCCAACTGTTGCCCAGCCGGACAATGAACGGGGACGGGCGGAGACCACAGCATTCACTGCAGCGCGCTGCTCCTGTTCAGGGAGGTTCAGCGCGGCGGCGAGCGCCTCGGTGGCCTGTGGATCCTCGGGGGGAAGCACAGTCTCCGGTGGTCCGGACGGATTGAGATTGATTGGGTTCGACACGCGTCCAAGCCTACTCACCGATGGTCGCCTGACGCGATAGGGACTACTCGTCCTGGATGAGCCCTGAGCTGACGCCCGGATTTGTGCGGGTGGCGATGGATGTGTGACGGGCAGCGATTACGGCGTCATAGTCCTGATCCGTGAAGATGTAGAACTGGCGGTTGATCACTGCGTCATAGACAAGCTCGGCGACCTCGGCCGGGTCCTTCGCGGCGTCGAAGGCCGCTCGCATCAGGGCCCGAATCTCTTCTTCCTCCTCCGTGGCTTCATCCGCCACACCGGGAGCCGACAGGGTCTCCGGCCGATTGCGATCGGACTCAAGAATCTTCGTGTTCACGAGGCCCGGGCACAGCACTGACACCCCGACTCCGGGCGCATCTTCGGCAAGTTCAGCAAACAACGTCTCGGAAATGGTGACAACGGCATGTTTGGATGCGTTGTAGGGGCCGAGTCCGGGGAACGATGTGTGACCTGCTACTGACGCGGTGTTGATGATGTGAGCGTCGCCGTGCTCGACCATGTTCGGAAGGAACAGGCGCAGTCCGTGAGCAACCCCGAACAGGTTCACTCCCAAAACCCACTCCCAGTCCTCGGCGATGAGGTCAAGGATTCGTCCACCTCCGCCGACACCGGCGTTGTTGAACAGGAGATGCACGTTGTCGTGCTGGGCGAACACGACAGCCGCAAAGGCCTCCATCTCGTCTTTGCTCGACACATCAACGACGTGTCCTGAGCACGTGATTCCGGAGGCCCGCATTTCCTTGGTTGCAGCGGCGAGAGCCGGCTCCTCCACATCAACTGCGACGATGATGGCTCCTGCCTCACCAAAGCGTTGCGCAAAAGCGCGGCCCATCCCGGAGGCAGCCCCGGTAATTACCGCGACCTTGCCATCGACGGATTCCATGTGATGCCCTCTCTGGATCTCAGCAGCGTCCCAATCGGCGGAGCAACTGCATGCGTTGCGACAACGCACGGACAACATAGTTGAGGTTGCCGACCGCGCATCCCGTCCCCGACAATCGCCCACCCGTCGCCGTCGAAAAGGTCACTACGCTGCGAGCATGGATGTCCTGGCCGTTATCGACGTCATCGATGCTGCGAATGCGCAGGATCCGAACAGGTTCGCCGACAGACCACTTGCCCTGGTGCAGGGCGAACGTGCGACGGTTTGGGTGGACGCGCTGACCGAGCATCTTTCTGACGACGACCGGGCGCCGCTTCTTGTTGCAGCCCGCGCTCACCATCTACGCAGATGGGAGGTTCCCCGGACGAGCTACCCCGAAGGTCGACCCGGCTACCTGAAGTGGCGACGTGATGCCAAGGCTCGCCATGCCCGTCTGGTGGACGAAATTCTGGTGGACCACGCCTGGTCGCAAGCTCAGCGCGATCAGGTCGCCAGTCTGGTGCTTCGCCGCAACCTGGGTCGTGACGCGAATGCGCAGGTGGTCGAAGATGCGGCATGTCTGGTGTTTCTCGAAACCCAGTTCGACGAGATGATTGATCGTCTGGATCGAGAGCACATGGTCTCCGTTGTGCACAAGACCATCAAAAAGATGTCGGGCGCGGCGCTCAGCCTGGCCGGCTCAGTGCAGCTCTCCAATGTTGGTGCCGAGGTGCTCACCGAGGCTCTGGCACGTTCTCAGGCAGACTGAGAGTTCGACGCCGAAGATGTCAACGTGTGCGCCCATACTGCGAACAACGGATCCACGCCCATCCCTCGGCGAACCACCTCTGCCGAACGGGCGGGCTCCCACCCACTCGATCGGCGAAAGTACTGCTCCACGAGATCGCAGTGACCAACGTCATCAAGTGACAGCCACCCGCGAATCGCCTTCGTTGGGAAGCATCGATTACTGAACGTGCAGACAAAGACGCCACCAGGAACAAGTACACGAGCCACCTCGCTGAACACCTCAATGGGTCGCGCCAGGTAGTCAACGGAAACGGTGCACATCACCTGGTCGAACGCATTGTCGTCAAATGGCAGCATCGGGTTCTTGTTCAGATCATGCACCACGGCTTCGTCGGCCATTGGATTCGCGGCCAGTTCTTCAGCGTTCATGCCCAGCACGGTCAGCGCCGCGGGTTTGGTCTGCAGGTGCGAGATCCACGACGACATGAGGTCGAGTACTCGTCCGTTGACGCCCAACTCGGCGTAGGCCTGTCCGACTGCGCTGATGGCACCCTCATCTATGTGCGTGACCAGCCGCGGGGCTTCATAGAAGATTGCGTCGCTGGACGAATCGGATCGGTCAAAGAAACCCGACGGAAACCCCGCGTAAGGGTTGGGTTCAGCGGGCAAAGACTTGGCCGTCGTCTGCGAAGGATTTGAACTCAAGTGCATTGCCACTGGGATCCATGAAGAACATCGTGTGCTGCTCCCCTGTTTCTCCTTTGAATCGCACGGTCGGTTCGATCACGAACTCGGTGCCGGCATCGGTGAGTCGGGCCGCCAGCTCGTGCCAGTCGTCAGGGCGAAGGAGCACGCCAAAGTGCGGAACCGGGACATCTTCGCCATCAACAGGGTTGGTGATTGTGCGGTCCGCCAGCGACTCATCGAGGTGCGCCACGATCTGATGGCCGAACAGATTGAAGTCCACCCAGTGATCTGCGGATCGTCCTTCAACACAGCCGAGTCGTTCGCCATAGAACGCCCGGGCGGCGTCCAGGGAGTGCACGGGAAAGGCGAGGTGGAAGCGGGGGCGGTCCATGCCCTGACAGTAGCCGCCGGACTTGCCTCTCCCCCGGTCGGTCTGCTCCGATGCGTGCATGGCAATTCTCCTCAGCCCATGGAAGGCCGGCGATGCGTGGGCTCAAGCACTGCGCGCCTCGGCTACCACGCTTGGTATCGAGCTGGCTCTACATGTTCATCTCGACCCTGTTGACCCAGTCGACCCTCATGACGTCCAATACCTCATCGCCTGGAAGCACGACGCTACTGACGTCCGGCGCTACCCGAATCTTCGCGCCATTCTCTCCGCTGGCGCTGGCATCGAACAGTTTATGACACAGGACTATCCGGCGGTGCCCGTGGTGCGCCTGGCAGATCCGGCGATGAGCGATGAGATGGCACAGTATGCGGTGCATTGGGTGACGCACTTCCAGCGTCGCTTCGACGTCATTGCCGAGCAGCAGGCTGATGCGCTGTGGGCTCAACCGCAGTATGTGCCAGCCGGCGAGCATCCTGTGGGCGTGCTCGGATACGGCACTATCGGCCGCCGCATTGGGGACGCACTTCGGAGCCTCGGGTACCCGGTCCACGCGTGGAGTCGCACCGGCACCGACGATTCCAATGTCACCAGTCACGCCGGGGTGGACAACCTGGCGGACTTTCTTGGAGCATGCCTCAGTGTCGTCAACGTGTTGCCATCCAGCGACAGCACCCGCCACATCCTGAACGAGGAACGGTTCGCGCAGTTTCGACCTGGCTCCGCTCTGATCAACATTGGGCGCGGCGCAACGGTTGACGAGGATGCTCTGGTCGCCGCGCTCGACAACGGTCCGATCTCTCAAGCAGTGTTGGACGTGACTGCGATCGAACCGCTCCCGGCAGAGTCGCCGCTGTGGAACCACCCAGCAGTGCACATCACCCCGCACATGGCTGGCAACACGCAGATGACATCGTCTGCGCTCCTCATGATGGAGAACATTGGACGCATGGAACGAGGCGAAGACCCCTTCCCCATGCTGAACCGGTCCCGGGGCTACTGACGGGCAGTTCGAGAGCCATGTGGCTCAATGGTCCGAACACCCGTTGCTGTACACACGCGCGGTGCGGCTTACCTGATTGTCGACGCCGTCGGCGAGTTGTGCGATGAACGCCTCCGGATCGGGCTCGGACCCGAGAACGCTGAGCACCTCGAAGGTGGGCCAGGCGCCGCTCTTGGCAATCTCGTCCAGCGGTTCTTGTTCCCCAGTGTGCGCCCACTCCCGATCCGACAGGCCCCTGCGCCACCCGCACGGTGACACTATTGCGGGCGACAAGCTCAGCAACCGTCGCTGGCGGCGCCGCAGGACGTTCTGTGCCTCATTGAAGACCGCCCGAAACAGATAGGCGCGCCGGTTGAGCACCTCTGACCAGCGTGGCGAGGACAGCACCGTTGGACCTGTTTCGTCAGAACACTCGACGACCAACAGGATTGGCGCTACGGGGCCGACTTGCACAGAGCGGCGAATCGTTCCTGGCTGATGTTGCCGCCGGAGATTGTGACAGCAATACGACTGCCCGGTTCGAGATCCGGGAGACGCCCGTGGAGCACTGCTGCCAACGCGCTCGCTCCGCTCGGTTCGGCAACCAGTTTCATGTCCGCAAACAACATGGACATCGTCGCGATGATCTCATCGTCATGCACAGTCAGGAAGTCCTCCACCAACGCGTTGTTGATGGGCCACGTGAGCTCGCCGGGAGAGACGGTCTGTTGTCCGTCAGCGATCGTTCGCGGCACGTCGATACGAACAATCTCATTGCGTTGACGCGACTGCAGATGATCATCACCCGCAGCGGGCTCAACGCCGAAGAGCCGGGTATCAGGTGAGATTGCGGCGGCGACAGTGGAGCAACCGGCGAGGAAGCCGCCGCCTCCGAGGCACACCACAAGTGCGTCCACCCCATCGACCTGTTGGAAAAGCTCAAGAGCTGCGGTGCCCTGACCAGCCATGACCTCAGGCCAGTCGTAGGGCGGAATGATGAGCCGTCCTTCTTCTTCAGAGATGCGGCCGGCAATCTCGCTTCGGTCCTCGTTGTAGCGGTCATAGCGAACCACCCGACCGCCAGCAGCCATCGTCGCCGCAACCTTCTCCGGCGGCGCGTCCTGCGGCATCACAATCACCGAAGTACTTCCGACAATCGAAGCTGCGGTGGCGATGGCGCGCGCATGATTGCCCGACGAATAGGTGACGACGCCCGCGGCCCGCTGCTCAGCGTCGAGAGCCATCAACGAGTTGCACCCACCGCGAAACTTGAAGGCGCCGGTTCGCTGCAGATTCTCCGCCTTGATCAGCACGTGGTGACCGACCAGTTCATCAAGGGCCGGGTTCGTGATGACGGGCGTGCGAATGGCGTGTCCGTCGATGCGTTCCGCCGCGCGTTGCACGTCGTCGAAGCTGATCGCCGGATTGTCTGGGAGCGGAGATGACATGGCGACAACCTACCGCTGTGCTGTTCAACGATTTGATCGTTGCGGCCGTTCAACGGTCTGATCGTCGGCACAGTCACCCGGATCGGCAGAGCGGTACTCCGTATACTGCTTCCATGACTTCTCCCAGCAATGCGTTTCCGGCCGGCGTCCTCACCGGTGATCAGGTTGACCAAATGTTCGAACTCGCCAAGGCGCAACAGTTCGCGCTTCCCGCCGTGAATGTCATTGGCACAAACTCGATGAACGGCGTGATGGAAGCCGCCGCTGCGCTGAATGCACCGGCCATCATTCAGTTCTCCAACAGCGGTGCTGCCTTTGCCGCGGGCAAGTCCATTGCCAACGACAGCCAGCAGGCCTCAATACTTGGAGCCATCGCCGGAGCCCGGCACGTGCGCACCATGGCCGAGGCCTACGGAGCGACCTTGATGTTGCACACCGACCACGCTGCGAAGAAGTTGCTCCCCTGGATCGATGGACTCCTCGACGCGGGCGAAGCACACCACGAAGCCACCGGCGTGCCGCTTTTCAGTTCACACATGCTGGACCTCTCCGAGGAGTCGATGGAGGAGAACATTGACATCTGTGTCGAGTACCTCAAGCGCATGACAAAAATCGATATGACGTTGGAGATCGAACTTGGCATCACGGGCGGCGAAGAAGACGGCGTGGACAACTCCGACGTTGACTCGGCAGACCTCTACACCAAACCCGAAGAGGTTGCCTACGCGTACGAGCGCCTGAGCGAGGTAAGTCCGCGCTTCACGGTCGCTGCCGCGTTCGGCAATGTTCACGGCGTCTACAAGCCCGGCAACGTCGTGCTCACCCCCACCATCCTGCGCGACTCTCAGGCACACATCGAGTCCACATTCAACACCGCAACAAAGCCGGTGAACTTTGTCTTCCACGGCGGATCCGGCTCCACGCCAAACGAGATCACCGAGGCCATCTCCTACGGCGTGGTCAAGATGAACATCGACACCGACCTTCAGTGGGCCTACTGGGATGGCGTACGCGAGTACGAGCACAGGAACCATGACTACCTGCAGGGCCAGATTGGCAACCCTGACGGCGACGATCAACCCAATAAGAAGTTCTACGATCCCAGGGCGTGGCAGCGTGCTGGTGAGGTGTCGTTTGTAGAGCGAGCCAGGCAGGCGTTCACCGATCTCGGGAACGTCAACACTCTCGCCTGAGAAGCGGGCACGACGCGCGCTCGTGGTTTCGTGCATGGAGAGCACGCGAATCTGATTTCTTTCGTCTGGTTCACACAACTGGATTTTGTCGAGATCCGGGACAATTGAGCGCAATTCATCTACCCTGAGCAGGGCAATACCAAGTCATGCCGGTGGTCACTCCTCGGCAGTGAGTCAAGGAGGATCGCCTTATGGGCGTTTTCGATTTCGTGAAAGATGCTGGTGCCGCAGTCGGTGTCGGTAAAAGCACCAAGGAAACCAAGGCGGAAGAGGCCCGCAAGAAGGCCGACGCCGCGGTTGCTGCAGCAAAGAAAGAGGAGGCTGAAAAGAAGCGCGCTTCTGCTGCTGCTGCCAAGGCAAAGGCAGCTTCGGCAGCCAAGGTCAAGAAGGCGCGTGACAACGCCGCAATGGCTGCCAAGAAGGAAGCGGAGATGGAGCATGAAAAGGCTCAGCAGCTGACCAAGTACGTGACGGACCTTGGGCTCAAGGCTCGCGGCCTTGAAGTCGGCTTCAACGACGGAGTTGCAACCGTCAAGGGTGTCGCAGCAAACGCTGCCACCAAGGAAAAGATCGTCCTGGCACTCGGTAACGTCGAAGGTGTCCGTCAGGTCCGCGAATCCCTCAAGGTTGCGCCCGCGCGCAAGGCAGCTGCTGGATCCGTAACCCCAGCCCAGCGCAAGGCCGCAACGGCACGCCGCAAGGCCGCGTCCAGCGCCCAGGCGATGCACACTGTCAAGAGCGGTGACACCCTTTCCAAGATCGCCAAGAAGTACCTCGGCGATGCAAACCGGTACCCGGAAATCTTCAAGGCCAACCAGCCAATGCTGACCGACCCGGACAAAATCCAGATCGGACAGGTCCTCCGCATCCCGAGGAAGTGAAGCCTCGGCGCCCAGCGCCGCAACCGTACAGACTGAACAACCGTACGAACTGAACATCCGTACCAACTGAACATCCGAAACAACTGAACAAGAGTGCCAACTGAAACTGCCCGTTGACCGCTGCATGCGGCGGCGGGCAGTTCTTGTTTCAACGATCGAGACTGAGTGGCCCGAGAAAGACCTGCACCCACGGGCCTACTGCCAGCGCCATCCATACGGTTCCGAGACCGGCCGTTCCACCCAGCAGCACCCCGGCGAGAAGCGCGAACGCCTCAACCATCGTGCGGGACCACCGGGCGCTGAAGCCGCGCCGGATGAGCGCAGTCATAAGCGAGTCGCGCGGTCCGGGACCCAGCCCGGCGCCGATGTACAATCCGGACGCAATACCAAGCAGCAACGGCGCGAGAAACAGCAGCACCAATCGCACGATGGTGCCCGTGTCTTGGGGAATCACAGCCATCGTGACGTCCACCACCGGTCCGATGATCACTGCGTTGAGAACCGTCCCGAGGCCAAACGGTTCCTTGAAGAAGCGCGTGGAAGCAACGAGTACCACGCCGATGAGAAGAATGAGTGAGCCAACACTGAGACCTGTTCGGTTGGACAGCCCTTCAGCGAGGACCGTCCAGGGATTGTTGCCGAAGTCGGCGCGGATGGAGAAAGCAATAGCAATCCCGAACAGAACAAGACCCGGCAGGAGCCTTCCGAGACGGCGGCCCATCGGCGGGCGCAGCCGGTAAATCTCCCATCCCAGGAACGGCACGGTGGGTAGTTGATTTGCTTGCCGTTCGCGCGCAGGTCCAATAGCCACCGGCAGACCATAGGTTGCCCAGCCCATGCTTCAAAAGGAATTGCAAACTTCCCCGACTGTGGGAGCCGAATGGCGGCCGCAGTCCTGTAGCGTCGATAGGTGGTATTTCAGCGGCATGACCGTGCAACACTCATCGTGGCGGACCCTCCCCGCCACTCCTGGTTGGCGCTTTGGAACGACAACCCGGTAGGACTCGGCGACGATCCAAACCCTGCCAAAGAGGGTGAAGAGACCGTTGAGGTCGTGGCCCTTGTAGAAGGTGTTGCAGTGGCCCGCAAAGTCCGAGCTCGACGGGTGTGCATGCGCACCGCAATCGACGCGCTGCTTGAGCTTCCGGCATCGGCCGACGTCACTCCCTCCGTCCATGGCTGGGCCCGTACCACGGCTGCTGCGGTTGATCTCATCAGCCGCGGTCAGATTCGCCCCGGCGTTTCCGCTAGCGGACTTGATACGTGGGAGATCGGCGAACGCACTCCGGTAGACGACGAGCTGCGAAGCAATCTGGCTGCCTCGCTTCCCACCATCGCATTCGCAACCCCCATCGCCGGTCACGACGATGAACTCCATGTCATGGAACCTGATGCGGCAATCGACGCGTTCACCGCTGCCGTCGCAGATGCCATGCCACGCACCCAGGCCGCCTCACGAGTAACGGGCGCACGGGCCTGGGCCGCCCATGATGCGACCGCTATTGAGGATGTCACCGCCGAGTGGCTTGAATCCCTCAGCCCGCGCCGCAGCGACGCGGCGTTGACGTTGCGTATAGCAGCGCCGGAGCCCGGGGTGGAACGCTTCTACGCGGATCTCATCGTGAGGAGTCGTTCTGACCGGGAGTTCTCCCTCGACGCACAGGACTACTGGTCCAATCAGTCTGAGCATGCGGTGACGCTTGGCAGTGATGCCGCCGACGACATCCTGCTCACCTTGCGGCGGGGTTCTCAATCATGGCAGCCGCTGACTCGCCTCCTTGCGGAGAAGAGTCCAAGTCGTCTTGAACTTCTCGACAACGACATCGGCGAGCTTCTTGGAGACGGTGCTCAGGATCTGGCGTTGGCTGGCATCTCGGTGGACTGGCCCCGGGCGCAGTTCTCTCACCTCCAATTGGTGCCGATCATCACGACGACCGAGGGCGACTCTGGCGAAGACGACGATCAGCCCGGCGCCCTGTCGTTGCAGGGTCTCGCCCAACTGCGGTGGGAAGGGTCTGTCGAGGGCGAGGCACTGTCCTCGCGCGATCTCGATCGCCTTCTCGCATCAACCGGTCCCCTCCTCGCCGTTGGCGACCGCTGGGTGCGGATCGACCAGGACCAGCTCGACCAGCTGCGCGAAGAACGCGAGCTGACCGCCAGCGAGGCTCTCGCCATTGCTCTCGGTGGTGCAGCCGCGCCCGACGGTTCCGTTATGGATGCCCAGGTCACTGGTCCAATCGCGGAGCTGGCCAATCGCCTTGCGTCGCTTGACTCAAAGCCCGATGCCGAAGCGGTCGGTTTCAACGGGGAACTCCGCGACTATCAGCTGCGTGGTCTTACCTGGCTGGCCGAGATGACGGACCTCGGTCTCGGCGGCGTACTTGCCGATGACATGGGTCTTGGAAAGACCATCCAGGTTCTCGCCCTCCACCTCGCCCGCGCTGATGCACTCGGACCCACGCTCGTCGTGTGTCCAGCCACGCTCATCGCCAACTGGGAGCGTGAGGCAGAACGCTTCGCACCCGGCATTCCGGTCCGACGCTTCCATGGCGCTGAACGTAACCTCGATGATCTCGAGCCGAACGAGATCGTTGTCGCCACTTACGGTCTGGTGCGTCGCGACGCAGACCTGCTCAGCGAGACCGAGTGGGGCCTGGTTATTGCCGATGAGGCGCAAGCGGTGAAGAACGCCCAGTCACGCACCGCACGCGAGCTGCGACGCATGCAGGCCAGCGCTCGTTTCGCACTTACCGGCACGCCGGTCGAGAACCACCTGAGTGACCTGTGGTCCCTTCTCGACTGGACAACACCCGGACTCCTCGGCCCCCAGGCACGATTCCGTCGCGAGGTTGCGCTTCCCATCGAACGCCACCGTGATGCAGCAAAGTCGGAGTCGTTCGCGCGACTGGTCGCTCCCTTTGTTCTGCGTCGACGAAAGAGCGATCCTGAGATTGCGCCCGAGCTACCGGCCAAAACCGAAACCGATCACTTCGTCTCTCTCACCGAAGAACAAGCTGAGATGTACCGCTCCACAACCGATCGGGTTATGTCCGAGGTCAGTGCGGCCTCCGGCATTGCGCGCCGCGGTCTGGTTCTGAAGCTGATCACCGAGTTGAAGCAAATCTGCAACCACCCGGCTCACTATCTGCGTCAGAGCGGACCGTTGAAGAACCGTTCCGGAAAGCTCGACGCCGTGGACGAACTCGTCGATGTCATTGTCGAAGAGGGCGACAAGACGCTGATTTTCACTCAGTACGTCGAGATGGGCGCCCGTCTGGACCAGCACTTCTCCGCTCGGGGTCTCACCACAGCGTTTCTGCACGGCTCGGTGCCAGTGGTCCGGCGCCAGAGCATGGTGGACGCGTTCCAGAACGACGACATTGACGTCTTCGTCCTGTCCCTCAAAGCCGGCGGTACCGGTCTGAACCTGACCGCCGCCACCCACGTCATTCACTACGACCGCTGGTGGAACCCGGCTGTCGAGGACCAGGCCAGTGACCGGGCGTGGCGCATCGGCCAGGACCGCCCCGTGCAGGTGCACCGCATGGTCTGTGAAGGCACGCTCGAGGATCGAATTGCGGCGATCATCAATGAGAAGCGCCAGCTCGCCGAGTCCATTGTTGGAGGCAGCGAAGCGTGGATCTCCGAGCTCGACGACGACGAACTGACAGATCTCGTAGAGCTGAGCACCGACGCACTCAGCGCGGGTGATCGCCTATGAGCAATATTGACATTGACGATGCCGCACCACTTCGCCCCGTCAGACGCATCCGCTGGGGTCAGGTGTGGCGCGACAGACTCATCGACCAGGGCTGGCTTGATGCGCGCCGAATTCGACTCGGGCAGGGCAACGTGGCCCGCACCGAAGTGGACGGCATCGAGATTTCTGCTGGCCGCGTGAGTCGCGTTTGGAACTCCCCGGGCACGCACGAAGCTGTGTGGATTGAAACCCCGGAATTCACACCCGACGAGTGGGAGACCATCGTCGAGACGGTCGCTGGACGCGCCGGCCATACCGCCGCGGTGCTCGACCATGCGCTCGAAGCCTTACTCATGACGGAACTGCGCGAGGCAGGAGTGGAACTCCTCTCGCTCTCCGACGAGTTGGAACCCCAATGCGGTTGCAGCGAGAAGGAGCGATTCTGTTCGCACGCCATCTCGCTGATGCACGCGTTCCTGCACGAGGTGAACGTTGACCCGTTCGTACTGTTCGCCGCACGGGGTCGCACGGGCGATCAGCTCATAATGGATGTGCGCCGGGTGCGTGTTGGATCCGTGACGATCGAGAAGTCACAGCGCCAACCGACAATGTCAGCAGTTGAGGCATGGGCACGCGTTCCCGAAGACGAGCCCGTACTCCCCCGCCCGGTGACCGCTGCAGGCACGGTCGCTCGATGGCAGGTCGATCACGACGAACTTCTCGTTGAGCCTCGCGTGCTGCAGGAAATCGCAGCCGACGCGGTGGAACGCGCCTGGGCCATGTCACGCGGTGACGCTCGGTCCTCCCTGGCGTTGGACCTCGATGCAGACATCGCTCGGCGAGCTGTTGGACTGGTCGGCACCAGTCGCATTTCCGAACTCGCACGCGAGATGGATGAACCAGCCACTCGCGTCATCGGGCTGGCCACCGCATGGAAGGTCGCCGGACCCGGTGGACTCAAGCTTCTCGCCGAAGAGCCCTGGCAGCCCGAGGCCTGGCTAATGGACGAGGCTGTTGAAGCGATCATTGCTTCGGGCAAGCGCGAATCATCGGTCAAGGTCGATCAGAACGCAGTGACCGTCGCGGACAAGGTCCAGTATCGCTATGGCCACGATCAGATCTGGTATCGCCTCGACAAGCGTGCCAACACGTGGATGCTTCTGTATCCGCCGGCTCTGGACATTCAGGACGTCTTTGCACCGCCCAAGCCCTGACGAATGTGCCCTCCCGCTTGGACGGCGTTGGGGGAATCCGGCCGTGTCAGACTGCTGGCATGGATTCACGTTTCACGGAGACCTCTCCCGTTGACCTGCTGACCGGCCTGGCCACCACCCGCGCCATCCGCCGCTACACGGATGACCCGATAAGCGACGAGGACCTCGCCGCCATCCTCTTCGCGGCGACGAGAGCTCCAACGGGTTCCAACCGCAATCATTTCCGCTTCGTTGTTCTGCGCGACGGTGAGACAGCAGCCGAAGCAAAAGCAGTTTTGGGCGAATCGTTCCGCTCCGGCTGGGCCACAAAAAAATTGGTCGACGCGTACGACGACGGCACTGGCACTCGCGACGACTCACCAAAGGCGAGGATGGCGCGAACAATGAATCACTTCGTTGACAACTTTGAATCCACGCCGGTGGTAGTCCTGCCCTGCATCAGGAAACGTCATGGTGGCCTGGGCGATGGAGCATCAATCTTTCCTGCCTGCCAGAATCTGCTACTCGCGGCCCGGGCTCTGGGATACGGCGGGGTCCTCACCATGTGGCACTCACCTGTTGAGGCCGAGCTCCGTTCGGTGTGCGGAATTCCTGATGATCATGCCATTGCAGCGGTCATTCCTCTGGGGCGACCCCAGGGAGGCCATGGTCCGGTTCGCCGCCGGCCCATCGAGGAACTGGTCTTCGATGGCGCCTGGGGACACACCGCTGACTGGATTGTCGAACCAGCCGACACCCGCCACACCCAGGCGGGACCGCCACGTAACGCTGCGCTGTGAGCCGCCGGGCTCCGAGTTCTTTGCCCCTGACGAGAGCGACTAGGTTTGAGACGCGCCTGTGACACGCGCGCCTAGTTCTCGGAGGAACACACATGCCAGCCAATCCGCTCGTTCTGGATGACCTTGGAGGACAGCTCTACGAGCTGTCCATGTCCGAAGAAGCCCGCCCGCTCCTCAAACGCATCAAGGACTTCCTGGAAACAGAGGTCGAACCGATGCAGAAGGAGTTCTTCGCTCTGGGTGAAGACCGTGAGGACCGCTGGTCCTACGTGCCCGGTCAGCTGGAGATGCTCGAGGAAGTGAAGGCCAAGGCTCGCGAAGCCGGTCTGTGGAACTTCTTCCTACCCGATGCCGAGACCGGTGAAGGTCTCAGCAACCTGGACTATGCCTACATCGCTCAGGAATTGGGCAAGTACCCCCTCGGTTCGGAGAGCCTGAACTGCAGCGCTCCCGACACCGGCAACATGGAAGTTCTGGAGCGGGTGGGCACGCCGGAACAGAAAGAGAAGTGGCTGAAGCCGCTGCTCGCTGGCGAAATCCGTTCCGCCTTCGCCATGACGGAGCCTGACGTTGCGTCCTCCGACGCCAAGAACGTTCGCACCGAGGCTTACCTCGACGGTGAAGAGTGGGTCATCAACGGAGCAAAGCACTACATCTCCGGTGCTGGCGACCCCCGCTGCAAGGTCATGATCACCATGGTGCGCACCAACCCGGACGCAGCCCCGCACCTGCAACAGTCCCAGATTCTCGTCCCCATCGATACCCCCGGCGTCGACATCATTGGCCCCATGAACGTCTTCGGAAACGACGATGCGCCGCACGGCCACATGCACATCGAGTTCAACGACGTGCGCGTTCCTGCTGCCAACATGTTGCTGGGCGAGGGTCGCGGATTCGAGATCTCTCAGCTGCGCCTCGGCCCGGGCCGCATCCATCACTGCATGCGAGCTCTTGGACAGGGCGAGAAGGCTCTGCAGCTCATGATCGAACGTGGCCTGTCTCGTGAAGCTTTCGGCAAGCCGCTGGTGAAGCTTGGCGGCAATACCGAGCTCATCGCCAAGGCCCGTATCGACCTTGAGGCCATGCGTCTCATGGTGCTTCGTGCTGCCAAGGCCATGGACGTCATGCCAAAGTCCGACGCGAAGGTCTGGATCAGCGCCGTCAAGGCCATGGTCCCGGTCCGCGTCTGCGAGATCATCGATCAAGCCCTGCAGATGCACGGCGCACTCGGTGTGTCCCAGCACACCCCGTTGGCCCAGATGTACACCAGCCAGCGCACGCTGCGTCTTGCTGACGGCCCGGACGAGGTTCACTACATGGTCGTCGGCCGCGCCGAAATCGCGCGCTACAGCGCGTAGTCCTCAACTCCGGACGGTTCGAATCCGCGAGGATTCGGACCGTCAGGATTATCGGCCATCAGCAATCTGGACTGTTTGTCAGGCGGCGGCGCGGGTCTTTCGGAGGACCGGATCGGCCACCCCGAGTGCCTTATCGACGGTGCGGAATACCGCGCCAGCTGCTCCCGGCGTCTCGCCATCGACGAGATTACCCATCACCTGCAGGGTGATTTTGGCAATCGCGTCTGTCCCTACGGCGAGACGCAGCCCGGGTTTGAGTATCCACGGGTGACCGATCAGGAACGAGAAGCGTCGTCCGGTGCTCAGGAACGCATCGAAGCGTTCGCCAACCTGGCGGTCATACACAACTGGGGCAGTTGAGGGATCAGCGAGAAAGAGATCAGCGGCGAGCATCCCGGACTCAAGGCCATAGTCGATGCCTTCGCCGTTCATGGGATTGATGAGACCAGCCGCATCGCCAATGGCTACCCATCCGTCGCCATGTCGTTTCTGGGCGCTCATAGGTAGACGCCATGCCCGAGGGCGCTCAAGATTCGGGCCAAGCTCCCAATCGTCTTGCACGAGGTGCCGGTAACTCTCCTGGAGTTTGTTCAGGTTGAGCTTCTTGAAGCCCTTCATGGTGGAGAGAGCACCGCAGCCGATGTTCACCGTCCCGTCGCCGGCGGGGAACATCCAGCCGTAGCCGGGCACGGCTACGCCGTTCTCGTCTTTCAACGTCAGGCAGGCTTCGAGGTGCTGGTCCGTGTGGCGAGGCGAAGCGGCATAGGTACGGATGGCGAGACCGAACGGTTCATCTTCAACCCGGTCGGCTCCGAGCATCCGAGCCACTTTCCCCTGGGCTCCGGCTGCCACAACGGTGAGTGGCGCTTCGAACTTCTCGCCGTCCACTTCCACCCCGAGCACCCGATCGCCATCCATCAGAGGAAGCGCTTCGGATTCCCACCGGACATCGGCACCAGCGGCGGTGGCCGCGTCGATAAGCGCTGCGTCGAGTCGGCGTCGAGGCCACACTGCACCGTGGCTTGGGAATCGACCGCCCGAGGGCCAGTTCAGTTCCCGAACGGTGTTGTTGGCAACCATGCGCAAACCAACAATGTGGTGCGCGTCGTCAAGCTCGATACCGAGTTCCTGCAGGGCGCCCACAGCACGAGGGGTCAGTCCATCACCGCAGACCTTGTCGCGGCCGTACGGTGCCTTGTCGAACACGACGACACGAGCGCCGCCCCGAGCGGCCCGCATCGCGGCTGCTGCACCGGCCGGGCCGGCGCCAATCACAATGATGTCCCAGGAGCTCACCCCTTCATGGTGCCCCAGAACAGTTCCAAAGTGACCGCTCATCGGCATATATGCGCAGACGGTGCGCGTGACATCCGTTACAGGCTAAAGCGTGGCCGCGATGTCACACCCGGCAGAGACAATTGGATATGCCAACCCACTTGCACGACAGCTGGTCAGACGACCTTCGATCCTTCATACCCGACAGCAAACGCCCACCCGCCGCCCTGAGCGGCAGACCGTTGCGCATCCTGGTGGTCAACCTTCTCCTGCGAGATCGTCGCCCGATGTCGATTGGTGCGCTGGAACGACACCTTCTGGGTATCGGCCTGGCGTTCGACCACCGGGCGTCAAAGGTGATTTCCGATGCACTACGAAGCGAGGTCAAACGAGGACGAATTCGGCGAGTGAGCCGAGGTCACTACGAGCTCGCGCACCTTGCCCGCACCACTGAATGGCGCTATCGACGCATGGGACAAGCAGTCACCGATCACCTCGGGTCCGTGGCCGCCTGCCGTCAGGTCCGTCAACCCAACAACTCGACCCAACAACTCGACGCCGCGTGACGAGACGTCGTGGCTGACTGCGTTCCACCTCTGTGCGACCAGGCACCTCTGTGCGACAAGGCACCTCTGCGCAACAAGGCACCTCTGTGCGACCAGGCACCTCTGTGCGACAACTGGGCCACCACTTGCGACCGACCAGTCGCCCAGCAGCCGGACATCGTTGTCGATGGCGTTTCATGTCTGTGCGACAAACCTCCGAGCGACCGACCTCCGCACGACCGAACTCCGCACGACCGACCTCTGCGCGACCGAACTCCGCACGACCGACCTTCGCGCGATCTGTGGTTTGCAGCTGACTTCGCTAACTCAGCCAGGGCCGTTCATCACGCGAAGTGGTGTATCGCTGCCGGAGTTGTCGCACTGACGTGGAACGAGAATGAGGTGGACAGGTCGGCCTCACCCGGGCTCGGCCAACTGGCAACTACGTTTGAGCTCATGAGCAAGCCACTCGAAGTGGGACAGCCCTTCCCCACCATCAATGCGAAGGACATGGACGGCAACGCTGTCGACCTGTCCAGTCTCGGCACCGGTTCCTGGACCGTTGTCCTGTTCTACCGGGGTCACTGGTGACCGTACTGCCGTCAACAGTTGGTTGACTTCGACACAAACGCCCTCGTTCTCCGCGAAGCTGGCATCAAGGTTGTCGCCACCTCGGTGGACAGCGTTGAGGACACTGCTTCGCTCGCCGAAGGTCTACGTCTCGGTGCCGTTCAGATGACAGCCGGAGTTGATGTCCATGAGGTGGCCGCCGCCACGGGGGCGTTCATCCAGGACGACACCCGCACCAACCTTCACGCAACCGGTTTCCTGTTGACTCCAGAAGGAACAGTCGCTGACGCGTGCTACTCAACCGGACCCATCGGACGATTCACCGCCAGCGACGTTTTCAAGAAGGTGGCCTTCGCCAAGTTGATGATTGAACGAGCGAAGCAGAGCTGATTCGCTCGTTCAGGCGACGTCTCGGCCCATCCAACCGGCGATCTTGAGGAGCAGCGGCGCGTCATCGCCAGGGTGGACAACAGGACCGAAAGGAACCTCGTCGCTTTCGCGTCCCTCGGCTGGCAGGTGCTGCACCGCAGCCCACACACCTGCCAGCACCTCATCATCCATGGCGAAGTCATGACCAGTGGACTGGGCGAGATCCCACGCGTGGGTCGCCAGTTCTGAGCTGTACACCAGCATCATCGGCGCACCAGGCATCTCGCCCCACGGGACTTCGTACATCTCATTGAGCTTGGCGCCGTCGGTCCAGGCGGCCTGCACGTTGTGAGACGCCTCGCGGAAGGACTCGAGCCAGCCATCATCCTGCGCCTCCTGTTGGACAGACGTCCAGTGCCCGCCATTACCGATTACCGCGACGCGTCGCATCACCAGAATCAGATGCTCGAACAGCTCTTTCACGCTGAAGTCCGGGCATGGCGTGGGGTTTGACAGGGCTGCCTCCGGGGTGGCTTCGATCATCTCGCCAATGGCCGAGGTGAGCATGGCGAACGGATACCGGGGGTCGTTCATTCCGGGAGCGGAGTTGTCGGTTTCTGAAGTGGGATTGGATTCTGGAGTGTTTGTCATAGATGCAGTATGAAGGATCAAACTGGCCACCATTTGGCCAGTTTGTCTGAAAGACTGAAAATATGGCCGGTGTATTCCACCCACGGGCGCGGCGGCGGTTGGCAACTGATCGGCGACGCAACCACGGACCTCACAGGGCTTTCGTCGGATGAAGCCACGGCGCTCTTTCTCGCAGCAGGGAGTGGACGACTCGCTGGTCCTCAACTTGAGGCGGCGATGAAGTCCGGGTTGTGCAAACTCACCGGAGCACTTCCCGAAACCTTCCGCGACGAAGCCAGAGTCGCAGCATCCGCAATCAAGGTCGACGATGCCGGTTGGCGCGATGCAAAGTCATCTGCGACGGAGAACAACGCACGGTTTCTCGATCAACTGGCCCGAGCGGTCATCGACGCTCCCCCTGAGGTACTCACCGAACTGAGGCGTATTGCCGTCGAGCTGCACGAGCGATTCATCAGTTAGGGCATCAGTCGATGCTGAGGTGCGGAAGGCGGCGATCCAACCAACTCGGCAGCCACCAGTTTGCGTCACCCAGGAGCTTCATCGTGGCAGGCACCAGGATGACCCGGACGATTGTGGCGTCGACGAAGATCGCAGTCGCGAGGCCAAGTCCCATCATCTTGATGGTGGGATCATCCCCAAGGACAAAGCCACCGAAGACACAGATCATGATGAGCGCCGCGGACGTGATGACTCGGGCTGTCGCCGCCAGACCGGTGATCACCGACTCCTCGTTGTTGCCCGTTGCCAGATACTCCTCACGCACTCTCGACAGCAGAAAGACCTCGTAGTCCATAGAGAGACCGAACAGCACAGCGAACATGAACAACGGGATGAATGACACAATGGGGACGGTGGTTTCAAGACCGATCAGGTCTTTGCCCCAACCCCACTGGAACACCATGACCAGGACGCCATAGGCAGCGCCGATGCTCAACAGGTTCAGCAGCGCCGCTTTCACGGGGACAAGGATGGACCGGAAGACCATGGTGAGCAGGAGAAACGACATCAGAATCACCGCAGCGATGAACCACGGAAGCCGATTCGTCACCTGGTTGCTGACGTCTCCGAAGGTGGCGACACCGCCTCCGACATGAGCCCTGGTGGCGCTGTCACCCAGCACCGAGGGGAACACGTCAGATCGCAATCGCTCGACGGTGTCGAACGTCGCTGCGTCCTGCGGGGTGGTGTTCGGGAACACGATGATGCTCGCAACGTCTGCCACGGTGTCAATCTCGGGCGCGGTGACAGCCGCAACGCCACCATCGGCTGCGATCGCGTCAGCCAGCGGGGCAAGCACATCCGTTGACCCGGCGAGGTCAACGGCCACCACGAGAGGGCCATTGAGACCCGCACCGAAGCCCTCGGCCACCAGGTCATACGCCCGGCGTTCCGTGCGGGACTCCCCCATCGTCCCCTCATCAGGGAGGCCAAGTTGGAGATCCAGCAGCGGGGCGGTCATTGCGAGCAGCAGCACCGTGACGCCAATCGTGTACTTCACCGCGTGGCGGGCAACATGAGCACCCCAGCGCTGCCAGCCCTGGCTGACCGTTCCCGGGGCGTGGCCCTTGCGATGAATGCCAAGGCGATTGATCCAGTGCCCGCTCAAACCGAGCAGGGCCGGAACCAGGGTGAGCGACGCTGCCACCATCACGCACACGATCACCGAGGTTGCGATGGCCGCCGCGGTCATGAACGACAAACCGGCAACGACAAGTCCGAGAATGGAAATGATCACCGTGCCGCCAGCGAAGAGCACAGAGCGCCCGGCGGTGGAGACGGCTCGCGCTGCGGCCTCAACCACATCGTGGCCCTGGGCAAGAAACTCGCGGTGACGGGTGACAAGCAACAGGGCGTAGTCAATCCCAACCCCCAGGCCAACCATGCTTCCCATCGTGGGCGCAAACGATGGAATGGGAATGAGGTGAGCGATGAGTGGCATTGAAGAAATGCCGAGCGCCAGCCCGAAGATTGCGACGCCGATGGGCAGCCCCATCGCAATGACCGACCCGAACGCGAGTAGCAGGATCACAACAGCCGCCGCGATGCCGATGAGCTCCTCACCGCCACCACCGGTCTCCTCGAAGTTGAAGAACAACTCGCCGCCAGCCTCAACCTGCAACGCGCCATCTCTTGAAGCAGCGACAACGTCTTTCAACCGGTCCAGATCCTCGGGCGAAAGCGACTCGAGGAGGCCGTACTGCACCGTGAACAACGCCACCGGCTGGTCAGGCGATTGCATCATGGCGACGTCCTTCACACCTTCAATGGCGCGAAGGTTTGCTTCGATCTGCGCCAACTGCGTGGCAAGCGACGGCTCGTCAAACGTCGTGTCGGCCAGCTTTGGCGCAGCAACGACGCGAGCCGTTACACCTGCACGGTTGGTCTGCGCGGCGGACAGCAGCTCGACTGCCATTGCTGAGTCAGACCCGGGCAGATCAAAGGTGTCCTCGGAATCAGTGCCCCACAGCAACGACGCCGTGATGATCATCACCGCAGCTGCCAGCCACAGCGCAATGACCCGCCCTGGTCGTGCAGCCGTTGCCCGGCCCAGTGTGTACAGGAAGGAACCCATCGTCAGTCCTTTCGATTTGTGCTGCACCCGTCGTGCACCAGCAAAGACATGCTTCGATCGTGAGCCAGAAGCCCTGTCAATGCATCGGCCGATGCGCCTCTTGTACCTCGTTCCATTGACTGGGATCGGCTCAGCCTTTCGGCCGATGCGCAGCCATCAGCGGAGTCATACGATGAACACGTGATTCAGGCAGCCCTTCGAAGCGTGATGGCGGAACCTGCCATACCCAATGCCCCTCAGCGGGTGTGGCGCGACTGGGCGCTCTTGGGGACAGCAGCTCTCACTGGCACGGTGGAAGCAATCTTCCGCAACGACGACGAATGGGCGCCGCTCCCCCTCGCTTGGAAGATCGCAGCATGGCTGATCCTCTTGTGCATGCTGCCGGCGTTTCTTGTCCGCCGACAGGAACCGCTGCGAACCGTGGCCTGGGTGTTTGGCCTGGCCCTGGGTTTCAGTGCTCTGGTCTGGCTGCGCTTCGATCATCCCGGGGGCCTGATGACTGGCGCGATCGTCCTGGTCGCCATCTATGCGCTGTATCGATGGGGTTCTGGTCGAGCCATGCTGGTAGGCGCAGCAGCCTGTTTGTTTGCGTGGGTGTTCGGCAACCTCGTCGACAACGAAGGACTGGGCGAGTGGATTGGTGGCTTCATCGTCCTCACGATCCCCATCGAAGCCGGATTGCTTGTTCGCTACCGCGCATCGCACAGGGAGCGATCCGATGATGAGGCGCGAAATCGTGAACGAGAGATGATTGCGCGCGAACTTCACGACAGCGTGGCTCACCATGTGTCCGCCATCGCTGTTCAAGCCCAGGCCGGGCAGGCGATGGCTGTCCACGACCCCGAACGAGCCGTTGCCGTGCTCAGCGTGATCGAAGAGGCAGCCGCTCGAACACTGGACGACATGCGCCAGATGATCGGCACGCTACGAGATGAAAGCGGCGCCGAACTTGTGCCCCGACAGGGCATCACTGACCTGGCTCGTCTGGCCCGAAACGTACCGGGCGACATCGCAATCCATGTCGAAGTGGACCAGACACTTGGGTCGGTGGGTGCAGTGGCCAGCGCAGCCGTCTTCCGGATCGCTCAGGAGTCGATCACCAACGCCACACGACACGCCCGTGACGCCACAACGGTGCGGGTCACCGTCGCTCCCGACGGTGACGATGTGAAGCTGAACGTTGTCGACGATGGACGAGCTACGCAGCGAAACAGCACAGGCTTCGGTCTGCGGGGTATGGCCGAACGATCGCAGCTTCTGGGCGGCACGTTCACCGCTGGCCCCATGACCGGGGGCGGCTGGCAGGTCAGGGCCTCCATACCTCGCGTTACGTCATGACGAGTCCCAGTCTTCGGGTACTGATTGCTGATGATCAGGACCTGGTGCGTACCGGTCTCGCCATGATCCTGGACGCCCAACCGGGTATCGAAGTGATCGCACAGGTCGCCGATGGCCAGGCCGCGGTGGAGACAGCCCGCCAACTTCGACCCGATGTATGCCTTCTCGACATTCGGATGCCGGAGATGGACGGAATCGAGGCAACCCGAGCGCTGGCCGGACCCGAGGTTGTTGATCCGCTGGCGGTCGTGGTGATCACCACGTTTGACCTCGACGAGTACGTCCATGGCGCACTGCGTGCCGGAGCTCGCGGCTTCCTCCTCAAGGACGCCGGGCCAGACCTTCTGGTGCAGGCCGTCCATGCCGCGGCAGCGGGCGACGCGCTCATCGCACCGAGTATCACGGCCCGGCTCCTGGCCGCCTTTGCCACCGACCAACCCTCGTCGCCAACCCAGCCAGTCGAACCCCTTACTGCCCGCGAGGAAGAAGTACTCATCACGGTTGCCCGGGGTCGAACCAACGCCGAGATTGCCAGCGAACTCTTCATCAGCCTGAGCACGGTCAAGACCCATTTGGCATCGCTGATGAGCAAGCTCAACGCACGCAATCGCGTGGAGATAGCCATGTGGGCCCACGAGACCGGCCGGTTGCGCTGACCGGCCCCAGTCTCAGTCCACCAGTTCCCTGAGGGCCGCACGGATCCGCTTCTCACTGATGGAGTAGCGAGTTCCGATCTGCTGAGCGAAGAGGCTGACCCGAAACTCCTCGAGCATCCAGAGAATGTCCGTCAGGGCTGGGGACGACGGCACCTGTCGGGCGACGGCGTACACCTCGTTCTCGGCTCGTTGGCTCTGCGCCATGAGACGCCCGTCCTGTGCAATCCGTTCCGGCAACTTCTGCAGCCGATGCTCAAGTGCGCCCAGGTAACGATCCAGATCGGCCAGGCGGTCAAACCCGGACCGGGTGAGGCAGCCCGGATACATCAGCCTTTCCAGGTGACAGATGGCATCGAGAACACTGGGGCGTAGCACCTGAGCCTGCGACGCCATGAGCAGGCGTTCCACGCGGGCGTTGGCGAGCACCAGGCGCGCGCCCGCCTCTGCCACCTGCGCAAGCGAATCTGTGTATGTCTGCTTTGCATGGACCAGAAGAGCATCGAAGGCAACAGCGTTTCGAACGACTTCGTCCGATTCGCCGGGCCCCGAAGCAATAACCAGGTTCAGCGCCGCAAGGTTGCAGTCCGCCACAAAGTCCACGTGCTTCGGCCACGGGCTGAGGCTCATGGACAGAGCAACGTCATTGGTGACAGCCGCCTTGACCACCCTTGACGGGGAGGGAAGAGCCAGGGCCAGGAGTCGGCGGATCCCCTTGTGCGACGCCTTTTGCTGCTCGTCGGCGGTTGCGACAAGACGCACGGCAACCGAATCGCCTTCGTCCACCAGTGCGGGGTACGCCTTCACCCGATGTCCTCCGCCCTCGGTTTCCACAACGGCAGGCAGCTCGCCGCACTCCCACGTCTTCATTCCCGAACGTTCAAGAGACCGATCCGCCGCCGCTATCGCACTTCGAACGTGCGTCTCAAGCGCTCCGTCAAGCGTGTCGAGATCCTTGCTCTCCGCAAGTGTTCGGCCCTGTTCGTCCACCACGCGAAACGTTGGCCGGAGGCGATCCTCGATGCGGTCCAGTGACAACAGGTTGAGCGGAAGCTGACGGCGACTCTTCTCACCAAGCACGCGACGAAGCGAGTCGACGAGGTTGCCGTCGCCGGCATCAAGCAGCGGCAGCACTTCGGCGACAGTCTCGGGAACCGGCACGAACAGTTTGCGCCACTCCTTCGGCAGCGCACGGATCAGCGCGGTCACCAGATCCCCGCGCAGGCCCGGCACATTCCAATCGAAGGCCGACGCCTCCAGTTGATTCAAGGCAGCTACCGGCACGTTGACCGTCACGCCATCAGTCTCGCTGGTGGGATCAAACTCGTAGTCGAGGGACAGATCAAGTCCATCGAAGTTCCACACCTCCGGGAAAGCGTTTGCGTCAATCTCTTCTGCGCTCTCGTCAATGATGGTCCCGCGGTCGAGGTTCAGAATCGCAGGGTCTTCCTTGCGTGCCGTCTTCCACCAGTTCTCAAACGACCGCCCGGACACAACCTTCGGACCAACTCGCTCGTTGTAGAACGCGTACAGCGCTTCGTAGTCCACAAGCACATCACGTCGCTGCCGAGCCTGATCCGAAGCAATGTCAGCCATCACCGCAGCGTTGTGATCCATGAACGGGAAGTGAGCATCCCACTCGCCTTCGATAAGCGCATGGTGAATGAACATCTCCCGCGCCTGTGTTTCGTTGACCTGACTCAGAGAAACCGGACGCCCCGTGATGAGTGGCAGCCCGAAAAGAGATACGCGTTCGTCAACGTAGGCCGAGCCGCGGTCCAACGCCCACCACGGATCGCCGTGGGATCGCTCGACAAGATGCTCGGCCACGTCCTCGGCCCACTCTGGCTGAATCCGAGTCACTGACCGGGCCCAGAGACGACTGGTCTCCACGAGCTCGCCGGCCATGACCCAGTCCGGATTCCGCTTGTGCATCGTCGACCCGGGTGCGATGGCAAAGCGGGCACCGCGGGCGCCTCGATACTCCTCTTTGATTGGGTCCTTCATGCCAATCTGCGAGAGCAGCCCGGCGAGGAGCGCTCGGTGAATTTGTTCCGGCTCCGCCAGCGGACTTCCCGCCGTGAGTTTGAGCTCGCGGGCAACACGGCGCAACTGGCGATGCACGTCCCGCCACTCTCGAATCCGCATGTAGTGCAGGAAATTCTTTTTGCACCACTTGCGGAACTGGCTGGATCCGCGACTGCGCTGCTCTTCCTCAAGAACTGCCCAGAGCTCAAGCCAGGTCAGGAAGTCCGACTGGTCGTGCATGTAGCTTGCATGAGCCTCTTCGGCAGCGGTGCGGTTCTGGCGGGGACGTTCGCGCGGGTCCATAACCGACATTGCAGCCACGATGATCAGCACCTCATCCAGGCACGCCTGGCGGTCCGCTTCGATGACCATGCGGGCGAGACGAGGGTCAACCGGCAATCGGGCAAGACGTCGCCCCATTGGAGTGAGCCACTTGCGTGTACCTGCATGCTCAGGATCAACGGCACCCAATTCCACCAGCAGCGCAACGCCATCGCGAATACTGCGGTCGTCGGGCCGATCCACAAACGGGAATGATTCAATCTCGCCCAGGTCCAGACTTGCCATCTGCAAAATGACAGAAGCGAGGTTCGTTCGTTGAATCTCCGGCTCGGTGAACTCGGGCCGCCCGAGATAGTCCTCTTCGGAGAACAGCCGGATGCACACACCGGGCCCGATACGCCCGCACCGGCCTGCCCGCTGGTTGGCGGAAGCCTGGGAGACCGCTTCGATAGGCAGCCGCTGCACCTTTGTGCGAAAGCTGTACCGGGAGATTCGGGCATTGCCGGGGTCGACCACGTATCGCACCCCGGGGACAGTCAGCGAGGTCTCGGCCACGTTGGTCGCCAGAACCACGCGACGGCCGGAGTGCTTCGAAAAAACCTTGTGCTGCTCGGCCGCTGACAACCGGGCGAACAGCGGGAAGATTTCTGTGTTCGCCATTCGGAGCTTCTTGAGCCCTTCTTCTGCGTCACGGATGTCCGCCTCGCCGGCAAGGAATACCAGAATGTCACCGGGCCCCTCACGGGTGAGTTCCTGCACCGCATCACAGATGCCGTCCACCTGGTTGCGACCCTCGGTCAGCTCCTGCCATCTGTACTCCACCGGGTACGTTCGTCCGGAGACCTCAATGATCGGAGCGTCGTTGCCGTCTGCATCCGTGAAGTGCTTTGCGAATCGTTCGGTGTCGATGGTTGCGGAGGTGATGATGACTTTGAGGTCCGGCCGTTTCGGGAGCAGCTGCCGGAGATAGCCGAGCAGGAAGTCAATGTTGAGGCTGCGTTCGTGCGCCTCATCCACGATGATCGTGTCGTAGCGTCGAAGCATCCGATCGCGCTGTATCTCCGCGAGGAGGAGCCCGTCGGTCATCAGTTTCAGGCGGGTGTCTGCTCCGGACTGATCGTTGAATCGCACGGCGTAGCCGACGACGCCTCCGAGTTCGGTCTCGAGTTCGTCCGCAATACGCTCAGCCACCGCTCGCGCTGCCAAGCGACGAGGTTGTGTGTGCCCAATGAGCGCATTGGTCCCCCGGCCAAGCTCCAGACACATCTTTGGCAACTGGGTGCTCTTGCCTGAGCCCGTCTCACCTGCCACGACAACTACCTGATGGCCACGAATGGCCGCAAGGAGATCCTTGCGCCGATCGGTAACCGGCAGGTCCGCTGGGTAGCTGATCTTGAGTTGCTCGGCCATGTCAGCTCAGGGTGAGAATGAGCGGGGTGATGGCCGTGACATCCCGGTCGCTGAAAGCAGTATCGATCCCAAAGAACGTTCGCCCGCCGAGTGCAAGTCTGGTGTGACGCCGCTCTTTGTCGATGACAAGCGCCTTCTTGATCCTGCGCGTTGCACCCGGGTACCACCGATCGTGGCTCCAGCTGTACGGCGTCGCATGGCCGTGCACCTGCGCAAAGGGAACCACGTCGGCAGATGCCCAGGGTTCATAGAGTTCGCGTGATGGCTCGGTCCAGGCAACTCCGGGTGGGCCCGGTTCTCCCCGCAGCATCGCTCCGGCTTTGAGCGCTGCGGCTGGGTCGTTCCAGTACTGCTCGTTGAGCCTGGCCGCTGCGTCCAACGGATCTGTGGGCTCGCTGAGCCAGCGCCACCGTTCGAGTGACATGCCTCCGTGTGTCACAAGCACCGGACCAGCCTCCACCGTCTCGAACGCGACAGCGATGCGAGACGCACCGTCCACGAACCATTGCGCCATGGTGCGCGCCGCGTCTTCCGAGACGGTATCGATCCAGAAGAACGGCCCACCGATGTACTGACCCTCGTGATTCCCGGTCAGCTGCACATAGTTGTCAGGCGAGTTCCGCAGCAGGCGATCGGCCATGGCAATCACGCCAGCGGAGTCCGGCCCTTTGTGAATCAGGTCACCGACCTGCACAACTGTCAGGTCGTGAGGGACACGTCCGCTGGCTACATCGACGCCAAGGGCGCGAAGCGCGGTCTCATAGACGCTGCTCCATCCCTGTATGTCACCAAAGAGCGCAATCCGGTGGCCCGTGGTCGATTCCATCGCTGCAATCTACCGGGCCGGGCGCTCGCAATCGGGAGAGAATCGCCGGGCGGGCATCAGCTTCGACCGTGAGCTTTGCGATAGAGGCGAATGAGCGCGTTGGTTGATGCGTCGTGGTCCAGGTCCGGAGCCTCGTCACCTTCCAACTCTGAGCCAATCGCTGTTGCCAGCACCTTGCCGAGCTGGACGCCCCACTGGTCAAAGGAGTTCACTCCCCACACAGCTCCCTGGACGAACACGCGATGCTCGTAGAAGGCGATGAGTTGCCCGAGGACCGACGGCGTGAGCCGCTCTGCGATAATTGTCGAGCTCGGACGATTTCCGGGGAAGGTCTTGTGGCTGATGAGCTCCGGAGCCACGCCGTCGGCCGCCACTTCGTGGGCCGTTTGCCCGAACGCCAGCGCCTTCGCCTGGGCAAACATGTTCGCCATCAATAGATCATGCTGGTTCCCCGGATCAGCTGCAGCATGAAGAAATCCAATGAAGTCCACCGGGATCACCGATGTGCCCTGATGAATCAGTTGGTAGAACGCATGCTGCCCATTGGTCCCGGGCTCACCCCAGACCACCGGACCGGTGTCGTAGTCGACAGGACTGCCGTCAAGACGCACCTGCTTGCCGTTGCTCTCCATGTCCAGCTGTTGGAGATAGGCCGGAAATCGTGACAGGTACTGGCTGTACGGGAGCACGGCGTGCGTATCGAAGCCCAGAAAGTTGCGGTACCAGACGCCAATCATGGCGGAGAGCATGGGGCCGTTTTGCGCGAACGGTGCCGTCCGGAAATGCTCATCCATCGCACGGAAGCCGGACAGAAAGCCGTCGAATGCGTCGGCGCCGATGGCAATCATGAGGCTCAGTCCAATGGCAGAATCAACCGAGTAGCGACCGCCAATCCAGTCCCAGAACTCGAACATGTTGGCCGGGTCGATGCCAAAGGAGTCAACTCCCGCTGCGTTGGTGCTCAGCGCCACGAAGTGCGATGCAACGGCGTCTTCGCCGAGTGCATCCACAAGCCAACTCCGCGCCGCGGTTGCGTTGGTGATGGTCTCAATCGTGGTGAACGATTTTGACGCGACGATAAAGAGCGTTTCCGCCGGATCCAGGCCGGCGAGAGCCTCAACCACATCGGTCGGATCGACGTTGGACACAAACCGGACCGTGAGATCACGTCGACCAAACGCCCGCGTGGCCTCGAACGCCATCAACGGACCAAGGTCTGATCCGCCAATGCCGATGTTGACGATTGTTCGAATCTGGCAACCTGTCGCGCCGGTCCACTCGCCGCTCCGCACCTGCCCGGCGAAGTTCCGCATCTGATCAAGGACTGCGTGGATCAAGGGCATCACATTCTCCCCATCAACCTCGACCTTCTCCCCGGCGGGAGCCCGCAACGCCGTGTGCAACACCGCTCGGCCTTCTGTCGTGTTGATCTTTTCACCGGCGAACATTGCATCGCGCCTGGCCTCGACGCCTGCTTCCACCATCAGGTCTTCGAGCAGGCGAATGGTCTCTTCTGTCACACGATGCTTCGAGGCGTCAATCCGCAAATCTGCAGCCGAGAGTGTCAGCCGTTCAGCGCGATCGGGTTCCGTGGCAAAGAGGAGTCGAAGGTCCGACGTTGATCCATCGGCGGCGTGGAGCTCCAAAGCTCGCCATGCGTCCGATCCTGCTATTGATTGCGTCATTGGATCCTCTCCTGTGAAGCTGTCGCGCTGTGCGTATCTGATACCCGAGGTCCATGCGACCTGAACTGAGCCAAATGGCTCATCAAGGGCCGGTGTCGGAGGCCGAAGAACAAGTAGGACGCAATACGGACTGGAGAGAAGCGTATGAGCGCCACAACAGACAACGACATCTTCGGGCAGCGGCAGGAGCGAACCCTGCTGACCTTGCCGCGCATGGGTCAGGCAGGTGGACGACTGCACGGCGACCGAGGCGCAGTCATGGCCGAGTACGGCCTCCTCATTGCGCTCGTCGCATTGATGCTCGTCACCCTGCTCCTCGCGATGACCGGAACACTCACAGAGATGTTCGCCGCTCCAACAGAAACGCTGAATACCGTAAACAACACGGCAACGACGCCCTAAATCTCACAACGCCGTCCCGTGCCCGACCCATGCTGAGACCGGTGCGGTAGCCTTTACCGGGCTATGGCCTCTTCCTTCGCCGACCTCGGTGTCCCTGACGCGATCGTGCAGGCGCTTGCCGATCGGGGTATTACTGAACCTTTCGAAGTGCAGGCGGCGACGATTCCCGATGCGCTTGCGGGTCGCGATGTGTGCGGCCGGGCGCCAACGGGATCAGGCAAGACTCTCGCGTTCGGCATTCCTCTGGTAGCCACCGTGAAGAAGGCCGAGCCGCGCCACCCAGTTGCGTTGATTCTCGCTCCCACGCGCGAGTTGGCAAATCAGATTATGACCGAGCTGATACCCCTCGCTCAGCCGCGCAAGCGCTTTGTGGACGCGGTCTACGGGGGAGTGAACATTGACCGCCACATCAAATCGCTTCGCAAAGGTGTTGACATCCTCGTTGCCTGCCCGGGGCGTCTTGAAGACCTCATCTCGCGCGGAGCGGTGAGCCTGGAGTCGGTGCGCCATGTGGTGCTCGACGAGGCTGACCGCATGGCCGACATGGGATTCATGCCGTCGGTGCGGCGCATCCTCGATCAGTGCCACCGGAATCGCCAGACGCTGTTGTTCTCGGCCACCCTCGATGGCGATGTTGCCACCCTCACCCGCGACTACCAGAAGAACCCCGTCCGTCACGAAGTGGGATCAGCCGAACCGGACATCACCTCAATGACGCACCTGTTCTGGAACGCCACTCGTGAAGACCGTCTCGATATCACTGCCGAGGTCATTCACCGGGCTGGTCCAACGATCGTCTTTGTACGCACCAAGCATGGCGCCGACCGCATTGCCCGCAAGCTCAACAACGCTGGCGTCAACTCGGTGGCAATACACGGCAATCGAAGCCAGAACCAACGTGAGCGTGCCCTCCGATCCTTTGACCGGGGCGAGGCGTCCGCTCTCATCGCAACCGACGTCGCAGCTCGTGGCGTTCATGTCGACGGCGTCACCTGCGTTGTCCACTTCGATCCGCCCAACGATCACAAAGACTACGTCCACCGTTCGGGCCGCACCGCACGTGCGGGAGCCGAGGGTGTGGTCATCTCCCTGCTGCAACGCAACCAGCATCCAGATGCCAGGAAGATGCAGAAGCGCCTCGGCCTGACTGTCGAGGTCACCGATGCCGACGCCTCACTCGTCCCAAAGCACGCAGGGCCTCGCAAACCGAAGTCCAAGCAGTCCCGACAGGAGTCGCAACCGAAGCCGGGCAGCCGCCAGCCGAACCGCGATCAGAAGGAGAGGGCCAGGCACCAGGGCCGCGAGAAGCGCCCGTCTACAAAGCGCCGCGACGGTGGCACCGACCAGCGCGACGACGAGCGACCGCAGGAATCGCAGAGCTACGGCGGCAGTAACACCACTCCCGGCCCAAAGCGCGACAAGAACCGTAAACGCGATGCTGCGAGCCGCAAGAGCAAAGGCAGGCCTCGCCGCAACAAGAGCGGCCATTCGAAACCCGGAACAGCCAAAAAGCACCGGGCCGCCAACAAGGCCGGGAAGCCCTCCGGCGGATCAGCGCGCGGCGGATCAGGGCGAACGAGCTCCAAGCGCACCCGCTGAACCAACGCGGTGTCAGACACACCGTTACAACCTGTGTCCCCGTTCAACGGTGCCTCGGTGATTTGCTAGATTCGGGATTCGATCGAAGGGGACATTATGTCTGAGGAAACCACAGAAGTACCGCTTTTGATTGAGCGTCGCGGAGCAATCATGCTCATAACGCTCAACCGCCCAGAAGCCATGAACTCCGTCAACATGGAGCTCGCCCAGATGATGGCCGACGCAATGGACGAGCTGGACGCTGACGATGAACTCCGTGTCGGCGTGCTCACGGGAAATGGGCGCGGATTCAGCGCAGGCATGGATCTCAAGGCATTCCTGACCGGCGGCATGCCCAACATTGGCGACCGTGGCTTTGCCGGAATCACCGAACGTTCCGCTGCCAAGCCGCTCATTGCAGCCGTCGAGGGCTTTGCCCTTGCCGGCGGCCTGGAGATTGCTCTTTCCTGCGACATCATTGTTGGCTCCGCCGGCGCAAAGTTCGGTATCCCGGAGGTTGGCGTCGGCCTGTTCGCCGGAGCAGGAGGCCTTCTGCGTCTCCCGCAGGTTCTCCCCCGCACCAAGGCCATGCAGATGGCGCTGACTGGGCAACCAATTTCGGCTGAAGAGGCCTACTCCCTTGGCATGCTTGCCGAAGTCACCGAGAAGGGTGAAGCTCTCGGCCGGGCGCTTGAACTCGCCGAGGTCATTGCGGGAAATGCTCCCCTCGGCGTTATGGCCTCGAAGGATCTGATCCAGCGGGGCGCGCTGATGAGCGACGCAGATTTCTACGCCGCTCAAGCTCCCGAGATCACCCGGGTGTTCGGGTCCGAAGATGCAGTGGAAGGACCTTCAGCGTTCGCCGAGAAGCGCAAGCCGAACTGGTCGGGGCGCTGAACCCGACCCCAGCTACTCAGGGAACCCGAACAAACTCGACGAGTCCAAATCGGGAGTCCACGGTGAACTCCAGGAATGCGTCACCTTCGTACATCTCAAAGGAGTTGCCAATTCCGTCCTGCGACTGACCGAACATCACCATCTCGCCAATCCGCTGTTTTGCGGACACGGAGATGGGAATGTCGTTGGGGACCAGAACCCGGAGCTCTCCTGCCTTCATATCAAGGTCAATGCTCTCGGGCCCCTCGGTGAACATGGTTGGCTCAATCAGGCTGAGATCAATGGTCAGGGAACCAGCATCGACGTCTTGAATGTTCTGAATCTCCTCAATCGAAATCGGTGTGATGATGGCGTCGCTGAACGCAAAGGAGTCACCGTCTATGGCAACACCGACGAAGGCGACCGCGACCAACAACGTGACCGGTACAGCGACAAGCGCCATGATCACTCCACCCCGAAGGATGCGACGCGGTACCGAACGGGGCGGGACCGGCATTGAGGTGGCCGCTGTTGCACCAAATGGCGGAATCCCTTCGCCCCAGGTTGGCTCATCGACAGAGTCCGCCAGTGGTGCAGCACCTGAAGAAGGGGCGTGCGAACGAAGCGGATCACCGACCGGCTCGGTGTGCACCCGAGGTCCCACTCCCACTGGGCCTGCCGTGGCTGATTCGGGCTGACGGAGCAACCAGACGCCAGCGCCAATCAAGGTCAGGGGCACAAGAACCTGGGCCGGGCCGTCACCCAGACTGAAGAGCACGATCACGCCGAGGACGGCAGCCGCGATGACCATTTCCTTGCGCTTGAAGTCGGGGCTCAGTGAACGGGCGGAGCGTTGTGCCGGAGCGTCCAGCGGCGGCCAGACAGTGGCTCTGGGGATGATGATCCACGCCAGCGGGTAGAGCAGGAATCCGACGCCAGTTACCAGAGCTCCGATGACGAAGAGGACACGCACAACGGCCTTGTCCAGGCCGAGGTAGGCAGCGACACCCGACGCCACACCACCAAGCAACGCGTGCGGGTCACGCACCAGGCGCCGAGGTTCAGAGGGAGCACTCGGCGGAGGCGGAGGCGGGAGAGTCGCTCCCCCACCCAGGATGTAATCGTCGTGGGCGAAGCGATCAAAGTCTTCGTCAGTGAGGTCATCGTTGATCTGATCATCCACCGAAGGGCCACCGGATGGCAGCTGACCGGGAGACACCGCTCCATCAGCTGGGTTTTCGGGTGAACTGCTCGGGGAGACGCCCTGCAGATCCGGGTTCGTGTTGTCCATTGGTTCTTCCATGTTGCCATGATGCGGTCTTCTGGCGCACCGATCTACGAGGGCTTCCCCTGATTGCGCCCCGACGCCCCCGAACCGTCTCAGGGTTGATTCAGGGTTGAACCTGAGACGCGTTGGGCCGCTTACGTGCCACCATGGAGACTGTGAGTACTACTGCGCGACCGGGCCCTCCCCGAACCACATCCGAGCCGTCAGGTTCGCCGCTTTGGCAGGTGCCACAGGTCGATACCGCTGATCGTTGGCTCCTCGGAGTCGCGTCCGGCATTGCCCGCGAGCTGGGTGTTCAGGCGATCGTCATCCGTGCGTCGTTCGTGCTCCTCGTTGCCGCTGGAGGGTGGGCTGGCATTTTCTACCTGTTCGCCTGGTTGGCAATGGAGAACGCCGCCAAGGTCAGTTCAGCGCCATACGCCCCCCAGCCCAAGGGACAGACGACGGCCCAACGACACATCGGTGTCGGGCTTGTCGTACTTGGTCTGCTGTTGCTCCTGCGACTGCTCAACTTTGGTTTCATCGGCGGTGTTGTCTGGCCCGCAGGGTTTGTTTTCGTCGGCGCACTCATTGCGTGGTCCCGCCTCGACGCCGACGGTGAAGGGCAGGGCCTTTCGGCCGCTGCGCGTGTTCTTGCGGGCCTTGCCGTGGCCATCGGCGGCCTTATCGCCTTTGGAGCAATTCAGCTCCCGTTCCGCGATGCCGCGTTGGCGATGATTTTCACGCTTGCGGTTGTAGCTGGCGTAGCCGTTGTGGCCGCTCCGTCACTCCTACGCATCGGCTCTGACCTTGACAATGCCCGCAAGGACAAAGTCCGAGCCGATGAGCGCGCTCGGGTGGCTGCGCATCTTCACGACAGCGTGTTGCAAACTCTCAGTCTCATTCAACGTCACGCCGATGACCCGGCAACCACTTCATCGCTCGCCCGGCGCCAGGAACGGGAGCTTCGGAACTGGCTGTATCACTCGGCGGCCTCGGTTGGTTATGTCCGTCTCTCGCACGCGCTCAATGACATGGCCAGCCAGATTGAGGCTGATCATCGGGTGCCGGTGGAAGTTGTCGTGGTCGGCGACGAGGCCTTCGAGGCAATGACGGACAAGCACCTCGAGGCACTTCTGGGCGCAACCCGGGAGGCCATTACCAACGCCGCCAAACACAGTGGATCGCACAAGGTCGACGTGTTCGCTGAGATGCGACCTCTGTCCGATTCTGACTCGGTTGTCGTTGAGATCTTCGTGCGGGACACCGGCGCCGGTTTCGACCGAGACGCAATTGATCCGCAACGACGTGGCATCATCGAAAGCATAGAAGGGCGCATGGCGCGCCACGGCGGCACCGCTGCCATCTTCAGCACTCCGGGCGAGGGCACCGAAGTGGAACTCAGCGTCACCCTCACCGAACGATCAAACGAAGAGGAAGAAACAACCTGATGTTACGTGTGGTGCTGGTGGATGATCATGCCCTCGTGCGAGCCGGGGTGCGCGCAGAGTTGGAGGAAGCCGTCCACATCGTTGGCGAAGCAGAAAACGTTGGTGAGGCCGTCGATATCATCTGCCGGACCAAGCCTGACGTCGTCCTGTGCGACGTGCACCTGCCGGGCGGAAACGCACCAGCCGTCATCGCCGGCGTCGTTGGCCGTGGCGTCACCAGTCGCTTCCTTGCTCTCTCCGTTTCCGACGCGTCCGAGGACGTCATCGCCGTGATTCGAGCAGGTGCGCGCGGATACGTCACCAAGACGATCTCCGGTGATGACCTTCGCGATGCCATCCAGCGCGTGGCCGGCGGTGACGCCGTCTTTTCCCCGCGCCTGGCCGGGTTCGTACTCGATGCATTCTCCGCTGACCTTGGAGACACCGCCGAAGATCCCGAGCTGGATCAGCTGACACCGCGCGAACAGGAAGTGCTCCGACTTCTGGCCCGTGGCTATGCCTACAAAGAGATTGCGCGCCGCCTGACCATCTCCATCAAGACCGTCGAATCCCACGCGTCAGCCGTCCTACGTAAACTGCAACTCTCCAACCGCAACGAACTCACCCGCTGGGCCGCCGACCGCAAACTCTTCTGACCCAACTTGTAACGTTGTGTCTGACACCGCGCACCATTTGCCACCGCCTGCTCCTCGTAGTCATCGTTTCCATCGCCACCCTTGCTGACGCCGGTTGAGGTGGCTGGGAGGTCAGTCGCCGAGGCGGTAGCCAAGGCCGTGCTCGGTTGCAAAGTAGGGCGGTTCGCCTTCAATTTCGATCTTTGAGCGCAGCCGGCTGACGTAGAGACGGACGTAGTGGGTTTCCGTCTCGTAGCCAACTCCCCAGACAGCAGCCAACACCATGGGGTGCGGAACGGTCTTGTTGAGATGTTGTGCGTAGAAGCGCAATACGCCGGATTCGGTTCGAGTCAGGTTCAGTTCCTCGCCCCGCATCCAGATTCGACGAGCTTCGAGATCGACACGAAGGTCGCGATACTCGACGACACGCTGTTCGCTCGACGTCTTGTCCCGAGCTGCGCGGCGCAACACCGATCGAAGACGAGCAAGAAGTTCTTGGACGCCAAAGGGTTTGGTCAGGCAGTCGTCGGCGCCACAGTCGAGGGCAGCCACGATGTCGGGTTCGTCGCCCATTGCGGTGAGCACGACAACAGGGACCTCGGAAAATGTGCGGAGTCGGCGGCACGTTTCGTACCCGTCCAATTGAGGCATCATAATGTCGAGAATGACGGCATCGGGTTCGTGCTGGCGCACCGCGACCAACCCTTCAAGACCGTTTGCCGCCTGATGAATGATGCAGCCTCTGGCCTCGAGGTTCCGGGCGACGAATGCCCGCATCGGAGCGTCGTCGTCGACGATGAGAATCCTGGCACCAAACAGTTCCCCTTCGTTTGCTTTGATCATCGCTTACGCTCGGTCGGGCTGGTGGACGCCATGAGACTCTCGGCCGGAGAGGTCGGTGCTGGAGAGAGGGATCGTGAATACGAACTCGGCGCCGATTCCGTCCAGCGGCCGCCGCATGTGGATACGACCCTGGTGGGCGTGAATGAAGCCGCGGGCGATGGCCAGGCCCAGACCGATACCGCCGAAGTCCGCGTCAATTGATGCGTCGGCTCGCACAAACGTCTCAAAGATTCGCTCCACCATGTGGTCTGGCACGCCGGGACCTCGATCTCTCACTGATACCCGCAGGTCTTCGCCGATCACGGACAGGCTGAGGTCGACTGGCTGGTCATCGGGCGAATAGGAGCAGGCATTTTCCAGCAGGTTCCGAAGAACGGTGACGATGCGCGCCGCGTCGACTGCGATCGTAAGCGCAGGCACTCCGTCGACCAGACGGATTCTCGACCGGTGGTGAGGCATCGCGTCAAGCGTGCTTTGGACAATGATGTCAAGGTCGATCGGGATGCGCTGCAACTCGACCATGCCAGCGTCGATTCTGCGCATGTCAAGCAGCCGCTGAACCAACGCAGTCAGCCGATCAGCTTCGACGTTGACCAGGTTCAGGAATTCACGTTGATCACCGGGATTCCACTGCACGTCCTCCGCGAGCAGCGTGGTGGCATAGCCCTTGATGATCGCCAGTGGCGTTCGGAACTCATGAGACACCGTGGCCAACAATCCCTGCTTCATACGCTCCAACTCGCGGTCCTGGGTAATGTCCGTCCACACCTGACCGCGTCCAATTTGTTCGGCGCGGGTGTCGACCACATTGAAGGCGCGCACTCTGAACGCTCGGCGGAGAGATGCACCCTCGGCCGGGTAGCAGAGAATCACGTCAACCCATTGCGCGGGATCAGCGGTAAGGCGGCGCAGTTGGTCTGCGATGAGCTCCCCCTCGTCGGATTGGGACTCGATGTCGCAGGCGATCCGTTCAAGGGTGAGATCGTGCTCATCGCAGACGTGAGGGAACAAACCCTGCATCATGCGGTTCGCGTAGAGCACTTCGCCGTCGGTTCCTTCGACGAGAAGCCCCTGTTCAACGCTCTCCACGATGGCGTCGAGCTGGTAGGTCTGCCGTCGTAGAGACTCGTCAGTCTCGGCGAACAGCTCGGCGTTGCGAAGCGCAGCACCGGCGATACCTGCGAACGACTGGGCCAGCTGCACTTCGTCGAAGGAGAACGTGTGCGGCTGTTCCATGTACAAGACGAGTGCGGACGCATTCTTCAGGTTGGAACCGAGCGGCACGGCGAGCATGCTCCGGAAACCGTGGCGGCGAGCACGGTCGCGAAGACTTGCTGACACGGCGCGTGACTCGGTGTCTGACACCTGAACCGGTCGGCCTTCTCGAATGGCGCGCCGGGATGCCAGGTTGCCGTCGATGGCGCCGGCCCGATAGTCGTCTGGGTACGAGGGATCGTGGCCAAGGCTGGCGACAACGGAGGGCCGTTGCATGTGCGGTCCCTGGTAGGTGACGATCACGGCGCGCCGACTCCCAAGAATGGAGTGCAGCTGTTCGATCGAGCGGCTCATAATCGTTTGTGGATCGAGTGAGGTACCCAACGCCTCCGCCGCGCCAAGCAGGGACTCTGCCTGGGTCTGACCCTGCATCGTTTCCTTCTCGAGCTGTTCGATGATGCGGGCAAGAGCGCGGAACTCGCTGGGTGGCTGGAAGCGCAGACTGGAAAGACTCCGGGCGCGGGAGATGGCGCTGACCTGCGCCCGGTTCGCTTCGCGCATCTCGCCCCGCACCGTCAGGTCTTCGCCCGCGCCGACCAGGGTTCGCAGCGGTCGAGCGATCCGCAGCGTCAGTACCCACGCAGTGAGCGCGATGCCAAAGAGCGTCAACGCACTCAGACCCAGAATGGCCGTGATCAGGCCCCTGTCGACCGCTCGAGCCTCAGCCGCTGGTCGCGACACAACAATGGTTGACCCAGCGTGGCTCGGCAATGTGACATGCCACCAGTCACGGTTCCGGGGATCCGTTGTGACAAAGAACGAGTCTGAACTCGCGAGCGCAAGGCGACGGGTCTGGTCTCGCCATCTGCTGTGAGGCCGGTCATCAACTGAGTCCGAACGAAGGTGGACGGTTACTGACCCATCTGCGGTCACTCGCATCGCTTCTCGCTCCGAACTGGCTGCGAGGTCTCCGAAGGCAGACGTCGGCGCGACCGACAGCAGGGCGCCGAAGGTGGTTTCCTCTGCCCGCTGTTCTATGGCGGTCGCTCTCCACAGTGTTGTCGTGCTCAGGATTGCGCCAAGCACGACGACTGCCCCAAGGGCACCGAATGCCTTGCGCAGGAGCAGGGAGGTGCGGCGCGAGGTGTCCACCTGGAGCCAATGCCCCTGCTCGCTGTGAGGCGGGGCTTGCCCTGTTGGCAGCGATGTGGACAGTGGAGAAGTCATCATGGAAATGCTCTGGTGCCCTCCATCATGCACCGCACAATTGCCGACATGGTGTCGGTTGCATATATGTGGGGCCCGATGACATATATCTTTCGTATAACGCCTCATTCCCGCAGGACGCGGCGATGATTCATCGTTACGTTCTCCGCACTGGCAGCGACGTGTTGCCACGAAAGTGGGAGGGAATTTCTATGACTCAACGAATGTTGAAGCTATTTTCGGTCTTCCTTGCGCTGGCACTCTTTGGTGCTGCGTGCGGGAGTGACTCTGTGACATCGGTTGCTGAAACAGCAACCGACACCGCCGAGGCGGTTGCCGATACTGCAGCCGAAGCAGTTGCAGACTCGACGGACGCGATGGAAGAGACCATCGAAGAAGTTGCCAACCCAGCCGCCGCAGACAGCTGCGCAACCGACACAATCCGAATCGGTGCTGCGCTGAGCGAGACCGGCAAGTACTCCGTTGAGGGTAAGGACTCGCGTCAGGGCTACAACACGTGGGCCAACTGGGCGAACGCAAACGGAGGCATTGACATCGGAGACGGTTGCTCGGCTCAGGTCGAGATCATCTACTACGACGACGAGTCGGACGCGGACACCGTGAAGGAGCTCACACAGAAGCTCATCTCCGAAGACGAAGTGGACTTCCTCCTCGGCCCGTACTCCAGTGGTCTCACCACTCAGGCGAGCGCAATTGCCGAGCAGGAGAACATCCTCATGGTGGAGGGCAACGGAACCTCGAACGCCATGTTCGAGCGTGGGTTCGACAACCTGTTTCTTGTGGCAACCATCGCCAGTGACTACACGAAGTCCGGCATCGAGGCCTTCGCAGCTCAGGGTGCCAAGACAGCCGTGCTCGCTTACGAAGACACCTCCTTCCCGACCGCTGTTGCAAACGGAGCCATCGAACACCTTGAGGCAAACGGCATCGAGCTTCTTGCCGTTGAGACCTACCCGAAGGATCCGACAAACCTGACCCCGATCATCTCGAAGTTCAAGGCTCTTGACCCCGACGTCTTCATCGGCGGAGGCCACTACATCGACGCGACGCTGTTCCTTGGCGCAGCCAGCGACACCGGCTTCGATCCCGATGGCATGCTCATCACGGTTGGTCCGTCCAACCCGAAGCTGACCAACGAACTCGGCGAAGACGTTTTCGGCGTCATCGGCCCGACACAGTGGGAACGCACCATGGCGTACAGCGGAGAGTGGATCGGCTCTGCCGAAGACTTCGCCACGCTGTATGAAGCTGATCACGGCGAGCCACCGGTTTACCAGTCGGCTTCGGCAGCTGCTTCCGGCCTCGCACTTCAGATCGCGATTGAGGCCGCAGGTGCCACCGACACCGATTCAGTCCGGGCTGCACTCAACTCGATGGATGCCGTGACTTTCTACGGTCCGATCAAGTTCGATGGTGACGGCGTGAACCGCGGCAAGCCGATGGGAACTGTGCAGGTTCAGAACGGTGACATCAACGTGATTGCCCCAGCGTTGGCAGCCACCGCTGACTTCGCCTATCCGATGAACTGATCGCCCGACCGGTCGACAGCCGTCCCGGCTCCCAGTCGAGACCGCTGATTCTGGTCACCCCTCCAGGGCGGAGTGGGTGGGACGACAATGGCGTCGCCCTACCCACCCCGCCCGTTCTCTTCTCAAAGTGATTTCGTGTACCAGGCAGGTGGTCCCTGCTTGCGACAAAGGAGTAAACAGCTCAAATGAATGCGTTCCTGCAGGCGCTGATCAACGGCATAACGATCGGCGGCCAGTACACCCTCCTCGTGTTGGGGTTCTCCATCATCTGGGGTGTGCTCGGTGTCATCAACTTCGCCCACGGCGAGTTTGTGATGCTCGGTGCCTACGGCGCCTGGTATGCCAACAAAGAATGGGACATCGAGCCACTGCTCAGTGCAGTCCCCATATTTTTCATCATGTTCGGCGTCGGGTTCGTCCTACAGAAAGTCCTGGTTAACCGAATCATCGACCGGGATCATCTCGTCTCGCTCCTTGTGATGTTCTCGGTGTCGATCATCCTTGCAAACTCGGTGAAACTCATCTTCGACGCCGACAATCGTCGCACAGGCACCAACTTAAAGGGCCCTCTGGACATCACCGACGCAATCTCCATTCCCAAGAAACAGATTGTGGTCCTTCTCGTCGGCCTCTTCGTCCTGTTGGCTCTTTCGACCTTTCTGCAACGGACCAGACTTGGCAAGAGCATCCGGGCTGCGGCTCAGAACCGCGAAGCCGCCAAGATTGTCGGGATCGACATCCAATGGGTGTACGCGTTCACCTTCGCTCTGTGCATCGCGATCACGGCAGTGGCAGGAGCAGTGTCGTCTCCGCTGGTCAACACGCAGCCATTCATGGGCCCTCCGCTGACCCTCTACGCGTTCGTCATAACCGCCCTGGCCGGGCTGGGCTCCATCAAGGGCGCCTTCGGTGGCGCAATGCTCCTCGGAGTGATGCAGTCCATGTTTACGCAGTACATCGATGGCATCGGCTCGAACCTCGGCATCATCGCTTCCTTCGGACTCCTGGTTGTCATGCTTATTGTGCGGCCCCAGGGGCTCTTCGGTGGTCTTGCGCCCGTTGACGCTGGAGGGCACTGATGTCCAACGCATCGCGAAGCAAGGCGCTGCAATCTGTCGGGATGGTTCTCGGCCTTGCGGTGATCGCCTGGCTCTTCTACATGCCTGTTCATGGCAACAAAGCGGAGGTCACCACATGGACCCTGCTGCTCACAAGCGTTGCGCTTGCGGTGAACTGGAACCTCACCGGAGGCTTTACCGGGTACGTGGACTTCGGTCACGCTGTTTGGTTCGGCATCGGCGGCTATGTGTCGATGATTCTCATCACACCGCGATCGAGCCTTCAAGCCGGCTGGGTGCCGGAGAACTGGCCGATCTGGCCGTCCATCATCCTCGGAGCTCTTGCCGCAGGTCTCGTCGCCAACATCGTTGGCAGATTCACGCTGAAGCTTTCGGGAGCGTACTTCTCGATTGCGATGCTCGGCTTCTTCGTCTTCATGCGAGAGGTGGTGCGAGTGAGTAAGCCCATCACAAACGGTGGAACATCGCTGGACGTCAACAATCTGGAGATCATCGGTTCTGCCAACTACTGGTACTACATCCAGCTGAGTCTGGTCATCGCTCTGGTTGCGTTCAGCTGGTGGCTCCGTCGCACCAGGTTCGGTTCCAGCCTCGTCGCCATCCGCGAGGACGAAATCGGCGCCGAGATGCGAGGGATCAACACCACGCGGAACAAGGTGTGGGTGTTCACCTTCTCGGCGTTCTCCACCGGTCTCTTCGGCGGCATGGTGTCGTTCCAGGGATCATCAATTGAACCCGATACCGCCTTCATTGAGGTCCGAACCATCGACGCCGTCATGGGCTCGATGCTCGGGGGCCTCGGCAGCGTCATGGGCCCCGTGCTCGGCATGACCGTGCTCTACCTGTTGCGAAACGTTCTGTGGGCCAACCTGTTGGACTACCACCTGCTTGCACAGGGCGTGCTTCTGGCCTCGATCGTGCTGTTCCTGCCGAAGGGAATCATTGGACTCTTCGGCGGGCAGACTGGCAATATTCGCAAGATGCTCGGTATGAGCGAACGCGAGGGCAGCCGTACGTCGACGTTCGATGGCATGGAATCGTCCTTTGACGAAGACGGAAATATCCGTGAGGGCGCCAGGACAACGCGACTCGCCAGCGAGGCCGAAGTTGAGGTGCCGGGAATATGAGTCCTTCACTTTCTGACCATCAGGTACACGCCGCACGTCCCGTCCTTGCGGCCAAGGGTGTGGTCAAGCGATTTGGTGGACTCACCGCAGTCAATGACGTCGACATCCACGTGAACGCCGGCGAGATGGTCGGTATGATCGGGCCGAACGGAAGCGGCAAGACCACGCTGTTCGATTGCCTCAGCCGAGTCCAGGAAGCAACATCCGGATCCATACTGCTCAACGGCACCGAGATCACGCGCAAGAAGCCACACCAGGTTGCGCACCTTGGACTGTCTCGGACGTTCCAGATCCTGCGGGTCTATCGAGATCTCACCGTTCTGGAAAACATGCAACTCAGCGTGCAGTGGGGCAAGGTCGGTTTTGTCGAGATGTTCCGCGGGACATCAAAGGCAACCACCGAGCGCGCCGAACATCTCATTGACTTCCTGCTGCTGACGCGGCTCCGCAACGACCGGGCCGGTTCGCTATCCGGCGGTCAGCGGCGTCTGCTGGAGCTCGGCATGGCGCTCATGTCGGATCCGAACATCGTGCTGCTCGACGAAGCCACCTCGGGTGTGAACCCGACGCTGATCGAGGAGATCAAGGAACGCATTCGCATCCTCAACCAGGAGCAGGGCGTCGCCTTTCTCCTTGTCGAACATGACATCCGATTCATCCGAGACCTCTGTGAACGAGTGGTGGTTCTGAACTACGGCGCCAAGCTGGCCGAGGGAAGCCCGCAGCAGATCATGGAGAACAACGAAGTTATTGAGGCCTACTTCGGCGCCGACGGCACTGAGGTTTCTGGATCAGGAGGCCGAGTCTGATGGCACTACTTGAAGTCAACGAAGTATGGGCCGGATACGACGCACGAGTCGACATCCTTCAGGGCATGTCGCTCACCGTCGAGGAGGGTGAAATCGTCTGTGTGATCGGCCCGAACGGTGCCGGCAAGTCCACCGTGTTCAAAGCCATCTACGGTCTGCTCGGCGTCCGCAAAGGAGCAGTCACCTGCGGCGGACACGACATCACAAACATCCGGCCGCAGGACGCACTCAGCAAAGCCGGCATCACCATCGTGCCGCAGCTTCGCAGCGTGTTCCCGCAGATGACGGTTCATGAGAACCTCGAACTCGGGATGTATCTGACGACTGACAAGGCCAGAATCGAACGCCAGATCGCTTATGTCTATGACCTGTTCCCCCGCCTGAAGGAGCGGGCGAAACAGGCAGCCGGCACGATGTCCGGCGGCGAGCAGCGGATGCTGGAGATCGGACGCGCCCTCATGTGGGAGCCGAAGATCGTGCTGATGGATGAGCCGTCCGCAGGCCTGGCGCCGATCGTCACCAAGCAGATCTTTGCGTCCATTCGTCGTCTCAATGCCGAAATCGGTCTCACTGTTCTCATGATCGAACAGAACGCCCGACAGGGTCTGCAGGCCAGTCACCGTGGGTACGTCATGGAGCTTGGAAAGAAGACCTACGAGGGTGACGCCGAAGATCTGCTGGCCAACCCCAACGTCCGCCGGGCGTTCCTCGGCGGATAGGGGAGACGACGTTGTTGTTATAGCGTCACTCATATGGATTCGAACGCTGCGGAGACCAACCGATCCCAGCGAAATGGCCGCCGGTCTCGGCCTCTTCTTGAGGTCCAGGACATCTATTCGGGCTACGACCCGCTCCGAGATGTGTTGCGCGGTGTCAGCCTCCACGTCAATTCTGGCGAGATCGTTTGCGTGATCGGGCCGAACGGCGCGGGCAAGTCAACCGTGTTCAAGGCCATCTATGGGATGCTCCCTGTACGTAAAGGAACCGTGCTGTGCAACGGGCGCGACATCACCAACATCAGACCTCAGGAAGCACTCAAGGTTGCGGGCATCACGATCGTCCCGCAACTTCGCAGCCTGTTCCCGCAGATGACGGTTCACGAGAACCTCGAACTCGGTATGTACCTGAGCCGCGACAAGTCGCGCATCCATCGTCAGATCAAGTACGTCTATGACCTGTTTCCCCGTCTCAAAGAACGATCGAAACAGCACGCCGGAACCATGTCCGGCGGCGAACAACGCATGCTCGAGATCGGCCGCGCCCTCATGTGGGAACCGCGTCTGGTTCTCATGGATGAGCCCTCAGCAGGTTTGGCGCCGATCATCACGAAACAAATCTTTGCCTCGATCCGTCGATTGAACGCAGAGTTGGGCCTGACTGTTCTCATGATCGAACAGAACGCCCATCAGGGTTTGCAGGCCAGCGACCGCGGCTATGTGATCGAGCTGGGCCGTCAGACCTTTGAGGGGGCATCGGAGGACCTCCTGGCCAACGAGAACGTCCGTCGATCGTTCCTTGGTGGCTGAAGCCGCGAGCCGGACGCCGCTTGGGCGTGAGAATTTACGAAGCCGATACGTGTGACGGCAAGGGGGTCCGGTGCGTTCGCCGGAGGATTTGACCGTCGTGATCTCTGGCGTCGGCGCCGCCGGGATGGCCATTGGAAAGATTCTGTTGAACGCAGCTGTGGGCGAGATCATCGGAACGGACAGACAGGGCGATTGATGCCGGCGACCTTCGCAACATGGCGCCCGACCCGCTGGTCTTTGCCATGGCCAACCCGGACCCTGAAATCACTCCCGAAGAGGCTGACGGTCTTGCCGCAGTCATGGCCACAGGTCGCTCCGACTACGTCATTCCTTCAGTCTTCAACAAGACCTCTGGATCCATACCGGATTGGTCTCGAACGGAAGTGGCTGCGGAATGACCACGCCAACTATCGTGCGCCCATGCACGTTGAAGCTGAGCCATTCTGGACGAACGAAGACGCGTGGGCCGCAACTCGGCGCCCCATTGAACGAGCATCAGCATTGCCAGCTGCCTGCTACTCCGACGGCCAGTTCTTTGCCCTCGAACAGGATCACGTCTTCGGCACTTCCTGGGTGTGCGTTGGTGTTGCTGAGGACGTGGCCAACACCGGACAGGTAGCGGTGCGTGATGTGGCCGGCACCTCCGTGCTGATCACCCGAAACGCCGAGGGTGAGCTGCGCGGGTTTTTGAACGCGTGCCGCCACCGAGGCACTGAACTCAAAGACGAAGACTGCAAGGTCGCGAACACCATCCGCTGCCCGTATCACCGGTGGGGTTACAACCTCGACGGGAAGCTCATTGCCACGCCTCGCTTTGATGAGGCCGGCGTGGAAGCGTTTGACCAGGCAGAGTTTGGCCTGCATCCGGTTCGTGTCGCCGTGTTCGGATGCATGCTTTTCGTATGCCTCAGCGAGGACACGGCTCCCATCGAAGAATGGCTTGGCGATCTACCCGAGCGGCTTGCGGGCTATCGGTTGGATGAGTGGTCCGTGCGTGAGCGCCGCCACATCAACATCAATGCGAACTGGAAGCTGATCTCGGAGAACTTCCAAGAGTACTACCACCTCGCCTGGGTGCATCCCGAGCTGGCCAAGGTGAGCCGTGTTGAGGACCACTACCGGTATCAGGGAGCGGGCATGTACTGCGGACAGACCACCACCCCTGTGTCGGGCGATGATCGCAACGACTGGCTCGCGATGCCGCCGGCCAAGGACTTGAGTAGAACCGACGAGGAAAGCGGCCGCTTCGTCACGCTCTTCCCGAATGTGATGTTGTCTGTGCTGCCGAACCACATTGCGCTGATGATCCTGCACCCAGTCAGTCCGGGAGTGACGCGCGAGGAGCTTGTATTCCTGCTCCCGCCAACCGGCGTTGACGCAACCGATGAAGCGTTCGCTCAGACCCGCGACTTCTGGGTTGACGTGAACAACGAAGACATCGGCATTGTCGAACGCGGTCAGCGCGGACTCAGCAACGGTGGCTACACCCCGGGCCGCCTGTCGCCCCGGTTCGAAGAGCCGCTGCACCGCTTCCACAACATGCTCGCTGATCGCTTTACAAACGTGCAGCGCATTCCTGAGGGCGACGCCAGCGATGCACAGGACGTGCTCGGCTCGGGAGTGAACCCCAACCCGTGGAAGCCAGAGGGCGCGGGCGAATGCTGAAGACGAGTTTCCTCCGAGTGAAGTCCGCTCCGTCACACACCATTGCGGTGAGGTTCTAGTCTCTGGGCATGTCCCAGATTTCTGAATCCGTCTCCCTTACTGCCAGCGGTGCCGATCAATCGGTTGCCGTCATCGCCATTGACAATGCTCCTGTCAACGCGCTGAGTCATCACGTGCGCACCGGTGTCGCCGACGCCATGGCTCAGGCATCAGCCGATGATGCAGTCTCCTCGGTCGTAATCATTTGCCGAGGCCGCACGTTCGTAGCCGGAGCGGACATCTCCGAGTTCGGTCTTCCTCCTCAGGGAACGCCCCTTGGCGAAGTTCAGGCATCCATTGAGAACGCCTCAAAGCCCGTCGTTGCTGCCATCCACGGCACCGCCCTTGGCGGCGGTCTCGAACTGGCAATGACCGCGCACTACCGGGTTGGCGTGTCCTCTGCCCAGTTCGGCCTGCCCGAGGTGAAGCTCGGTCTGCTTCCTGGCGCAGGCGGTACGCAGCGTCTCCCCCGAGTTGTCGGGGTACAAAAAGCACTGGAGATGATGACGTCCGGTGACCGCATCAACGCTGACGAAGCGCTGGCTGCTGGACTCATCGACGCCATCGCTGCCGACGATGCGCTTGAAGCTGAAGCAATCGCCTTCGCCGAGAGCGTGGTTCGTGATGGTCGCCCCCTCCAGCGAATCCGTGATCGCGACGAGAGGCTTGCCGAGGCAAAGGACAACCCGGCAATCTTCGACGACTTCCGCAGGAAGATCGCTCGCAAGACGCGAGGGTTCGACGCCCCGGAGGCAAACATCAAGTGCATCGAAGCTGCGGTCTCCATGGACTTCGACGCTGGTCTTGCGCGCGAACGTGAACTGTTCAACGGTCTCATGAGCGGCAGCCAGTCAGCGGCCCAGCGGTACTACTTCTTCGCTGAGCGACTGGCCAACAAGATCCCGGACGTCCCCCGGGACACACCCCAGCTTCCGCTGGCATCTGCCGGCGTGCTCGGTGCTGGAACGATGGGCGGCGGTATCGCCATGAACTTCGTGACCGCTGGCATTCCCGTAACTATCGTCGAGCGCTCCCAGGAAGCACTGGATCGCGGCCTGGCCGTGGTGCGTTCCAACTATGAACGCTCGGCCAGCCGTGGCCGCTACGGAACCGACGGAGCGGCCGAGGTCGAGCGCCGTATGGGCATGATCACGGGCTCGCTGGACAAGGCCGATTTCGCCGACAAGGACATCGTCATTGAGGCCGTCTTTGAGAACATGGATCTCAAGAAGGAGATCTTCAGCGAGCTGGATGCCATCTGTAAGCCTGGGGCAATTCTGGCGTCCAACACGTCGGCGCTCGACGTGAACGAGATCGCCACGGCAACGTCTCGCCCGGAAAGCGTCATTGGCCTGCACTTCTTCTCCCCTGCCAACGTGATGAAGCTCATTGAGATCGTGCGTGGCGACGCAACAGCACCCGAGGTCATCGCCACATCCATGGCACTGGCCAAGCGGATGGAAAAGGTGGCCACGCTCGTGGGCGTATGCCACGGCTTCGTTGGCAACCGCATGCTGTTTGCCCGCCGACTTGAAGCCGAGAGCCTCATCATGAGCGGCGCAACACCAGCCCAGGTGGACAAGGTCATCTACGACTTTGGTATGCCAATGGGCCCGTTCTCCATGAGCGACCTCGCCGGCCTCGACATCGGCTGGAGCGAGGAGACCTCAAAGGGCGAGACGCTCAAAGAACGCATGTGTGAATCCGGTCGCCGGGGCCAGAAGAACGGCCGGGGCTACTACACCTATGACCCCGAGACTCGAGCTGCCACGCCCGACCCGGAGGTTGAGCAGATGATTCGTGACCTCGCCGCCGAGCAGGGCTTCGAACACAAGGACGTCACTGATCAGGAAGTTCTGGAACGGTTGCTCTACCCGATGGTCAACGAGGGAGCGAAGATTCTCGAAGAGGGCATTGCCATTCGCGCCAGCGATGTGGATGTTGTCTGGGTCAACGGGTACGGCTGGCCTGTCTACCGGGGCGGACCCATGTGGTGGGCAGATTCGGTCGGTCTCGACAAGGTCGCCGAAACCGTCCAGGCGCATTTCGACGCAACCGGAGAAGACCGTTGGAAGCCCTCGCCGCTTCTTCTGGAATTGGCCGCTGCAGGCAGGACGTTCGCCGACTGGGACAAGGCCCGGAGCTGAGCGACAAGTTTGACGGCGCACGACGCGGCCCTGAGTGCTCCGCATGAGTGCCTGGGATCCGATTCTTGAACTCTGCGCGCTCGCAAGCGTGACGGCTCTGGCAGTCCGGACAGACCCTCACCCGGCTTGACTGGCGCTCAGATCGACTGACAGAACTCGACGAGGTGCTGATTGACGGTCTCGGGGTACTCTTGGTGCACCCAGTGTCCCCCTCCTTCGATGATGAAGCTCCCACGGTGATCAGCGCACGTCTGTTCGGCCATGGACGCAACATCAGATCCGAGTCTGCCGTCACCGGTTGTGGCCACGAAATCGCGGCTGCCCGCCAGGAACATCGTCGGCAGCCTCAGCTTTGCGCCATGCCAGGGCCTGGTTAATTCCCAGTTGCGATGGAGGTTTCGGTAGTAGTTGATGCCACCGGCGAAACCGGTGCGGGCAAAGGCTCGGAAGTAGTTCTCCATCTCGCCCTCTTTGAGGTGGGGAGGCAGCCCGGCGGGCGTCTCGTCTCCGCGCTCAAAGTTCTCGGGCCGGTCGCCCGCCGTTGACCAGAACATGGATCGAAGCGAGCCCAACGGATCAGCGTCGAACAAATCCTCAACCCCCTCGGACTGGAACGCAAGCATGTAGGAAAAAGGACCTTCAGGGTCGGTCGCCCTCAGGTGGTCAACAATGCTCACACCGGTGCGCACCTGATAGGGAACCGACAACAGCGCCAGCGCCCGTACCCGATCCGGACGGAACAGCGCCACCTGCGGAGCAATGATCGCTCCCCAGTCGTGTCCGATCACAATGGCATCTTCTGCGCCCTCATGGTCAAGGAGCCCAATCACGTCGCCCACGAGTTCCATGATGTTGTAGGCCTCGACAGACTTGGGAGTGTCGCTCCAGCCGTAACCGCGCATGTCCGGCGCAATCACCCGGAAACCAGCTTCGGTAAGCGCGGAGATCTGGTGTCTCCACGTGTAGCCGACGTCCGGGAAGCCGTGGAGCAGCACGACAAGCGGGCCACTCCCCTCGCTGGTCACGGACAGGGTGACGTTCTCGAGTTCAACGGTGTGGATCTCGGCTGCCATGCCATGAGCCTAATGGGGTTGGCCAGTGTCGTGAGAGGCTGGTGTTGGGCAGCTGGCCGGTGAGCACTTCTTGACCCCGGCGTGTCGACGGTTAGTGTCACCGCAATGAGCGAACCCGACGTCACAACCCTCAGCCTCAACGATGTTCATCGTCTGGCTCTTACCGCGCTTCGGCGACATGACTGCTCGGTGGAGCAGGCAACCGCAGTTGCCGACACCGTGACGGCAGCCGAACGCGACCGGTGCGCCTCACATGGGCTGTTCCGCATTCCCGGATATGTTGAGGCGCTGAACCTTGGCAAGGTGGACGGTTTCGCCGAACCGACCGTGGAGATCCTGGCTCCGGGAAGTATCCGGGTGGACGCAAACCGGGGTTTTGCTCCACTTGCTCTGGATGTGGGAGCTCCCCCGCTGATCGAAGCAGCCCGAACCAACGGTGTGGCGGGACTCGGCGTGGTCAACGGATTCCACTTCGCAGCACTGTGGCCTGAGGTTGAGTTGATTTGTGATGCCGGCCTGGTGGGTTTCGCGTTCGTCGGTTCAAGCTCCTTCGTGGCACCTGCCGGTGGGACACGAAAACTGTTCGGCACGAATCCCATGGCATTCGGCTGGCCACGCTCGAACGGGAACTCCGTGATCTTTGATCAGGCCTCCAGCGCCAGCGCGCGCGGAGAGATTCAGATCCACGAGAGGGACGGCAAAGAGATCCCACTGGGCTGGGCCATAAACGCCGACGGCCAGCCCACGACTGACCCGACGGCTGCATTGGCTGGCGCCCAGCTGCCCTTTGGGGGCCACAAGGGTTCGGGCATAGCACTGATGGTGGAACTGCTGGCAGGCGCGCTGATCGGTGACCTGTTCAGCTACGAAACGACGGCCGCTGACACGCCCGGAGGTCCGGCAATCGGCGGCGAGTTCATGTTGGCGATCAGTCCGTCGCGGTTTGTGCCGGGCGGCGACGCTGATGCCCAACTCGCGCATGCCGAAGGTCTGTTCGCGGAGATGCTCTCTCAGGAAGGAACCCGCCTTCCATCAGATCGGCGTTATGCAGCAAGAGCGGAGACGCCGGCGACCGGAGCAACCATTCCCACCAGTCTCTTCACAACCATCGAGGCCCTCGCCGGTCACTGATCCCGATGCGGGCGGGACTACTCAGGCGAGTTGAGTCGAGCAAGTTCCTGATCAATGGTGCCCTGCACGTGCGCCGAGCTCATGGTCAGTGCTCGTCCCACTTTGCGCGCAACTTCAAGCTCGCTGGCATCAACGTGTCCATCAGCACCTGCGAGGTAGACGGCGGCCGTCAGCACCGCTTCTTTCCCGTGCTCGTTGAGGACGGCGCCAAGCTCCTCCAGCTGATCGGTGAGCGCTTCGGGGTCAAACGAGTCGACGTCGGCGTCGATGTCCGCTGCGGTAAACCCATGGCTCGCGAAGCGGTTCACAACAGTGACAGCCGCCTCGCGTTCGGCAGGGTCGACGCGACCGTCGGCACGCAAGACGGCAACGGCAACGTGACGCACAGCGATGGTCGTGATGTCTTCAATATCTGAAGCGGTTCGAGCGTCGAGCACGCTCGGGTAGAACGTGGACTGGCAGGAGGTGCATTCAATGAAGTCACCAAGCTCGCTGGTTGCGAAGATCGGCACCCAGAAGAACGTGAACCACTTCTTTGCTTCTTTGTGTTCATACGTTCGGTCGCCGCCTTCGCGTGGACACACGAACGTTCCGGTCGCAACGGCTCTGGACCGTGCTTTGAATCCCGCAACGATGATCACAAGCCACTCCTGCCTTGTCGGTTCCTTCCGACAACCAAGGTAGTTCCAAAGGCGGTCAGCTCGCGGCGAGACCACCATCCCAGCATTGCCGTGCCCAGAGGACAATCCGTCGTTGGCTGGCAAAGTCAGCAGCCCGAGCTTCGTCTGTTCAGCCAAGGAGGTCCCGGGCTACATCAACCCAGAGCTGGGTGGTGAGCCGAAGCGACTCGACGTCGATGCGTTCGTCGTTGCCGTGAAACATGCTGCCGTACTGAGCAATATCGAGCTCGGGACTGAACAGACCGGCGCCATACGCGGTTGATCCCATGTTGCGGAAGATGCGCGAATCGGTAAAGCCGACGATGAGTTGACCGGCGAGCCGGGCGTTCGGGAAGTGGTTGCCGACGGCTTTACTCAGGCTGTCCCACAGCGGCGTGTCGGTCCGGCTCATACTGGCCGGGTCGTTCATGATGATCTCAACCTCAACCTGGTCAGCGAGCTCTCCGAGCGCGGCGTCGAGATGTTCCTGCACCGCGTCGGCATCTTCGCCTGGCATGGTGCGGATGTCGACGTTGATATCCACCTGGTCAGGGATGACATTGGTCTTCATCACGTGATCCGTGGCGACCAGGTTTGGCGAGAAGGTGGTGTGACTGCAGCTCCACAGGTGTCCGGCGTGTCCGTCCTTCGGCATCTGCGCGATTGCGTCGTTGACGCGCTCCGGATTCAACAGATCTGACTTCAGTGCATCGTCCACGCTCAGGGCCTGGACCTGGTGCGTCCACATCTCATGGAACTGAGGTGAGGGGCGATACTCCGCCAGTCGTTGCACGATTGCGGCGGCTTTGACGAGCGCGTTGTCCGAGTTGAACGGTCGGGAACCATGCCCGGGGGTGCCACGGACGCGGAGCCTGCGCCAGGCCACGCCTTTCTCTCCGATAACCATGCCGACCTGATGCTTGCCGTCGCCGCTCGAATGCAACCCACCGGACTCGGTGAGCACGTAGTCCGCCAGGATGGCTTCAGGTTCGTTGTCCGCAAACCATTGCGCTCCATGAGCCGAACCCGATTCCTCGTCGGCCACTCCAAAGAAAATCAGGTCGCCCCTGGGCCGGAAGTTCGTATCTGCCAGGTGACGAAACGCGACCGCCATCGACGAGGTGATGTTGAGCATGTCGACCGCGCCGCGACCCCACACCTCGCCGTCCACCAGTTCACCGCCGAATGGATCTCGGCTCCATCCGTCAGGATTGACGGGCACGACATCGGTATGCCCCATCAGGCACAGACTCGGCGCGTCCGGGTCACTTCCTTCGATACGCGAAACGATTGACGTGCGACCGGGCGTGGGCTCCCACTCTTGCACTTCAAGGCCACTCCCGTCGAGCTGCGCCCGCAGGGTGTTGGCGTTGCGAATTTCCTGCCCGGACTCGGGAGTCCCGTCGTTGACACAGGCATTGCGAATCATCGCCTGCAGCAGTTCAACGGTCTGTCCCGTGAGTTGGTCTGATCCAGCAGTGGCCATAAACCACCCTAGTCATCATCGTGTCTGGGCGTACCCGGGACCAGAACTACCTGCCCTTCGACCGGAGTTGGTGACGCGCTGCACTTCGTGCGTCCCCGGCGCTGAGCGCCTCCGCAATAAGTGCGTCGCCTGACCACGCTGGTTGTTGCGGAGGCCATGTTCTCCATTGCGTCACGCACCTGACGCATGCCGAAATGCTGCGTTAGTTCAGGAAGTCGGGTTCGAAGGCGTTGAGTTCGTCCCAGAAGGGCTGGAACTGGAACCATCCAGCGAGGTCTGAGCCCTGCGCTTCGCGACCTGCTTCACAGAGTTCGGCCGGGATGTCGATGGGTTCGCCAGCTGCTTCAGCAATGAGCTGGGACTGGCAGGCTCGATCCAGTGCCATGAACCACCAGACCGCGGCGTCCACCGACCCACCGCAGGTGATCAGACCGTGGTTCTGGTGAATGAGCGCCTTGTTGTCACCAAGAGCCTTCGCAAGTTCATTGCCGGTTGCGACGTCGAGGACAACGGCTCCTCCGCCCACGGACGTGTAGCCGATGTCGTTGTAGAACATGGTGGAGTCCTGCGTGATCATACGAAGCGGCTTGCCAAGGGTGGAAAAGGTCTTGCCGTACATGCTGTGGCAGTGCGCCGCGGCGATCACGTCGGGGCGAGCCGCATGCAGAGCGGAGTGGATTGCGAACGCAGCGGTGTTGACCGGCTGGTCGCCGTAGATCACTTCACCCTCTTCGTTCACGCAGATCAGGTCCGACACCGTGATCAGCTTGAAGCTGCGTCCGAACGGGTTCACCCAGAAATGGTGTGGATTCTCCGGGTCACGAACAGTGACGTGGCCCGGGACCGACTCAGCGAAGCGCAGACGACCGAGGGTGCGCAGGCCCGCTGCGAGGCGCTGCTTGCGGTGAAGCCGTTCCGTTTCGAAATCAACAATTTCTCCGCCGGGTAGTGCCATGCCCATCTTGTCGAGCATCTCGGTCTCGGTGTCGGTGATGTCAGTCATGTCAAACGCTCCTGCTTGTCCGTGCCTCCTGATTATCGCACGTCACCTGGCAATCGCCATCAGTCGCCGCCTTCGGCCTCCTCACCCACCGCCTTTCCTGACTGCATCTTCGTGACAACAAAGCCACAGACAGCGAGGAGTACCAGCAACATGGCGACCGTCCTGAGAGGCAAGCCGCCGCCGTCTGCGTCGATGAGGCCAGCGGCTGTTTCGGAGTCCAATGCGTCTCCGTCGTCCTCGGAGTCGACGAAAGCCAGGTCCTCAGGGGCCGACTCGGTCAGGAGCTGACCTTGCGGATAGAGCGGCTTGTGGCCCGGCAACGGCATGGGGGTTGGGTCGAGCTGAACCGTATCGGTGTTGGTTCCGAGGCTGAATCCGGTTTCGCCCGGCACGAGAACGATGTCTCCATCGGCATTCTGGGACCCTGGCCGTGTCAGCTGGCCGGTTGTCTGCGCATCTCCGGACTGCACCGGCAGCGGTGTGCTGGTGGCAGTGGCATCCGGATCCTGTGCGGTTGGCGCCTGCTCCACCGCTGCATCGGCTTCGTCGGAGGTCTGGGCCTGTTGGCCAGGCTGATCCTGTGCATTCTGGCCGGCATCCGCGGTCACACCACTGTCAACGACCGAGGCGTCACCGCCTCCGTCTGCCTGTTGCGCCGATGCCTCTTGTGTCTGCGTTTGCTGCGCCGGCGCAGCCGGGATCGTGGTTGGAGGTATTGCAGCGCTCGACGGAGTCAGCGGACCGGTTCCCGATCCGCCGGGAACAACCGTTGCAGCGATTGGCGTGGCCGGTGGAGCGATGAACAGCGCCTGTGGGACTGGGGTGCTCGTTGCGAAGGTGAGCACTGCCACGGAGGTGCTCGTTGGTATGGGTGTTGGCGTCAGTGTCGCCGCGGTCGCCACTGGCTGCGCCGTTGCGGTGGGTGGAACAGGCATGCCTGTTGCATCCGCCACCGCGGTTGCGGTTGGTTGCACCGTCGCGGTGGGCTGCACCGTCGCTGGTGGGCGCACTGTTGCGGTGGGCTGCACCGTCGCTGGTGGGCGCACTGTTGCGGTGGGCTGCACCGTCGCTGGTGGGCGCACTGTTGGGGTGGGCTGCACCGTGGCTGGTGGGCGCACCGTCGCGGTTGGCTGCACGGTCACGGTGGGCTGCACGGTCGCGGTCGGCGTTGGTTGTGGCGTGGCGGTCGCAGCCGGCGGGACGAAGGTCGAGGTGGCAGGAACGCTCGTCGCCGTTGGTGGAACCGCCGTGGCCGGAACGCTCGTCGCCATTGGTGGAACCGACGTGGCAGCAACACTCGTCGCTGTCGTCGGAACGGACGTGGCAGGAATACTCGTCGGCGTCGGCGGCACGGTCGTGCTTGTCGGCGGAGCCGGTGTCGACGTTGCCGGAACGGAGGTGCTGGTCGGGGGCACCGGAGTCGCAGTCGGTGGCACGGTTGTGCTTGTCGGCGCTGGCGTGGACGTCGGTGGTGCCGGTGTCGATGTGGCCGGTGCTGATGTCGACGTCGGCGGCGGAACTGCAGTGGGTGTTGGCGTGCTCGTTGCTGCGGGCGCTGGCGTGCTTGTCGGAATTGGTGTTGGCGTCGGTGTCACCGGTCCGGTCGGTGCCGTTGGATTCGGCGTCGCCGTTGGTGGCATGGGCGTGGACGTCGGCGCCACGGTCGACGTCGCTGTCGCTACAGCCGTGCTCGTGGGTGGCGCTGGCGTGCTGATAGGCGGTTCTGGCGTGCTCGTTGGCGGGGTCGTGGTGCTCGTCGGCGTCGAGGTAGGCACTGACGTCGACGTCGCCAGTGTTGTCGCGGTTGGTTGCGATGTCGATGTCGGAACTGATGTTGACGTGGCCGTCAACGTGGCGACAGGGGTCGATGTCGGCGTTGGCGTCGCAGTGGACGTGGCCGTGGCTGTCGCCGTTGGAACGGCGGTGGATGTCGGAGTGGGCGCTGGCGTGGATGTGGCGGTTGCGGTTGGCGTCGGTGTTGGTGTGGCCGTCGGAGTAGCGGTGGGCGGCAGGTCGGGCGGAACCTGGCTGATGAAACAGAAGGCCGAGATCAGTGTCACCTGGGTCGCGCTCGACACTTGCGTGAGCGTTGCAACGCCATCACTCACGGTGACCAGCCCGGTCCTGATGCTGGCGTATCCGACGCCAACATTGTCAACGATGTCGTAGTTCGCGGCCACGGTCGTTCCGTCCACTGCGTAAGTGGTTATTCGCTCGCCCGGGGCAACGTTCGCGGTCTCAGCGAAGTGGAGCTCCGCCAGATATTCTCCACCGGTGGTGACCGGCACTTCGTAGGTCAGATTCGGGAAGGCCCCGCGATTCGTTGTGTAGAGCGGCGAATGCAGCGTGCCCCCGGTGGCGCCGCCCACATTATTCGCCTGCGTGGACCCGCCGAAGTACGCGCTGTCGTCCATGTAGAGGCGACTGCCCGCCGTGTAGTCGCCTCCCGGGCCGGCGTTGACGCAGACCTCTTCTGTTGGTGAGACCGCTGGCGGTGTCGGTGGCGTCCATCCAGCCGGCATCTGATCGCCGAACCGACACGTGGAGCTGTAAAAGTTCCATGCGGTGAGAAGATCGCTGGTCGGTTGAGCGATGATTGTTGTTGCAGCATTCATGTCGACGGCCAGGAAGTCACCCGATGCGCCATGGCGAATGTCGACGTTCACGCCGTCCACCTCCATCAGGAAACGCTCATTGGTGCTGGTGGAGCCCGTTGGTCCCATCACGAAACTTCCGTTGCTGAGGGAAGCCTGAGTGTCGGACTGCTGTAGGTGGTAGTCGGTGGTTCCCGCCGTGGGAGTGACATTCCAGTCCGTAGCAGGGACGGTGCGCGCGAAGGCGTTGCCGACGGTGCCGCCGTTGTTGATCAGGTACCCATCGACCGCAGGGTTGTGGAACTCGCCGGAACCATAGGGCTGTATGGCCGGGCACGGACCTGCTGCGCCGGCCAGGCCAATCAACTGCGGAGCCACGGTGAGAAGAGATGCGCCCAGCAGCACCACGGCAAGGACCGGTACCAGGACAGCGCGATACGAAAGGTCGCGGGACCAGAGAGCGAAACGGCTGGTCACAGGAGTGATCCAGTCAATGCAGTGGGGGCGTACGGTGCTGCGGGCATCGTCTTAGCATCGGAGAGAGCAACGCTGCGGTTGAGAGCTGGCGACCGGTGTAAACCGTTCGATGGGGGCCATACGGCCTGCCCATGGCGGGCCATACGACCTATTGTCCAACTACGCCAATCCCCATTGGTTGAGCTGATAGACCAACGACTCACAAAAAGGCCGAGGCTCTGTGCTCACCCAGCGCTATCGTGCGGTGTCCCAAGCGTTCTACCCGAACGCACCCGGGGCGTTTAGCTCAGTTGGCTAGAGCATCTCGTTTACACCGAGAGGGTCGGGGGTTCAAGTCCCTCAACGCCCACGTAACCAAACGCTCGCGTTCACAGTTGGACGTTTGCGTGCACATGGTTTGGCGCTCAGAGCTTGTCTCTGGGCGTTTGATCGTTTTGGGTTGGTGTTGGGGCGCGAAGAAGCCCCAGTGACATCGCTGGGGCTTGGGGTCTCTGGCTTCGGTTTGGGTCGCGTCAGGTCATATGCTCGCGGTGTTCCGGTTGGCGTTCATGCGGCGGCAAGTAGCCACAAACCTGTCAGAGATCGAGACACCACCGCTGGGGAGGCAGTGAGCCTTCCAACATGCCAGCAGCAGCAAGGCTCGCGCATATGGGGGCGACATAGTCGGTGTCTTGGAAGCGGATGACGGTTTCGCAGTCATCGTATTGGGGAATCAGATCGATGTCGCCGCTGATGACAGCTTGGGTCCTGTTGCCTGCTGTGAGGACCCAGCGTCCGTTGTGCAGGTCGAAGTTGATGCCGTCGAGCGTCTTGTCCAGATGGTCTGCGAGGTCGTCGGGTGTGTATCCAGAAGCGGCCGCGATGACGAGTTCGGAGCTGGCAAGGCTTCCGAGGTACTCGGCGTAGGAGTTGGCAACAGTCCGCTCTTCTGCGCGTTCAGTGTCGATCACCGTGATCTCAGGTTCGTGTTGGCTGCCTCGACGGCGATAGTCCAGGCAGATATCCGCGTGTCCGTCCCCGGTGAACGCTACGAGCTTGGACAGAGGGCGTGTAGGTTTCCAGGCGTACGGGGGCATCTCAGCGTCGTAGAACCATGGGCTGCCAAAGGCCCCGGCGTTAGGTCGAAGAACATTGCCGTGCTGGTTGACGGAGTTTGATCCCAGTAGGTACCCGCCGTTGTGTTGCCGCAACAGGCTGCCAACGATGTGTGGCAATCTGACCCCAAGTTTCTGTTCAATGTCTTGAATATCGGCTTCGGTTGCAGCGTCTGCCTTCTGAGCGGGTCTCCAGTAGCTTGGCCGCGGTCTGGGTTCTCGCGGGAGGTAGGACATGGCCGCGTTGACTGCGCCGATGAGCCGGTCTTCGTGAGGCTGCATTTCCACCTCGATCTTGAACCCGAAGGCCGCGGCTTCGGTCCTGCACCGTACGGCAAGGTCAGCTATCGGACTGGCAGCCGCTTCTAGGGCAGCTTCAGTGCCGGTGACAACAATGTCGACATCTCGCCGATCTGGCAGCAGCAGCAGCCGCCTAGCGGCGCTCAATGCGTAGCATTCGTTGAATCGGTAGACACATGAGAGGTGTTCTCCGGCGCGGCCAGTGAAGTGGTGCTCCCACCGGTTCCAGTGTCGACTGAAACCGCCACCAAGTCGTTCTGTGAGAAAAGGGATCAGGTAGGGGAACCATTCGCCATCGAGGACAAGAATGCGTGGTGCCGCAGGATCGAAGACGCCTAGGTCGGTGGTATCAGCCCTGAAGTAGTACGTCTCGCTGTGAGGCCCAGCGATCTGGTGGCGGGCCTCGTGCATCACGCTGACAATCGCGTTGGTCTGTGCCGTCAGCCGAACCGACCCGCCACGAATTGCCTCGAAGCTGTACTCGTACTTCTTGCCATTGCTGTCGACCTGGTCGAACATCCAACTCTGGAATGACTCGAAGTCAGGCATCGAGCCAATGACGATCCGCTCCTGTTGGTCTTGCCATAACTTGCCAAGGTCATCAAACGAATCAGGAAGGGCCACGCCTTTCACCCTACGCCAAAGGCCTCGCAGGCAGCATCGCAAGCTCGACGACAATCAGAACGCCCATCGGAGCGAGGAGCCAAGTGAGAACCCCTGCCGATATCGAGTGAGAACCCTATTCGGTGATGCGCTCAGATCGTTGGCGTTGCTGGCCTCTGAGAACCGTGTGCACGAGCGACGTATTGAGCACGATCCTGACGGATCGACTCAAACCGGAGTTTTTCGCAGAGCGAAAAACATCCCCGACAGCAGACCGGTGGGGTTCGAGAGCTGCCCGATAAGGCCCACGTATTGAGCACGATCCTGACGGATCGACTCAAACCGGAGTTTTTCGCAGAGCGAAAGCGGGAATGCCGCGACAACAGGAGAACTCCTTCTTTCGACTCGCTGGCGATCGTCGCTGCCCCAGAACTGTCACACCGCACTGATACCTTGTACTCATGGACGCTGAACGTGTGATCACCGCCGCCGAAATGGAAAAACTGAGTCCAAACGAACGAGCGCGTCTGGTTCAGAAGAGTTGCCGCGATTCCCTCGATGAGCTGAACCCAGAGTTCCGGGCTCGCGTCGAAGCGAAAAGCCGCAAGATCCTGAAGGAATTCGGCCTACCCGATTCCGAGCACTCCGAGATCTGATGACCGAATGGCGCGAGGTTCGCGTCACGGCCACCCTCCTCGAAGAACTTGATCGCCAGCTCGGTTCAGAACGCGGTCCAAACGGGGAGCCGTCCGCCACCGACTTTCTCGTGATGGATCTTCCGGAATCGTCGAGAAATTCGCGACCTCCTTTGAGACTCTGCCTCTCATCGCTCCGGAATTCCCGTCCGCACGCATGCTCATAAGCACCGGCATCGTCGTTCGAGCCGTCGTGGTACACGGCGTCGAGTTGACCGACGGCTCAATCGAACTTGTAGGCATCGAGATCGAGCCGTAGCGAAAAACGTCCCCGACAGCCAATCCGAGGGGTTCGAGAGCTGTCCGATAAGGCCCACGTATTGAACACAATCCTGGGTCAGGGTTTCGAGAGTCGTCGTGTGGCCTCAACTGGTTACCTCCGCAGCGACCGTTCGGCTGACTTCTGACCCGCTGGCCAGCACTTACACCTGGCCAGCACTTACACATAGCATCAGGTCTCAATGAGTTCCTCTCTGCTGACAAGGTGAATACACATGAGAGATCGACCGGACCGCTCGATTGACGGCTTCGACGACCATGCCGCACGCTCAACGACGCTGCCAGCAACGATGTACTTCGACCCGCAGGTGTACACCGAGGAACAGGAGAAGATTTTCCAGAACAGTTGGCAGTTTGTCGCCCACGGAGCCGAGGTGGTGAGCCCGGGCCAGTACGTCACCGCCGAGATCGCCGGTCAGCGCATCTTCGTGATCCGCGGCGACGACGGTGAGCTGGGCGGCTACTTCAATGTGTGCCTTCACCGAGGTCACTCGCTCCTCAGCGGATCCGGCACCGTGGGCAAGATGATCACGTGCCCGTACCACGCCTGGGCGTACAACCGCAGCGGCCAACTCAAAGGCGCTCGCATGTCAGAGCGCATGGATGGGTTCGACTACTCCGACTTCGAACTCCCTGACCTGGCCGTCGAGGAGTTCTGCGGCCTCGTCTTCGTGAATCTCTCGATACATGCCCGGCCAATGGAAGAGGTCTATCCCGGACTCGCCGACGCCATCCGTCAGATCTGTCCCGAGCCCGCCAACCTGCGCGTCGCCAGCCAGGAGACCTTCGAGATTGCAGGCAACTGGAAGAACGTCACCGACAACCTTCTGGAGTGCTACCACTGCCACCCGGCCCATAGGGCATTCGTCGACCTCATCGACATGGACAACTACTCGCAGATCACCCATCAGAACTGGTCGATCTCCAGCGGTCCGGTCAACCCGGACAGCAACGTCTACGCCGTCACGGAGGGAGCACAGGACTTCGCGTCAATCTATGTGTGGCCAAACCTGTCCATCGGCCGTATCCCCGGCCAGGCGGGCATTCTTTTGTTCCGAATCGCTCCAACCGCTCCCGAGCACACGACTCAGATCCTCACGTTCCTCAGCCCGGGTGGCGACCCGACCGAGACCGAAAAGAATGCGTTCGAGTACTTCAACACGGTCCTTGGCCCCGAAGACGTGAACCTCATCGAGGACGTGCAAAGGGGTCTGCATTCGCTCGGCTATCACCAGGGCCGAATGATCTGCATCCCCGACCGGCCGGAGATCTCCGAGCACGGGGTGCACCACTTTCAATCAATGGTCCGCGCCGCTCTCGCTGGAGACTGAAAGGGGTCAGGCCGTTTCTTCGGTGGTGTCTTCTGCCATGTCGATGAGTCGCAGTTGCGGCGGCTGATGGGCACTGAAGAACTTGTCAGCGGGCAGAGCCTGACCGAACAGGTAGCCCTGCGCCACGGTGCAGCCCGCACCCACAAGGATCTCGGCTTCGGTCAGACGCTCAACACCTTCGGCGACAACGTCGAGACCGAGATTGCCGGCCAGGTCTATGATGGACTCCACGATGGTGCGGTCGTCCTGGTCGTCGGGAGCAGACCCAACGAAGCGGCGATCGATTTTGATCTCGCTCACGGGAAGATCGCGCAGTCGCGCCAGCGACGAGTAGCCGGTGCCGAAATCGTCAATCGACAGGGCCACCCCCATCTGCGCCAGGCGGTCCAATGTGACCGGCACCGAGCCAACCTCTTCCATGATGTCCTGCTCGGTGATTTCAAGCACCAGCTGTCGAGCATCAACCTGGAAGCTGCGCAACGCCCGCTGCAGCCAGCTCGCAAACGACTCGTCGTACAGCACGTGCACCGAGATGTTCACCGCCACCGTGAGGTCGCCGCCGTTCTCATTCGATTTGCGGGCAAAGTCAAGCGCCTGTTCGAACACCATGCGATTGAAATCGACGCCCACGTCAGAGAGATGCACAAGATGCAAAAACTTGTCTGGAAGCATCAAACCAAGCTCCGGATGGTGCCACCGAGCGAGCGCTTCAACACCGGCAACCTCGTGGGTCTCCATGTTCACCTTCGGCTGGAACCACACTTCGAACTCGTTGTTCTCAATTGCCTTCGCCAGGCTGGATGCGAGCACGACTTCGCTCACGCCAGAGCCGTCGATATTCCCCACATAGACGGCATGGTCAACCCCGGCCCGTTTGGCTTTGTACATTGCTGCGTCAGCTCGGCGCAGCAACTCGTCCTCATCCTCGACGTCTTCGGCGATGGCGACGCCGATAGAGAGTCCGGCCCTGATGTTCATGCCGCGCACGGAGAAGGGTGCGTCAACCGCCGATGCGATCCGGCGCGCAACCACATCGGCTTGTTGCGTGGTCGCCACGTGACCTGCAATCACGGCAAACTCATCACCCCCAATACGAGCGACGAGGTCTTCGGGACGCACCGATGCTCGCAGGCGATCAGCCAGTTCACACAGCACCTCATCGCCGACGTCGTGACCGAACCGGTCGTTGATCTCCTTGAAGCGATCCATGTCGAGCATCATGATGGCGAACGATGCCCGGTCTCCCCGCTTGTCAGACAGACGGGCTTCGAGAGCACTCGACAGCACCAGCCGGTTGGACAGCCCGGTGAGCTGATCATGTTCGGCCTGATGCCGGATGGTCTGATAGGCCGACTCAAGTTCCGTGACATCCAACGAGAACCCGTACAGCACCCAGCGGCCGTTCGTTCGAACGACGCGACTCACATCGCGCAACCAAATGTACGTGCCGTCAGGACGACGGAACCGCGCCTTGCGATCCAGGAACTGTTCGCTACTCAAATCCTTCTCGTGCAGCCAGAAGTCTGCGAGATCGTCGGGGTGGATGATTGCCGCCTGCGGCATGGTGGTCCACTCGCTCTTTGTCCAGCCGGTAATCTCCTCAACCGGACCAGCCACCGAGGTGTACCGCTCAGTTCGCAGATCGACCTCATAGGCCACAGCACCAGAGGACCGGAGCACTCGGGTCAGGTCCTCGTGGATCTTGCTTTCACGAAAATGGCCCAACGAGGAAAGGTACACATGCACAAATATGATCGCCAGCAACACCAACGATGTGGCCAGCCAGCCAGGGGCATCGAGCACACCGGCCACAGTCGTGCAGATTATGACGCCGCCCATTGGTATCCACAACACTGCGCGCGACCAACGTGACAGCTGCCAGACGACATCGGCGACCAGCGCCATCATGGCTGGTTGCCAGAGTTCCACTTCAACAACAATGACGCCGAGCACGGTGAGCACATCGAGAGCCGAACGGGTGAAGCGCTGCGTCTCAGCAGGCACCACAAAGAACGAGGTCACATCGACCACCGCAGCCACCAACATGACAAGCGCCAAATGACTGGGGCGTTGCAGCGGGACGACCTCGAACAGGGCGATGACGGCGAGGACGATGAATGCGCCCGCGCGAACTGTGGGTATTGAGCCCGGAGGAATCGTTGGATCCATCGGAACGCTGGTGTCGCTGTGCCAAACCTTCACGCAGCCTCAGCGTATCTGGTGCTTACTCCTCGATGTCGAGAACCGGGTCTCGGCGAAGGAACGGGGGTGTCAGCAATCCAAGCAGACCACCCACTGCAGTGATCCACAGACCGAAGGACGAACCAAGTCCGGCCCCGCCTTCCTGAATCTGGGCAAGGGAAAGATCTGTGTTGTTGGCAAGCGCAACCTGCCACAACAGCGATGCCTTTCCCGTGATGTCGAAGTAGCTGTACAGCACAACGCCGACGATCATGGCTCCGCAGAGGAATGTAAGAACACCGAACACCCAACCCGGCCGTTGGCCACGGATCAGCAGCGCCGCAAAGATCAGCATGAAGACGGCGATAAACAGCGCACCCTTGCCGCTGGAATCGAAGCCGGAGAACGTCGTCTTATACGGCGCTATCTCCGTGGCATTCATGCCGGTAGTCTTCGCCCACGTCAACAGCGACCCAATCATGGTGAGGATGGCGCCCGCAGCAGCGAATACGCCTGCGACGAAGTTTGGATTCTCCGGGTCCTCTTCTTCGTCCACGAACTCGGTGGCGACATCGGCTGCGGTCGCCTTCTGCACCGTCGGGGTTGGTGTGGCCTGCTTGATTGCGATATCGCCCGCCCCGAGGACATCGGCGGCCGTCGAGGTTTCAGCTGTGGTTGACGAGGCGCCGACGGTAGCGGCGCCAGGGCTCGCAGTAGCCACCGCTTCCTTCTTGAAGCTTGGATGGAGCTCAGGCGGATACCACCGACGGTCCGAGGCCATCCACCAGCCTTCGCCCTCCTTCTTGTCGCTGCTCCGATTCGCCACAGGAGTTTCTTTCGTCGAAGACGTCATGGGCATCTAAACGGTAGGCAATCCCAAATGTTTAGGAGAGATACCTGTATTTGGTCGAATTTTATTTGGTCGAAATTGAGCACTCGACCGGATTTGAACCGGTGGTTGTACGGCTTTGCAGGCCGTTCCCTTGGGCCGCTCGGGCACGAGTGCGGGAGTTGCCCAGAGGCAACGTCCAAACACTGTATTGCAGCCACTCAAGAAGTCAACGACACCGCCGACAAGATTTTCGTACCGGAGAGGAAATATCGAGATGCAGCAAACCCGCCAATCCCCCGTCCGCCCGCCTGGCGCTGTTGTTGTGGCCGCTCCCACGCCTTCGGCCACGGCATCGCACGCGGCCACGGCACCGCGAGCCCCGCAAGCGGCCACCTCCGCAGCGGACAACCAAACCGCGTTCGGCACCATTGCAACCCAGACCCCGGCAGCCGACTTCGGACCATCCGGCTACGACCCCGCGTCGGTGGACGACTTCGTTCATCGTGCTGGAGCCCAGATTGATGCGTTGCTTGTCGACAACCTGCGTGCCCACGCCGAACTCGACGCCCTTCGAACCCGCATGTGCAACAACGCAGAGCCACCCGTCTTCGCGCCCACCGACGAACGACTCAACGAACAGTTCACCTCCGCTGCCCATGTGATCCGAACTGCGATCGACACGGCTGAACGTCGCGCCAGCCAACTCGTCCACGACGCAGAGCAGACCGCCACCAACCTTCGCTCCAAAGCACGCAGCGATGCGGCCTGCTCCCTCCAGGCTGCCGCAGCCATGGCTGACCTCAACCGCAGCGAGGCACAGGCGGCATGCGAGCGCATGATGCGAGCTGCTCACGAGGAGGCCACGCAGCTCAGGTCCGAATCCGCGATGCGACAACTTGACGCCGTCGAAGATGTCGCTGCTCCCAATGGCTCCGTCCTCGCGACGCCTGGTGATCTGTCCGACGCCGTCACGCTCGACAGAGCGGACGAATTGGGCACAGACGAAGTGAAACGCGAGCGCACGTTCGAAGCGCTCTGGCACGCCAGCACCGACCTTGAAGACCCCGACATGGACCGATACTTCCAGCGCGACAAGAACGAGAAGGCTTCGTTCTGAGGCGGAGGTGTTGCGCTGCTCGTTTGCCGGCCGCAGCGGTCAATGTTCCCCCCGAATCAGATAGGTTCACCCTCGTGAAGAAAGCGACAGACCCATGCCAGTAGACAGCGTTGCGCTTGCCATCCCGGCCTACAACGAAGCTGACGGGATCGAGGGATTCCTCCGGGAGCTTGATGAAGAGATCTCAAAGCACCCCACCATCGAGCACATCTACTACGTGATCATTGACGACACAAGCAGCGACGACACCGTCGAAGTGTGCCGGAAGCTGCAGGGCCAGCTGAATGGGCGCGTGATAGTTGAGCCGAACGAAGTGAACCTCGGGCATGGTCCCACCGTGATCCGGGCCTACAACCACGCAATTTCCACAGGCGCAAACTGGATCCTCCAGGTTGACGGCGATGGACAGTTCGAAGGCGTAGACGTCCACCGTCTCTTCGCCGAGGCTGAGGCCGGCAACGACATCGTCACCGGCATTCGAGAAACTCGATTCGACCCCTGGTATCGAACCGTGGTCACGAAGTCACTGCCGGTCGTACTGAAGCTCGGGTTCGGCGTGGACCGTACCGACGTGAACTGTCCGTTACGCCTCTACCGCACTGTCGTGCTCGAGAAGATTCTCCTGGCGGTGCCGAACAACGCAGTCACGCCACACGTGCTCATGACCGTTCTTGAGGAGAAGTCGGGCAAACCAACCAAAGAGATCATCGTCCAACACCGTCCCCGCCGGGGCGACACCGAGACCGGCACGACGTGGCAGAAGGACAAGAGCATCATCATTCCCAGTAGGTTGCGCAAGCTTCTGGTGACCGCGGTGAAACAGCTCGCCCATTTTCGCAGCACGTACTAGCTGCTGGAACCTGTCGGCTGCCAGTCGATGGACGGGCGGTCACCCCACAGCTTGTCCAGCTTGTAGTGGCTTCGGGCGTCAGTACCGAAGACGTGAACAACGAAGTCCCCGAAGTCAACAAGTACCCACTCGCCACCTTCCTGTCCTTCGACGCGTTTGGCCGCCGGGCCGCCGGCGTTCTTCACCTGGTATTGCACTTCTTCGACGATTGCCCGCACCTGACGGGCGTTTGCTCCACTGGTAATCACGAAGTGATCGGTGATCGCCAGGACATCGCCTACGTCGAGGATCACGGTTTCCTTGCCGAGCTTGTCGTCGGCAGCCCTGGCTGCAACAACAGCCCAGGTTGTGTCGGTGATTGGTGAGGACGAGGATGTATCGGTCATTCCCCTCCATCTTGCACGCGTTCGGACCCAATCACGACCGTTATATCGAATGCCGGTGCGAGCGCAGGCTGCTCAGAGGAGAAGTCCGCTTCGCTTTCAACACCGAGAGCAACCGCAAGCACGCGGGTCAGCTCGGACTGGGAGCCAGTCCCGTTCCCATCAGGCGCACGATGCACCACGACACGGGACCCGGCGATGCCTTCGCGCCCATTGACAGCGCCGTAGCCCACCGTGCGACCACCGAGCGCTGCAATTTGTCGTCGGAGCTCAAACAACATGGTGTCGTCGCCGGATGCGTCGAGGATGCGAACCGAAGGTCGTTCCTGCCCGGGCGCAGCCAGCGGATTCGAAACGACAGTAAAGAGACGCGACGACGTGTCCTCGCCATCGAGCTCGAGGCGAGGCGACTCACCAATCGCTGATCGGCCAAAGACCCCGGCCACAAGTACCTGCGACCGCGGGTCAGCAAGACCAGCCATGAACGGAGCGAGAACAGGGTCCAGATCGGTGATTTCAGACCTGGCCTTCACTGCGTCCTGCAGAGCAATCCAGAGGGTGCGTTGCCGTTCCAAGTGGACGACTCGGTTCTCTCCGGGGGACAACGGCGAGGAGAATACAGCGACGTCGTCGCCGCTCAACGTCAGCTCTCCAGATGGGAAAACCGGCACGGCACTTCCGTCCGGGGCACCTGCGAGAAGCGGTTCAGTAACGGTGACGGTCACCGGCCCTACGGCTGCGGCGATTGCGGCCTGTGCCTGCGGATCAACGACCACCACATTGGGAATTGCTATGTTGAAGTGGTTTGTGATCTCTGCGACGACGCCAGCCTGATCCGAGGACCAGAGCGCTGCGAGCGTGTCCCGGCCGTTCGCCAAAGCGAGGTCTGGGCTCAGAACCAGCACTGACGACGCCAGCGCTTCGTCTGAGCGATGCTCAGTCAGCCCGAGCAGCGTGACGCCGGTCAGGTCCTGGTCGCCGTCGACGCCGAGCATCAACAACGTGCCTGTCGCTGGTACCGGCTGCACGGCGTTCTCCGCTGACGCAGCGGTAGTACCTCCTCGACTTCCGAGAAGACCCCGAGCTCCGGCAAGCGCCACAAGCACCACAAGCGCGCCGAGAGCGATGATCGTCAGCGGCACAGCGATCGAAAGCAGACGATTCGCCAGACCAGCGAAGCGGCGCACTTCCACCGGAGCGTCGATCGCAGCCTCCTCGCCGACGGACACGGGAATGTCACGCGGCACGGCCTTGGTGGCACCGGTCGTTCCAGGTCCAGCCTCGGCAGCGCCGTCCGGGTTGGCGCCCGGGCGCTTCGACGCCGAACTCGGCACTTCGCGACCCAACTCGTCGCGACGTCCAACCCAATCGGGCTGCAGCGGCTCGTCAGCCATCGGTCGTTTCGAGCTCGCTCATATCCGACCCGCTGCGCGCCGCACCAATCCAGACATCAAGTACCGCGTCTGGGACAAGGAAGCGCACTGGTCGGTCATTGGACATACGGGCTCGAAGTTCTGTGGACGACAGATCAACAAGCGGAGCCTCCACCCGAACCGCACGAAAGGCATCAGGGGGGGCTGCGCCTTCGCTGCCAGGACGTTCCAGGACGGCAAGGGTGCTCAGACGCGCCACCTCGTCAGGGCGATGCCAGGTGTCCAGAGAATCAGCTACGTCGGTGCCGACAATCAAAAACAGCTCAGCTCCGGGGTTGGTGTCATGGAGCTCAGCCAGGGTGTCAACCGTGTATGAATCTCCACCTCGCTCGATCTCCAGAAGACTGGCCTCGCAGCCGGGAAGATCAGCGACAGCAGCCTCGACCATTGCGACCCGCACCTCGACCGGTGCAATCTGGCGTGATCCAACCTTCTGCCAGGGCACATTTGCAACCACGAACAGCACAAGATCGAGTCCAAGGACATGTTGTGCGTTCAACGCAGCAACCAGATGACCAATATGAGGTGGATCGAAGGTGCCCCCGAAAACCCCTATTTTCTGCGACATTTGACTCCGATGGGCAAGTATTTCCCGTTGCTACCGAGAAAGTGCTGGAAAAGCAACGGCCATTGCGATTAATATCATCAACTGCTCAAGTATGAAGATCAGTGCACCGATACATATACCCAGTGCGATTTTTACACAGAGCTGGCACAACCGCTGGCAATCCCCCAAAAGTAGACCCCGCCGGTTGGCTGTGTATAAGGAGAGAGACAAAGCACAAGTAAGAATCCACCACCACCAAACCCCCCATTTTGGTGCCCACCCCGTTCTGCACGGGGCAGCCTGATCAGAAACCCGATCCTCGCCGATCAGTTCTTCTCAGGTTGACGTCGAACCCCCTTCGACAGCGCGGCCCCAACGCCACTTCCCAGCCAGCGATACATCGCCGGGGCCCTGTGCCCAACTTCACTCCGCTGCATGGAAGCCGGTCGGTTCAGGTTTGGTTGGAACGGTCAAGAGTCAGTGATGACTCAGCCGAGCATCTGACAAAGCAACGCTCTCACCGACACCCATCCAAAGAAACGCAATACCCCAAAAGGCAAAACATGAGTGACTCCGTAGGTCAATACCTCAACGAAATCGGTCTGGTCCCGCTGCTCAACGCAGCAGAAGAGCGCGAGCTCAGCCAGATCATCGAAAAAGGCGTCGAAGCCCGAGCCCGTAAAGAAGAAGGCGAGCGCGGTCGGCCGATCGACAAAGCCATCAAGGATGCCGCAGCTGCAAAGGATCGCTTCATTCGTGCGAACCTTCGCCTCGTCGTCAGCGTGGCACGTCGCTACCCGCTCCCTCCCGGCATGGAACTCCTGGACCTGATCCAGGAAGGCAACCTTGGACTTGAGCACGCCGTCGACAAGTTCGACTGGCGCAAGGGCTTCAAGTTCTCCACCTATGCCACGTTCTGGATTCGACAGGCCATTGGTCGTGCCCTCGATCAGAAGGCAAGCCTGGTCCGCCTCCCCGGCGATCGTTCCGCAAGTCTTCGTGCCGCACTTCGCCAAGCCTCCGGCGATGGCGACGAGCTGGATGAAGAGCACGCACGTCTTCACCGCCTCACCACCCCGACTTCGCTCGATCGCACCATTGGTGACGATGACAGCAACGAACTGGTCGATCTGCTCCCTGATGCCAACCCCGGCCCGGAGCAGACGGTCATGGACCGTGCCGAGGAGCGCATGGTGACCGGCCTTCTCGACGTGCTCGATGAGCGTGCCCGCTACGCCGTGGAGCAGCGCTTTGGCCTGCACGATGGACGCAAGCGCAGCTACCGAGAAGTCGGCGAAGAGCTGGGTGTCACCGCAGAAGCCGCTCGCCGGCTGGTCAAGCGGGCAGTCAACACCGTGCGCGAAAGTGCACCGTCGGCGTTCGACTACCCGGCCGCCTGACTCAACCTCCCAGATCCATTCGATCTGTTCGAACTTCACAAACCGCCCGGCTCGTCCGGGCGGTTTGCTTATTTTACGCGCTCGCGTCAATCGAACAGTGTCTGGCGCCGCTCGCTTGCGGCAACTGACCGTCACTCAGCTCAGTACTTGCTGCGTTCAGCAACTTGTTGCGTTCAGCGCAGGGGCCAGAAGACGGAGAAATCACAAAATAGGTTGCGTCTGGCCGACGACGGGGCGACGCTTGTTATCTATGAGCAACGAATGGTCTCCTTCAAGTTGGCGTAGCTTCCCCACACTGCAGCAGCCGCAGTGGCCCGACACCGACGCCTATGAGACCGCGCTCAAGCAGATCGAATCCATGCCGCCGCTGGTTTTCGCTGGGGAGGCTCGCTCGCTGCTTGAAGATCTCGGTGAAGTGGCCGAAGGTCGCGCCTTCCTGCTGCAGGCCGGTGATTGCGCCGAATCCTTCGAATCCATGGGTGCCATCAACATCCGGGAGAAGCTCAAAGTCATCCTTCAGATGGCCGTCATCCTCACCTACGCCGGAGGTCTCCCCACCGTCAAGGTGGGGCGTATCGCCGGACAATTCGCCAAGCCGCGCTCCAGCGACGTGGAGACCAAGGACGAAGTTGAGCTGCCATCATTTCGCGGCCACATCGTCAACGACATTGGTTTCTCCGAGGGCGAACGCGTCGCCAACCCGAATCGCATGATCGAGGCCTACAACCGTTCGGCCTCAGCGCTGAACCTGCTTCGCGCATTCACCAAGGGAGGCTATGCCGACCTTGCTCAGGTGCAGGCATGGAACCAGGAGTTCGTAGCCGACTCGCCCGCCGGCCAGAGGTACGAGGCACTTGCCACTGGCATCGAGAACGCGCTGCGATTCATGGCGGCGTGCGGGGTCAGGACCGACAGCCACCAGCGCCTCAACGAGGTTGACTTCTATACAAGTCACGAAGCTCTCATCCTCGGCTATGAAGAGGCCCTTACCCGAAATGACTCCACCACCGGCGACTGGTACGACTGCTCCGCCCACATGGTGTGGATCGGCGAGCGTACCCGGCAACTCGACGGCGCCCACGTGGAATTCTTCCGCGGTATCAAGAACCCCATCGGCTGCAAGGTTGGGCCCGCAGCCACGCCCGAGGACGTGCTTGCACTGTGCGAAGCTCTGAACCCGGACAACATCCCCGGTCGCCTCACGCTCATAACCCGCATGGGCGCCGACAAGGTCGCCACGAACCTCCCGCCACTCCTCGAAGCAGTTCGGGATGCCGGACACAAGGTTGTGTGGACCTGCGACGCCATGCACGGCAACACCACCACCACAAAGAACGGTCGCAAGACCCGCCACTTCGACAGCATCCTTGCCGAGATCGAAGGGTTCTTCGCTGCCCACCGTGCCGCAGGTACCTGGCCCGGCGGCATTCACCTGGAGATGACCGGTGAAGACGTCACCGAATGCACCGGTGGTCAGAACGAAATCAGCGATGACGATCTTGAGATTCGCTACGAAACCATGTGCGACCCGCGACTGAACGGTAAGCAGGGAATCGAGCTCTCATTCCGGGTGGCTGAGCTTCTCGAATCCCGCTGAACCTCCTCCGCCCTCAGAGCCAGCACCGACCATGAGCCGTCGCAGGGACAACCTCGTCATGATCGCCGTTGTGGCGGTCATTGCGCTGATCGCAGCCTGGGTCTATTTCCCCGGCTCCACAACCGAAGCAGTTACGGCCGGTGACGCGTCGGTCGTCTCCTCATTCGGCTCTGCCGACAACGACCTGCTCGAGACGGGCGACACCGATACCGCCAGGGAAGTACTCGACGAGGTTCGTTTCAGCGACGGTCCATGGATCGACTGGGAAGACCTGCCGCCCGAGGCGGTTGACACCCTGCTCCTCATCGATTCAGACGGTCCGTATCCATACAGCAAGGACGGGTCCACCTTCCAGAATCGAGAAGGCTTCCTCCCCGATCACGACCGCGGGTACTACAGGGAGTTCACCGTTGAAACCCCCGGTTCACGAGACCGTGGAGCCCGCCGCATTGTCGGCGGCGCGGCGGGTGATCTGTGGTACACGGCCGACCACTACGAGAGTTTCACCGAAATCGTCGGTTGGTGAGGCATCGGCACGTAGCTTATTGGCATGAGCATCTTCGCTGCCGAATCTGAAGGAACGAGCCTGCTTGAGACCGAGCTGAGCGTCGTCATTCTGCTGGCAATCGCCGCAGGCGTCGCGCTGCTGGTCAAGCGCATCAAGTTGCCGTACACAGTGGCGCTCGTCCTGGTTGGTCTCGGATTCGCGTTCCTGCCGGAGACCTTCATTGACATCGAGATCAGCGCCGACCTGATCCTCTTCCTCCTCGTGCCTCCGCTGCTGTTCGAAGCAACGCTGCACATTCCCTGGTCAAAGCTCAAAGCTGACCTGTTTCCGGTGCTGATGTTCGCCCTCGGCGGCACCATGCTCGGCACATTCGCCACCGCAGCGGTCATCCAGCCGATTCTCGATATCCCATGGCTGGCGGCGGTGGCCTTTGGTGCGCTCATCTCCGCCACGGACCCCGTTGCGGTGGTGGCGTTCTTCAAATCGCTGGGGGTCAACAAACGCTTGAGTGTCCTCGTCGACGGCGAAAGCCTGTTCAACGATGCTGTGGCCATTGTGGCCTTCACGCTGGCGTTGAATGCCGCCAAAATCGGCGACGACGGCACACCAGCCGGTTTCGAGCTCGGTCCGGCAATTCTCGACTTCCTGATCAAGGGCTTCGGGGGTGTCGCCATCGGCCTGCTTGTGGGATGGGTTGCTTCCGAGCTCGTGCTCAAAAACGTCGATGACGCCATGATCGAGACAACGACCACTCTTGCAGCGGCCTATGGCGCATTTGCACTCGCCGAGGACTTCGGTCGAATCTTCGGGTTCGACGCCGGATTCCACCTCTCCGGCATCCTGGCCGTCGTTTGCGCGGGCCTGGTCATTGGAAACCGGGGGCTTCGCAACACCTCCCCATCCACCCGGGTTGCGCTCGAACACTTCTGGGAAACCGTGACATTCCTGGTGAACTCGCTGGTGTTCCTCTTCATCGGCATCAAGATCGCCCGCATCGACCTCGGCGAGATGAACACCAGCGACATCGTCTTTGCAAGCGTTGCCGCCATCATCACCGTGCTGATCATTCGAGCGATCATTGTCTACGGCTTCGGCGCCATTCACGCCAGCGTTCAACCAAACCGTCGCATCCCCATGAGCTTCCGTCACGTCAGTTGGTGGGGCGGTCTGCGCGGTGCAATCTCACTCGCCCTTGCGTTGATCCTTGCCGAGAACGCTGCGTTCGAGTCCACCGTGGCCAATACCGTGCTCGTCATGACTTTTGCCGTCGTGCTCTTCTCACTGCTTGTTCAGGGTCTCAGCATGAGTCCTCTCATCCGGCGCCTCGGCCTGGCTGGCACGCACGAGAACGAACGCCGCCAGCAGGAGCATCAGGCTCGTCTCTATGCGCGGCGAGCCGGTCAGACCGAGATGCAACGGCTGGGAGAACAGGGCGTGCTCTTCGCCGAGATGTCCAAAGCCCTCTCCGACACGTACGAGTCAGAAGTCCGTGAGACTTCAGCCCAGCTCGGCAGTCACTTCCGGACTCATCCCGAGCTTGAGCTGTCCATGCTTGTTCAGGCCCGGCGTGACGCGCTCGTCGCAGAGAAACGGGCGCTGATCGATCTTGGAAGAAGCGGGCTCGTGGAACTCGAAGTCACCGAGCACGTGTCCGACGAAATCACGGATCGCATGGCTGCACTTGAACTGATTGAAGAACGGTGGGAGTCAACACCGGGACTGCCCGGGAGCGCCCAGTGAACCAGCGAACGAGCGTGCCAGGCAACGAACTCCTCTATGTCAGCTGGGGCGGCAACGGACGTACCGTTGCTCTGCGTACCGCATTTGAAGCAGCGTTGGAGCGCAGCAAATCGCTGCTGTACCTGGCCGTGCTCGATGCGGATCACTTCGGTGATCTCGACAAGCGGTTCCTGTCCCTCGTGGTGGACGAACTCGAATGGCTTCTCGACGCGCAGCTGCGGCTGGTGGCCAGCCAACTCAACGCCGAAGGACACCCAGCTCGCATCCTTGTTCGGGTGGGCGACGTGTACAACGAACTCAGCGACGTGGTGAAGGCAAGCACGGTCGATTTGGTGCTGGTCCCGGCGGAGGTGGCCGAGAGCGCTGCACAGATCACGAGAATCACGGGTGTTCCGGTAGAAACCGTCTAGGCGTTCTCTTTCGACCTGGGTCGTCGGACACTCTTCCAAGATTGGAAGAGCGGTGCACAAACCAGGGTTTGAGCAGATCCAACCGACACGATCGTCGGCGTCGAGAATGCCGAGAACATCATGGACAGCGCTTCTTACCCAAAGAGTCTTTTCACCCTCGACGGCGCCTGATCATCTGATGAGGCCGCCCTTCTCCCTTTGGTCCGGCGGATATCGTGGCCCCATGGCCAACGCCCTTGAATCTCTTACCGCCGGAATGCCCATCGTGTTCGGCGGCAATCAGATCACTCATGTATCCGACGACCTCGCAGCGGCCTTCGCTGCTGGCGATCGACTGATTGTGGTGCAGACATCGGGCGAGCTGATCCACATTCCCGCGACTGTGTGGTCCATCGCAAGCGACGCGGTCGACGCAGCAGCGGACGCGTTCGCCCGCATGGGTTCCGTCTCCGACGATCAGATCTCCAACTTTTACAACGAGTTCGCAAACCGCCTGGCCGACGACGCCGCCTTTGCGGCGATAGCCACAGTCAATGCGCAAGACGTTGCAGCAGCTCAGGCTCGGGGGCGATCCGTTACCCGGCTCATTCTCTCCGAGCAGATGCGCCAGGAGATGATCAGCGGCCTGCAGATGTGGCGTGACGTCGAGTCACCTCGCAATTCTGTGGTCGAGTCTGTGGAGCACCCCGGCTGGAAAGTGGATCTCGTACAGTCCGGGCTTGGGCCCGTTGGGTTTGTGTTCGAAGGACGTCCAAACGTGTTTGCTGATGCCACTGGCGTGCTCCGTTCCGGCAACACGGTGGTGTTTCGCATCGGCTCTGACGCACTTGGCACGGCGAACGCCATCGTGGAGCATGCACTGAATCCCTCTCTGACTGCTGCGGGGCTTCCTGAAGGCGCGGCCTCGCTCGTCAACAGCGCGTCCCGGGCCGCCGGCCACGCCATGTTCTCAAACGAGCGTCTGGCGCTCGCAGTGGCACGCGGATCTGGCGCAGCAGTGGCCCAACTCGGAGCTGTGGCCCGACAGGCCGGGATCCCGGTGAGCCTGCACGGAACCGGCGGCGCGTGGATCATCGCCGGCCGGGGAGCGGACCCCGAGCGCCTGTCCCGCACCGTCTACCACTCCCTCGATCGCAAGGTCTGCAACACACTCAACACCTGCTGCATTCTCTCCGAACACGCTGATGAGATGGTTCCGGCTTTCCTCGGAGCACTCCATGAGGCGGGCGAACGCCGCGGTGCCACGGCCAAGCTTCATGTGGTTGACGCCTGCCAGGATGCCGTGCCCGCCGAATGGTTCGAACCGGCCACGATCATGCGGGCCGAGGGCGGCGTCACCGAAGCGCGGACGTCAACGCTCGATTGGGACGACCTCGGCGAGGAATGGGAGTGGGAAGACTCCCCCGAGGTCACACTCGCCATCGTTGACTCGGTGGAGGAAGCTGTCGCGCTTTTCAATCGCACGTCGCCGCAGTTCGTCGCCAGTCTCATCTCGGAGGACAGCGCCGAACAGGAACGGTTCTGGAACGAAATCAACGCCCCATTCGTGGGAAACGGATTCACCCGCTGGGTTGACGGGCAGTATGCCTTGAACCGGCCGGAACTGGGTCTGTCCAACTGGCAGTTTGGCCGCCTGTTCGGTCGGGCAGGTGTGCTGGCTGGAGATTCGGTCTACACCGTGCGCACCCGCGTCACCCAGTCCGACATCAATATCGGCCGCTGACACTCGGCCGCCACGATCAGCGGAACAGTCGCTCAGATCTCTGCAGGATCGAGGAACGGTTCGAGTCCAGCGACGACCTTGTCGATTCGGGCGCGGATCTGTACACCCAGAGTCGAGTCCTCAGCCACCTGACGTCGTGACACCCACACGCCAACGGAATACAACCAACCGTCAACCGGCCGGTCCAGCGCCCGTGCAAAGGCAAGCACCCCTGGCGACTGCAACTCGTTGTCTATGGCATAGCCGCGCTCTTTCGTGCGGCCCAACGAGGCACGGACCTGCTCATCGGTTCGGTAGGACCTCTCCGTCAGGCGTGGCATGGGAGAAGCGCTGGCGAGCAACTCATCGAGGCGGCTCGGCGAGACCTCGGCCAACATGGCGAGACCGGGGGCACAGGCCACAGCCGGTATCTGTTCGCGACCTCGTTCGTCGATCGACATTGAAATGTGCATCGAGGAGTGGTCAGGATGCCGAGCCACCTGAACCGCCTGCGACCCTTCGAGGTACATCAGGACCAGCGAGACCTTGCCTGACCCCGCTCCTACTTCGGTTGCCTCACAAAAGGCGGCAAATCGGGTTTCGAGTTGACGGCGCGAGACCCGCCCCGCTGCAAGGTCAACCAGCTTGTCTCCGAGCACGTAGTCGCTGCCTACCCGCTCGACGAGTTCGGTCTGGGTCAGCGCATCGAGAATGTTTGACGACGTGGACTTTGGTGCATTGATTCGGCGCGCAATCTCGGAGGTACCAATCGGTGTTTGCTGCGCCGCGAGAACCTCAAGAATCGTGGCCGCACGGTTGACCGCAGGCGAAAGGGACCGGGTGCTCTTCGTCATCAGGTTCGAGCGTAGACGAGAATGGCAACGTTGTCATCGGCCGATTCGGTGAATTCAGTGCGAAAATCTTCGACCGGTGTCAGGTCAAAGGACGACTTCGACGAACTTCTCGAGTTGGCGCAGATTGCGCACTTCAAAGACGCCATCGCAGTGCTGGCCATATTCAGTGAGGATGGAGTCGCCTGTATCCCAGTAGGAACCGGGCTCCGGGTTCAGCCAGAACACCTGCTTGGCCTGACGTTGCATCTCTTTGATGATCCAGGCCTGACTGGCGTGATAGTTGTTCCGGGCGTCACCGAGGATCAGGACGGTGGACTTTGAGGTGACGGCGTCCCAGTACCGCTGCTCAAAAACTTCGAACGCATGGCCGTAGTCAGAGTGACCGTCAACCCAGACCACGTCGGCCTCGGTATTGACGCGATGCACGGCTTCGGTGATGTCGTCCACGTTGTCGAAGTACGACGTCACCTCGTCCATGCCGTCGATAAACACGAAGGCCCGCACCTTCGAGAACTGGCTGCTGAGCGCATAGACCAAATGGAGGGTGAATCGAGCGAATGCAGCAACCGAACCGGAGATGTCCGCAATCACGATGATCTCGGGCTTTGACGGATTCGGATGCTTGAAGCGCGGGTCCACCGGCACACCGCCGTAGGACAGCGAGCGGCGGATGGTCTGGCGGAAGTCCAGACCGCCCCGACGCAGGTGCTTGCGCTTGCGAGCCAGCCGAATGGCCAGTTTGCGCGTCAGCGGCATGATGGCCTTTCGCAGCGCTGTCATCTCTTCGCGCGTGGCGTGCATGAAATCGACGTCTTCGGGCAGCGGCTTGCGCAGCGTCTTCGCCATGGCTTCGACTCCACGATCGGCTACCAGACGACGACGAATCTCGGCCTCGATCTCCTTCTTCATCTTTTCGATGCGGCTCTGGTACTCGTCCTTTTCGAGACGCTGCTCAAAAGGCGTCAGGTCCTGCTCTTTGGCCTGCTCCATGAGGCGATCGAGTACGCCATCGAGGTCCAGGTTCCGTAGGGTCCGATACAGGTAGTAGGTGCCGCCCACGGGACGACCCGGCTCCATGCCTGCGTACTGGCGCACCGCAGCACGAGCCACGGAGCGCATCATCTGCTGATCACCGCGCATCAGCGACTGGTAGAGCATTTCGGCCATGTCCTCAGGAGACATGCCTTCTCCCCCGCCGCCAGAACCCTGTTGGTTTCCGTTGCCGGGCGCCTGACCGTCGCCATCGTCCTCGTCGTCGGCCATGTCATCGAACTCGCCGTCGACCTCGCCGTCACGAATGGAGTACTCCGCTCCTCGCAGGGAGAAGTACACGTCGAACACCGTCTCGAACACCTGCCAATGGTTCTGCCGTTTGACCACGGTTGCCGCCAACGCGTACTTCAACGCCTCCCGGTCGCCAAGGGGAATGTGGCGAATGGCATGCATCGCATCGAGGTTCTCGGTGAGGCTCACGGGAAGCCCGGCCTCACGCAGCTCGCGCATGAACCCGTTCATAAGGTCCAGCAGCGGGCTGTGGTCCTCGGGGTTGAGTTCGTCAGCCCCAGGTGATGCGGTGTCAGTCATTGGGCCCCTACTCGGCGAACGTGTCAGCGTTTGTGGTGAAGTCCTTGGTGGCCTTCTCAATATCGCTGCGGTACTTGAGCAGGATATTGATGGTGTCCTTGGCTGTCTCCGCATCGATTTTGTCGATACCGAGCAGGACAAGGGTGCGAGCCCAGTCGATGGTCTCGGAGACCGAGGGAGCTTTCTTGAGCTCGAGCTGGCGAATGCTGCGCACGACGCGTGCGACCTGATCAGCGAGGGTTTCCTTTATGTCGGGCACCTTCGTGAGCACGATCTCCTTTTCCCTATCCATATCCGGGTAGTCGACGTGCAGGTACAGTGCGCGCCGCTTGAGCGCTTCGGAAAGCTCGCGGGTGTTGTTCGAGGTGAGGAACACCATGGGGATCTGCTTGGCGGTGATGGTGCCAAGCTCCGGAATGGAGACCTGGTAGTCGGAGAGAATCTCCAGCAGGAGCGCTTCGGTCTCCACCTCAACGCGGTCAACTTCGTCGATCAGCAACACCACGGGTTCATCTGCCGTGATGGCTTCAAGCAGCGGGCGGGTAAGGAGGAAGTCATCGCTGAAGATGTCGTCCTCGATCTCGTTCCAGTCGTTGTCGCCACTCTTCTCGGTTTGAATACGGAGAAGCTGCTTCTTATAGTTCCACTCGTACAGCGCCTTGGCCTCATCAAGCCCCTCGTAGCACTGCAGACGAATCAAACGCGCCCCGGTCATCTCGGCCACGCTCTTTGCAAGCTGAGTCTTGCCGGTTCCGGCCGGACCCTCTACAAGAATTGGCTTCTCAAGGCGATCAGCGAGGTAGACCACGCCGGCAATGCCGTCATCGGCCAGATAGTCGACATCTCTGAGTCCCTGGCGGACGGCGTCGATGTCGGTGAAACGATCTGTCATGGATTTGCGATTCTCCTGCGCTGAAACGGATTTCGAGTTGTCCCGTTACTGGTTGGTAGCGGTGCCCACTCGGGATGTCGATGAGGTCAGTGACCCCCGGTATGCAGCACTGCGACCTACGGTTGAGACAACCCTGTGAGGCTACCCGCCCCAGACACCCCCTCAGGAACGTTTTGACCCAGCAGTCCACAAGCTCAGAATCGCAGGACGAGGACCGGCGGAGTGGCCGGTCTGCATCACTCGTGGCGGCGGGGATCTTCCTGTCCCGTATCTCCGGGCTGATCCGCGAAATCGTCCTCCGAGTGCTGTTTGCAACCGGTCCAGTCGCCGAGGCCTTCTCTGCGGCACTGCAATTGCCCAAGATCCTGCAGAACCTGCTTGGTGAGGGCTCCCTGTCAGCTTCCTTTGTACCCGTGTACAGCCAAACGCTTGAGGAAGGTACCGAGGAAGAGGCCACGGCGCTGCGCGGCGCGGTCTTCGGTCTGCTCGCATCAGCGGTCACCGTCCTCGTCCTCGTGGTGATTCTGTTCGCACGGCCGCTCCTTCGCCTCATCCTGCGCGGCTTCGCTGAAGGCGAGAAGTTCGAGCTGACCGTCAGTCTCACCCGTGTCATGGCCGTCGGAATTGGACTCATCGTTCTGGGTGCGTGGTGCCTGGGCGTACTGAACGCTCACCGAAAGTTCTTCCTCTCCTACGTTGCCCCGATGGTTTGGAACATTGCAATCATTGCTGCACTCCTCGTGGCATGGGCAGGCAGCCGCCTTGATGACGACATTGCCCGCTGGGGGGCCTGGGGTGTCGCTGTTGGAGGAGCGCTGCAGTTCCTCATTCAACTGCCCACCGTGATCCGGGTTGCAGGAAAGCTGCGACCCTCGGTCAAGCTCATCCCGCAGGCCCGCGAAGTGCTGACCCGTTTTGTGCCCGCTGTTGCGAGTCGCGGGGTGGTGACGCTGTCCACGTACGTGGACCTCTTCCTCGCTGCGTTCCTCGTTACCGGCGCAGTGACGATCATTGCCAGCGCGCAGACGCTCTATCTGTTACCCATCTCGGTCTTCGCCATGGGTGTTGCTGCGGCCGATCTCCCTGAACTTGCTCGGGAACGGGGCCAACTCGATGTCGCTCGACGCCGCATTGCGGTCGGCTCCGAGCGCATTCTCTTCTTTCTGGTATTTTCAGCCGTGGCGTTTTTGTCTATGGGCCGCCTCATCATCGGCGCCCTGTTTCAGTACGGCACGAGCTTCGGGGTCGATGACACCATTGCCATCTGGCTCACGCTTGCGGCGTACTCCATCGGTCTTGTTCCATCTGGTCTGTCTCGCCTCCTTCAGAACGCCGCATACGCAATTGGCGATGTGAAGGGGCCAGCCCGCATAGCGGCCATGCGCGCCGGCGTATCGATCGTCGTTGGGTTGTTGCTGATGTTCTCCTTCGATCGCATTGGCGTGCAGAACGGGTCGATAGCTGACGGAGGCAACCTGCCCTCCTTCTCGCCGCTGCCTGCGGAGATGCGAGCCAATCGGGACTTCATTCGCCTCGGCGCCGTGGGTCTGGCGCTCGGCGGCATGGTGGCCGCGTGGGCTGAGTACGGACTGTTGCGCCGACGCCTGCTTGGTTCGTACGGCTCGCTCAGCGTTCGCGAATCCGTCCGTCCGTTGCTCCCTGGAGCGACTGGCGCCCTCGGCGTGGGTGGGATCAGCGCAATCGTGCTGCGGGACATGGACGGCCTTGCCCTGCTGATCTGCGCACCCTTGGCGATTGCCTGTGCCTGCAGCCTCTATGTCCTGGCCGCACATTCCCTGGGTAGTCCCACCGCCCGCCAACTCGTCAGTGCAATCCGCATCCGTCTACCTCTCTAACCGCCAGCGACGCAACCGAGCAGTGGCTGGATGGGTTCAACCCGCGGCTGAAGGGTGCCAATCCAGAGTGTGCCCTTGTGGTTGACAGCCCTCAGACACAAGGGCGTACCCGTGGTCGCATGGCGGTTCACCATCATGCAGTAATGGCCGCCGTCCTCTGAGCCCCGTCACTGACTGCCACCATCACTGAGAGCCACCATCACTGAGAGCCACCCGCACTGAGAGCCACCCGCACTGAGAGCCGCCATCACTGAGAGCCACCGGCACTGTGCGTCGATAGGGTCTGGCAAATGACTCTGCTCCGGGCCCTACCTCTCCCCGCTTCCATGGCAGCCCACCGGCTCGCCAGGAAGTGCTCTCGCTTGATGGCGGCAACCGCAATTGTCGCAGTCCTTGCGGCATGCGGGGGCTCTGCATCGGACACGGCCTCTGCTCCAGCAACCTCTCTCCCCGAACCAACAACGACGCCGGCCCCCGAACCAACCGCCACACCAGTCCCCGAACCAACAACGACGCCGGCCCCCGAACCAACCGCTGCACCCGAAGCCGAATCGACGACTGCGACCCCTGGCGAAGGCTCGCTTCCGCCCGGATTTTCCGCCGTGGTGTTGAACCAGGTTTCCCTGACGATTTCCGAACCCGGTGCCGAACCACGGGTCCGACTTCTCCTTCAACCCACACCCGGCGAGTCAGCATCGTTCGAACAGACGGTGGCAACCTCCGTCTACCAGGATGTCAATGGCGTTCCCAGTATCGACGTTGAAATCGTCACGACATCAACATTTACACAGAGCGTCATCGATGGTCCCGAAGGCTTCACTACTCTGGTCACCACGTTCGGACCCGGAACAGCGACCGGCGCCGATCCCGCCGCTGTACAGGGCTCACAGGACTATCTCGATGCCCTTGATGGAGCAAAGATCGAAATGCTCCTTGAATCAGTCGCCAGCAATGTTGTCGGATATCGCACCGACCTACCACCAGAAGTGATCGACCTCGTTCTTGGGCCGCTGCTTGAAGCATCCGGGGCCACCCCGGGTGAAGCTTTGGGAGTCGGTGCCCAGTGGACGGCCAAACAGTTGATCAGCAGCGGTGGTGTCGAGATCGATCAGACCACAAGGAGCACGCTCGTCGAGATCACCGATTCCCAGTTCGTTGTCGAGAGTGAAGTGATTCAAACGCTGGGACCGGGCGGCATCTCGATTCCCGGGTTGGGGGCCGTCGATGGCAACCTGGAAGGGACCGGCGTGCTCACGGTCGCGATCGATCGAACAACAGGTCAACAGATCCAGCTGATGGTCGACACGGAGAACACCAACGTCATCGAAGCACCCGGCCAGACTTTTACAACAACGACACAGATCCGCACCGAGATTCGCGAGATATCCGGCTCCTAGCAACCCCCTCTGGAGTCATTATGTGACGATGAAGCCCTCGTAGCCAGCGGCGGCAACAGCCTCGCACTTCTCCTTGTATGGCGGATAGCCCACCAGCGGCATGAACACTCGCTTCTTTCCGGGGATGTTTGCTCCGAGATACCAGGAGTTGCAGGTCGGATAAAGCGTCATGTCTGCAACAGCATTGACGTGGTCAACCCAGGCATCCACCGCGTCCGGCGCAGCCTCAATGGTGGCGTGCCCGTTCGCTGCCATCCATCTCAGACAGTCACTGATCCAGTCAACGTGTTGTTCAATGGCCATAACCATGTTGGTCAGCACTGATGGGCTGCCCGGGCCGGTGACGGTGAAGAGATTCGGCATGTTGGCCACGCCAAGACCCAGGTAGGTCTTCGGCCCCTCCGCCCATTGCTCGGCGAGGGTCACGCCATTTCGGCCGGTGATGTCGATCTTCAACAGTGCGCCGGTCATTGCGTCGAATCCTGTGGCGAACACGAGCACGTCAAGTTCGTGGACGGTCTCATCAACCACAACGCCGTCGGCCGTGATGCGACTGATTGGCGCGTCTCGCAGGTCAACGAGCGAGACGTGGTCTTCGTTGTAGGTCTGGAAGTAATTGCTGTCCAGAACCGGCCGTTTGCACGCAATCATCGTGTCGGGAGTCAGGCGAGCAGCCAGGCTCTGATCCTCAACCAACTCGGCGATCTTGGACTTGACGAAGCCGGCGACGCGCTGGTTCGCATCGGCGACAAGGCCGGTGTCGCCGAACGCTCGGTAGAACTCGAAACCTCCTCGCTCCCAGCGACGTTCCATCTCGGCCTGAAAGTCCTGCTCGGTCACAGCGAGCGCAGAGACATCACTGCCGCCATAGTGGGATCCGAAGGCGCCGGTCTCCAACTGATTCGCCGCCCGGAAGGAGTCGTAGTCCTCCCCAACGCGAGCGACAAGTGCCTCGTCCATGGGACCGTTGCGGGCCGGCGTGGCGTACTGGGGACTGCGCATGAACACCGTGAGCTGGGATGCGTCCCGAGCGATCTCCGGGATGGATTGGATCCCTGATGAACCCGTGCCGATGACGCCTACGCGCCTGCCAGTGAAATCGACCGGAGTGGTCGGCCACCGACCGGTGTGATACATCTCGCCAGCGAAGTCATCGCGACCGGTGATATCAGGCAGGTTCGCCGATGACAGACAGCCGGTGGCCATGACGACAAACGTTGTGGTCAGCTCCTCGCCGGCGTCGGTTCGAACGTGCCAGATATCGTCCGCATCAGCAAATGTGGCGCTCTCGACTCTGGTGTCAAAGGTGATATCCGTGCGAAGGTTGAACCGGTCTGCCACGTGATTCAGGTACCGGAGGATCTCCGGCTGCGTGGAATAGCGCTCCGACCAGGTCCATTCTCGCTGCAGATCCTCGTCGAAGCTGTAGCAGTACTCAAGACTCTCAACATCGCAGCGCGCGCCCGGGTAACGATTGAAATACCACGTACCGCCGACGCCAGATGCTTCCTCAATCACCCGCGCCCGCAGTCCCATCCCCCGGGCGCGATGCAGCATGTACAATCCGGCGAACCCAGCACCAACAATGATCAGGTCGAACGGCTCATCTGCATGCTCAGCACTGGACATCAAGCCATCGTACGCGGTCCACCAGTTCGCTCAGTACGCCGGTGTCATACACTCGTCAATCGCCACTGGGGGTCAGGCACCGCTGGAGTAGTGGGCAGGCGCAGTGGTGGCACGGCATCCGGGCCGACGGCCCTGCGCCGAGATACATCCACACAGATACGACTGCGCAGCTCACCCCCTACGCATCCTTTACTGTTGAATGGGTACTGACCCTCATCAGGACCATCAATCAGGAGATCCAATGACAGCCGAACTCGAAACCGTCAACGATGTGCAAACCCGCCTCAAAGGAGTGCGGACCGCCATGGTGACCACGCCAGACGAACGAGGCACATTGTCGTCGCGCCCCGTAACCATCCAGAAGATCACAGCAGACGGCGACATCTGGTTCCTGGTTGATCTCTCCTCCGACTGGGTGAGGCCGGCTGGCGGCGGTGCAATCAACGTGGCAGTCATCGACGATGACGAGACCTGGGTCTCCTTTGCAGGACGGGCCGAGGTCGTCTCCGACCCGGCCAAAGTCGACGATCTCAAAGACACCTTCTCTGATGCATTCTTCGACGAGGCATCCGAGCCGGTCGCATTGCGAGCAGTAACGGATCGGATCGAGTGGTGGACGGCGGCGGGAACAATGACGCAGCTGTTCGAGATTGCCAAAGCGAAGGTCACCGAGTCCAAGCCTGACGTCGGCGACAGCGGGACCATCGAGGTCTGATCAGCGCAGAGGTGTGCTCAAACCCAGGCAGTCTCAGCTACCACTCAGGCATGTCTCAGCTACCCACTCGGTGTCCTATGTCCCCAACCACTCTGAAACAATGCGGTCCCCTGGCCCTACGCGCCCACCGCCAGCAATTTGGCGGTGAATCCTTCAATTCGCCCATCTCAGCGGACCTGATCCCGAAGGATTCGGCCGCCGCCAGCACTTTCTCACCACGACGCAACTCTTCATGTTGGGGATCTTTATGTTGGGGATCTTTATGGTGGGGATTGGGCATCAACGTCGTTCACGTGCGTCTGTGCCGGTCTCGGCTGCGACGGTGTTGCCGCCAATGAACAACCGCCTCACGACGAGCGATGACAGCCCCGCCGATGTCTGGCAGGTGCCTGCCTGGTACCACCGGGCAGCTTCATGGACGTGGCGAGCTCTCGTGCTCGCCGCTGGCATGTACGCAGCGGCGCGAGTATTCGGCGCACTCCGAATAGTTCTGGTGCCGGTGTTGATTGCGGCGCTGCTTACCGCCGCCACCGAGCCGATCGTGCGCCGTCTCTGTGCTCTCGGCGTCAATCGCACCATCGCTGCTCTTCTCGTCTTTCTCGTGTCCATAGGAGTGGTTGTAGCCGGGTCCGCATACGTCGGGATGATGATCGGCAGCGAGCTGCAACAGGCGGAGTGGAACGTTGTGCGACAGGACGTCGAGTCGTGGCTCATGAACGGTCCGGCAGACCTGTCGGCTGCCGAGGTGGACGACTTGGAGGCTCGTTTGAGCGAGGCGGTTGTGGGCGGCGTCGGTGAAGTCAGCCTCGGCCGGGTCCAGCTCATCTCTTCGTTGACCGGCGCGGCACTGCTCACCGTTGTGCTCTACTTCTTCTTTCTCAAAGACATCAACCAGGTGTGGAGATGGTGCATGGACCGTATCCGGCCCCGTCGCCGAGATACCCTCGACCAAGCGGGCCGGGCCGCCGCCGACGCTCTCGCTGGGTACATGCGCGCCATCTTCGTCGCGGGCATTGTCGACGGCGTCTCCATCGGCATTGCGATGGCCGTTGTCGGAGCGCCCCTTGCCATTCCTGTGGCAGTGGTCACCGGATTCGCCGCATTCCTTCCCATTGTCGGCGCCATTCTGGCCGGGGGCGTTGCCGTGCTCGTCACGCTCGTGTTCAACGGTCCGGGCGACGCATTGATCGTTGGCATCGTCGCTTTGGCAGTCCAGCAGATAGAAGGCAATGTTGTGGTCCCGCTGGTGATGGGACGCCAGGTAAGCCTTCACCCTGCGCTTGTACTGATAGCGCTCGGCATTGGCGGCGCCACTGCGGGGATAGTCGGGGCGTTTATCGCCGTTCCTTTCACCGCCACCAGCGTCGCCGCGTTGAGTGCTTTGCGCCAACCAGGTCATCAGGTCGAGACTGTCGACCTCTCATCCGCATGATCATTGCCCAGAACGACCAGCCACTTCAGAACACGGCCGACGAAGTCCAGGAATCGGCGCGATCGCTGGTCGAGTCATTTCTTGAAGCGGCGCCCCGGCTGGGCGCAGCGTTGGTCATCATGTTCGTTGGTTATGTGGCCAGTCGGATACTGCGCTGGATACTCCACCAGATTCTCAAAGGTCGAAAGACCGAGAGTTTCGCACGGGTGATGAGCAAGGTCGGCGGGTGGCTGCTGTTCTTCGTGGCGGCGCTGGCCGCCACCGCCGCAGCGTTTCCGTCAGTGCAGCCGGTCGACCTGCTCGCCGGACTCGGGTTCTTTTCGGTCGCCATCGGCTTCGCCTTCCAGGATATTCTTGAGAACTCCCTGTCCGGGATGCTGCTCCTGTTCCGTCAACCATTTGAGTCCGGCGACCAGATCGAGGTGATGAATCAGACCGGAACCGTCGAGGCGATCACCATACGAGAAACCCGAATCACCACATTCGACGGCCAGCTCGTGATCATCCCGAACCGTGATGTCTACAAAAACGTGATTCGCGTGCAGACCCACTACGACGACCGCCGGATCGACTTTGTCGTGGGCATCGCGTACGAAAACGATGCACGCGACGCAAGCACCGTCATTACCAGCGCGCTCAACGCAGTGGCCGGGATCGCCTCCGATCCCCAACCCGAGGCGCTCGTGGTCAATCTCGGAGTATCGACCGTCGACATCCAGGCCCGATTCTGGACGGGGCCGGCCCAGCGGGAGGTGCGCCTCGTGCTCGACGAAGCAATCAAGACCGTGAAGGAAGCGCTCGAGGAGCACGACATCGAGATGCCAGCCGACATCATTGCCCTTCAGGCCACACCCAGCTTCAAGGCCGCTCTGCAGAACGACGCCGAGGTCACCCCCGCGGGAAGCGTGAGAGCGAAATCGTGAATCGTTGATCTGAGCGTCAAGAACCAGGCAGTTGATCCAGGACGTGAACGGCTGAGCTACCGCAACCCAGAGGAGAGAATAGGCGCATGGCGAAAACCAGAGGTAGAACCGCTGAACATCCCGGAGAGATCCCTGCGGCTGGATGGAAGGATGTGGCGCTGCGGGTCAAGGACCAGTTCCGAGAGGATCATGTGACCCTGACGGGCGCAGGTGTTGCGTTCTTCGGGTTCTCCGCCATGGTCCCACTACTGGCCGCAGCGGTGTCGATCTATGGTCTGATGGCGGACCCCACGGACATCGCTGCGATTGTCGGAGACCTTCGCAATGCAGCGCCCACCGAGGTCGCAGACCTTGTGGAGCAGCAACTCGTGGCGCTTACAGACTCCCGGTCCTCGACGCTGGGTATCGCCGCCATGATCAGCACCGCGATCGCCTTGTGGTCATCGTCTTCGGGATTCGCTCACCTGATGCAAGCCATCAACATTGCCTACGACGAGGACACCGACGAACGGCCGTTCTGGCTCCGCCGAATGATTGCCCTCGGTTTCACGCTTGGATTTCTCCTCCTGATTGGAACCGCGGCCATCCTGATGAACTTACTGGTAGGCCAATGGGAGTTGCTTGCGTGGATCGCCGTGGGCGCAGCCGCCATCATCGGACTCGCTGCGCTGTATCGGTTCGGCCCTGACCGGTCAGATGCTGAGTGGGAATGGGTGACCCCGGGCGCGGTATTTGCCGTTGCCGGCTGGCTCGTCGTCTCCATTGGTTTCCGGTACTACATCGAGTTCTTCGGCTCCTACAACGAAACCTATGGCTCAATCAGCTCGGTGATCATCGTCCTCACGTGGCTCTATCTCGCCGCCGTTATCGTCATCATCGGCGCCGAAATCAACACCGAGCTCGAGCGTCAGACTCGGCGGGATTCGACCACCGGCGCACCCGAACCGATTGGTCAGCGAGGTGCTCATGCGGCCGACGACCTTGCCGCTGCTGAGTGAGACCGTGCCGCTGCTGAGTGAGACCGTGCCGCTGCTGAGTGACGTGGTCGACTGGTGGGAGGCTCCCAAATCGCGAGGCCTTTGTGCGTGAACGCCGCGGCGCGCCCGCTCGGAGCCGGAGTTGAGCGGACGCGCTGGCAGGAGCGGCGTTTAGGAATCGACCTTGAACGCAACGTCAACCGATACCTGCCACCGGTCGACCGTTCCGTTCTCGCCGAGATTGGCCCGGATGTCGGTGACCACGAGCCAGGTTTGGCCGTGCACTTTGCTGGCGGATGTGGCCAGCGCCGTTGCGACTGCGGCTTCGATGCCGTCGGGCGACTCGCCGACAAGCTGGGTCATTTTGAATGTAGTTCCGGACATGATGTTTCTCCTCATTGATGGAAGCGTGTTTCGCTTCAGACGTTGTACCCCGGCTGCAGCGAATCAAACCCGATGGATATATCTTTCGTGTGATCTTCCCTGTTATGGCTTGGTCAGTCGACACCAGTCACGAAATGAAGGAAAGGTCGACGAGCTGTGGAGTCGCTCGAACAGCGCAGTGGTGGGGCGTCGCAGCCAGGGCCATGGTTGCAGTGTTGGTTCATGCAAGGTGAGCCGGGCTGCGTGTCGCCGAAATCCAGGGACCGGCGCATAGGTAACGGCAACAGAGCGGTCACCCAACGCCTCGACCGGGTCACCAATGAAGCAGTTCACGGGGCGGCGTGCGGCGAGATCAGCGAGGCACTCGGCCAGAAACACCAGCCGTTTGCCGTCAAGCATCAGACCCTTGAGAAGCGCCGAATCGAAGGTGAATACAGCCGGGAGATGTGGATGTGCGCTCAGGGCGGGGTCTCCGTCGCCCAGAGATTCTGCAGTGAGCCACACTGCCTCGGGCTGGCGCGCTTCGGGATTGACGGGAGTATCCAGCGGCCCGAACTGCGACCGCAGATCACCGAAGCCGTCCTGGGCGATGGCCGCCCCGACGGAGTATTTGGCATAGCTCTTGATCGGGCAGTCGTCGCGTATTTCGCATCGATCACAGTAAGCGGGGGCCCGCTTCAGGACCTGCCGGCGAGCCAGCCCGTAGGCTCGGTCCCGGGTGCCGCCGACAACCCACTGCCATCCCTGCCGGTTGGCCGCCCTGGATCCGTCCAGAAGGTGGCGGAACATATGGTCTTCGCCGTCGCGCCAGTCCCGGCCTCCCCGCACGGTCCACTGGGTGGCCAGCCACATCCGGGCCTGGTTGACAACCCACCCGTCGTCATGCAGTTCGTCCATCGTGGCGGTCATACAGGCCATGGAGTTCCGCCACGGGTCCATCTGCAGTTGGGTGGTTGCCGTGACCGGGTGACGGTTGACTCCGGTGCGTGTGGCCGATCCCTCGGCTGCGTACCAGTGGCGGCTGTAGTCCTGCCAAAGCAGCTCCCCTCCGAATCGAAACTGATCATAGGAACTACCGGTCGCCGTACTCGCCTCCCGTACCCTGGGCAGTGGCAGTAGTCCGTGACGAATGTAGGGAGAGAGCTTTGAGGCGCCACGGGTATGCGGCGGGTGCACCTGGCTTCTGGTCCCCGCGTACCCGGTGATGTCCAACTCCGAAAGCGCAAGGTCAGCCGCAGCCTGACCTCCGACGAAGGCGCCACTTCGCCGCGCTGCACCGCTGTGGTAGCCGCCGAGGTTGCGGCTCACCCAATCAGCAACGTCATCGAGAGTGGATGGCAGATCGGGTAACAATTTGGTGGTCAATGCGAGTGGCGCTCCTGTTGTCAGGTGTTCGCTCCGGAGTACCCCGGTCGTCCGGCAGTGATTCATGCCCGGATCTGTGTTTGCGGGATGCTTGTCCCCTGCCTGCGCCTTTTTCGAAGGCATCCCGGAGGATGCTCCACGGCCAGACCCACAGGCACGGCGGTGAATCAATATTGCTCCGCCCGGGTACGTGCCTGATCATGAGGCAAGAAGACGACCTGTGAGTGATGCAGACAACGAGTTTTGGATGTCGGACCCGTCCACCCCGCCACTCGGAATCGTCCTCGATCTCCTGGTCGACCAGTTGCAGGCCGAGGAGCTCTTTGTCATCAATCACGACTTCACCCAGCTTGTACCCGTCGGCGGCGGCGGACGCGTCGCCATCTCGCGGGACATGCTCAAGCTCTTCAGCGACGGCAAACCGTCGCCAGCCTCTGAAGGCCTACTCGTGCCCTACCTCGACCATGACGACCCTGTTCTGGTGGTGCGACAGCCCTTCTCAGCCGTGGTCAACTCGCCAGCAGTCATCGGTGCCTTCTTCGGAGAAGTTCAACGCCGCTACGAACAACTTGAACAGCTGCGACGCACGGCATCGATGACCGCTGCCGGGCAACTTCAATGGGACAAGCTCCCACGCCGCACCCTGCAGACCTCTCACCTGCGCGCCGCAGGCACCCTCGCACCAGCGTACGACGTTGCCGGCGACCTCTTCGATCTCGCCGTGCAGCCCGACGGCACCGTCGCTGCAACCGCATTGGACGCCATGGGGCATGGTGTTACAGCCGCCCTGTCAGCCGTACTGGCCCTTGCTGCCATTCGAGCGGCCCGGAGAAGTGGTGCTCCCATCGACCAACAGTTCCAGGCTGCTGACGAAGCGCTCGCCAATGAATTCGGTGGCGACCGCTTTGTCACGGGCGTCAATGTCTGTGTCGGCCCCGACATGCTGGAGGTTGTCAACGCTGGCCACGAGCCGCTGCTGCGTTTCCGCGGTCCCCAACCGCAGGCGATATCGGTTCCGGCTCAAACCCCGCTCGGAGTTGAAGGGCCAACCGAGTACCGTCGAGTTGTGCTCGATCCCCTTCAGCCCGGTGACATGCTCGCACTTCTCAGCGACGGCGTGAGCGGTGCGACCAGTGCTGCGGGTGCCCGGTTCGGCACAAATGCCGCGGATCAACTGGTCGGGGAACTGGTGGGCGCTTCGCCACTTGCGCTGGCCCACACGCTCGCCCACGCCATCACCAGCCATACCGGTGGCGACCTCGGCGATGACGTCACCGCCGTGTTTCTTCAGGCCAGGTTCGCATGACCCCGGAGCTCGCACCGGCCATCAGGGTTGCGTTCAACCACCACGACGCCGACCTCGCTTACCGAGTCGTCGCGGCGCTCCTGGACATGACAATGACAAATCTTGGGGCAACGGTCGAACAACTCGAGTTGGCGGCCATCGGCGTGTTTGAGATCATCGATGCGGTTTCATCCGTGGGTAGCATCGACGGCGCGGATGTTGTCTACGACGGAGCCCGGCCCATCATCAGACTCCGCCATTCGGCTCGAGACGTGGCGTTTGAAGCGGGCGCCATGGAGCTGGCGCGAACCGCATTCCCGACCGTCATCAGCTCCGACGGGCTGATTGAGATACACACGTTGGCAGGAACCGGCGGACCCCTTGTCTGACCCGTCCGCCGCCGACCTCATTGAGGAGAACAGCGCGCTCGCCCAACGGCTGGCCCGCCGATACTCACGCGGCTTCGGCCAGGACGAGGACATGGTGCAGGTCGCCATGATGGGACTGTTCATGGCGACACAACGCTATGACGCCCAGACCGGGCCCTTCCGGCCCTTTGCCGTCGCCACGATTTCGGGAGAACTGAAGAAGCATCTTCGCAACCATGGTTGGTCGGTCCGGGTGCCTCGCCGGCTTCAGGAACAGACCATCGTGGTCGACCGGGCCATCAGTGAACTCCATCAGTCCCTTGGACACAGCCCCACCCCCCACGAGGTGGCAGCGGCAACCGGACTCTCCGTCGATGAAGTGCTGGCCGGGCTTCGGGCCAGTGAGGCCCGCTTTGGCCGGGAACTACCTCCCTCAGATCGAATCCCGCAGGAGGGTACGACCACAGTTGATCTCACCGACAAACTCGTCGTCGCCGCCGCCGTCGACCATCTTGACGAAGCAGACGAAAACCTGCTGAGAATGCGTTATGTCGACGAACTTACCCAGCGAGATATTGGGTCAAAGCTCGATATCTCCCAGACCCAGGTTCACCGGCGGCTCACGGTCCTGCATGACCGCCTCCGGGAGTTCTTCGACAGCACCGGGTACGAGCCATGACCGACGATGTTCCAATGGTGTCCTTTGAGGTGATGCCCGACCCGCTCCTCATTCCAACCGTTCGCCTCATGCTTCGACGGGCACTCCCCAATCTTGGTTCTGATGATGACAGCCTGTATTTCGGTGCCTTCACCGAGATACTGGCCAATGCCATGCAAGCTCAGGCTGCCACACCCGACCAACCGGTCCGAGTTGACCTCTCTTTGGATGCTCGACCGTCGGTGTCTGTCGCCGACAACGGCCCGGGTCTCGACCCTCAGGCTTCGCTGAATCCGAACCGGGCCGGGGGCCGTGGCAATGGGCTTCTTATCGCCCGCTCAGCGTGTCCAGACATGCTCATTGACAGTTCAGCTTCGGGCACCACCGTGCGACTGCCCTTCGGCCCGGGACCCCGCCGATGAACCGAGCGAGTGTTCCGTCCTTCACCGTTGAGGCTGTTCTTGATGGTTCACCGGTTCTGATCCGCGTGTCCGGTGAGTTTGATCTGACCAGCGTTGACCACTTCGAAATCGCGACCGCACCGGTGCCCACCTCGGTCAGTATCGTCATCGATCTGTCGGCAACGTCGCTCATCGACTCGGCAGCCCTCGGCGCCATTCTTCGCCTTCGTCGGGACCAGACGGTGGGGGGCGGGACCGTTCTGGTGCGGGCACCTCGCCCGTACCAGCGACAACTCTTTGAGGTCACAGGGCTCCTCCATCTGCTTGAGCCCGCAGTCTGATCCCCTTCGTACCCGAGCCGTTCTGCACACGTGGACTGCTGCGGCGCCGACGGCGCGAAGGCCGACGTACGAATAGCAGGTCTGCGGCCGGGGTACCTGACGCCAATGACTCAACCGGCGACTCCGATTCAGGTGGTGTGGTTCAAGCGGGATCTTCGCGTCCACGACCATCGCCCGCTTGCGGAGGCTGCCGCCCGCGGTCCAGTCCTGCCGCTGTACCTTTATGAGCCCAGCCTGATCAGTCAGGTCACCACCGACGCCCGCCACATCGACTTCCTCAACGAGTGCCTGACCGAACTGGACACGGACCTGCGTCAATTGGGCGTCCCGTTGATTCGACGCCACGGCGAAGCGGTGGACACGCTCCAACACATTCACGATCGCTACACCATCGCAGGTCTGTGGGCTCACCAGGAGACGAGCGATCTGGCCGGATACGCCCGCGACAACGACGTGCGCCGTTGGGCCAGGCGCAACGACATCGCATTCACCGAACTCCTCGACCGGGGGGTCTTTCGCCGCCAACCAACCAGGGACGGATGGTCCAAACGGTGGAAGGCGGTTATGGCTCAACCTATCGAGCCCGCGCCCAGCAGCGTCACCGCAGCTCCAGCGGAACCGGGACACACCCGTCACCCGATTGATCTTGGGTTGACGTCATCACGGGCCACTGACATGCAGCCTGGTGGCAGAGCGGCAGGACTTGGCGTGCTGGCAAGCTTCCTGTCCGAACGAGCGGAACCCTACGCCACCGCCATGTCCAGCCCGGTGACGGCGTTCGAACACTCCTCCCGCCTCTCTCCCTACCTTGCGTTCGGCTCGCTGTCGGGCCGTGAGGTCCACCAGGCAACCATTGCCCGCATCGAGGTGGTGCGCGACGACCCCGAACGCGGCAGCTGGCTGAAATCTCTCCGAGCCTTTGAGAGGCGTCTGCATTGGCGGGACCATTTCACCCAGAAGCTCGAGGACCAGCCATCGCTCGAAACCGAGGCCATGCACCCCATGCTGGATGAGATTCGAGGCGACGAAGCCGATCAGCAACGCTTCGACGCCTTCTGCACCGGACACACCGGGTACCCCATGGTGGACGCCTGCATACGGTCGACCATCGCCACCGGTTGGCTCAACTTCCGGATGCGAGCCATGGTCGTGTCGTTTGCGTCCTACCACCTGTGGCTCGACTGGCGTCCCGTTGCCCACTTCCTGGCCCGGCAATGGACCGACTACGAACCCGGAATCCATTACCCGCAACACCAGATGCAGGCCGGGGTGACCGGCATCAACGCACTCCGGATCTACTCTCCGACGAAACAGGTGACTGATCAGGACCCGACCGGCATCTTCATCCGTCGATGGCTACCCGAGCTGCAGGAAGTCCCTGATGAACATCTCGCCGAACCTTCGCTCATGTCATCAGCGATCCAGAAGGAGACTCGCTGCCTGATCGGCACGGACTACCCGCCGCCGATTGTTGACCACGCCACCGCCACCAAAGCGGCGCGACGAGTCATCACCGACATCAGGAAAACTCCCGAAGCCAAAGCCATCAGCGACAAGATCCTGGCCCGCCACGGATCTCGCAAACCCCGGCCTCGGCGCCGCTCCGCCAGCAGCTCATCGTGACCGACCCTGTTCCGCTGACCGAGGACGGCCGCCACATCATCGTCAATGGAAGGAAGTGGCGGGCCACCGACCCGGACATACCGGCGCCGCTGCGCACCGAACTGGTGAAAGAACTGATGGGCGCCCGTCGCACCATCCGTAACTTCAAACATGACCCTGAGGTCGTCGCAGCTGCACGCCTCCGAGTTCAAAACGCGAAGGTGGCCCTGGGTGAACGGGGAGAACCCTGGTGGGAGACCCCCACCGCTGCCGGGCAACGCGAGCGGATTGTTTCGGCGATACACGCCCTGCTGAATGGGCGCAAAGCCGACGCCACGATTTGTCCGTCCGACATTGCGCGAATTGTCGGCTCTCCGCAATGGCGGCCGTTGATGGACACAGTCCGTGCGGTTGGCGTCGAGCTGGCCGCCGCCAACCTGATCACGGTGACGCAGCGCGGCGAGCCGGTGCCCGACCCTGCTACGGCCAGCGGTCCCGTCCGGTTCCGGGCAGTTCCAGACCAGAGCAACGCTTCGCCCACATGATTACGTGGCGCTATTGGCCTGGCGGGCGCAACCCGACAGCGGCTCGACCTCCATGAGGAGCTTGCTCAGTGCGCTGTCACCGCGTGTCATCGCTGACGATGACCGCGAACCGCGCCACAGGCGCTGCACGTCTGCATCATCAGCGGCGACGATTGCGGGGTGAACGTAAGCGGAGCGGGCAACCGCTCGGGTGTTACCGAGCGTGACCGCAGCGGCGTCGATCGCTTCCAATTCGCTCGCACCTTCAGCCTTTGCCTCGAAGGCCGCCCGGGAGCCACCCCAGGTCCGATAGTCCTTTGCTGTGAATGCCGGTCCCACCAGTTCCGCGATGGACTGGTTAATCACTGCCGGGGTAACCCGAACCGGCTGCTCGTTGTCACCCCGGTACCAGAACAAGCGCTCGGTTTCGGGGTCGGCGAGCGCCTGCAGCACCTCGACGAGCTCGTCGTCCTCTATCAGAACGGTTCGCTCCTTGCCGCCTTTCGATCTGAACCGCAGTTCGACATATCCTTCGTCAGGCGCAACGTCGAGATGGTCAGCGTGAAGCGTCGTGGCACCGTGGTGCTCACTTTGGGCCGAATCTTCGTTGCCGATGCGCAAAAGACCCAGATCCAGCACCCGCAGCACAGCGCCAATGGCATAGGACCGAGAGCCGGGCTCTGCGCTCAACGACAGGTCAGCGGCGCTGCGCAGTTGCTTCAAAGCACGCGGAAAGTACCGCATACGATCAAACTTCTGGTGGTCTCGAAGATGGCGATATGCGTCGTGGTACCGGTACTGCTTCCTATCCGCCGCGTCGCGTCCGGTGGCCTGCAGGTAACCAACCTCGCTGGGACACAGCCAAACCGATTCCCAGGCTGGCGGCACAGCCAGATCCACAAGCCTCTGCCTCTCTGGGGGCCTGATGGTCCTACCGTCGGTGTCGACATAGCGGAACCCACGTCCGCAGCGCACCCTTCGAATGCCCGGGTCGCTCTCTGTGAGTACCTCCAACCCGGCCAGAGGCGCCAGCATGACAGGGTCACGCTGACGCAGGCAACTGGGGACTCGGACCACGCTCATCAGGACTGATCCTTACGCTGCGTCGGGATTTCCGGCGGTCCTTTGACGATCCCAGCAGCGCAGGTCGCCACAGGACTCCAGGAACGACTCAGCAGCGGCCCTGGTGCCGTCAATCAGCAGATATCCGGCGCGTTCGGCCGCATCGATACCGGCGGCGTCAAAGAGCGTTTGCGCAGCCTGGTTGTGGCCGACGAACTTGCCGTGAGCGTGTGCGTCGGTGACAAAATCCTTCGCCGGAGCGAGCCGGGCCAGGTCGTCTACTCCGTCCGCTGAAGCCAGTACCACCACGGCGTCGAAGAGCACGGACGGCCCGCCGTGGATCTTCTCGGCGATGTCAAGCTCGTTGCCGTCACTGTCGCTGATACCCATGCGCGTGGGTGCAATCAGTTTCACGCCGGTCTTCGCCGACTTGGCCGCCGTGCGCAAGGTACGCAGAGACTTTGCATCGACACCGTCGGTGACCAGCACGCCAATCGTTCGTCCGCTGAATCCGTCCGGACCATTCTTCATGATGCTGAGAGCAGGCGATTCAGCGAGATCTGCCACTGGTGTGCGGGCTGGCTCGGTCCGTTCCGGAACCGACGCAAGACCGATCCCCTCGGCGATCGAGACCGCCAGGTCCTCGTCAACGTTGCGGAGGCTTGCCACTACCCGTTCCCGAATGGCTGGAGTCTCAACCTTGGAGAGTTCGAAGGCGATGGCGTCGGCAATATGAGTCTGCTCCACGTCGGTCTGGGATCTGTAGAACTGCCCGGCCTGGCTGTAGTGATCGGCGAACAGACTGGGGCGCACCCGACGCTTCGAACCTTCCTGCTTCGCCGCGTAGGAGCCGAACCCGGCAACCGGATCTTCCCGAGGCCCACCGTTGGACCAGGAGTTCGGTTCGTAGTTGACTCGTCCTGTGGGGTTCGTCGTCGCCATGTGACCATCCTGTTGGAAGTTTGCCACCGGGCAACGGGGTGCGTTCACTGGGATATGGGTGAAGTTGGTGGACCCAAGACGCTTGAGCTGGGTGTCCAGGTAGGAGAAGTTGCGGCCCTGTAGCAACGGATCGTTGGTAAAGTCCAGACCTGCGACGATGTTCTGCGTACAGAACGCCACCTGCTCGGTCTCGGCGAAAAAGTTCCCGACATTCTCGTTCAGAACCATCCTGCCCAGCATGCGCACCGGGACGTCCTCTTCCGGAATCAACTTGGTGGGATCGAGAATGTCGAAGGCAAACGCGTCGGCGAATTCATCATCAAAGACCTGAACTCCAAGTTCCCATTCGGGATACTCTCCGGCTTCGATTGCATTCCAAAGGTCTCGACGATGAAAGTCGGGGTCAGCGCCGTTGATCTTGACAGCTTCGTCCCACACGACCGACTGCAGCCCCGCCACCGGCTTCCAGTGGAACTTCACGTACTTGGATTCGCCGGTTTCAGTGATCATCCGGAAAGTGTGGACTCCAAACCCTTCCATGAACCGAAACGAACGGGGGATGCCGCGGTCAGACATCGCCCACATCAAGTGGTGAGTTGCCTCGGGCATCAACGAGATGAAGTCCCAGAAGTTGTCGTGTGCCGATTGAGCCTGCGGGAACCCTCGGTCCGGTTCGGGCTTCACGGAGTGGATCAGATCCGGAAACTTGATCGCATCCTGAATGAAGAAGACGGGCATGTTGTTCCCGACAAGGTCCCAGTTGCCAGCCTGGGTGTAGAACTTGACCGCAAAGCCCCGGGTGTCTCGCGCCAGGTCAGGGCTGCCGGCTGCGCCAGCAACGGTCGAGAATCGACAGAACACTTCGGTTTTCTCGCCACTTCGCTGAAACAAATCGGCGCTGGTCAGGTCCGATGCTTTGTCGTAGTTCTCAAAGTAGCCCTTCGCCCCATAACCCCTGGCGTGCACCACGCGCTCAGGTATGCGCTCGTGATCGAAGTGGAAGATCTTTTCCCGCATGACAAAATCTTCGAGCAGTTGGGGGCCACGCTCGCCGATGGTCAGCGTGTTCTGATCATCCGAGATCGGTATGCCCTGCGCAGTCGTGAGCGGCTGCACTTCGCCCTCTGCGACCTGATGCGTCTCTCCACCCGCGCCGCGCAACACCTCAACATCACCTATGGACGCGGGCTGCAGCCCATCGCCGGCCGCTTTCGCGTTCTTGTCCTGAGCCTTTCTGGATCCTGACTTCCTGGTCATACAAACTCCCGATGTCGATGAGCGACGCCATACTCCGTGCGCCTGAACCAGCGTGTACCCGCCACCTCGAATTTTTATGCGCCACGCTCTGAAATTCGCAACCGCGCTTCCAGACCAACCAGACACGGCTCCGCACAGTGGTTATCTTCGGGTTGGGCGGTGTCAGGATGGGAGAAGCACGAGGTCGTCGCGGTGCACCGTTATCTTGACATCGGCTTCGATCTCGTCGCTGTGCTTGCCAGCAGCTTCGCTCACTTCGGCCGCCGCCATCTGCGTCAGACCCTTTGCGAACGTCACGCCGTCAGCTCCGGCAATCTCCACCGCATCGCCGGCGACAAAGGCGCCACTCACAGCAGAGATGCCAATTGGCAGGAGCGAAGACCCACCACGAATGAGCGCCTGCCTGGCGCCGTCATCCACGGTGACAACGCCGGCGTTGCCAAGCGCAAAGGCGATCCACAGCTTCCGGGCAGTCATCTGCGCTTCGCGTGCGCGTATTCGTGTGCCAACCCTGACCTCGGCGTTGATTGCGTCGACCAGAACGTTCTCCCGATGCGCGGCAGCGATGACTGACTCCACTCCCGACCATGACGCGATTTTCGCGGCCGAAAGTTTCGATGCCATCCCGCCCTGCGACATCGTGGTGGCCGACCCGCCGGCAAGCGCCTCCAGTTCCTTGTCGATTGTGGCGATCTCCTCAATCAGCGATGCGGACTCGTCTTCACGTGGGTCGGCAGTGAGTACACCTTCTGTGTCAGTGAGCAGAACAAGCAGGTCTGCTCGAATCAGATGAGCCACGAGAGAAGCGATGCGGTCGTTGTCTCCAAATCGAATGGCGTCATCGGCAACTGCATCGTTCTCGTTCACGACAGGGAGAACTCCCAACGCCAGCTGCTCTTCAATGCAGGACCGTGCCCGCAGATACCGGACCCGGTCGAAGAAGTCAGGCGGCGCCACGAGCACCTGCCCGATGCGCATACCTGCATCGTGAGCAAGAGAGTCGTATGCCTTCATCAACTGGATCTGGCCAACTGCAGAGAGCGCCTGCAGCTTGGAGAACTCTTTGGGTCGCTCCGCCAGCTCAAGATGAGCCATGCCAGCAGCAATGGCAGCCGACGACACCAGCACAACCTCGTGGCCCTGTGCCCGCACGGTTGCGATCTCGGTCATCAGCTTTGTCATGGCAGCTGCGTTCAGCTGCCCTCCGTCGGTGGTGATCGACGACGTACCGACCTTCACCACAACGATCATCGCATGCCCTCTTCGTAGTCGAAGCTGAGTTCGCCGATTCGAACGGTGTCACCTTCTTTGATGCCGGCCCTTTCCAGCCGCTTGAACACGCCAAGTTTTACCAGGCGCTTCTCCGCGAAGATCTGGGCATCAAGATTGTTGAGATCAGAAAATGCGACGGCTCGTTCCGCCTCGCGACCGATGACAATCCAGGATGCGTCGTCTCCTCGCTCGATCCGGATGTCCTCGGCTTCGGGCCGATGCACCACTTCGCTCAGTTCCACCGGCTCGGAGGATCGTGCTTCCCGGACGAGGTCGGCCATGCGGCCAATCACCTGGGACACGCCGAGGTTGGTGACCGAAGAAATTTGCAGCCGTTCCGGGTTCGGTTCGAATTGGGCGACATCAGCACGAGACTCGATGACCAGACGCGGACGGGCCAGCAGGTCTGGCCGGTACGCCTCAAGTTCCTTCAACAGGATGTCGAGCTGCTCGTCAGGGTCGTTGCCGTCCACGGACGCCATGTCGAGGAGCACCACGAGCGCCCGAGCGCGTTCAACGTGACGCAGGAACTGATGGCCGAGACCGCGGCCTTCACTCGCACCTTCGATGAGGCCGGGAATATCTGCGACAACGAAGTCGAAGCCCTCGTCAGTCTGGACCACACCGAGATTCGGTTCGAGCGTGGTGAACGGATAGTTGGCAATCTTCGGACGAGCCTTGGAGATGCGAGAGATGAGGGTGCTTTTGCCTGCGTTTGGAAAACCAATCAACGCGACATCGGCGAGAAGCAGAAGCTCAAGGCGAACCCAATGCTCGTCACCAACCTCCCCCTGTTCAGCGAAAGCAGGAGCTCGCATCCGATTCGAAAGGAAGCGGGCGTTGCCTTTGCCGCCCTGTCCACCGGCTGCGGCGAGGAAACGCTCCCCTGATGCCTGAAGGTCGGCAAGGATTTCCCCGTCGCGATTTTTGACGATGGTTCCCACCGGGACCTGCGCAACAAAGTCTGACCCCCGTTTGCCGTGTTGTTTCTGACCAGAACCATGCTTGCCGTTTTCACCCTTGCGGTGCGGGTGATCCCGATACGACAGCAGTGATGCAGTGTTGTGGTCAGCGACGAGCCAGACGTCGCCGCCCTTTCCGCCGTCGCCACCGTCGGGACCGCCGCGATCAACCATGGCTTCACGCCGGAATGACACGCAGCCGGCTCCGCCGTCTCCGCCTTTGAGGTTGATGAATACTTCGTCGACAAACTGGGACATAACGTGCCAAGCCTACGGGCCACACGCTCGCACCCCTTCGAATTTCTGTGCTGAATGGACCTGTTGTGGTCCGATGCGCAATCGCAGCGCTGAATGTCACCCCGCTTGTTTAGAGTGGCGTCATGGAGTTGGTTCCCGACAGTCCGGACAGTGCGAACAGTCTTGATGCAAGCAGTCTTGATGCGAACCGTCTTGATGCGAACCGTCTTGACAAACCTGACCATAAGCGCGACTCCGAGAAGCGTCGGGTCATGATCCGTCACGGTGCCACCCTCGAAGCACAGCAGTATCGCGTAGCGCACTCGGCCATCCGCATCGGCGAGCCCGGCCTTCGGCTACTCGGCCGTGAAGATCGCGAAGAGATCCGCCATGAACTGATGTCCCCCGGTGCAACTCGGGCGGTGGGCGCTGGCATGCGCGCGCTGGCTGAAGAACCAGACCGGTTCCGCACATGCTTTGAACGCGATCTGGACCGCATCAAACACAGTCGCCCGTTCCGCCGACTTGCGGGCAAGTGTCAGGTCTTCATCGCCCCTGATGATGACCACCTGCGCACGCGGCTCACGCACGCCATCGAGGTCGCGCAGGTGGCGGTGAGTATCGCTCGCCCGTTGGGTCTCAACGTTGCGCTGGCAGAGGCTGCGGCGCTTGGCCATGACTGTGGCCATGGACCGGCCGGTCACGCTTCCGAAGACGCGCTGTCTCCGTACATTCCTGGCGGCTATCATCATGCTGTCTACGGCGCTGATGTGGTGCTCAAACCACTCAACCTGTGCGAAGAAACACTCGACGCCATCCGTAATCACAGCTGGAACCGCCCCGCTCCCCTGACCCCGGAGGGCGAAGTCGTTGCGTGGGCTGACCGCATTGCCTATGTGTGCCACGATTTCGAAGATGCCGTCGCGGCTGGAATTGTTGACCGCAACGATCTCCGCGCCGAGGTGTCAGACGTCATTGGTTCGGATCAACGAGTACAGCTGCACCGCATGATCACTGCCATGGTCGAGTCAGCCATGGAAACCGGCACTATCGGTCTCCGCAAAGACGAGGCAGACGCGCTTGCTGCGTTCCGAGCGTTCAACTACGACAGGATCTACCTTCGCCCCGCTGCAGCCGAGCAGGCTGCCCGGGTCATCGAGATGTTGCAGCAGCTCACGGAATGGTTCATTCAACACCCAGCGGCAATCGGTTCCGGTTCCGTTCACAGCGCCGGATCAGACCGAGCCGCCGCAGATGCTGTCCGCTATGTCAGCGGGATGACCGACCGGTTTGCGCTCGATCTGGCCCATCACAAACTCGGCTGGGACCTGCACACCCTCCCCCGCGGCGTCTGAGTAGATTTCCGTCCGTTCCTGCCACGACTGCGGCTGACTCAACAGCGTTGAACCCACCACTTGAGACCGGGCTTGCAACCGCGCGACCTTCGGTCCGCCACAAAAGCGAACGAGCCCCGCTCACGGGCCAGGTCAAAGGACCGGCACCGCAAGCGGGGTCGAAGCTGAAGGGGCGAACTTTCCTCCGCACGAAGCGACGGCCTCCAGCGATACGCAAGGCTCGTAGTCAGGGATGTATTTGCGCCAGCAAAAGCTCCGTAGTGCCGAGGCCGCCAGGCCGATGAACGACGCGAACTTTCCATCACACCGGGGTTGGGTGCGAGACCTACCCCATGGCGATGGCCTCCAGCACATTGAGTCGGCCAGCACGACGAGCCGGCAACAGGGCCGCAACCAGACCCGCAGCTCCAGCAACAGCAGTCAGAATGGCCAGGCGTCCAACAGGAATGGACACGGTGGTGATGAAGCTGTCCGGCATGGCGATGACCGAAGCCCAACCGAAGAGCAACCCAACAGCCACACCGAGCACGGCGCCGAAGAGGGCGATGGCGGCTGCTTCCCACCGGATCATCCCTCGCATCTGAGCTCGGGTCATGCCCACCGCCCGGAGCAGACCGAGTTCACGGGTGCGTTCCACCACTGCGAGGGCAAGGGTCAGACCAATTCCAAGGAGGGCGATGAAGATGGCCAGAGCAAGCAACGCACTGATGATGTTCAACAGTCCGTCGATCTCGCCCTCAATCGTCTCCCGGTACTCAGCCGAACTCTGGATGTCGAGTTGCGGGAACGATGCCTGCACGCTGTCCATGGCCGCTTCAGCCTGAGCGGCCGTGTATCCATCAGCCACGCTTGCGGACAACCATTCGGTTTCATCAAGACCGATCGCGGTTTCCACGCTCAGAGCATTCATGAAGCGCCCGTCCACCACGGACTGGTCCTTGTAGGTGGCCACAATGTTGAATGTCTCCGTGGTTCCGTTCTCGAAGGTAACTCGGACCGAATCGCCGATGCTCAGGCCGAGTTCGTCGGCCTCTTCGGTCGGCAGCATCATTGCCGGCTCGCCAGTTTCGGCGAGAACGCCACGGTCAACGTCAAGGTCGAATAGAGAGCTGAGGCTGTCGAAGTCGGCGGTGTTGTACCAATTGACCTCGTCTGACATCTCAGCAGGAACCTCTGAAATTGCCACAACGTCACCGATCTCCGGCAGCGCTGCCACCTCGGCTGCGACCGCAGACGGGAACGGGTCGAAGTTTGGTCCTGCCACCAGGTAGTCGGCCGAAATCGCCGTATCCAGTGTCTTACCGATCTGAGCCTTGAGCGACTGACCCACCACCAGTGCGGTCGTGACGAGCGACAGACCAATCATGAGCGCAGCTGCAGTGGTGGCGGTGCGACGCGGGTGGCGGCCTGCATTCTTGCGGGCGAGCATTCCCGACACGCCACGGAGCCTGGCAATGGGCCAGGCCACCACATCCACCACCGGCTTGGCGAAGAGCGGACTGAGCAGCGCAACGCCGAAGAAGATTCCTATTGCTCCGGCGGAGAGCGCCACGATCACGCCAGTGACCGAGTCGCCTCCCTGCAGACCGATGGCCCCGAATACGAATCCAGCGGCTGTGAGCAGTAGTCCGGCGAATATGCGTAAACGTCCACCGCCAGTGTCTCCGCCCACGCTGTCGCTCATCGCTGCGATTGGCGAGACCTTCGCTGCCCGCAAGGCTGGAGCCAGCGACGACAGCACGGTCACACCGATTCCAATGACGAGCGCTGCGGTGACCGTGCGGGGAGCCAGGACAAGGTCGGCGTCGGGCAGTCCGATACCGAGGAGGTTGAACAGTTCGATCAGTCCGTAATTGAGGGCGATTCCACCCAGAATCCCGACCGCTGAGGCGACCACACCGATGATGAACGCTTCGATGATGATGCTCCGGCGAATCTGTGCCGCGTCCGCTCCAATGGCACGCAGGAGTCCCAGTTCCCGAACCCGCTGGGCCAGAACGATGCCAAACGTGTTGTAGATGATGAACGTCGAGACGAACAGCGACACGCCGGCAAAGCCCAGGAGGACATTCCGAACAATATTGATGCCCTCGTTGAACTCGGCTGCAGTCTCTTCTTCCAGAGACTGCTGGTTGACGCTTTCCAAGCCCGCGGTCAGGACGGCATCGATGCCGGCCTGGACTTCCGAGGCCGTGTAGCCGTCTGCAACGGCGACACTGATCGAGTCGACGGTCGTGCCTGGGAAGTCCGTAAGGTCGCGAAGGTCCTGTTCATCGAAGGCCATGAGGATGGCCCCGTTCGTGGTGTTGTCAACTCCAAAGCGAGATGTTCCCACCAGCGTGTATTCGTAGCTGCCGGTTTCCGAGACCATGCCGTAGGTTTCCCCCAAAGTGAAGCCTTCTCTGGCTGCGGCTCCCCGGTCGATCACGAATTCACCGGCGGCTGGGGCGCGTCCGGTTTCCATCGTGAGCTGGTTCAGGTCGGACTCGCCCATCCAGTTGAAAGCAAAGATCGGCGGGCCAACGGTGGTCACGACAGATCCGTCGGCGCGAACCGGTTGCACGGTGTCGCTGCCAAGACTGCCGAGCGCCAGGTCCACACCTTCCACGCTCTGCACGGCGGCGAGCGTGACTGCATCGATGGTTGCGTCTTCGCCGAATGCGAGTTCTTCGCTTTCGCGCACGACGACATCGGTTCCCTGATAGATCTCCCGCGACAGCGTGCCGAAAGAATCGCTGAGACCGTCAGAGAGTACAAATGAGGCGACAACGAAGCTGACGCCGAGAATGACAGCGAATCCGGTCAGCGCGAGTCTGGCCTTGTTGGCCAGGAGGTTCTTGATGCTGAGCTTTCCCATGATGATCAGTCCTCTCAGCGGGTCAGGGAACGAATGCGGTCAAGCACCGTGTCCGCAGTTGGGTTGGCCAGGTCATCAACGATGCTTCCGTCGTTCAGGAAGAGCACGTGGTCCGCGTAGGTGGCCGCCGTCGGGTCGTGGGTCACCATCACAATTGTCTGACCGAATGCGTCAACTGCATGGCGCATAAACGCCAGGATTTCTTCACCGGTTGCCGAGTCGAGGTTGCCGGTGGGCTCGTCAGCGAAGATGATCTGCGGCTTGCTGGCGAGGGCCCGCGATACCGCGACACGTTGCTGCTGGCCACCGGAAAGTTCGTCTGGCTTGTGACCGAGTCGCCCTTCAAGGCCGACGGCTGAGATCACCTGATCGAGCCAGGCCTGATCCGGCGTCTGCCCGGCGAGAACCATCGGCAATTCGATGTTTTCAGCCGCCGTGAGGGTGGGTACGAGATTGAAGGCCTGGAAGACGAACCCGATGCGTTCGCGGCGCAACAGTGTGAGCTGCTTGTCGTCCATGGCTGACAGGTCCTGATCACCGACCATGATGCGACCGCTGCTCAGCGTGTCGAGCCCGGCCAGGCAATGCATGAGGGTGGACTTGCCCGATCCGGACGGGCCCATGATGGCCGTGAAGCGTCCACGCGGCAGTTCAAGGTTGACGTTGTTGAGCGCAACCACATCTGTGGATTTGCCGCCGTACACCCTGGTAGCGTCGTACGCTGCTGCGGCGATGACGCTGGGCTCGCTTCCGCTCGCGTTCTCCCAGGAGTCGGATTGACTGGGACCGTTCTGGTTTGTGTCGATGGTGTTCGCCATTGCACTGTTCGCCATTGCACTGTTCGCCATTGCACTGTTCGCCATTGCACTGTTCGCCATTGCACTGTTCCTTCCGCTGTTGTTCCGCCACACTCGTTGCGGTGGTTCAACAATGAGCGACAGGAGGGGCTCGGCACAGTGGGGAAACCCCGAGCCCGTCCCCCATCTGCCCCCGAACCGTCTCAGGGTCACCCCTTGAGGCGATCTCAGGGTCCCCTGGCGCTCAGGGCGCCTACAGAAAGAAGCTCAATGACAGGCCGGCGGCGGTGCCTGAACAGAATTGAGGTCCTCTCATCGAACACGCCGACATACCCGCCGGTCTTGTTGACAATGACATCCTGCAGCGCATCGGCATCGGCCAGATGAGCCACCGCGTCTTCGACTCCGGAAATGAGGTTGATACCGACGGCTTACGGCAGTTCCCACACGTGCTCAAGGAACGCGTTGAAGAGCTCTTGGGACTTCGGTCGCAACCGAAGGAATATCAGCGCCCGCAATCCCGGGCCCAACAACGCGAGATCGATGTCACACGAGGACATCAAGCTGGCGAACGTTGACAAATTCCGTGCAAGCGATGGCCGGAGGAGTTGCTGCGCTGGTGGAGTTGCTGCCCTTCGAGATGACAGCCGCTGAGGCGCCAAGCGACTCATCAAAGCGCGATTCGCCCCAAAACACGATTCGCCCCAAAACACGATTCGCCTCAAAACACGATTCGCCTCAAAACACAGAGAGCGCACTCCGAAGAGTGCGCTTGTGTTGGCGAACCAGCGACGACCGAGGGTCGCCGGGAAGAATCAGGTCTGCGGGAAGACGTTGATGGTGCGGCGACCACGCTTGGTGCCGAACTTGACGTGTCCTTCAGCCGTGGCAAAGAGGGTGTCGTCCTTGCCCTTGCCGACGTTCTCGCCGGGGAAGAATTTGGTGCCGCGCTGGCGGATGAGAATGGATCCTGCTGTCACGAGCGTGCCGTCATACGCCTTCACGCCGAGGCGCTGGGCATTTGAGTCACGTCCGTTCCGCGTGGAACCTCCACCTTTGGTCTTTGACATCTCAGTACCTGCTTTGGATCTGCTCGGGAACTACCGGGAAATTCCGGTGATCTCGATGCGAGCGTGCTGCTGGCGGTGACCCCACCGGCGTCGAATATTGGTCTTGTTCTTGTACGTGAAGCCGTCGATCTTGGGTCCCTTGACCTCGTCAACGATGTTCGCGGTGACAGACGCACCTGCGAGTTCGCCAGGCGTCGACAGCACTGTTGCGCCGTCTACCAGGAGGATGGGTTCGAACTCGACGAGAGACCCGGCTGGGCCGAGACGTTCCACATCGAGGACTTGACCCTCTTCGACTTTGTACTGCTTGCCACCAGTGGCGATTACCGCATACATAAGGAGGCCATGCTAGCGGCGGTGCCGCCCAAACCCTCGACCTTCATTCTGCCAGCTCTTTGGGCGCAGAGAACACCATCGTCAGCAGTTCAGAAGTCAGCTGAATGTCAAAGGTTCTCCATGAGGTCGGCTTCGAGTTCGGCTCCGGAACCACCGCAGATCTCGCAGGTGTGCGACATCGACTCGAGGAGTCCTTCACCGATGCGCTTACGGGTCATCTCCACCAGGCCGAGATCCGAGATCTCGTACACCTGGGTGCGAGTCTTGTCCCGAGCGAGTTCCTCACGGAAGACATCGGTGACCTTGGCCCGGTTTTTGCGGTTCTCCATGTCGACGAAGTCGATTACGATGATGCCACCGATGTCACGCAGGCGAAGTTGGCGAGCCACTTCCCGGGCCGCTTCCAGATTGTTCCGGAACACGGTGTCTTCGAGGTTGGACTTGCCGACGTTTTTGCCGGTGTTGACGTCGATAACGGTCAGCGCTTCTGTGTGTTCGATGATGAGCGAACCACCGGACGGCAACCACACCTTTTTATCGAGCGCCTTGAGCAACTGCTCGTGAACGTGGTGGCGCTCCCAGAGGCTCAGCTTCTCCTTCTCAACGTCATAGAGCTCGATGCGGTCACTGAGAGCCGGCGCTATTGAAGAGACGTAGCCATGGACCTCTTCGAACAGGGTGCTGTCGTCCATGACGACAGAGCGGTACTCCTTGGTGAACTCCTCGCGGATGAGGCGCACAGCCAGGTCCGGCTCCCGGTACAGCAGACGCGGTCCGCCTGAGGTGTTCTCCGCCTGTTCCTTGATGCGTTCCCATTGATTCAGCAGGCGGCTCACGTCACGCTGCAGCTCTTCCTCGGTCACGTTCTCTGCAGCCGTGCGCACGATCACACCGTGTTCCTTCGGCTTCACGCTGTCGAGAATGCCACGGAGACGCTTGCGCTCCTTGTCAGGTAGGCGTTTGGAGATGCCGTAGGTCGAGCTGTTCGGGACGAGCACCACGAAACGACCAGGCAGGGAGACTTCCTGGGTCAGTCGCGCACCCTTGTGCGCTATGGGGTTCTTCGTGACCTGACAAAGAATCATCTTCTTTGCTTTCAGAACCTGCTCGATGCGCGGCGGGCGCTTACCGAACTCCTTGGCGTCGTACTGGATGTCGCCGTGGTACAACACGGCGTTCTTGGGTGTGCTGATATCGATGAAGGCGGCTTCCATACCGGGCAGCACGTTCTGTACCCGTCCCAGATAGATGTTGCCGTGAATCTGAGTGGCATCGTCAGTGGGGCGCGACACGTAGTACTCAATGAGGTTGCGGCCCTCAAGAATGGCAATGTGGCGGGCGTGGTCCTGGACCCGCACGGCCATCATGTAGCGGCCGATGTTCTTTCCGTCACGCTGCTTTCCACGGCGCAGGGCAAGGGTTTCCTCGTCCAGCTCAACCGACTGAATGTCGGTCTGGCCGTGCACGGTCTTGGAGCGGCCACGACCGCGACCTCCCCTGCGGCGCTTGCGTTTCGAATGGCCCTCACCGTCGCCGTTCCCGTCGGAGCCGGCATTATCGCGATTGGTGTTACCCGAGGACTTGTTACCCGAGTTGTTGTTGCCGCGGTTGTTCTGCTTGTTGCGGCCGCCACCCGAGTTGTTGCCGCCAGAGCTGTTACCCGAGTTGTTCTGTTTGGTGCTGGAACTACCGGAGTTCCTGCCCGAGTTGTTTCCGGAGTCTCCTCCCGACCTGGTGTCGCCACCACTGTTGCGATTATCACCACTGTTGCGATTATCACTACCGGACCTGGCGTTGTTGTTGCCACGGCGTGCGCTGTTGTCGCTGCGTGAATTGTCACCACTGGAACCGGAGGCGTCACCGGAGCCTCTGTCCGGAGCAGGCCGCGAGTCGCCGATACGCGGCTTGGCGTCGGGCCCGTTGGACCCGCCTGACGGGCCATCAGTCGTGGAGCTGCGCCCCCGCCGTCGACGCGGCCGATCACCTGTATTCGCCGAACCGCGATCTTTGGCGGAGTTTTTGTTGTTGTCGCCCGAAGAACCGCCGGAGCGGTTTGACTCAGATGCGGACGAATCCGAATTTGAGCGGGTGCGGCGGGTGTTTGAACCCGAATCGTCTGACATTGAAGGAGTCCCTTCTCATGACGCACAAAGTTCTGCGCGCGGCGTCTGTGTCGCTCCAGCTGACAAAGGGTCTAGCTGGGCGCCATCGGACGCAATCCATTGGTGCAATCGCCGACCACGCCGGAACGTGAACTCTGGTGCAAGCACCGAGAGCAACTCGTTCGGCCGTAGAGCACGGGGCTGGGTAGCCAACTCGGCGGTTATTGAAATCAAGGAGTCGTCAGCGTCGCTGCACTCCTCTGGTTCGGAAAGACGCAGGGCATGGATGGCCGGACGAACGTCGTCCGTGGTCTCCTTGCCTTTGCGTTCCCTGGTGAGCTCAATCGCGGGGGCTTCAACCACCCGCTCGATCCAACTCAAAACGGCCTCAGGTGCAGCTTCCACCTGGAGTAACCATGTTGTACTGGTCACCGCCTGCTGCAAAGAAACAGCGTCGCCACGCAGGACGACCGCATCGATCGCTGTGACCCCAACTGGCAAAAGGGGGGTCAACAATTCCGCAAAGCCGGTCACATCAACATCATCTGTAGAAAAGTTGAAGTCGACATACTCGGCTCTGGACTCAAACGTGGTGGGCAACGCCAGCCCGAAGGCCAGCTTTGCCCGCGGTGAATACCCTTGGCTGTAAGCCACGGGAAGACCAGCACGGCGCAGGGTTCTTTCCCAGATCCGCGCCATGTCGCGATGGCTGGTGAAACGCACCTTGCCAAGCTTCGAATACCGCAGACGGGCTTTGAGCGCCACGCCACTGTTCGGGTTGGCTGCAGCTCCGCTCACGCACTGACCCCGGACTTCTGGGGGCGCGTGAGGAGCGTGACCGGGATCTCGTGCCCGGAGGCAAGGTCCTGGCCGGTTCCCTGGCTTCCTCCCGCAGGAGGCACGGCCGAGGCAACAACGTGTTCAATGCCGTAGCCGGTGCATGCGCCGCAGTCGTAACACGGCGTCCACCGACAATCTTCCAACCCCACCTCCGCCAGCGAATCTCTCCAGTCCTGCCAAAGGAAATCCTTGTGCAGACCGGCGGAGAGATGGTCCCATGGGAACACCTCGTTTTCTTCGCGGTGACGGTAGGTGTACCACTCCAAGTCCAGACCGTTGGCCTCCATGGCGTCAATCCACTTCTCGTAATCGAAGTGTTCTGACCATTCCTGGAACTTGCCACCTGCTTCCCAGACATGCTGGATGACTCGCCCGATACGACGATCGCCGCGGCTGTTGATGCCTTCGACGATCGTTGCCTTCGGATCATGCCACTTCATTTCGACGCCCTTTGACTTCCGGACGTCATCACGCAGCAGGTGGATCTTTCGGTTGAGTTCAACCTCTGTGTTCTGCCCGAACCATTGGAACGGGGTGAACGGCTTCGGCGTGAACCCGCCGACGGACACCGTGACCGATGCACTGCCGGTGTATTTCCTGCCAATGGCCACGCAGTTGCGGGCCAGCTCGGCGATGCCGAGCGTGTCCTCGTCGGTCTCGGTGGGGAGGCCGATGAGGAAGTACAGCTTCATACGACGCCAGCCCTGCGAGAACGCAGATTCGACAGCGTTGTAGAGATCTTCTTCGCGGATGAGCTTGTTTATCACCTGGCGCATACGCCACGTGCCAGCTTCCGGAGCGAACGTGAGACCGCTTCGACGACCGCGCTGCAGGTCAGCTGCAATGCCGACGGTAAATGCGTCAACACGAAGGCTTGGTAGCGACACACTTACATTGCCCATACCGGCGGTCTCGTCGTCCATGGTGTCGCCAACCACGGTGGCGATGTCGCTGAAGTCAGCGGTGGAAAGGGACGTGAGCGCCACTTCGTCGTAGCCGGTGCGCCGCACCCCTTCCTGGATCATGGAGCGAACCTGCTCTGCAGGACGTTCGCGAACTGGGCGGGTAATCATGCCGGCCTGGCAGAACCGACATCCGCGGGTGCAACCACGGAACACCTCAACGCTGAGACGGTCGTGGACAACCTCGGTCAGTGGAACAAGCTGGTTGCGGGGGTAAGGCCACTCGGCCAGATCGGCCACAGTGCGTTTCTCGACGGTGTCAGGCACATCGCTGTACTTCGGCGTGATGGACGTGAGTCGCTTGCCGTCATACTCCGGCACATACATGGCCGGGACGTAGACGCCTTCAACCTTGGAAAGCTCTCGAAGCACGCTTTCGCGATCGGGCTTGCCCGCCTGCTTCCAGGTGTTGACAACCACGTTGATTTCGCTGACAGCCTCTTCACCATCACCGAGCACGTAGAAGTCCACGAAGTCGCCAAGCGGCTCCGGGTTGTAGGCACAGTGGCCACCGGCTCCAATGAGGGGATGTTCGCTGCTTCGATCTTCGGATCGAACCGGGACCTGAGCGAGATCAATGCAGTTGAGCAGGTTTGTGTACACCAGCTCGGACGACATGTTGAAGGCAATGATGTCGAAGCCCGGAGCCGGACGGTGCGTGTCCACAGAGAACAGAGGGAGCCCAACGGCTCGAAGCTCGGCTTCGAGGTCAGTCCAGGGCGCGTAGGCGCGTTCGGCCGCAGCATCAGGTCGTTCATTCAGGATCTCGTACAGAATCTGAAGCCCCTGGTTTGGCAGACCAATCTCGTACGTGTCGGGATAGGTGAGCAGCCAGGAAACGGCTCCAGCGTGATGTTCAGGAATCTGCATTCCGTCTTCACAGCCGATGTAACGGGCCGGCTTCTGGACCCTGTCGAGTAGCGGCTCAAGTTGCGCCCACATGGAGTCCATGCGGAGAACCGTAGCCGCTACCGCCTCCGTTGCCTCGGACGGTGGAGGCTGTCAATCGACCCAGGATGCGGCTGGCTTGAGCAACTTCGCAAGTCGACTCACCGGGAAACGTCGATCGCAGCCATGTATCGACGCATATGGACGCTGATAACCAGTCCAATCCCTGCGAAGGACGTGATCGCTGAGGAACCCCCGTAGGAGATGAACGGAAGCGGAATGCCGGTCACCGGCATAATGCCCATCGTCATGCCTATGGACTGGAACACCTGGAACACGAACATGGAAAGCACGCCCACACAGACGAGCGACCCAAACCGGTCACCGGCGATAATGGCAGTCCGGTACACCCGCAGAATGAGTGTCCCAAACAGCGCCAGCGTGAAGATGCCGCCTATAAAGCCCAGCTCTTCCCCGATCACCGTGAAGATGAAGTCGGTGTGTTGCTCAGGAACCAGGCCGCTGTTGGTCTGGCTGCCCTTCCCGAAACCGGTGCCGCTCAGACCACCGTTTCCAATGGCGATCTGACTCTGCTCCACGTTGTAGTTCGCGTCAATGCTCGGATCCAGGAAGGCGGTCAGGCGTCGACGTTGAAAGGCGCCCAACTTGGGAAGGAAGAAAAGGTAGACGGCAGTGACTCCAGCGACAGCGAGGACCGCCATGTGTTGCAGGGCAATGCGGCCGACGAGCAGCATGCCACCCGTGATCGACGCGTACACGAGCATGGTTCCGACATCCGGCTGCAGATAGATCAGCGCCATTGGACCGGCGGCGATCAACAACGAGACACCCAGACCGAACAGGTCAAGTTCGCCTTCGCGACGGCTGAGCCACCAAGCGAGCGCAAGCACCATGGCCAGCTTTGCAGGCTCTGAGGGCTGCAGACTGAAGGAGCCGAAGCGGAACCACGAATACACGGCCCCACTCGCGTCCGTTGATCCAACGCCGGGAATGAGCACCAGGACCAGCAGACCGAGTGCGCCGGCGTAGATACCCCAGACCCACCGCTGCAACAAGCGGTAGTCGATGGTGGTGAGGACGACCATGATCCCGATGCCGACCGCCACGAAGAGCAACTGCCTGTCTCGAAACGATGTGTCGAAATCCTCGAAGTCGCGCCCACGGGTTGCACTGAAGACCACGAACACACTTATGGCAGACAACACGACCGCGCATACAGCGATAACCGGGTCGAGATGGAACCAGGGTGCGTGCGGGTCCGAACGCGGGTTGAGCTTCTTCTGCTCTCGCGTCGACGGCATTGTGAAGGCCATATCAGCCGTCCCCCGATTCCGAGACCGCCGTTGATGTGGGGATCAGCGTTGGTCCGGGCGCAGCGGTCACGCCGGGTCGGGCGGTGGGGCGCAACACCTCGATGGTCGGTTGTGCGACAGGCGTGGGGGTTGCAACCGGAGCTGTGGTCGGCGTCAGCGTCGGGTCCGGAGAGGTGGTCGGCTCCGGGGCGGCCGCCGGCACGGCGGTCGCAGCTTCAGGTGTTGGTGTGAGGACCGCTACGACCGGCGGAGTCGCCGTTGGAACGAGCGTTGCAAGCGCCGGCGGAATGTCCGGGTCTGCGCCATTACTTGCGTCAACGCTCCCTGAATCAACGCCGTCGGCATCAGCACTGCCGACGTCAGGATCGTCGGCGTCGAGCAGGTCATCAGGGTCGATGAGCACTTCGGGCTCAGGGCCAGCGTCGATCAGCGATGCCAGACCCGAAGTCACGTCGGTCAGAAGGTCGCCGGTGGGCACGAGGTCTTCATTTTCAAGTTCACCAAAGAGTGTGGTGCGCCAGTAGTCCTCAATCTCCGCAGCTGTTGGAGCCCGCTCGATGTCACCTGATTCAAGCTTCGCAAAGATGTTCCGCACAATTGGCCCCGCAGCTGCGGCACCAAAGCCGCCCTCCTCGACGTAGGCAAACGCCACATACTCAGGGTCCGAAACCGGAGCGAACGCGGCGAAGGCAGACGAGTCCTGCTTGCCGTCTTTTTCGATGGTGCCGGTCTTTGCAGCAACGGGCCACCTGCTGTTCGGAAAGTCCTCAAAGAGCTTTCGCGCGGTGCCGTCGTTCTCGCTTTCCGGGTCGTCGTAGGTGACCACCTGAGCGAGCCCGTCGATTATCGGGTCACGCATCCAATCAGGCATGTACAGCTCGTCCACCACTCGTTGACCGAATTCGTTGACGGTTTCATCGCTCACCTGATCGATGATGCGGTCGACGAGTTGCGGCGAGTAGAGCGTGCCTCCGTTGGCCAGCACGGCGTAGGCGTTGGCCATTTGCAGTGGCGTGGCGGCAACGTCGCCCTGTCCGATCGACAAGATGATCGTGTCACCCGCCGTCCACCCGGACTTCGTGGCCGCACTCGGCATGGTCCCCGGCTCGTCCTCGTTCGCTGGTAGCTGGATGCCGGTCGCCCGCCCGAATCCGAAGAGGTTGGCTGCTGTTTGGATGGAGTTCGAGTCAAACCCGGCGCGGACGTCAAACTGGTAAGCGAGTTGGTAGTAATACACGTCGCTCGAAACAGCGATGGCTTTCACCATGTCGACGTCGCCGTAGGGAATGCCACCGGCGTTCTGAAATCGGCAGTCCTGGGTGTCGCAGTTCGGGATCCGGAAAAAGCCACCGTCTTCGGTGAACTCGGTCAGTCCCAGAAACCCCCGGTCGCCAAGCATCCCGGAGTCCATGGCGGCGTACGTCGTGAATGGTTTGAATGTTGAACCGGGTGAGTACCGCGCCGACGTCGCACGATTGAACAACGGAGCGAACGCCGCCTTGTCGTTGAGAAGGTCGTACGCCTCCTGGGAGATGCCGGTGACAAAGGGTTGCGGATCAAACGTGGGGTACGACGCCATGGCGATCACTCGCGAACCGTCCGGGTCAAGCAGCACCACGGCCCCGCCCGTGGCGCGGTGCAGTTCCTCAGAGAAGATGCCGTCCTTCTCGTCCTGGATGTTGCGGACGAAGCCCTTGCGTGCCTCGGCAATGCCGTCACTCAGCTCGAACTCAACCATCCGCTGAATGTCGATGTCTATTGTGAGCTGCACGTCCTGGCCGGGAACCGGGTCGGTCTCCTCCAACACGGACACCACGCGGTTGAAGGCGTCAACCTCGAGCACTCGTTGGCCTGGTTGACCTCGGAGAATGTCCTCAAAGCTCCGCTCGATTCCTGTCTTGCCGATGGTGTCGTTCGGCACGTAACTCTTTGGGTGATTCTCCAGCTGGTTCAGCTCAGACTGCACAATCGGACCAATGGTTCCAAGCAGGTGGACGCCGACGCTGGCGAAGGGGTATTCACGAACCGTTGCCGGCATCACCTCAACGCCTGGAAAGTCCTCCAACCGCTCCCCCAGCAGAATCGCAAACTCTTCTGTGACGTCGGCGGCGACAGGAATATTGTCGAAGTTTCCGTATTTGGAATCGTTGAACGCCGACTCGATGGCTTCGGCTTTGATGAGGCGACCCGTTTTGGAGATCTCACGAGCCAGGCGCAACGCGATCTCAGAGCGTTCACTGGCGGTGGGAGCCTCCTGATACAGCACGAATTTGTCAACGCTGACCAGGTTCGTCACTCGATTCCCCACGAGGACTCGCCCGTTCACATCGAGGATGCGTCCGCGCGTGGCCGGGATCTGCACCGTGCGTTCCAGATTGGCTCGAGCTTGAACCACAAACTCCTCTTCGGCCACAACCTGCAGGTACCACAACCGCGCTCCGAGCGCGAGAAACAAACCAAGTACAAGAACACCGAGGAACGTCAACCGGAGACGTGATTCACCCACAACGCCTCAGTTCAGCACAACCGATGGTCCAATCCGAGTCGGTCATGCGGGACGCCTTGGCACCCACGAGCAGCGTCATGTCAGTGAGCTGCGAATCGTTGAACCATTGCCCCAGTTCGCATGCCACATCCAACGAGTCACGGGCACAAGCACCACTCCGGCGATCGCGTTCATGAGAACGACCGTGATCAGTATCCGGCCGGTTGATCCGGTATGGACCTCAGAGAATCCAAGCGCGACAGCACCGAGGACGAACGCGACAAGTCCAATGGCAGTACCCATGGCGGGAAATCCGAGCAGCGTCAACGGTGACCGTTCAATCACGCTGTCCCGAGCAAGGCCAATGACGCCGGCGGCCAGCGCATACGCAGCTGCACTCAGCCCGAAGGGTGTTGGAAGATACAGATCGATCAGCAACCCGGCAGCGAACCCGAATGCGGAGCCTCGATCTGGTCCTCCGGTGAGGCCGGCAGACACCGATGCAGCAAGCAGCAGTTGCGCAGCAACACCGTTGATGCGCAGCTCGGAGAACAACGCGAGCTGAAGGACGAGCGTGGAAATGAGCACAAGACCAACACGGAAGAGCACTATTCGCCTGCTCCGTCGCTGGAACCCGTGTCGCTCACTTCCGCCAGATCGGCATCGTGGGACCAGAGGATGATGGTCACGAAGGTGAGGCGCTCCAGGTCAGCAACAGGTCGGATCAGCACCTTCTGCTGCAGTTCGGCCCCGTCGACCTCCACTCCGGCCACAACACCCACAGGAATGTCAGGTGGGAACGGGCTGCCTTCGATGCCACTCGTGACCACGGACATGCCTTGAAGAATGCGGCTCCCATCGGCAACCCCCTCGGCGGCTTCGAGGTGCTCGCCACGTCCCACGCCGCGGGCCAGCGCGATGTCGCCGGGACCGATGATGCGCACACCGAGGCCGAATCCGGCTTCCGTGATGAGCTCGACCTGGGAGCGGTCGGCTTCAACCTCAACGACTTTGCCGACCAGACCCGCCCCGGTGACAGCTGGCATGCCAACGAGCAGGCCGTCTCGTGAACCACGATCAATGTCAACCGTGAAATCGTCGAAGTTGCCGGTTGGGTCGGTGACGCGGGCCAGCGTGGTGTCGACGCCGGAGAGGATGTCGATATCGATCTCGCGGAGCAACTCGTCGAGTGTCTCGACAGCGGCCTGTCCGCTTATGGCAGTGCCACGAAGCTCGTCGAGTTCTGCTCGCAGCGACTCGTTTTCCAGCTGCAGGTCGTCGTAGTCAGTCAGAGACTTCCATGCATTCGTCACGGGAGAAAACACAGAGTCACCTGCTGCAGTGACTGGTTCGACACCGTCGCGGACCGTGGCCTGTCCGCGTTTGAGAGGTCCGAAATCCTGCAGATCCAGCGTGATCACCGTGATGGTCAGCAGCACCAGAATGATCAGCGTAAGACGCGATCTTCCGGCTTGCCCTGGAGCTGACATGACGGTGAGGCCGCTATCGAACTGGAGCGGGTGTCAGATCTGGCTGGAGGAGAAGAGCACACCGCGCAGCGCTTCGAACTCTTCCAAGGACTGACCAGAGCCGAGAGCAACGGCGTAGAGCGGATCCGGAGCGACGATCACGGGCATGCCGGTCTCGTTGTGGAGACGCTCGGAGAGGCCGTGCAGCAGTGCACCGCCACCAGCCAGGCAGATGCCACGTTCCATGATGTCGGCTGCAAGCTCAGGGGGGGTGTTGTCGAGGGTGACCTTCACAGCGTCGATGATGGAAGAGAGCGGCTCGGTGAGCGCTTCGCGAATTTCGACGGTGGAGGTGACGATGGTCTTCGGGAGTCCGGTGACGAGGTCACGGCCGCGGATTTCGGCGTAGTGCTCTTCCGCGAGCGGCCAGGCTGAGCCCAGCGCGATCTTGACGTCCTCTGCGGTGCGTTCCCCGAGGGCGAGGCTGTACTCCTTCTTGATGTACTGCGTGATGGCGTCATCGAGTTCGTCGCCTCCCACTCGAGCGGACCGGCTGGAGACGACGCCGCCCAGCGAGATGACGGCCACTTCCGTGGTGCCACCGCCGATGTCGACAATCATGTTGCCGGCCGGCTCCTGCACTGGGAGGCCAGCGCCGATGGCGGCAGCCATGGGCTCTTCAATGATGTAAGCCGGCTTGCGTGCGCCAGCAAATTCCGCGGCTTCCTGCACGGCGCGTTGCTCCACGCCGGTGATGCCGGAGGGAACACAAATGACCATGCGCGGCTTGGCAAAGCGGCTCTGATGCACTTTCTGGATGAAATACCGAAGCATTTTCTCGCAGATGTCGAAGTCCGCTATCACGCCATCGCGAAGTGGACGAACAGCCTGAATATGGCTGGGGGTGCGTCCAATCATTCGCTTGGCTTCGGCACCCACCGCGAGAGGACGGCCGTCATTGACGTTGACCGCCACCACGGAAGGCTCATCGAGAACGATGCCCTCGCCGCGGACGTACACGAGCGTGTTCGCCGTGCCAAGGTCAACGGCCATGTCTCGGCTCATGACCCCGGAAAGGGAACTCAGTAGGCTTGCCATTGTTCTTGGATGTGTCCTGTCGAAAGCGTGTCGCACCGCATTGGTCTGCTCGGAGGCAACCTTTGAGCAACTCTGCGTGCGCAAAACACACAGCAGAGCGAAGGCCCCTTCCGTATGCAGAGTCTACGCATGGTTTGTTACTGAACTGCAACACAGATGCTTCAGCCGCTCCTCACGAGGTGGTAACGCTGACGGCCGCGACGAAGAAGCGAAATCCGAAGATCAGAGTTCGGGGAAGAACAGCGCGATCTCACGAGCGGCGGATTCGGTGCTGTCGGAACCGTGCACCATGTTCTCACCCATGAGCGTGGCGAAGTCACCGCGGATGGTACCGGGGTCTGCGACGCCGGGGTTTGTTGCGCCCATCATCAGCCGAACCATGGCGTAGGTCTCGTCGGTGGGGCCTTCGAGCACGAATGCCACGGCTGGGGAACGACCGATGAATTCCACGAGTTCAGGGTAAAAGCCCTTGCCCACATGTTCTTCATAGTGCTGGCTTGCGAGTGCTTCGTCGATGACGAGCATCCGCAGGGCAACGATCCTGAGGCCCTTGCGCTCGAAACGGTTGAGGATTTCGCCCACCATGGCGCGTTCAACGGCGTCGGGCTTGCAGAGTACGAGAGTGCGGTTCATAGCGCCCGAGTGTACGGGCGGTATTTCTTGTTCCTGCCTTCGCTCCGCTCATCTCGGAAGCGTGCACGCAGCAATTTCTTGTTCCTGCCTTCGCTCCGCTCATCTCGCATCAATCTTCGGTGTCGTCCAAAGCCTCTTCGCGCAGCGCTGCCCGAAGCGGTCCGGCGAGGTAGAAAGAGCCAGCCACCAGGATCACATCGTTCTCGGTTGCAAGCGCTCGAGCCCGGTCGAGCGCGTCGAACGGCGACGAAACAATCTCATGCGGGACCCCGAGCGCTGAAGCCGCCTCAGCAATCTTCGTTGCGGCCATCACTCTCGGCCACCGAGGCTCGGTGATCAACACAAGCTCTGCGTTGCGCGCGTCGAACGCCTGCAGCATCTCGGCTGGGTCCCGGCCCTGCATCCAACCCACCACCAGATAGCGCTGGCCGAGTACCTGAAAGTCCGAGTTCAGTGTCTGTGCCGCTGTGGCCGCACCAGCTGGGTTATGGCCCCCATCGAGGATGATCAACGGTTCGCGATGCACCACTTCGAACCGGGCCGGCATGAAAGGCTCAGCGAGGGCGGCCGACAACAGATCGTCTTCGAGGGTGGCGTCGAGGAACTCTTCTGCGGCGACGATTGCCAGCAATGCGTTCTGCGCCTGATGCGTTCCGTTCAGTCCAAGGAACACATCTTCGTACTGGCCACGGCTCGTTCGCACCGAGATGTTGCGTCCGCCGACGGCAAGGTCGTTTTCCAGCAGGGAGAAATCGCGGCCGCCGATCAGGACCTTTCCGGGATTCTCTGCCAGGAAGAAATGGTGCAGCTCTTCGTCCACGTCGCCCAGAAGAAGTGTGGTTCCCGGCTTCACGATCCCCGCCTTCTCGCTGGAGATTGAATCCCTCCAGCCATCGGCGCCGTCGGTGTGATCCTGTGCGATGTTTGTGACCACTGCGACGCGGGTGGCAGCCACATTCGTGGCGTCGTAGCGCCCGAGCATGCCAACCTCGATGACAGCGGCTTCCACGGCCTGGTCGTTGAAAATGCGAAATGCTGTGGCCGTCACCAGCTCAAACCACGACGGCGTGTTCTCCACATGATCAGCCGCAAGCTTCACATCTGCGAGGCCGTCCGCCAGAATGTCATCGACCACCGGCGCTCCGGCCAACTGAATCCGTTCGTTCAGGGACTCCACGTGCGGGCTTGCGTAGCCACCCACCGAGAGGCCGTGTGCCGCAAGGATGCGTGCGCTCAGGTGGGATGTGGAACCCTTGCCGTTCGTCCCCGTAACGTGAATCGCTGGCACGTCCTCGTGAGGGTTGCCCAGCATCCGCAACACGCCAAGGATGGGGTCGAGCGAAAGGCCTTCGGTGCGGCCGGCGCTCGGCTTGGACTCAAGGTTGATGTGCTGTTCGAGCCAACGCAGCAGTGGGTCAAGACTCATGGACTCTCCTGGGGCAGCAGACGGTGATCATGCAGCGCTGACTATCGTGGCCGAGCGGTGAACGCTCCGCAGTCAGGATGCTCGTTGTGCCAGCTCATCGTGGGTGATGAGATTGGGTTCTTCGCCCCCGGTCACTGCCTCTGCGCCAACTTCAACCCGGCCGATGTCCTCGCGGCTTGGCAGGTCGTACATCACGTTCAGCAGGACTTCCTCCAGGATGGAACGCAGCCCACGAGCACCGGTTCCACGGGCAAGGGCAAGATCAGCAATGGCGTCGAGAGCTTCATCGGTGAACGCCAACTCGGTGTCTTCGAAGGCAAAGTAGCGCGCATACTGCTTGACGAGCGCGTTGCGGGGCGTCGTGAGGATCTCCACAAGCGCCTCGCGATCGAGGTTGGCCACGGAGGCGACCACCGGCAGACGGCCGATGAACTCAGGAATCAGTCCAAACTTGGTGAGATCTTCAGGCTGCACCTGGTCGTAGAGTTCGCTGATGTTGCGCTCATCTGGCGTCCGGATGTCAGCTCCGAAGCCGACGCCCTTCTTGCCAACGCGTTGGTCGACAATCTGGTCGAGGCCCGCAAATGCGCCACCGCAGATGAACAGGATGTTCTTGGTGTCGATCGGGATGAATTCCTGATGCGGGTGCTTGCGCCCACCCTGAGGTGGCACCGACGCGGTGGTGCCCTCGAGGATCTTCAGCAGTGCCTGCTGCACGCCCTCACCGGAAACGTCACGGGTGATGGACGGGTTCTCGCTCTTGCGGGCAACTTTGTCGATCTCATCGATGTAAATGATGCCGGTCTCGGCTCGTTTGGCGTCGTAGTCGGCAGCCTGGATGAGCTTGAGGAGGATGTTCTCGACGTCCTCGCCGACATAGCCAGCTTCGGTGAGAGCGGTTGCGTCCGCGATGGCAAACGGCACGTTCAGCATCCGCGCCAGGGTCTGGGCCATCAGCGTCTTGCCGCAGCCTGTGGGGCCCATGAGTAGGATGTTGGACTTGGACAGCTCCACTTCGTCGGAGCGGGCGCCAAGTTCTATGCGCTTGTAGTGGTTGTAGACGGCAACGGACATGATGCGCTTCGCCTGGTCCTGACCAATGATGTACTGGTTCAGAAACTCAAAGATCTCCCGGGGCTTGGGAAGTTGCGCGAAACCGAGGTCGGTCGATTCGCCCAGTTCTTCTTCGATGATCTCATTGCAGAGGTCAATGCACTCGTCACAGATGTAGACGCCGGGTCCAGCGATCAGCTTCTTGACCTGTTTCTGCGACTTACCGCAGAACGAGCACTTCAGGAGTTCCCCGCTGTCCCCAAACTTTGCCACGGTGGCAGTCCCCTGTATCTGTGTGGTGATGTGAGTTTCAGATGGTAGCTGACCCGAGCCCCGGAAGCGGGTTGTTACCGAATCCATAGTCCGGGGTGACCAGGTGGCCTCCGGACAGACTCAGCCAATCGAAGCGATTGGGCCCGAGTTGTCCACGATGTCACGGCGATCGATCACTTCATCGATGATGCCGTATTCCTTGGCCTCAGCCGCGGTCATGACGTAGTCACGGTCCGTGTCTTCTGCGATCTTCTCTTCGGTTTGTCCGGTATGAGCGGCAAGCAACTTCTCGAGCTGACTCTTGAGTCGCTGGATCTCCTTGGAGGCGATCTCGATGTCGGAGACCTGACCCTGAGCGCCGGCATAGGGCTGGTGGATGAGAATCCGGGAGTGCGGCAGAGCAAGGCGCTTGCCCGGCGTGCCTGCGGCCATCAGCACCGCTGCCGCAGATGCCGCCTGCCCAAAGCAGATGGTGGTGAGGTCGTTGCGGATGTACTGCATCGTGTCGTAGATGGCGAACATCGCGTTGATGTGGCCACCGGGCGAGTTGATGTAGATGCTGATGTCGCGATCCGGGTTCTCCGATTCAAGGTGAAGCAACTGGGCACACACGATGTTGGCCATCGTGTCGTCAATCGGCGTGCCGATAAAGATGATGTTCTCGCGTAGCAGATGAGAGAACAGGTCAGAGCCGCGTTCGCCCCGGTTGGTTTGCTCGATGACATTCGGAACCATGTAGTTGAGCACGGGCACGGTGGCCAGCGTGTTCGGGAGTGCGGTGCGGTTTGCGGGGGTTCCGGGGGTGGATTCGATCATGTGGCGTGTTTCCTATTCCTCTTCACCGGCATCGTCATTTTGATGGTCATCGTCTTTTTGATGGTCATCGTCAGTGTGATGGTCGTCGTCACTGCGATGGTCATGGTCATCCTGATTGTCATGGTCATGATCGGCATGGTCGCCGTGTTCGTGATCATGGTCTTCTTCGGGCATTTCAAGGTCCGCCCGGTCGATGGCGTTTCCGTCCTGGTCGACAATTTCAACCCGCTCGAGAAGCCAATCCACGGCCTTGCGTTTCCCTATGTCGGAGCGTATCGCCACCATCTGGTTAGCGGCTGAGACCTCTTTGCGAAGCGACGCTACGTCCTGACCGGTCTGGGCCACAAGCTGTTCGAACTCGTTGTCGACGTCTTCATCTGTTGCTTCGAGGCCCTCGGCCACGGCCACCGCGCGAAGCGCAAGGTCAACCTTGACGGACTCTTCGGCAGGTCCGCGCATCTGGCCCTGCAGCTCCTCGATGGTGGATCCGGTGAGCTGGAGGTACTGAGCGAACTCGATGCCCTGCTGTTGCATGCGGAAGGCCATTTCCTGGAGACGCTCGTTTGCCTCGGAGTTGACCAGTGGCTCCGGCGCATCGATCTCGACGAGCCGGCTGAGGGCCTTCGCTGTCTTGTCAGACATCTCGTTGTTCGCCTGGCTGGTCTTCATCTTTGTGAGACGTTCCACCGTGTCCTTGCGAAGAGCTTCAACCGTCTCGAATTCCGTGGCGCCCTGCACGAACTCGTCGTCAAGTTCAGGCAGCACCTTTTCCTGCACCTGCTTGACATCGACCACGAACTGGAGGTCGCCCTCTTCGTCGGGGTCCGGGTGCGCGGCGTCGAACTCGACGGAGTCGCCAACGTTGGCCCCCTCAAGATTCTCGTCGATTTCGGGAACGACTGCGCCCGAGCCGAGCTCGTACACATAATCCTCAGCGGTCAGGCCTTCCACGGCCTCGCCGTCGTAAGTGCCGTTGATGTCAATCGTGAGATGGTCACCGAGTTCAGCGGCACGCTCCACCGTTTCCAGCTGGCTGAACTGGCCGCGGATGCGATCAATCTGTTCGTCGATCTCTTCTTCACCCGGCGTGGGGTTCGTGATCTCGATCTTCAAGGCGTCGTAGCCGCCGATGTTGATGACCGGACGGACCTGGACCACAGCGTCAAATGTGAGGTCTCCCTCTTCCTCGCCTGCAGTGACGTCGTATTCCGGCGGGGCGATGATGTCGACTTCATGTTCAGCGATGGCGCTGAGGAAGAACTCGGGAATCGCATCCTCGAGCGCGTGCCCGCGGACGATGCCCTTACCGAAGTGCGACTCAAGCACACGCCGCGGTGCTTTGCCTCTCCGGAAACCGGGAAGATTGACTTGGCGGGCCAGTTCCTTGAAGGCCTTGCCAATCGAAGGATCAAGCTCCTTCTCCTCAACCTCAACGGATACCCGTACCTGATTGTCCTGCATCTGTTCCACGGTGCTTTTCACCCGGGTGAGTCTACGGGAGGTTCTGTTCAAACGCCGCCAGTGTCCTGCAATCCCTTCGGGCCTGTGTCGTGCAATCCCTTCGGGCCTGTGTCGTGCAATCCCTTCGGGCCTGTGTCGTGCAATCCCTTCGGATCGCGGCGCCGCCGAAACTGTTGCGGACCGACCGTTGAACAAACTGGCGTGGAATTGGCGGCGCAGGCGTTATTCTTTCCCTGCCTGCGGGTGTAGTTCAACGGCTAGAACCTCAGATTTCCAATCTGATGATGAGGGTTCGATTCCCTTCACCCGCTCCATCGTCCCTCACCGGACAGCGACCAGAAGTCGTCCACGATCAAGAAGAACTGTCTCACCACAGACAGTGGCAGGAACACGAGCGAAATGCGAATTGCGGTGTTGTCTGTCGATAATGTGGACGAGATTCGCTGAGAACGCTAACTTGGCGGGCGAATCGCCCGATTCAAAATATCCGCGTGCGCAGGCATGCGAACCCCCGATCCCTCATTCCTTGGAGTTTGACACATGAACACTCTGGACCCCGATGTCCTTCGGTCCAAATCGTTTGAGGTAGGCGTACGCGGGTACGACAAGAAAGAAGTCACGCAGTACCTGGCGCGCGTCGCCATGGCTGTGGAGGTTATTGGTTCCGGCGGCGGACCAAGCCCAGCGCTTCCTGCCGATCTCCAACCCTCCGAGATTGCCAAGAAAGAGTTTCGTACCATCTGGCGCGGCTTCGAAAAGGCTGAAGTGAGCGCTTTCCTCTCCCAGGTCTCCTCCTCTCTGGCATCACGGCTTCAGGGCGACAGCGTCCCGTCTGGAGCCGTTGCCGACACGAGCCCCCAAGCTGTGGCCGCCGAGTCGACAGCCCCAGGCGTCACCGCTCCCAAGGTTGAGATGCCAACTGCAGCTGTCGCTGCGGCTGGTGGCGCAGGTGCAGCAGCCGCTGCGGGTGCTGCAAGCCTCTCTGACCGGGTACGGGGCACTGTTGACGTCCCGAACATTGATGTGCCCAAGGTTGGCACGCCCGAGGTCAGCGTCCCGAAGGTCGAAGTTCCGAAGATCGAAACTCCGAAGGTCCAGACTCCCAAGCTGGAGGCCCCGAAGGTCGCAGTGCCCAAGGTGGAAACTCCGCGGGTCGATCTCCCGAAGGTGGAAGCACCGAAGGTCGCAGTGCCCACGGTCCAGGCACCCAAAGTCGACGTCCCGAAAGTCGACGTCCCGAAAGTATCAGCGCCCAAGGCCGACGTGCCGAAAGTCGCAGTGCCCAAGGCCGACGTCCCGAAAGTCGCAGTGCCCAAGGCCGACGTCCCGAAGGTAGAAGCAGCGACGGTCGCAGTGCCGAAGATCGAAACTCCCAGGATCCAGACACCGAAGATCGAAGCACCCAAGATCGAAGCACCCAAGATCGAAGCACCCAAGATCGAAGCACCCAAGATCGAAGCACCCAAGATCGAAGCACC